>JAABUV010007298.1_pt1 | contig 11658 bp, 10 predicted proteins | sample 5559971 | NCBI WGS metagenome assembly JAABUV01 (sample SAMN10711881, study PRJNA513362) | rock metagenome | isolation source: Antarctica rocks | place: Antarctica: Victoria Land, Knobhead nord | collected 2015-12-19
CCGCACCAAATGCGTGTGCACGGCGCCAGTGGCCAGGATCATCGGGATCGGCGCACGATCCTCGGTTTGCGCCTCGTCCGTCAGCACCACATGCGAGCAGCCGGCGCGCACCGCCTCCTCCGCCTCGCGTCGAATGCGCTCCAGCCCCGCCCGCAGGCCCACCTCGCCGTTCACAATCGGAAACGTGCAGTCCACTATGACCGCCGAATTCCCCAAACCCGCCGCCATCGCCGCGAACTCGGCGTTGCTCAGCACGGGGCTGTCGAGCTGCAGCAGGTCGCACTGGCTGCTGTCCTCGTCCAGCACGTTGCCCAGGTTGCCGAGCCGTGTCTTCAACGTCATCACCCGCGTCTCGCGCAGGCTGTCGATCGGCGGGTTGGTGACTTGGCTGAACCCCTGCCGGAAGTAGTGGTGCAGCCCGCGGTAACGCTCGGACAGCACGGCGATCGGCGTGTCGTCGCCCATGCTGCCGATCGCCTCGGCGCTGTCCTCGACCATCGGATGCAGGATCATCTCAAGTTCTTCGAGCGTCGTGCCCACCGCGAGCTGCCGCCGCCGCAGCTCGGCCGCGTCATACACGACCGGCTCCGGCGCGTCGGTCTTGATGATCCGGTCGATCTTGGTGATCCGCTTGGCCCAGTCGCCAAACGGCTGCCGCGCCGCCATCAAGTCCTTCAGCTCGTCATCGCGGTAGAACCGCGCCGTCTCCAGGTCCACGCTGATCGTCTGCCCCGGCCCAACCCGGCCCTTGGCGACGACCTCGTTCTCGTTGAACTTCACCATCCCCGTCTCGCTGCCCACCACCAGCAGCTTGTGCTCGGTGATCGTGTAGCGCAGCGGGCGCAGCCCATTGCGGTCCAGCCCGGCGATCACCCAGCGCCCGTCCGTCGCCGTGATCGCCGCCGGGCCGTCCCACGGCTCCATCACGGCGTTGCAGTACAGGAACATGTCGCGGTGCGCGTCCGGCATCGTCGCGTCCTGCCCGACGCTCGCCGGTATCATCAAAGCCTTCGCCATCGGCGCGTCCCGCCCGGCGCGCACCAGCAGCTCGAACACGTTGTCGAGCGTCGCCGTATCCGACCCGCCCGCCTGGATCACCGGCTTCACGTCGTCGATAAAACCTTCCAACGGCCCAGCCGCGAGCCGCGTCTCGTGCGACTTCATCCAGTTGCTGTTGCCGGCGACGGTGTTGATCTCGCCATTGTGCGCCAGCATCCGGAACGGCTGCGCCAGCCGCCAGGTCGGAAAAGTGTTGGTCGAGTAGCGCTGATGGTAGATCGCGAACCGACTGACGAACCGCTGGTCCAGCAGGTCCGGATAGAAGTCCGTCAGGCTCTCGGCCAGGAACATCCCCTTGTAGATGATGCTCCGGCACGACAGGCTGCAAATATACAGCTCCGGGATTTGCGCCGCGATCGCGTGCTTCTCGATCTTGCGGCGGATCACGTACAGGTCGCGCTCGAACTCGGCCGCGTCGGCCCCGGACCGCCCGCGTATCATGATCTGCTCGATCTCAGGCCGGGTCGCGTTGGCCTTCTCGCCGATGCAGGCCACGTTGATCGGCACCTGGCGCCAGCCGAAGATGCCATAGCCCAGCGCCAGGATCTCCGTCTCAACGATCTGCCGGCACCGCTCCTGCGCCCCAAGATCAGTCTTGGGCAGGAACACCATGCCGACCGCCATGCGCTCCGGCTGCTCGGCATGGCCGCTGCGCTTGACCGCTTCGGCAAAGAAATCCTGTGGTATCTCGATGTGGATGCCCGCGCCGTCCCCGGTCTTGCCGTCCGCGTCCACGGCGCCGCGATGCCACACGGCGCGCAGCGCGTCGATCCCCGCCTGCACCACATCCCGCCGCGCAACGCCGTCCAGCGCCGCCACCATGCCGACGCCGCAGGCATCGTGCTCCTGGCTCGGATCATAGGTGCCCGCGAGCCGGGCCACGTTGGCGTTCCAATCAGCAACGAAATCGGTCCCGCTCGTATCCATGCCCGTCACTCCGCTGCCGCCAAAAGGGCGTGCTGCTGCATATGCTTGTGCATCCGCGTCGCCGCGTCCCGCCCGTCGCGTATCGCCCACACCACTAGGCTCGCGCCCCGCACGATGTCCCCCGCCGCGAACACCCCCGGCAGCGCCGTCATCTGCGTCCGGTGCTCCACCTTCAGCGTGCCCCAGCGGCTGACCTCAAGCCCAGGCTCGTCCCACAGCTTCGGCAGGTCCTCGGGATCAAACCCCAGCGCCTTGATCACCAGGTCCGCCTCCAGCGTGATCCGCATGTCCGCCGGCTCCACCGACTGCCGCCCCGAGCTGTCGGTCAGCCCCAGCCGCATGCGCTGCACCCGCACGCCCGTCACGTGCGCGTCACCCAGGAACGCCTCGGGCGCCGACAGCCAAACGAACTGCACGCCCTCCTCCTCGGCGTTCTTCACCTCGCGCATCGACCCCGGCATGTTTACCTTGTCCCGCCGATACAGGCAGGAAACGCTCGCCGCCCCCTGCCGCACCGCCGTCCGCACACAGTCCATCGCCGTGTCGCCGCCGCCGATCACCACGACGCGCTTGCCCTCGGCGTTGTGCTCGCCGCTGTCGAAGCTCGGCACCTCGTCGCCCAGGCCCTTGCGGTTGCTGGCCGTCAGGAACTCCATCGCCGGCACGATCCCCGGCAGCCCCGCGCCGGGTCCACCGATGTTGCGCGCCTTGTAGACGCCGGTCGCGATCAGCACCGTGTCATGCCGCGCCCGCAGCTCGGCAAAGCTCAAGTCCCGGCCCAGCTCGACGCCCAGGTGGAAGCGGATGCCCCCCTCCTCCAGCAGCTTCCAGCGCCGCAGCACGATGTCCTTCTCCAGCTTGAAGCCGGGAATGCCATAGATCATCAGCCCGCCGACCCGGTCGTAGCGGTCGTAGACATGCACCTGGTAGCCCAGCGTGCGCAGCCGCTCTGCCGCCGCCAGCCCGCCCGGCCCGGCGCCGATAATGCCGACCGACTGTGGCCGTTCCTGCCGCGGCCGTGGCGGCTTCACCCAGCCCTGCTCCCAGGCATGATCAGTAATGAAGCGCTCCACCGCGCCGATGGTGACGCTCTCAAAGCCCTTCTCGATGACGCAGTTGCCCTCGCACAGCCGATCCTGCGGGCAGATGCGGCCACAGATTTCCGGGAAAGTGTTGGTGGCGGAGCTGACCTCGTACGCCTCCTGCAACCGGTTCTCCGCAGTAAGCTTCAGCCAGTCCGGAATATTGTTCGCCAGCGGGCAGTGTACTTGGCAAAATGGCACGCCGCATTGGCTGCACCGGCTGCTCTGCGCGCTGGCCTGGGCGGGATCGAAGTCGGCGTAGATTTCGGCGAAGTCCTCCCGCCGCATGGAAGACTCACGCTTAGGCGGCTGATGTTGCGCGAGACTCACGAATTGCAGCATGCGGTCAGCCATAGTCGTCCTTCCTCAGTCAACGGCGCGTTGGCCTTCGGGGACAGATATATGGACCTATCGCATTGATGGCGAGGGGAAAGATATCTTTTAGGTCAGTTTAGCTGACGTTTTGCTGGTGGCCTGCGTCTCCCGCTGTGACACACCTGCCATTTCACTTCCGATAAAAGACCGTATCGGTCCTTCTCCGTTAGACGGCCAGCATCGGTTGCCTCGATGGAGCCTCGCGCGGCGCACGCCTGAATGCCGCCCCGGCGTCGATATTCGGTATCGCCGGTTTCATCCCGGCCAAAGCTTGGCCGATGGTGATGATCTGCAAACGAGGATACTGCCGCTGGCCGAGCGTATAGAAACCGGCTGCGGCGGCCTCCTTCTCCATGGGCCGGCTTGGCGGCTCCAGGGTCAGGAAAACGCCGATTGGCGCCTTCTCGCGGTCCAGCACGCCCTTGAGGTCGCGGATCATAGGCACGCTCACGCCGCCGCCTTTGACGCTGACGACCGCCCGCTCCGTCGTCTTGAGATCAGATCGGAAGTAGATTAGCCCATCGATCCCGCCGTCCGCCCCTTTCTTCTTGCCGCCATACGGCTGCGCGTCGATTAGGGAGGTCGCCCACCACTGGAACTGGTATTTGTCGCGCGAGGCCAAGTCGCGTGCGCCCTCCAAGTCTTTCGGCGTCCCGTGGACGTCGAAGGCGATGCCCGGAAAGACATCCTTCAAGCGCCGCTCGATCAGCGAGATGGCAAGGTGCGTGACATCGATGCCGACCCATCGACGACCAAGCTTTTCTGCCGCATGGATGCTCGTTCCGCAGCCGCAAAACGGGTCGAGGATTACGTCGCCTGCATTGCTGCTTGCTTGAAGGATGCGCTCCAACAACGCGACCGGCTTCTGCGTGGGATAGCCAAGCCGCTCTTGCGCTTGCGAGTTTATGGGTGGGATGTCAACCCACACGCTTCCCATCACCCCGCCCCCTGCCATCTCGTCTAAATAACGCTTGATCTGTGGGCGCTTGCTAGTGTTGAGCGAGCCATCCGGATAGGTCGGACAGAAAATGCGCCCCTCGCTATCAAGTTTTGCCATAGTATCCTTGGAGAACCTCCAACCTTTCGGCGGAGATGGAAATCCGCGCCACTCATACGTCATGTTCGGTCGCGGGCTTGGGCTGGTCATATTATCTAATCTAAAAACTCGACCATGAGCATCTTTGCTCCGATATTTGGCGCCAAGGTACTTGGCTGAATGGCCCTCACGTGGCGTGTTCCAAGTAAATTCGCGCCCGCCACCTTTGGTATAAAACAAGATCGTATCTGTAACCTTACTCCGAGTTTTGCTGTCGCTATGCGTGCTGGTGCGCTTCCAAACTAATTCATTGCGATAACACTCGGCGCCGAACACCGCGTCAAGGAACACCTTGAGGAAGTGGCTCGCGGTCGGATCGCAATGAAGATAGAGACTTCCCATCGGCTTCAGCACGCGGTGCAATTCTAACAACCGAACCGCCATCATTGCGAGATACGCCATCATGTCGTTTTCGCCCAAAAAGGAGCGCATGGCCCGAAGCAGGTCCGCCGCATTGGTGTTCCCCGACCGCATTACCTGGTCAACGGCCCCCTCCGCCTCCGGCCCCCAGTGCCAGGTGTCGTCGAACGCCTCGATCTGCGCCTGCGACCCCGCGCCGGCCGGCAAGCGGAACAGGACATTGTAGGTGGCTTGCGAGTTGAACGGCGGGTCGAGATAAACAAGGTCCACGCTTCCGGTATCGACATGTTCGCGCAGCACGTCGAGGTTGTCGCCATAGTACAAGGCGTTCGCAGCGCGGTTCATAATCCAGGTTCCGACGTTATTTGTGTACGGATCACCTTTACATTCTACTTGAAGTTGAGACACTATCATCTTGTGACATGATTCGTCAAGGATTGCGGTTCGTTATGCGCAGCCGCGGGGCGGTTCGATGTTAGCGAGGTCATTGAAGTCGAGACTGGCAACGGCTTTAGCGCCTCCGCAGTGGTGCCGTCGCGCAGGCTTTCGGGTAGGGGTAGGATGAGGATACGGGTTGTTAGGGGAACCTGAATGAAGCTCAGGGCGAGAGCGGCTGTGACGCGACGCAAGCTGGGCCTCGCCGTTGCGGGTGCCACCTCACTTGCCTTCCTGATCTGGTTCGTCGCAAACTTTTTCGCTTTTCACGACAGATGGGATCCGCAGGGAGGGTCGAATTTCTGGTGCTTGAACACGATCCTGCCATCCATCCCGAACGGGGCTGGATGGACGATCACCGCCCATCGGACTGACTGCGACACCCTGGCCAAGGACTCGGCAACCTACGTTTACCTGCACCGGGCGGATCAGTCGGACAGGAGTTACAGCTTGATCCTCCGCTACGATGGCGGCGACCCCGAAGTGCGATGGGCGGACCCGAGCCACGTCAGCATTGCGGCCCGACACGTCTCCGACGTGGACAAGCAAGTCATCCGCCTCTGGGATTTTACGATCGCATACGAGCTTCAAATGGACGCTTCGACCGCGCCCCCATGACAACCGTCATGGGGCGACCTTCCAGTAGACGCCGGTGCTTTCCATACCGACGTAGGTGACGCCGTGCTCGATCAGCCACGCCCCTAGTGCCTCCAGCTCGCGCGTATGCCCATTGGCCGCCTCAAGCCGACGAACCGTCACGACCGACACCGAAGCACGGCGGGCAAGCTCGTCTTGTTCCAAGCGCAACAGGCCGCGGGTCGCACGGATCTGCTCAGAGGTAATCACCATACACACTATGTAGCACAGTGCGCACTTCAACTCAGAACATCCCCAACCCTAAGTCGGCACCTCCTCCCGCTTGCCCCCCCCAACCCGGTAGCGGTCCAAGTACTCCGGCACGACCAGCTCGACCGGCGTCGGCACGATCCCCAAGTCCTGCAACCCCGGCATCCCCTCCGAAACCACGTTGTCGCGCCCCAGCAGGATCAACTGGTCGCGCGTCAACGGCTTGCCGGGAATCAGCTCCCCAATGCGCGCCTGCAACCGGGCCACCCCCATCGGCACCTCAACCAAAAGCCGGTTGCGCCGGGTCTCCCGCAAAATCCAGCTCAGGATTTCCCGGAACGTCCAAACCCGCGGCCCCCCCAACTCATAGGTGCGACCCATCGCATCGTCCCGCCCCAGCACCGCCATGATCGCGTCCGCGACATCGCCGACATAGACCGGCTGGAACCGCGTGTCGCCCGAGATCACCGGCATCACCGGCAGCGTCATCGCCATGCTGCCAAACCGATTAAAAAACTGGTCTTCCGCCCCGAACACCAACGACGGCCGCAGGATCGTGGCGCCCGGCATCGCCGCAAGCACCATGCGCTCCCCCTCCGCCTTGCTCCGCGCATACATACTCTCGCTCTCGGCATCGGCGCCGATCGCCGAGACCTGCACCATCCGCCCCACCCCCTGCGACGCCGCCGCGCGGGCGATGCGCCCGGCGCCCTCAGCCTGGACCCGCTGAAAATCCCCCGCCCGCCGCTCGGACAGGATGCCGACCAGGTTCACCACCATGTCCGCGCCCTCGGTCGCCCGCTGGACCGCCGCCTCGTTCGACAGGCTGACATACAGCGGCACCACCTGGCCAACCCGGCCCGCCATCATCGACCCGCGTGCCGCCTCGGTGTTGCGCCCCGCCACCCGGACGACATGCCCCTGCGCCAGCAGCCGCATCACCACATAGCGCCCAATAAACCCGCTGCCGCCGAACACTGTCGCCACACTGCGCGTCGCCATCAGGCCCACCTTCCAAAGTTGCCCTTCTACTACGGGTCGAACCCGGCCCGCTCAAGTGACTCCTGCCCTTATGATACGATTGCGCCTTGACGCCCCGCGGCCCCAAGGCTAACTCACGCCTCCACCGCACGGAATGCCCAGGTGGCGGAATTGGTAGACGCGCAGGTTTCAGGTACCTGTGACCGCAAGGTTGTGAAAGTTCGAGTCTTTTCCTGGGCACCATCTCCGTGACGGTTCAGTTCATGCCAAACAGCGCCATCCACCTGCACCGGCACGACCTGCCGGACGGGACCGACCTCGGCCCGGTCGTCGCCGTCGACACCGAGACCATGGGCCTCAACCCGCACCGCGACCGCCTCTGCCTCGTGCAGATGTCCGCCGGCGACGGCACCGCCCACCTGGTCCAACTCATCCCCCCGTCGCTCGGCGGCCACGGCTACGACGCGCCGAACCTCGCGCGCCTCATGGCCGACCCCAGCGTCACCAAGCTCATGCACTTCGCCCGCTTCGATGTGGCCGTGTTGCAACAGGCGCTCGGCATCACCGTGGCGCCAGTGAAATGCACCAAAATCGCCGCGAAGCTCGTCCGCACCTTCACCGACCGTCACGGCCTCAAGGAGCTTTGCCGCGAGCTGCTGGGCGTGGAGCTTTCCAAGCAGCAGCAAACTTCGGACTGGGGCTTACCGGAGCTCACCACCGAACAGATGGCCTACGCCGCCTCGGACGTGCTCTATCTGCACGCGCTTTGGGACCGCCTCGAAGCCCTGCTGGTGCGCGAGAACCGCTTGGCGCTGGCCGAAGCCTGCTTCGCCTTCCTGCCCGCCCGTTGCCGCCTCGATCTGCTGGGCTACGAGGACCCCGACATCTTCTCGCATTGACAGGCTAGGCTGCTACACTCGGCCCGACACGCTTCTGGGCTGCCGAGAGGAATGGAACAGTGCCCAACGACCTGTACTGCCGCGACGCTCTGGCCTGGGCTGAACAACAGGCCACGCTGCTTCACCGCCTGGCCGCAGGCGAGCGCCTGAACGAAGCGGTAGACTGGCCCAACGTGATCGACAAGCTGCATGCCGAGCCCGGTAGCCGGTCTACCGGGCAATGGCGCAGCGAGGCAGGAAGCTTCCTGGACAATGCCGAACAGCGCTTCACGCCGTCCATGCGGCAGCGGATCGAACTGGATGGCCGCTACGCAAAGGCGCTACGCCGGGCATGGGAGGCTGTGGACGATGCCGGCACTCCGCAGCCGCTACCAGGAATCTGCCCCTTTGCGCTGGATGAGTTGCTGGCCGGAGACATAACGGAGCTGACTGCCGAAGCCTAGGTTGGGAGGAACCCAGGGCAACCGCATTTGCCCTTCTCGTCATTGCGGGGAGCGTTTGCGACGTGGCAACCCAGGGCGACGCGCCAAAACAATGGTCCATGTCGCCCTGGATCGCCACGCCGAGGCCGGCTCGCAATGACAGATTCTTTGAGGCCGGAGGCAAGCCGGGCCAAATGCGACTACCCTGGGTCCGACAACACGGGTGAGCCCTCCCCTTTCCGGACAGATGCCCATTCACGTGTATGACGTGCCGGCCCCGCGCTCCAGTGTCGTGGCGCTGGTCGCCATGCTGGCCCCCGCAGCTTAGCCCGGGCATCATCAGGCGTAAGCTGGCCGGCTCGCTTCAACAACCAAGCCAGTCGCCACCTGTTGCGGAGCTCAGCCCCGGGGTCCCGCGTCATTGACCCCCGGGGTATGCCTACCCACATAAGTTAATTAGAAAGGGACTCCAATGGACGCCGCCATCTCCCTTTCATCCGCTCCTCACACCCTCGCCACCCATGTCGAGGTCGCACGTGCCGTCCTCGCGGCAGAGGTGGCCGGGCTACAGGCACTCTCGGCCTCGCTCGACGTCCAGTTCGACGCCGCCGTCGACCGTCTCGCCGGATGCGCCGGCCGCGTCGTCGTGTCGGGCATGGGCAAATCCGGCCATGTCGCCCGCAAGATCGCCGCGACGCTTGCCTCCACCGGCACTCCCGCGATGTTCGTGCATCCAGCCGAGGCGTCGCACGGCGACCTCGGCATGATCGTGCCAGGCGACGCGGTCCTTGCCCTCTCCAATACCGGCGAAACCGCGGAGTTGGCCGATCTCGTCGCCCACGCAAGGCGGTTCGGCCTGTTGCTCGTAGCAATCACCGGGCGCTCCACCTCGGCTCTGGCCCGCGCCGCCGATATCGTGCTGCTGCTGCCCGCCGCAGCAGAGGCCTGCCCCATGGGTCTTGCTCCCACCACCAGCACCACGATGCAGTTGGCACTCGGCGACGCGCTGGCGGTTGCGTTGTTGACCCGGCGCGGCTTCACCGCCTCGGATTTCTCCGTGAACCACCCAGGCGGCCGGCTCGGTGCGCAGCTCCGCCGCGTGGCCGACCTCATGCACCAAGGCGACGCGGTCCCGCTCGCCGACGCGGCGCTGCCGATGGACCGCGCGCTGATCCTTATGACCGGCAAAGGGTTCGGCTGCCTCGGCGCGCTCGACGCCGAGGGGCGCCTGCAGGGCGTGCTGACCGACGGCGACCTGCGTCGCGCCATGGGGCCGGACCTGCTGAGCCGTAAAGTGCAGGACGTGATGAACCCGAGCCCCCGCACCATTGGCCCCAACGCCCTTGCCGCCGACGCGCTCCGCGCCATGAACGCCGGCCCGCGCCCGGTCACGAGCCTGTTCGTGCTCGACGCCGGCCGCCGCCCCGTGGGCATCCTGCACGTCCACGACCTGTTGCGCGCAGGTGTGGCCTGATGGCAACCGCCCCCTCGCACAATACGCCGCAAGGCCCTCCGTCCATACACGAGTTGCCAACCCGGTTGGTGCGCACGGACCGCCTCTCCGCCGCCGGGGCCGCCCGCGTCCGCCAGGCGCCAACGGCGTCCCGCATCGCCCGGCGTCACGTCGTGGTGACACTGACGAAGTGGCTGTTGCCGCTCGGCGCATTGCTGTTGCTGGCGTCGGTCGCGCTGTGGCCCGAGATCGCCCGCATCAAGGACCAGGGCCGCATCACCTTCCGCCGCGTCTTCAGCGTCGAATCCGACAGCGGGCGCATGAAGGAGCCGCGCTACCAGGGCATCGACGAGCGCGGCCGGCCCTACACCGTCACAGCCGACTCGGCGTTGCAGTCTGGCCCGCTGCGCATCGACCTGGTCGAGCCGAAGGGCGATTTGGTGCCCGAGAACGGCGGCTGGATCATGGTGCAGGCCCATGAGGGCGTCTACATCCAGCGCGCCGGGCAGCTCGACCTTTCGCACGACGTGGTGCTGTATCGCGACGATGGCACCGTCATGCGCACGCAGTCGGCGGCGGTGGACGTGAAGCAGGGCGCAGCCGCAAGCAACGACATGACCCACGCCGAGGGTCCATTCGGCGTGCTGGACGCCCAGGGCTTCACCCTCACCGACAAAGGCGCGGCCATCCAGTTCCACGGGCCGGCTCGGCTGGTCCTGAACGAGCGCAAATGAGGCGCATCCTCCTCCTGCTGATGCTGCTGGCGCCAAGGTGCGCGGCTGCGCAGGCGCTCGACTTTTCCAAAGGCGGCCCTATCGAAGTCACCGCCAGCGACGGCATGGAGTGGCGCCAGAACGAGCAAGTCGTCATCGCCCACGGCAACGCCCGCGCCGTGCGCGGCGACGTGACGGTCACGGCCAACACGCTGGTCGCCCGCTACCGCCGGAAAACCGGCGCGGTCGCGACGCCGGCGAGCGCCTCGGCCCCCAGTTCCGGCCCCAACTCCGGCCCAGTCGCGGCAGACACCGGAAACAACGAGATCTACCGCCTGGAGGCCGAAGGCAACGTCCACATCTTCACCGCGACCGATCTGGCCGTCGGCGACAAGGCGGTCTACGACATCGACCAAGCCGTGTTGCTGATGACCGGCGGCGACATGAAGCTGACCACGCCGCAACAGGTGCTGACAGCGCGTGACACCATGGAGTACTGGTCGCAAAAGCACATGGCGGTGGGCCGTGGCCTGGCGACGGTGACGACCACCGACGGCCGCCGCCTCGCCGGCGACACGCTTGTTGGCTACACCACGACGCCGGACACGCCCGGCGCACGCCCTGTCGCCCCCGCAAGAGTGCCCGCCCGGCCCGGTGCCGACCCCTTGCTCGCGTCCGGCAAGCTCCAACGGGTGGAGGGCTTTGGCAACGTTGAGGTCCGCACAGCGACCGAGACCATACGCGGCGACCGCGGCGTCTATGTGGCCGAGACCGGCATCGCCCGGCTGGTGGGCAATGTGCGTATCACCCGCGGGCAGAGCCAGTTGAACGGCGACCAAGCGATCATCAATATGCGGACCGGCATTTCGACCCTGTCCCGCGACCCCGGCAAGCGCGTGCAGGGCCTCGTGGTGCCGAACGACGCCACGGCCAACGCACCCGGCGCCGCCGCCCCGAACGCCGCCGACAAGCCGCCAGGCAAGACCAAGACGCGATGAGCAAGGCGCACC
>JAABUV010007302.1_pt1 | contig 11650 bp, 16 predicted proteins | sample 5559971 | NCBI WGS metagenome assembly JAABUV01 (sample SAMN10711881, study PRJNA513362) | rock metagenome | isolation source: Antarctica rocks | place: Antarctica: Victoria Land, Knobhead nord | collected 2015-12-19
CACGGGCAGTTTGCTGCTGTGCCTGGCGAAGCTCTGCCTGGCAAAGCGGCCTGCATGGGGCCTGCACGGCGGGAAAGGGAGAGACGGGAAGGAGGCGTGGCGCGGCAGGCCGCGCGGGAGGCGCCAATACGGGCGCGGGGCGCATCGAGGCCGCGGAGGGCGAGATCGCGTTCGAGGGCGCCGTGGTCGTCACGCCCACTGACGCCACCCTGGCGCGCGCCCGCCAGCCGCGCGCAGGGCAGCAGCGCGGACCGCGCCGGACGCAGGGTCTTGCAGGCCGCACCTGGGCCTGAACTGGCCAGCGCGCAAACTTCAGGCTGCGGTGTCTTCCGGGCAGCGCCTGCCGTCCACGGCTTGGCTCGCAGGGTGCTGTGCTGCAGCGCATGCACGCCGCTGGCATGGCCTGCATGCTGGGCATTCGGCCCAAGCTGAGCCGCGAGCCGCCAGCTAGGATAAGCATAACCCTGAACCTGTACCCTGCAGGTGCGCGACCTGACACTGTGCGTGCCGTGCGGCACCAACCTGCTCGTCACCGGCCCCAACGGCTCCGGCAAGAGCAGCCTCTTCCGCGTGCTGGGCGGCCTGTGGCCGCTCACGGCCGGCGTCGTGCGCAAGCCCGGCGGCGCAGAGGCGCGCCCGTGACCTGGCCGCGCTGCTGACACGCTGCTGGGCTGCGCCTATACTCAGCAGGGAGCCGGTTGCATCGGATATGGGAACAGCGACAGTTTGTCACAATGGGCGTGAGAACTGCGCAGAATATGGCAGCACGCAGGATTATGACTGTATGCTATGCTAGCTGTGCGGACTGTTTGGTGTGTGCAGGCAGTGTACGTGCAGTCGCTGGCCGCCTGAGAGCATCAGAAGAGCCAGCACCGATCAGCTACGAGCGCGCTTTGCGCAGGGTGGCCTGGCACACGAGATCTTTTACGTCCCGCAGCGGCCCTACGTCATGCTGGGCACGCTGCAGGACCAGCTCATCTACCCGCTGCAGTGCTCGGGTGCGTGCCGGGCTTGCATGGTTGGAGCGATTGCAGGCCCTACCGTGGGGTCCAAGTCCCAACTTGCCCCGCGCGCATGCGCCGGCACGTGACGCATGCAAGCCAGTGCCCGTGCTCGCCTCTGCGCCTTCACGCACTGGAACAAGTTGATGCTCTGACAGCGTAACCCCTAATTGTTGCAAACTACTAGTAGACTTGATGGTGTGCAAGGCCAAAGCTGTGCGTACTGCTGGCGCTTGTGGACGCGAGGGCCTGGCGCAGCTACAGGCCACTGCAGAGACTGTTGCCAGAGCAGCACAGGCAGGTCAACATGAGGAAGCACCAGCCGGCGTCCCCCGTCCGGCCTCCGCTGCTTCGCGCACCGCCGCGTCCCGCACGGCGCAGGCGCCGACGTGAACCGGGGGCCGAACTGCGGCTGCCGAGGCGCTGGTGGACATGTGGGCCTCATGCAACCGACAGGCCACTGCAGATATTGTTGCCAGAGCTGCAAAGGCAGGTCACCACGAGGAAACACCAGCAGGCATTCCACACCGCCGCGCGCCGCGCGGCACAGGCGCTGACGTGATCCCGGAGGCCGAGCTGCGGCGGCTGCTGGCGCTGGTGGACCTGGAGTACCTGGCGGAGCGGCCCGGCGGCCTGCGCGCGGCGGTCGACTGGGGCGGCCAGCTGAGCTTGGGCGAGCAGCAGCGGCTGGGCATGGCGCGCCTGGTGTACCACCGGCCCAAGTTCGCGATCCTGGACGAGTGCACGTCCGGCGTCACGGCGCGCCCCGCATACCCACACCCTCTCTGTTCCGCAGTTGCGCATTTGCACAGGCATCAAGGACAGCTGCGAAGTGGCGCTGTGTCACCCACTGCTGTGAAGAGGCCGACGGCGCGTTAATGCGCGGACGATGCACCGCCCATCTGGTGCACCTCGAGCAGTGCCTGGGCAGCAGTGCCGGCGCCCGCGCGCTGTCGTTAAACACGTCTCATCAGGTATCCTCCCGAGGCCAGGTGGCCGCTGAGGTTTTATTCTAACCCTACCCCAATTTGAACCTACCTAAAAACCTACCCCAACAGATTGGCGCGCTGGACGCGGCAGGTGGACATGGAGGAGCGCTTCTGCGAGCTGGTCAAGGGCCTGGGCTGCACATGCGTGACGATCAGCCACCGCCCGGCGCTCATGGCTTTCCACGACCTGGTGCTCGCGCTGGACGGCGAGGGCGGCTGGTCGCTGCACCAGGGCGCGCGCGCCGCGCCCGCCGGCGGCGCCGCGCTGCTGGCTTGTGCGCGCCCGCCGAATTTTATGGGTTCACGGCGGTGGGATGGGCTCAGCGCAGCGGCGGGGTGTGCGTGCGCGCCGCGTGTGCCGGCAGCGCCGCCCTGCTCGCCTGCGCGCTGCATTGGCGGCCTTGTCTTTGGTCACCGGGTCTGTGCACAACATAGAGCAGTAACTCTGCAGCCGTCAAGGCGGTATGCCAAGGTCCTGGGGGCTGAGTAGGCGAATTTGCAACTCTTGTAGCACCGCCAGACCTTGTGACTGTCATGTCATGATGACTGATGCGAGCTCGCATGCGCATGCGCGGGGCGCATGTGCCTACTGTGAAGGAGCGGGTTTCACGCCGCAGACTGTGTGCCAGCCCTGCATGCATCAACATCCTTAGCGCTCATGCTGCCGCTGCCCCTGACCAATTGTGGCCGCGCCGCGGCAGCCACGGGCGGCGGCGGCGAGCGCGCGCGCGGCACCGATGCGGCCGATTGCCTGAGCGCACTGCAGGCCCTGCCGGCGCCCGGCGGCCCGGCCGGCGACGCGGCCGCGGCCGCGCCGGGCGCGCTGCTGGCGGCCTCGCCGCCGGCGGATTCGCTGCGGGCGCGGGGCGGCGGCGCGGCGTCGGCCGTGCCGATGGCCCTGGCGCTGCGGCCGTCGCGCGACGTGACGCCGCTGGCGCGCTGGCGCAGCGTGCTGCGCGAGCTGCTGGGGCGCGCCAACCCGGCCGCCGCGCGGCAGCTGGGCGCTATCCTGGTGCGGAGAGTGAAGGATACAGTTCTGACAATTGTACAGGTGCAGGCTTGTGGACGCAAACCAGTGCCTTTGAGGGGGCTGGGGTGGTTTCTGTCGCAAATCGTGCAGCCAGGCCAGGCGTGAGGTCACCAGAGGCGCTCCGATCGGCCGGCCGCACGCGCCCGTCCGGTCCACAGCTCCGGCTCGTTTTGGCTCGGGGGCCGAGCGCGCGCGGCGGGCGCACGCGACAGGTGGTCGTGTCGCTGCGCTCGCTGCTACAGGACCGCATGGCGGCGCTCAACGGGCGCACCGTGGAGTACGTGCTGAAGCAGGACCTGGCCGCGTTCGTGCGCCTCATCGGCCTGTCGGTCGCCCAGGTGGGGCGGCCCGGCCGGGCTCTGGCGTAGGGTAGGGTTGAGGGGCTGCGGTCCAAGAGGCGGCGAGAGCGAGCTCTGGTGCTCTTCCAGGTTCTGAGGGCCTGCACTCGCTGTTGTGGACCAGGTGTAGAAAGGTGCTGCGCTAAGTGATATTCCCAGGTGTGTGGGCATGGACTGGCTCTGCCTGTGAAGGGTGCTGCGTGTGCGCTGTCTGGGCCGCTGGGCTTTGCGCGGGCAGAGTAATTTGCACAGTAGAGTGCTGCAAGCACTGCATGCCTGACAGCGGGCAGCGCTGTATTTCTACAGAACTTGCTACAGCAACACAATGGACAACTTGCGTGCCTGTACTCTGGCTTGCGCACCCCATGCAAACCCCGCCCTTGATCGGCGCGCGCGCTCGCGCGCAGGCGGCGGCGTCGGCGGTGCTCGCGCCGTCGCTGCGGTATGTCGCGGACTCGCTCGCGCTGTCCTGGCGGCGGCAGCTGACCGACGCCGCGCACGCGCGCTACCTGGCGCGCAACAACTTCTACACCGTCGCGCAGCTGGCCGGCCTGCAGGCGCGGCCACCCTGCTTGGATGCCGGCTTGGCGCATGGATAAAGCACAGGCTCACGTACAACACCATCAGCAGTCTGAGCGTTCAGCAATGGTTGAGGCACCGCACTGCGGCGCGTGCCTGCGCCTGCGCCAGTGCAGGCTGCCTGACAACAGCGGCGTGTGTCCTGTTTCCAGCTTCAACATCTCAAAGTAGTGTGTGCCGCGTGCCGCGACCCGGCCCTGTTGCCGTGGGACGGCAGGATGTGGACCAGCGGCTGACGCGCGACATCGAGCGGCTGTGCAACGACCTGTCCGCGCTCATCCCCAGCATGGTCAAGCCGGTGGTCGACATCGCCTGGTGCGCTCGTGCCGTGTGACGCTGCGGTTGCTTTTGTAAGGTCTCTGTGTGTCAGCGAGGCCGTCACGGTCGCTAAGGTTGCAGGCACACAGCGTCAGTGCCGCGGCTTGTACTTCACGGCTTGGGCCTGCAATAGGAAGAGCTGTTAGCACAGGCCTTGTTCAGCACGAGTTGCTTTGAACTGAGGTGCCCGCACGCATGTGTGTATGACCAGCACAAGAGGGAGCGGGCGTGCTTCCTCGCCCGCTTGATGCGCTCCCCTCAAACGATCAGAAGCTGGCTCGGTGTGCAAGCCGGGCTACAGCGCAGCCGCACACAAGCCGCCCTGCTACCTTACCTTACCCCGCCGCGCGCGCGCAGGTTCTCCGCGCAGCTGTACCAGCTGACCGGCCGTCGCGGCATGCTCATCCTGTACGCGTATGCGCTGCTGGGCTTCGGCTGCCTGCGCGCGGTCACGCCCGACTTCAGCGGCCTGGCGCAGCGGGTGCGCCCGCGCTCGGGCCGTGCCGCGGCGGTCGCGCCGGGCTGCGGCGGCCCGACCCCCGTTGAGGCGAGGCGAAGAGAGGCCAGCGGGGTGCTGTGTGCATGGCTCTCTGCCCGGGTTCTGCTGCATGCACGCCGTCACGCTAAACTGCAGCCGCACTGCAAAGCAGAAGTGCATTTACCTCTTCAGTCATTTCTGATTGTACTTTTGGCGGTGTGTCGCGCGGGCGTCACCAGGCTTCCCGAGCGCACGCGTCCCGGCAGCGGGCCGTCCCGCTGACTTGCGTGCGCACCTCGCGCGCAGGAGTACTACCTGGAGGGCGCATTCCGAAACGTGCACACGCGCCTGCGCGCGCACGCGGAGAGCGTCGCCTTCTTCGGCGGCGGCGCGCGCGAGGGCGCGACCGTCGCCGCCGGCTTCGACGCGCTCATGCGGCATCTGTCCGCTGTGATTGACGTCAGGCGCGGCGCCTCGGCTACTGCGCCTGCCCGAATGACCGATTTGGATGTCCACTACTTTGGCACTGGTGACAGAGACGGCAAGGATCCATAGGTCCTCTGCGACCATGCAGGCTCACTCGAGGCCGCGCTTGTCTGCAAGGTTCGTGTCCTTCGCTCTTGTGGACCTCCACTGACCTGAACACCGTCCTTACCAGCGCAGCATGACTGGTGCCTGGCTGGCGCTGAGCGGCTCGCCGCACCAGTGCACACGCTGTCGCGGCCCGCGCCCCGTCCTGCCGGGCCGCGGGCTGCCGGGCCAGCACGCTCCTAGCGGGCACCGCTGGCGGCGGCAGGTGGCTGTACTCGGTCGCCGACGACTTCTTCACGAAGCAGCTGCCGCACAACGTGACCTGGGGCCTCACGGTCTTGTACGCGCTGGACGCGCCCGGCGACTTTGCCGACACTGCTGTGCAGGCGCGCGCCGCGACCGATGTTAGGGTATAGGTTAGAGTTAGGGTCACCCGCCTGTCCCACCTGTGCGCGACAGCTTAAGTGGCCGCGCGGAGTAGCCTTGCGCGATCCACTGCTTTGACTTGCGCGAGACCACTGCTGGTCCTGCCCAAGCAAGTTAAAAAAGTTTTTGTGGATGACGCGCGAGCGCGGCCGGGCAGGGCGCGCTGGTGAACGACATGCGCTACCTGGCGAGCGTGGTCACGCAGTGCTTCACCGCCTTCGGCGAGCTGCTGGCGCTGCACAAGCGCTTCGCCGAGCTGACCGGCGGCATCACCAGGCGCGGCCCAGCGCTGCACGACGTTCCTGGCGCCGCACCTGTCGCATATACCAGTTTAGCATATATTAGAAGGGAATGTGACACGAATTATGGTCACGCTTGCGATTCCTGTGGAGGGGCATGTTGCGCCGCCAAGTATATGAGCTAGCTTGGGAGACAGGCAGCATTAAGGCAACCCGCGACCAGTGCTGCAGTGTGACGTCGGCGTAGCAGCAGGCAGTCGAAGGTGTTGCGAGCTCCGTGTGCGTTCGCCAGGGTGTCGGAGACCCTGGAGTCGATCGCCAAGGCCGACGCGGCGTGCGTGGACGGCCACCTGCAGCGCTCGCTGGAGGCCACCGCCGGCAACGGCAGCGCGCGCGACGCCATCGAGTTTGACGGGGTGCGCTGCACCGCGTCAGATGCTCCCAAGCTGTTACCAACTTTTTCATTTTCGAGTGTCCTGAGGTCTGCCAGCGCGCACGGCATGTTACCTATGCGCCACGCTGACGGACGCTGCTGCGCAAGGCCTGCCTCCGCCCCGGGGAGCCTGCCCATGCGGCCGCAGAGCCCTACCAGACCCTATCAGGCTGTACCCCGCCCGCGCGCGCAGGTGGACGTGGTGTCGCCGACCGGCAGGCTGCTGGCCGCCGCGCTGAGCTTCCGCGTGGCGCGCGGCGCGAGCCTGCTGGTCACCGGGCCCAACGGCGCCGGCAAGTCCAGCGTGTTCCGCATCCTGGGCGGCCTGTGGCCGCTGGTGCGCGGGCGCGTGCGCCTGCCCGGCGGCAGCGAGCGCCTGGACACCAAGGACGTGTTCTACGTGCCGCAGCGGCCCTACACCACCATCGGCGCGCTGCGCGAGCAGGCGCGCGCCCTCGCACGGCCGCCCCCCATGGCAGGCCTTGCCGAGCTCCCGCTGGCGTGGCGTCCCCGCATAGGCGCTCCCTGCCCTTTGCTGCGTTGAGTAACAACGCGCGCTGCGCCCGCCCTGGTCAGCCCTGCCCGGCCAGCCTCGGCCCAGGTTGTCGGGTGTTATTCACAGCGTGCGGACGTGCTGTCGACGCTCGCATCTTGCTGGAGGCAGAAAATTGAGCTTAGGTAAGCAGGCTTGGTACGACCTGACGTGCTTGCAAGGGCGCTGCTCGCTGCTCGCCTCAGCGACGCATCCGGTCCACCGGCGAGCTTAGTGTGGGGCGGGCTGCGTGCGGCGCCGGGTGCGGCTCCGGGCGCGAGGCGCGCCGTCCTGGCACCGCAGGTGATCTACCCGCTGAGCGTGTCGGAGGCCACCGCGGCGCTGCTTGGTGACAGCCCCGCGGACCGCGTGGCCGCGCTGGACGCGCGGCTGGACGCGCTGGCGGCCGTCGTGCGCCTGGGCTACCTGATCGAGCGCGAGGGCGGCTGGGGCGCGGTGGCCGAGTGGGGCGAGTCGCTCTCGCTGGGTGCGCGCCGCCGCCGCGGCGCCGCCTGGATGGGGGCGGCCCGGCCCGAGGGGTCATATTTGACCGCCGGCGCGACTGGGGCGCAGTCATTCAGCGGGCCGCATTGCTGGTCGCTGTCGCTGGCTGCGCGCGCTACTGCCAAAGCGGCGTCTGCTCTGCATGGGTTCATGATGGCTGTTCGGAGTGGCGCGCTCGGCTTGCTGCACCAGCGCGGTGGCGGCACGGCGACACGTGCGTCCGGAGCGGCGGGCGTCACGGCAATGCCGAGAGGTGTGCGATGCGCGTGCATCCATTCCAACCCCAGCCTGGCGCGCGCGCAGGCGAGCAGCAGCGGCTGGGCATGGCGCGCCTCTTCTTCCACCGCCCGCGCTTCGGCGTGCTGGACGAGTGCACCAACGCGACCAGTGTGGACGTGGAGGAGCTGCTGTACCGCCACGCGGCCGCGCTCGGCATCACGCTCGTGCGGCCAAAACCTGACCCCAGCCCCGGGCGCATGCAGGCGGATGCAGTGTGACAACTGCCTGCTCCGCCGCCGGCCGCGCCCGGCACGCTCGTGCGGCGGCGCCCTGAGCCCCGGGGGCGAATGCGCACATGCAGCGGGATGTGTCTTATATAACTGGGCTGACGGGGATGTGCGGCGAGAGCTGTGCTGCGTGCATGGCTTTCCAAGCACCGCTCGCGTCCTGCAGGAAATTTGATCGGTCTGCACGCTTGGCGGCAAGTGGCCTCGCACCTTCCTCCGGACGAAAAGCATATGCGTCGCTGTGGCGGCGAGGCTGAGCGAGGACAGCGTTGTATGAACTGTTGCGCGGCACATGGCTCTGCCATGGTACCACGCTGTGAACCTGAGACGCACAGGCGATGGGGGCACACCAGCTGCATGGGCGTCCGGGGTTGCACTGGCGCGAGCGCGCTGCGCACACGCCTCAAACTGGGTTCAAGATCCTCCTCCTTTTGCCCTTTCTCACCAGCCCGGCGCATGCAGGTGACGATCACGCAGCGCGCGGCGCTGCTGCGCTACCACGCCGCGGAGCTGCGGCTCCTGGATGGCGAGGGCGCGTGGCAGCTGCGCGCCATCGACCACGGCGGCGGCGGCAACGGCGGCGCCGCCGACGGGGCCGAGTCTGCCGGTGGCAATGGCGCGGTGGAGGACTTGGCCCCAACAAAAGGGGCAGCCTGAGCTGGCGAGTGCGAGTAGAAATACTAGGGCGTGGCACTGAGAGTGTCCGGCCTTGCGTGGCGGGTTCATGTGATGCATGCGCTAACATGCGAACACTCCATCTGTCCAAGTTCTGTGTAGGTCTGTGTGCTGTACTGGTTTGGTCACTTGGGGTTCTCTTTGGGCTCCTGCGGACCCTTCTGAACGGTTCTGCGCCTCTGTACGCGTGCGGACGGGACATTTGTTGGGCGTCATGTGATTGCAGGAGCTTGTGTGTTGCTTGAACAGCCGACTTCAGCCCTCTACCGAGCATGTGCCAATGCACAGCTTCGATTGTGTTCAAGAGCGTCCAAGCGCCCAGGCTGTTAAGAGTGTCCAATCGCCCAGGTGCCTCACATCCCTCCATCGCTCTCACGTCATGTCGTAAGGGGAATTCGAGAGGCACATGCTCCGCATCACCTCTGTCAACCCGCACATTGCATGCACAGGGGCTGTGCGCATGCTGAGACCATCAGCCAGCTCCAGACAAGTGCAGGCCCGCGAGCAGCTGACCGAGGTCGTACGGCGGCGGCGGCACCTCCTGCGCCACCACCTCGCTCAGCTGCTGCTGCGCCTGCGCCAGCCAGGCGCCCAGCGCTGAGGGCGGCGCGGGGCCGGCCTGCGCGCCCGCGGCCGTTGCCGCGCGCAGCGCCTGCGCGGCCGGCAGCGCCGCGCTGGCCGCGCGCAGCCGCCGCCGCACCTCCGTGCAGCTCACAGGCCCCTGGACTGTTAGGTGTGGGACTCGTACATGAGGCCGTTCGCGGACGGCCTGAGCGCGCTCCGGCGTCCCTTTTTCAGGCCCCACCTCGCAGAAGTGCACCTGACCCCAGCTCACAGCTGTGTGGCGCCGAGGGGCCGGGTTCGAGACAGGGGAGGGTGGGCGGGGCGCGCGTCCATGGACGCGTACTCGACAGGCGGCCCCGCGGAGAACAGCGTCCGCGTCCAGAAGTCGGTCGTGTTGACGGCCATGCGGCAGCCGGCCGCCGTCAGCGTCGCGGGCGCCATGCGCGCGGGCGTGTAGGTGGCCGGCGTCTGCGCGGCGTCGGGCCGCGGTTCCGCGCGTGCAGGCTTGCGCAGCATCCTTCCTCTTGCATGTAAAAAGCATGATGGGTTTTGTTTTCTGATCATTTGCAGGGTCCAGCGCACTGCCGACAATGTATGCACGTGCATGTGATCGCCAGGAATCCTGGTCTAGGACAGTGTCACAGAGGGTCCGGCGTCTCGGGGGATGCAGGTCTGGCGCGGGTGGCTGCATGGGCGGCGACCTTGGACCACGTGAGCGATGGCGTCTGGCACATCAAGTCCTCGGTGACGGCCAGGCTCCCGGGGTGCGCCGGGTCTGCCTTGGCGGCGCTGATGATGCCGCAGGAGCCCTGCGAGGCGCTTCGTTCTTTTCCTCGCCAGTGGGAAGCAGTGCAAGTGCTGATGCGTGCATGGGTGTCCTGGTCAGGACAAGCGCAAAACGATCCCAGCTCTGTAGCAAGGCGCAGTGTGACGTAGTGAATGTATATGTGGCATATACATGCAGTGCAGCCTGCATCGACACACACGAATCCTTTCGTGGCAGAGAAGGGCACCGTCGCCAGCGTCAGAGTCATCTTCGCGTACGCAAGGGTCGCAGGCACGCGCGCCGCGGGCGTGAACTCCGCCTCTCTGCAGAACCTGCAGTCGCGCGCGCAGGCTGGCACACTCTGCCATTACGGCACACTCAGCCGGTCGGGGCCTCCAGGCACAGATAAGCCGACCTGGTTGTGAGGTCTTGCGGACTCGCTGCACTGGTGCGTATAGCAGCCAAGGTAGGGCAGGGGGAGCGCACGGCGCCGCCGCTTTCTCGACGAGCGCCTCCAGCGTGTCGAGCTTGACCACCAGCGGGTTGATGAGCACGCCGGCGGCCGCCCTCACCAGGGCCAGGCCGGCATCGCCCAGCACCTGCATGGATGTGCGTGCACAGGCTGCAGGCGAGCTGGGAAAGCAAGCGCCGCGAGAGCGCAGGCGCTCTGCGAGGTGAAGTCGTGTGTCTGTTGTGGCAGCAGTGACAGAGAGGTCAGCTTGTTGCTTGATCAGCATGCAAGCGGTGCGGGGGCCAGGAGCCGCCGCACCACAGGCGGCGGCTTGACGGCCTCCCTCAGCAGCCCGCCGACCAGCGACCAGATGCTGGCCACCGCGTCAGGCAGGGCCTGCGGGGCGGCCGCGAGGGCCAGCGCCGGCTGCGACAGTGCGGCACTGTACAGCGCTGCGAGCGACCCCGCGAGCCCCGCCAGCGTCTGGTTGACGGCTGTGCGGCCCACCACGCTCTCTACAAGCGCGGCAGCACCTGCAGCGAGCGCCTGTGCAGCCTCTGCCGTGGCTGAAAGCTGAGAAAGCGCTCATTGTCGCGATCGCGCGCTTATGCTGCCTATACCCTTGCCCCAAGTAACACGTCTGGGACAGCAGGCCCCACGCCGTGCTCGTAGCTCTGTTGGGTGACATATTGTCCTCTGCGGGCGCACCTGAGGCACCTGCTGGCAGGGAGCCTGGGGTCGTCAAGGTGACGCCCTCGGCCTGTCGCACGCACAGGCAAGCAAGCACGACGGCTGCTAGGCAGCACTTCATTGTCCAAACAATCCTTCCTCGCCTCTGTGCAGTTCGCAGAACATGAGCGGCCGCGCTCAGTGTACGATCCTAAGCGCGGAACGTCAGCTTGTGAGAACATGCCGGAATGCAATGCATGCGCCACTGCTCCCTTGTGTACACGGCAGTGTGCCGTGCCCAGGCGCACGGTCTGCGTGCTGCTGGCACGAGGCGCTGGCAGCACACATCATGTGGGCGCTGGATGTGCCTTCCGTGGCGCTCGGAGCAGCTCTTCCCCCGCTCCTGTGGGCAGCTGTGAGGGCGCTAAGGACCAAGTGGAGCTTCGTGCGACCTGACAGCAGCCAAAGGAACCTTAAGGCGCAGCCCGTCCTCGACCATGGTGCTATGCGCGCTCCGTAGAGTGCTCGCACGCCACTTCAATACCAGGAGCTGGCTGCAAGCGTGTTGGCAGAGCTGGGAGCACGCCGCTGTGAGCGCTGGCTGGTGTGGAGAGAGCTCAG
>JAABUV010007303.1_pt1 | contig 11650 bp, 15 predicted proteins | sample 5559971 | NCBI WGS metagenome assembly JAABUV01 (sample SAMN10711881, study PRJNA513362) | rock metagenome | isolation source: Antarctica rocks | place: Antarctica: Victoria Land, Knobhead nord | collected 2015-12-19
GCCCCCCCCCCTTGGCGCCCCCCCCCCCCCCCCCCCCCCCCCAAAAAAGAGCACAGGAGCTTCAAGACAAGGCTGCCAGAGTCGACTGTTGGCCAGCGCGCAGGCACGAGCTGGGCACCGGCACAAAGGTCACAGCAACGCGCCACACCGCGTCATGCAGACAGGCGCTCAACCTCACACAGTCGCCACATCCAGGTGCGCCAGGGCGCCGAGCGCGCACCAGATCCACCAGCGCTCGTGCGGCAAGCCGCGCTGGTCCAGGATGGTGTCGCCGAGCGACACGCCGGCGGGCGTGCTCTGCGACTGCCAGCGCGCCGTGCTGAACTCGTTGACCGCAATGGCCTTCTGCGCGTACGAGAAGGGGTCGATCCAGTAGAACCTGCGCGCCGCCAAATGGCGCCGGTTGCGACGCAGGCTGGAGCGCGCAGGCTGTAACTGGGTACTGCAAAAGAGCATGAGCATGCATTATGCGCGGGAAGCGCATGCACGTGTGCACGGCTGGCTCTCCGGCTCACAGCAGGCTAGACACCCTCCTCCCAGCGGCACGTGCGTGACTGCATGCAGGGGCCGCCTGAACATGCATATGCAGCCACATGCGCCAGCTCTAAGACAAGGACAGGAATGGGGCGCACCAGATCCACCACGGGGGAATGTGATCTGCAACCCGGCCACCCACGCACGGATCAGACCTCGAGTGACAGTCCCCACGCACCACAGACAGGCAGAACACCCTCTGTCTCATGTCAGGTAGACATCTGTGCTTACGCAATCACTATTGCGTGAACACTATCACGCAAGCAGTAAAAACAAAGCAACACCACGTTTGCATGGTGTGTCAGCCATAATCACATGTCACACGCGATCCACAACTAGTCACTGTGCAGCTGACTACACCTGTGCATTGGACCACAGGACACGACGCCCGGACATGGCACCCAGGCGCACCCACGGACAGCAGGAAGCCGCCCAGTAGCAGCATGACCAGGAACATGAACGCCTGCAAGCCGCACGCATCATCAGCAAGACATGCAGCAGGCCGTCTCAAGCGCACTGACTGCGCCATGCCACAGGCTGACAGAGGCGCACATGCATCCAAGCAGACACCCGATGCCCTGGCGTTGTCAGCTGCAAGGGCAGCAGGATCGCACCCCTCCGGTGGATGCAATGGTCTCGTCGCGGCAGATGGAGCCAAACAGCCGGAACAGCGAGATGCCCATGCTGTGCAGCAGGAACAGCAGGAACGTGAAGGTGAAGAACCTGCACCGCGACCGGACCTGGGCTCAGCGCACATGCGAGGTCTGGCAAGCACGCGCCAGACCAGGCACATGGCAAGCATGCAGCATGCGCGCTGGTGGTATATAAACTAACACGATACATGGCAGCTTATATGCTGCTGGACACTACTCACCAAAGGCGAGTCATATCTCTCGTGTCAGAGCATTTGCCGGACAGGCACTGGCTTGCAGAGTGCACAGCTGGTCAGCCTGGCTGTGGTAGGGCTGTGGCGCACGTGGCGGGGTCTGGCGAGAGGCCGACCGGATAGTACACGATGACGGACCAGAACACAGCCACCACGAGCGAGTACGGTATGCGCAGCAGCGACACAGGGAACACGTATGCCCACGCCTGCGCGCGGTTCACGCACGGTACAATCTCATGCAGCGCCGCCCCATAGTACTGACACCCCATCAGGACAGGGCCAGCCTCTCCATGCGCTGCACTGTACATCAAGGCCAGCCTCTCATGCTGCCCCCTGTCTTGACGGTGCCTACACGCAGGCAGCCCCTATTCAGTTACCACATACTACAACCTCTGTGGTAGATGTGGTGTCTGGCCGCGCGCAGGGGCCCGCACCGGGTAGAGCCGGTTGCTGCGCTGCTTGAACCAGCCCGGCAGCCGCTGCACGGTCACAGTCTCTTCCGCAAAGCCGTCAAACCTGCGCGCCAAGCGCATAGACGCATCAGAGCCTGCAAACACTGCAATCACCCTTCTGTACCCTGCCAGGGCTTTGGCAGCAGGAATGCACGGTGTGGCCATCTGCGGTGCTCGTCAGGCATGCCATCCACGCTGAAATGACATGAGGCACATGCGGCGGCTGCCGACACTTGCCACAAGCACTTCTGTGCCATACAATACGTATGATAAGCAAGGTAACGTGCATGTGCAGGCAGCCTTCACTCCCAAAGCACTAAAAAAGCGCCTCATGTCCAAGCATACAGCTTTCACACACTGATGACAAGGGTTTCAAAAAGTGAGGGCGTGCATGAGCATGATGAGCGAGAAGAAGAGCACGCTGAAGTAGAGGTTGCCCTCCGACACGGACGTGGGGTGCAGGTTGGTGCGCAGGAACAGCGTGGCCGTCACGACGGCCATGAACATGGTACCTGCCGCCAGGCGCACAGTCCGTCGCACCACAAGCAGTCCAGTAGTGCGGAAATGCATGCCCGCAGAATCAACCCCATTCACTGCAAGTTGAGTATGTCGGCACGCGCATGTGAGAGGCCGCACAGCCTCGGCACGCTCAGTCCCAAGCCACACAGGACACAATTTGCTAGCCCACGGCTATGTTCACCACCTCTGTACAACACAGTGCAGCTAGTCCGTAAGCACATGCATGGCACACGGGCAGGGCCACTGAAGCACGCAGCGCGGGGCGCACAGCAGAACCGGAAGCCGTATAGGAACAGGTTCCGGCTGAGCAGAGTCAGGTCGCGCTGCGTGCAGACATTGCACGGGTTAGCACCCAGTTAACACATGGGTCCCCCAATGCCTCCTGTTTCTGAACAGCACAGCGCACATGAGATCAAGCGCATACTGCTGTTCCATGACTAGCGCGCTTCAGCAACACCACCGCCGCACTACGCCAGAGCCGGTGCTGCGCGCATCATGCCGCAGGTACAGCGCAGGAGCGGCAATGCGATCTGGCTGCGCAGCCACTCCCCCGCAACCAGACGCAAGGCGGGGACCACCCTGGATGGAAGGGCCGAGCGGGCCGGACCTCCATGCACGCGCTGAACAGCTGCCAGGGCGACAGCGCAAACTTGCTCCGCACCAGTACCTGCATGCGCGGCGCTCCCTGCATTGATACCCCGTGGCAGCGGTTATCGCTGCCTCCGGCGCGTAACTCTGCAGTGGCCAAGCAAGCAGACAAGCGAGCAGGCAGCGCACGTCTCTGCTACCATCGCGTGACTCTGGGGTGACCCGCCAGGCAAGGCATGCAGGGTTGCAAGCGCAGGATGCAGGCACAAGACTGCACGCCGCGCGACGGCGGGCCACGCGCCTCCTCGTGCCCGCTGCGCGCGTGGTGCACCGGCAGCGGCGCGCTCGGGAACGGCTTGGCCAGCCGCGCGGCGATGTCGCGCCCGGCGCTGAAGCTGCGGAAGTGCTCCGCAAACTCCGGCACCGACACGTATCGCCAGGGCCGCTGCGGGTGCGCCCAGTACGTCTGCTGGTCGCGCCGCGAGGTCACCTGCCGCCCGGGCCAACCCCTCAGAAAAAGCTGGCCATGGCCTACAGTGGGACGACCCTAATCAGTCCGCCAGTCGCGCTGCGAGGTCAGCGGCGCTTTGTGCAGACCTCGCAGGGCTCACCGTGTGCAGGACTGTGCAGCTGATCACGCCGCAACATCACCTGACCTTCAGACAGCCTGCCCAGGTGTCGCCGGTGGGCATCGATGGCCATTCAGGCAACAACACGCTGAAGCTTTCAAAGGCAGTCCGTGAGCAGCAGGAGCCCACCTCCTGCAGGAAGTCCGCCTCGCCCTTGCGCTCGGGGCAGCGGAAGCCCAGCGCCTCAAAGAAGTCCGGCACCATGGCGCGCGGGCCGTGGAACACCAGGTAGCCTGCACCGCGGGCCGGCCAAGCTCTCATCTCACATGCCTCAGCAGAGCACATGTGTTCATGCTCGTGATGCAGACCATGAAACACTACACAGTGATATAGTTGGAGGCAAGGGTCAGAGACGTCGCCAGCAGCCAGCAGCGAGGCATGCGGCCAGGCAGCGAGCTGCGCGCTGCGCACCGTCAGACAGCAGCAGCACGTCGTCAAAGAGCTCGTACGTCTCGGGCGCCGGCTGCAGCAGCGCCACCATCGTGGTGTAGCGCAGCTCGTGCGTCGCGTCGCAGGTACTTGACAATCTGCAGCCGCAGCTCCGCACCTTCAGCTTCGGTTAATTGAGCTGAGGTCGCCAGCTCAATATAAAACCCTACCAAGTTGTGGACAGCCGCTCGCTTTGCACCAGCACCCCACCATGTGCTGCGCGGGGTGCTGCTCCATTCTGGAGCACCGCGGCCCGCCACAACACCGCTGATCCAGGTGCTAGGCAGCTCACTGCTTCACTGCGCTTGCGCGGCGGACGCCCGCACCGCCTCCTAGACCTGCGCCGCGCAGAGGCCGCTTCGGCGCATCTGCGCGCCGGGCGGCTGCAGCCGGGAGCGCGCCTGGTAGGTGGTGCTGGAGTCCAGGCCGGTGCTGATCTCGTCCATGAACAGCACGCGCTTGGGGCCGACCAGCATCTCGCCTGCCGCCGCGCACGCGTTGCACAGGTCAGCCGCCCCGCGCCGCCCCTCGCACGAGCAGACACACGCACTGGCGCGCCCTGGCTCAGTGCACGCCTACCAAGCATTTGCTTCACCGGCTTGTTTTCACATATGACGGTGGTGCTCTTGCGCGGCCGGCTGCAGCATTTCGTGCCAGCAACCCAGTGCGCCTGAGCTGCCAACATCCCTGTCTAAACTTGAACATGCGGTCCCCCCTGAGCGACATGTTTACACACAATACAGCTTCAGACACGGAGTGGTGGCTGGGTGGCGCGCCGGTGGTGACGCGCTTCTTCTGGCCGCCGCTGACGCCGCGGCGCATGGCGTTGCCGATGATGGTGTCCGCGCAAACGTCAAGGCCCAGCACGTCGATCATGGCCTGCGGCAGCCGCACGCACATCTCATGACTGCGGAGTGCTGGTGATATACAGGCTCGCCTGTCGCCCTTCAGGCAGCCCTGAGCCCCAAGCTCGGTGCCGACATTCAAGCTCTGTGCTGCGCCAGCCACAACAGCTTTGTCAGATGTCAGCAGCACCCGGACCACACTTGCAACCCTGCTGCACTGCAGGCGCAGCCGCCTGCGCAGAGCACCAGCGGCCCCGCTGGGACCCAGGGCAGCGCGGCGCGCGCGGCGTGTGGGCACACCTCGGTCCCGACGCTGTGGCGGCACCCCCCGACGGCGGTCGCGCGCATGTAGGCCGCCGCGGCGCCGTCCACATCGACGCCGCCCGCCCGCTCGCGCCGCTCCAGCTCCGCGACCTCCTCTGCGGCGCGGCGCAGCGCGGGGCGTCACGGGCAGCGAGCACGCAGCGCGTGCCGGCATGCCGCGGCGCGCGCAGCGCATTGTATCGCATGCACTGCGGAGCCTGCTCCAGGGCGCCGCCTCCGCCTGCATGGCATCTCACCTGTGCTGCAACCAGGCGTACTACCCACCAAGGACGCCAACAAAAGTTTCTGCCCTGCGCTCTTACACAGACTGTTTACATAGACTGACAATGGCGCCCACGCATGCACCTGACATGTTTCAGAGACACGAAGCATTCTATAAAGCATTCTATGAAGCCATACTGGCGTTCAAAGCAGACATCAGCAGACAGTTACTGACCTGCATGGCTGCCGGTGCCCTGGCAGCGCGCGGAGAAGTCGAGCGTCTCGCGCACGGTCAGTTCCGGCATGTGCTGGTCCTCCTGCGTCACGTACACCGCCGTGCGCTCCGGGATGAACTCGCTCAGGCCGCGGCCGTTGTAGGACACGCGCCCGCGCACCTGCGCGCGCGGGCCGGGCGTGACGGTCCTGCACAGGCCGATTGTGTGAGTAGGGTGTCCCCTAGCAGTTTGCCGCAGGCTGGCTCAGGCCCGTATCGCCAGGCCAAGGCCAGGATGCGCGCGCCGCTGGGGAGCAGCGCGCGCCGCACAGGCGCGCCGCAGACCCTGCGGGATGCGACGGGGCGCGCACGTCCAGGCCCTCGGGGCGCTGCAGCTTGCCGGCGAGCAGCTTGAGCAGCGTGCTCTTGCCGGACGCGGGCGGGCCCAGCAGCAGCGTGAAGCGCCCCGGCGCCAGCGCGCTGCTGAGGTCGCTCAGGATGACCAGCCGCTTCTTCTCCGAGCGCAGCAGGCCCAGCCGCAGGAAGCCCCACTGCGCCGCGGGCCCGTCCCGGGTCAGTTCTGACCGCGCTCAGCAAGGTCGCTGGCAGGCACTCGGGACGACCCAACATTGTCCACCCGACCTCGTCACATATAGGCACACGGGTGCCACACGCGCTGGTGCGCATGTGTGCAGGGAAGCGTGGCAAGCAAGACAGGCCCTTGGCCTGTGCAACTTCATGCTCTGCCTCACCCGCGCAGGGTGGTTCGCCCCACAAGGCTGTGCTCAGGCGGGCGCACGGCCGCGCGGGGGCGCGCCTCCACGCTGTTGCGCAGCGTGTTGTACAGGGAGGGCAGGTTGCGGCTGGTCTCCCGGAACACCTCCGTCTCGATCTGCGCGCCCCGCACTGTCAGCCGCCAGCGCTGCAGCTGAGCTGAACCTCATCGGAGGATGATGTGCAGCTCAGCTGCACCTCATCCTCCGAACAAAAAACCACAGTAAGAAAACCCCTCGAGCTACGAGCCCCCGGGCTGTGAAGGCGCGACCCTGCCGGCTGCTGGGCTCATACACTCCTGCAGCTCAACGCAGCTGGTGAAAGGCGCCGGAAACCAACAACACGGCGCACAAGGTCGCAGGCACCAAAATGTGGCGCGCCTGCACGTTCTCGAACCTGACCTCCACGGTTGGCAGCTCCATGCCCACCCTGCAGCAGCAGGCCCCAGCGTCAGCTTGCTTGCGACGGCGCGCGCAGCAAGCGCAAGGCGCACAGCTTGTGCACTGCTCAAGGACAGGCTCACGCATTGAAACGGCATGACCTACGGAGTTACCTCGCACCCAAGGCAGGCCTCCACAGTTTCTCTTGATGTGCCTTATTGATAGACTACAATGCGAGCAGTGCTCATGCAACAGCCCGCACACTGCCAAGCCACCGAGCGCGCTCAAAGCAGGCACGCGCGACAAAGCACATGCATGCGCATGCTTTAGCACAGCTCGCCACCTGCACGGACAACGACCCTGCACCCAGAGCAGGCACGCGCGGCGGGCGCGCGCGCGCGCGCGCGCGCCTGTCAAAGCGCGCGCGGATGCGGCGCAGCAGGTCCTCCGGGTCGCCGCCGGGCCCGACCGCGGCCTTCACTATGCGCTGCCGCTCCTCCAGCGCCGCGCTGTCGTCCGCCGCAACCGCCTGCTCCAGCACCGCGGCGGCATCGCCTTTGCCTGCCTGCGCCACCAAGGTTGGCACTACTCAGGGGGTTCCACCCATACAACATGCCACTGTGATATATGCTACTGTGAGAGCCTGCGCGGTCGGCCGCCGCCGCTTCCGCAAAGTCCGCGCCGGGGGCGCCGGGTGGTTGCTGCGGCGACACCACCCCTGCTCCCCAGCGCGAACAGGGGCGCCGGGGTCCGGCGTGCTGCGCTCTTCTTGGGGCCTGCGTGGCTTTTGCCGCCCCTGCCTGTTTCGCCGCTGCAGCACCGCCCTCTTCGCCACCCTCCGTTCCAACTCCTGCTAGCCTCACAGTATTGGCGCCGCCACAAGCTTTTGTCTTCTGGCTGCGCCCGCTCCAGCACCACGGCAGTGTGCTCCCAGCCTGTCTGCCACAGGTTGCGCTCTGACCTTGTATCGATAGTCCGGTGGTGGCGGAGCCAGGCGACAGAAGGCACTAAAACGTCTCCAGAGCTGCGGGCCTAAGCGCTCGCCGCATGGCCTGCTCAAGCAACACCGCGCAGTCCTCCTTGTGTCCCGGACCGCGCACAGGGTTGGCCGCCGGTTGCCTACACACGCCAGCGACCACAGTGCACTGTGCTTTCATACCGCACAGTAATTCAGCACCACGACCCGCAGCACCCGCCACCCACATCCTGCCGCCCTTCCCACCTGTCAGCTAACCTTTGGCTTGGCTGTGTTGCAGGCATGCGTGACCAAGGCGACGCCAGGTGGCTGAAAGTAGGGCCCTCAGACGTGCGTCTCGTGCCAACCAAAAGCGCGTGCCGCGCGCCTGCAGCCGCCGGCTGGAGCCCTGCGAGCGCTTGTCATGGCGCTCGGGCGCGTGCAACGGGCCGCCCGAGGCCGGCGGTGTGCCGGTTTCGGCGAGGGCCTCCGCCTCCCCCGGCCCAGGCCAGAGTATGCTCATGCCACTGCTCCAAGCGGCCTCCTGCAAGGACTGTCTACCTCGTGGATGTTTGCAATGTGTTTGGTGCTATGAGGCTGCGACAGGCGCCGCTAGTAAGCAAGATGCTCAGGGGTGCGAAGGGGCAGGGCCGCTGCGCTGCAGGCACTGTCAAGCAGAGAAACTGAGCAGCACAAGTGTCGAACGAGACCCAGGTCGAGCTCGGCCTCATTGCAAGGCCATATGACAAATGGGCATATGACAAACACGTTGACTAAAGCTCTATCAGAACTTTGATCAACTTCTCGGACAGGTCCTGAGCCGGGGCTGGGAAATGCTCGCATGGGGGGGAGCTGCATGAGGTTGCAAGCCGGCTTGTACTCATCCTTGCAGCCTGGAAGGCTCTCAATTTCGCCATGCCAATTACCAGTGCGCATTCAGTGACATGAGGCGTCGGTGCAGCGGACCCGCGCAGAACCGTTACACGCCCAACAGGCAGCAGCCTGGCAAATTGCCAGTGGCAAACTGCCAGTGGCAATAGAGCCATGCTGATAGAGGCAAGCTCCATGCAGAGCCGCGCGAACACCAAAACTGGGGCAGCCCGCGCTGCTCAGTGAGCGCGCCAGCGGCGCGGCCGCCCGCCTGAGCCACTCTATACCCGACACACTGAAGCAACATCAACGACACAGCAAGTCACCCACAAAATCCATACTGGCAAAGCGCGAGCTGTCAGTTACGCCCCATCCCATGCGCCGCCATGTAAATAAGTAATCCCGCACAAAGGCCCCACAAGCTCCTGCTCTACATCCGTCGGACGCTCCTGCTCCTAGTCAGCGCGCACCGGGAGTCCAGCCAGTCCGCCCCTGGCAGCCGAGTACCGTGGCGCACGCCTGCAGCCCCCTGCTGGCATCAGCGCGACCTTATTCTGCCGGGCAGGCGTCCGTCAGCCTCCCCCGGCGCCAGCGTGAGAGCCGCAGGGGCCAAGGCTCTTTCCAGGCTACCTGGCGGAGCCGGCCCCGTCCAGATCAGCTGCCGCGGGCGCTGGCGGAGGCTGTGAGTCCGCCGCTGCCGGCAGAACGTTGGGAAGTGCAGCGGGGTCAGCAGCCGCGGTCGCCTCCGGCGGTGCCGCACCCGGCTCGGGTGCGAGGCCGGGCGCGCCGACCCCATGACCGGCCCCTGCCCCCAGCGCCCCCGGCCCGTCCTGGGCTGAACCAGCAGCGCCGCCGAGCGGCCCCAGGGCCGCAGCAGGGTCAGGGTTGGGATCCGCCTCCGCCTCGCCCGCGCGGCTCGCAGCCTTAAGCCGGCTGGGCGCGGCGAGCGGCGGCCGCGCCAGGATCGCCCGGCCCTCCATGGGCAGGCTGCGCGTCCTGCGCGCGGGATACACAGGTTTCAGACCCTACCACGCACAGGTTCATGGTGCCCTTGAGCTGCTAGCACACCAACCGGCTGGGTAACAGCAACCTGCATGTCCAACCTGACCCAAGACACGACCAGAGCGCGCCCGCGAAGCGTGTCTCTAGTTCCCTTGTTGATGTCACCACATCACACACCTACACACAACATCCTGTGCCCAGCTTGGGAGCCTGTCGTACTGAGCCCCATCGGTAAGGGGTTCCCACCTGGCCTGCTGCATCAGCGCATGGTCCGCCGCGGCGCCGCCGCCAGCCGGCGCAGCCGCGCTCATGCTGCGCGCGAGCGGCTCGGGCTCGCCGCCGCTGCCCCCCAGCGCGCGCGCCGCGGCCGGCGCCTCGGACGCGAGCGCGCGGCGCAGCTGCGCGCTGAAGCTCGGGCTGAGCAGGCCCAGGCTCTTGCCGAGCGCGGAGCGGATGTCGTGCATGCCCAGCGTCGGCGCGCCGGGGCTGCGCGTGCGCGGCGCCATGCCCAGGCCGGGGTCAGGGTCGGGGCCGCCGCCGGGCTCGCCCGACGCCTGCTCCTCCGCCGCGCCGCCCGCGGGCCCCGGCCCCGGCTCTGGGCTTGGCGCGCGGGGCTCCGCCTCGGCCGCGGCGGCGGCGGGCCCGTTTGCGGCGGGCGCGGGCGGCGCGCTGGCGGCCGCGCCGGGCGCGTCCGGCGCCGGCGCGCCGCCTGCACACGGCGCCGCCGCGCGCTCGGCCTGCTGCCGGATCGCGAATAGCGACTCGGGGTACACGGGCACGACGCAAGGCGGCGAACCGCCCGCCTTGCCCGCGCCCGGTTCCGCAGGCGCGTCGCGCGCAGGCGGGAGGCCGCCCGGGGGCACCCCGTTCGCCAGCGGGAGGCCGCCCTGCGCCGCGTCAGCGTCCGTGCGCGCGCGCTTGGGCCGCGGGGGCATCAGCGGCGCGCTGCGTGCCGGATCCAGCCCGTCCAGGCCCAGCTGCGCGGGGCGGTGCAAGCACGTCAGAGGCCAGCAAACCATGCGCGCCAACGCCAGGCGTCTGCCACATAACAGGCATCATGAGTGCGGCCAGGAAGCTCCAGGAGCGCGACACGGCGGGACCTACCTGGCGCTGCGCTCGACCGCGCCTGCCCCCGGCACACCGGCGGGCGCAACCAAGGAAAGCTTTTGCCAAACGACGCGACCGCATGCGGGCGTGGCAGGGTGCGAGGTTAGAGCGGCGTGCGCGGCCGCGCGCTGCCGCGCCTTGGCCTTGTAGTTCTGGTAGTAGTTCTTGATCTGCGTCGCCGTCTTGGTCGGCACCGCCGCCTCCAGCTGCGCCCACTTGCGGCCGTGCACCTGCGCACGCCCGGGACGCACAGGCGTCGGCACGCCCGCACAGCCAGGTACGGATTGCAGCCGTGTCCTGGGCGAAGCTCCAGCTCAGCCCTACCCCACCCTAGCCCTGGCCGCAAGGCAGAGCTCCACTGGTGCGCGCAGGTCACGCGCGCTTGGTCACGGCACGCCCGCGCGAGTGACGCACAGCCCCGCGACCGCGCCGCCCAGGCGGCCAGCACCGATCCGCTGTGCTGACTCGAGAACTTCGCAGGCAAGCCTGGCAGGTCTGCGAGGTGCGCATGCTTGCACGCCCGCGCCCGCCTGTTCCCGACGCCCCGTCTTCCGCAGGCGGCTGGACGGCGCCACATGCGGGGACGCCGCGCCGCGCGCTGACTGACGCGCATGCCCAGAGGACAGCCGGGGCGGGCGCAGGCGCGGCTGGGCAGCGGGGCGGCGGGGCGGGCCCCGGCGGGCGGCGCGCCTTGAACGCGTCCAGGAACGCCTGCCGCTCCGCGTCGTTCCAGAAGGACGGCGCGCGCTTGGGGCCGGGCTCCGCGCCGTCCAGGGGCGCGCTCGCGGCCGCCTGCAGGCCCGGGCCGGCGGGCTCACCACCGGCCCCGCACCGCGCGCGGCGAAACAGCGCCACCAGCGGCGCTGTCAGCGCGCCGCTGGCCGTGAAGCTCAGGGGCGCTGACCTGCGGCGGGCTAGGGGTGCCAGGGCACAGCGCGCCC
>JAABUV010007304.1_pt1 | contig 11647 bp, 13 predicted proteins | sample 5559971 | NCBI WGS metagenome assembly JAABUV01 (sample SAMN10711881, study PRJNA513362) | rock metagenome | isolation source: Antarctica rocks | place: Antarctica: Victoria Land, Knobhead nord | collected 2015-12-19
CGCGCATCAAGGCATACAATCGGAATAGGCATCGTGTTTCTCCTGGCTACAAGGGCGTTTGAGCACCCTCTTGGTACCAGATAGAGCGTCATGCCTCAATCCCCCCCAAAAACTGCAAAGGTAGAGTTTTTCACCTGTTATCGGCCTAACTGGTATAATTGCGTCTGCTGCCATGTCGGCGTTGTGTGAAGATGAAGACATGGCCTAGCCCTGCTGATAGACTGCTGTTGTATTAGGGGCGCATGTCCCCTGCCGGTACGTGGGAGATAAGCGTGCGAAATGTAGGCATGGATCTCGCTCAAGAGGTCGAAGAGGCCGCCGTGGAACCGAAACCGTCGTGGGCGGCCAAAGGGGCCGAAAAGATCTCTGTCGTCATGCCCTGTCTCAATGAGGAGGCCGGTATCGCCCGCTGTATCGCCTGGGCGCAGGAAGGCCTACAGCGCGCCGGCTTGCCAGGCGAGGTCATCGTGGCCGACAATGGCTCGACCGACCGCTCGGCCGAGCTCGCGCAGGCCGCCGGCGCCCATGTCGTGCACCAACCGTTGCGTGGCTACGGGAACGCCTATCATAAAGGGTTCGCCGCGAGCACGGGCACATACATCGTGATGGGTGACGCCGACCAAACATACGATTTCCGTGAGATCGACCGCCTGATTGCCCCGTTGCGCAACGGCTACGACTACGTGCTGGGCTCACGCTTCAACGGCAATATCCTGCCCGGCGCGATGCCGTGGACGCACCGCTACATCGGTAACCCCGTCCTCACCTTTATGCTCAACATGCTCTTCGGACTCAAGAGTTCCGATGCGCACAGCGGGCTACGCGCTTTCACGCGCGAAGCATACCTGCGTATGGGATTGGTCAGTCCGGGCATGGAGTTCGCCTCCGAGCTCGTGATCAAAGCGGCCGAGTCCAAGCTGCGCGTGGCTGAAGTGCCTATTACCTACTACCCGCGCGCTGGCGCGTCCAAACTCAACGCTCTGCGCGACGGCTGGCGCCACGTACGCTTTATGCTGGCGTACCGCTTCGGCCATAAGCGGCCGCCATCGGAAACCGCCGGCTTACCGTTGCGCTTCGAGCCCGACGACGACATGGCTCTACAAAAATAGGATTATTTTTCAACAAAATAGGCCCACAAGGGGGCAAATGAAGCTATCGGCAGCGCCGATAGCTTCATTCATTCCCTTGTGGGCCTATTTTGTTGACATTTTACAAGCGCGGCAGGCGTCTTTTTTTGTGTGGGCTATTGAAATGGGAGGCTGTTTTAGAGTATCGTAGCAGAGGCGCCCTCAACCGTCCCCTTGACTGTGCCGCCTAATGGCGCCCGCGTTGTCGGCGTCTGGCGCTCCAGTGCAAGAAAGGCTCGAACGGTGATATGTTCTTCCCGCCTGACTCTTCGCCTCGTGTTACTCGCCGCTCTCACCCTCCCCGTTTTGTCCGCTCGTGGGGCCGCGGCCGCGCCGCCGCCGGCTAAAGGGCTTACCACGCCGTCCCTTCCGCCTCTCCACATGCCGCCCGATCCACCCGACCGCGCCATCTTCACGCGCGCGGCCACGCGCTCCGGCGTGCCCGCGGCGATCCTCTTAGCCCTCTCCTATGTGCAAAGCACTTGGAATAGCCATCCCGGCGTACGCAGTATTGATGGCGGTTACGGACTGATGGATCTCGTGCGGAGTACCGACCGGGATACGCTCGGAGCAGCCGCGCGACTCGCGCACGCAGCGCCGGCGCTGCTCACGCGCGACGATGCGCTCAACGTGCTGGGCGGCGCGCTGCTACTCGCCGCCGATGCCCGCGGTCTCGCGCCACGCCACGCGTTACCGTCGACGCTCGGCGGATGGTCCGCGGCGATCGTGCTGTTCACAGGGATGCGCACGCGGTTCGCGGCGGGGGTCATGCTGCGCGACGTCTACGGGACACTGCGGCGCGGCGCGGTGGCGCATGGCCCACATCACACACTGACCCTGGCGCCTGTGCCCGGCGCGTACCCCGACCCGCGCGCGCTCGATGCCCCACGTCTGACCGCGCCATCCGGGTGGAGCGTGGGCAAGGTCTATGGCGATCCGGCGTTGACGGGTCTACCCGAACGTCTGCTGCCCGCGAACCTTGGCCCCAACGGACCCGGCTTCGCGCCGTCGTCGCCGGTTCGCTCTGGTGGAGTTAGTGGAGTTGCGGGAGCGCCCTTGCTAGATCGCGGCGCGCTCACGGTCGTGGGGTATTCGACCGCCCAATCGGCCACATCGACGGAGAAGGCGGCGATCATGCCGCACGACGACGGCGTCGACTACCCTGGAGCGGTATGGGCGCCCTCGCCCAACTATACCGCCGCCAAACGGCCGGACGACCTCAGCGTGCGCTACGTGGTTATCCACGACACGGAGGGCGGTTGCGCCGCCTCGCTCAACTGGCTGCTCAACCCGAGCGCGGGCGGCAGCGCCCATTTCCTGGTCTGCCAGGACGGTACGGTCTACCAACTGGTGCGCGTCCACGATATTGCCTGGCACGCCGGCAACTGGTACGTCAACCAGCACTCTATCGGCATCGAGCACGAGGGCTACCGCGACTCCGGCGGCTACACTCTGGCGCAGTACACCGCGTCGGCGGCTGCCGTGCGCACGGTCGTCAGGATGGCGGGCGTGGCGATCATGACGGACCGCAACAGCATTTTCGGTCACGAGAATGTGCCCCATGCCACGCACACCGACCCCGGTCCGCTGTGGGATTGGCGCTACTACATGGGTTTGGTGCGTGGAGGGACGCCGCTCGACGACGGCGACGCCAAGATAGCCGCGATCGCGCGGGGACAGGTTACGCTGTACGCGTGCCCCTCGACATCGTGCCAGGCGATGGGTACGGCGAACTGGGGCGAACAATTCGCCGTGATCAGCGCGTCGCGTGGGTGGGACGAGGTGTACTACAATGGCGCGGCGGCGTGGGTCGCCGCCGGCGCCGTTGTCTCGGGAGCGGGGACGCGCCTGATGGTGACGGCGTCGCCCCTCAATGTGCGCGAAGAGCCGAGCACGGGCGGCGCGATCGTCGGGACGATTCCACACGGGCAGGTCTACGTGTCCCGCTTGCGCGACACCGCGCTCGATAAGACCGGCTGGTGGCTCATTCCTTTCAACCATCGCTACGGCTTTATCAGCAGCCGTTATGTCGTGTCCGTCGGCGGCGTCCTGCCGACACCTGTCGCGACCGTCCCGCCCATCCCCACCATCACCTCGTCGCCCACGGCCAGCCCGACGGCCAGCCCCACGCCGGCAGGCTCCTCCGCGACTCCAGCAACGACAGGAACGCCCGCCGCTACGTTGTCGCCCACGCCAACGGCGGCGCTTACGACCTTGATGACGACAACGGCGCTCGCCACGACAACATTGACTGTGTCGCCCATCACCCTGACGCCGGTGACGACAACGGCGCCGCTGACGGCCACACCGTCCGCGACGTCGACGGTCACGTCGGCGGTATGGCCGCCAGTGACGACCGCCATCACCGCCGCGTCGACCTTAACGGCGACCAGCGCGGTCACTTCTTCAGTGTCGCCGACGACGACCGCGACCATGACCACGACGCCCAGCGCGACGGCGACGGCGTCGCCAACTATGACCGTCACACCTACGGCGACGCCGTCGCCATCGCCATCACCCCGTCCAACAGCGACGCGCGCGGCGCGAAGACAGACGAACCGGCGTGGCGCCGCCGTACGCGTATCAGGCGCCGCGGCGGCTCTTGTCGTGGCCCCGGCCGCGATGCGTCTCCGCGCGGGAACAGGACTCGTGATACGCGTGCATACGTCGGCCACTCGCGCGACGGTCGGGTATCGGCTTGACTTTCCAGGAGGATTGACGGTGCGCGCGACGGGCCGCACCGACGCGCATGGTAACAGCGTGCGCAAATTCACGTTGCCCGGCTCACGGTGGCTACGTACGGCGCTCGCCCGTCTTGCCGCGGCGCGACGGCCCGCGCGGGGTAAGCTGTCGCCGGCGCCGCGCTGGCTCGATGCGCATTACATCGTCACAACGACATGGCGTCGGCATATAATAGTGCGCAGTGGGTCGTTCCGTATCGTGATGTGAGTCGGGAGTCGGGAGTCGGGAGTCAACTCCGCCACATCCGCATAGTCGGCGTTGGGCTTCCGCCAACCGTGCTACTCACGACTCACGACTAAAGGAGGGGAGTATGCGGATTCGTCGTGGACTGGCGCGTATGGTCATGGTGGTGGGTGCGGCCGCTCTGCTGATAGGGATGGGGCCAGGCACAGGCATGGCTGAGGCGATGCGTCCGGGGGCCGTGGCGGCGACAGGTTCCGTGCCTGCCATGAGCCAACGCCACAACGGTGGTCATCGACATACGGTCAAGCCCGCGCGGCCGGACGCCGCGCAAGCGGCCGGCGACGCCCGTGCGGAGGCGCTCATGGTTGACAAGCTGACGCGCCAGCCGGTGCGGCCGGTCTACACGTTCTATACCGTCCGGTCGGGCGATACCGTTGAAGGGATCGCCAAGCGCTTCCACGACGTGTCATGGCTGCTGCGTCGGCGCAACGGCGGCCTGTGGACCATGGCGCCTGGACAGCAGATTCGCGTGCTACAATGGCCGTTCGGTACCCCTTACTTCGCTATCCGCCCGTCCATGACCGATCACCCGCGGTTCTATACTGTGCGGTCCGGCGACACCCTCTCGGCTATCGCCGGTCTCCTGGGGACGGACACGTACACGCTGAGCGCCCAGAATGGTCTGGGCGACGGCAGTCTCATCTACGCGGGGCAGCGGCTGGTATTACACCGCTACACGACGCGGCTGCGGCGCGTGCTCGTGCCCGGTGTCCCCGCCGCGCGTCTGCACACAGGTTTATTGCTGACCGACATGGCCAATCTCTCGGGCATAGACGCGGCGCTGGTCAAGGGCTTGGCGTGGCGTGAGACGCAATGGACGATGGTGCGCGGAGCCAGTGGGGAGATTGGCATGATGCAGATTATGCCTTTCATGGCGCGCTGGGTTCAGCGCGCCCTCGTCGGTTATAATCTCGACCCGAACGTCCCCGCCAACAACGCGCTTGAAGGAACGCTCTTGCTCGCCTACTACCTCGACGTTACGGGCCACAACGACCACAAGGCGTTGGCCCTCTACCACTCGGGCGACACGCTGCCCAGCCGCCGCAACGGGCTCTACATTACGCGTGTCGAGCAGTACCGCGCTTACTTCTACCACCACCCGCGCGCCGGGTTTTAACAGACAGCAGGTGACAGGTAGTAGTCTCCAGGTTCAAAAGACGGTTGGCTGCCCGCTACTTGTCCGCGTAGTATCATGAGAACATGAAATGCTGAAAAAAGGAGGCGTGGATATTGAGCGCATACGTCCAGATGAATGAGCGTGGTACGGTCACTATCCCCAAGGAGGCGCGGGGTAACTCGGTTAGTTTGTATGAGGTGATGCGGCGCGACGACGGTGTGATCGAGTTGCGCCCAAAGATCGCTGTCGATGCCTCACAAGCATGGTTCTGGACCGAGCGCTGGCAGGCCATGGAGCGGGAAGCCGACGAGGATTACGCGGCAGGACGATACAAGACGTTTGACGATGTAGAAAGTTTTCTGGACGATCTCGACGCCTCGGTCTCCAGCCGTTCCTCGACATTATGAATACATCCGATAACACTCCCCCGGCCGAGATGGTGGCCGAATATTTGTGCCCCGTGTGCGGCGAGCGCGCCACCCTGCATTGCGCGTCCTGCGGCCAGGTCTATTGCGCCGAACACGTCGCGCGCGGCTTTGCGATGGGCTACGCGTTCGTGTGCGTCGATTGTGTGGAGGCGGCGCGGCAGGCCATGGACGGCGAAGACAACAGCTAATTCACTGCGCTTCATGCCTCTTTACTCCCGCTTAACTTTGTGCTATGATAGTACGTATGGCACGAAGTAACGAGAAGAAAGCGCGTGGCGACGGCGAACTCGGTGAACGCATCCGGCGGCGGCGTAAGGCGATCGGCCTGACGGCGAAGGACCTAGCGCGCGTAGCCGATGTCAGCCCCTCCTACGTTTCGCAACTCGAACATGGCAAGCAGGACCAGCCCTCTCTGGAGGTGCTTGGAGCCCTTGCGGCTGCGTTGGGGATGCCGACGTCGGAGTTGCTGGGTGAACCGTCCGTCATCGAAACAAATGTCGCGGCGCCGCCGGCGCTGGCCCTTCTGGCCGTTGAGCTTGGTCTCGACGCGCCGACGACGGCGATGCTGGCGGGGATCAACGTCGACGGCTACCAGCCGGCGTCGCGCGACGGGTGGCTACTGGTTTGGCTGGCGATCCGCCATGCCTGTGCCGGTAACACGCGCTTGTCTGTTCCATTACCAGAGCGTCAGATCGATAGGATGACGGTCGGCGTGGGCTAGTAGAGCTAGTGAGAGATGTTACTTGCACGTCAAGCATAGGAGTGTGCGTAGAGCGCAAAGGTAGGCGAGCCCCAGGCCCCGCCCTGCTGTGAGGAGAAAGACGATGATGCTGCGGACGACATTGGATCGTAAGCTGGGTGAGTTGCGGGGGGCTATCCTCCTCATGGGTGAGAGTGTCGACGTGGCGATCGGCCGCGCCGTGGATGCCTTGGCGCGCGGCGACCGCGACGCGGCCAACGCGGTGATTAGGGGCGACGACGTGATCGACCAGGAGTGTACGGCCATCGAGGAGATGGGCGGCCGTCTGATCACACTGCAACAACCGGCCTTGGGTGACCTGCGCGCGGTACTCGCCGCGCTGACCATCGCTGAGGAGCTCGAGCGCATCGCCGACCATGCTGAAGGCATCGCGCGACTGGTGGCGCGCTTACCCTCCGCCTCCGCGCCGTCTAAAGAGGCGCTGCTTGGACTCAGCGGCATCGCCGCGCTGGCGCGGGTGCAGCTGCAAGGGGCGCTCGACGCCTACCGTGCCGGCGACGCCGTGCGCGCGCGCACGGTATGGGCGGGCGACGCCGCCGTGGACAACCTGCACAATCGACTGGTGCAGTCGCTCCTTGGCGGCATGAAAGGGGACCGCGACGAACTCACCACCGACACGTACCTGTTGTGGGTGGCGCACAACCTGGAGCGTATCGCCGACCGCGCTGGCAACATATGTGAGCGTGTTGTCTTCATCGCCACCGGCGAGCGGCGCATTGCGTCGTAGGCTACGCGCCAGCTCCTGTGTGTCAAGAAGCGACGCACGCCTCCAGTCGTTCGCGTAGAGGTTGGCCGCCGTGCAGCGCCCACCAGACGGTCAATTCGTTGAAGTCGCGGTCGCGTCCCGCTCGCGTGCGCGCTATCAGGACGGCTAGCCCCACCGTCGCGTCGTCAGGTTGGGCCGCGCGCGCGCGGACGGCGGATACGCGATCCTCCTCCGCGCCGCTGGCTGCGGCACTAGCGACTAGAGCAGTGACATGGCGTTGCGCGGCCACGGCGAGGCGCTGGCGCGCGATACCGTCGAGCACGTCGGCGTCGTGGATGGCGCCGATGCGCTCCTGCAACTCTTTCACCACGTCGATGAGCGGCGGTCCGTCGTCTGTGAGCGCGGGACGGAACATCTCAAGCGTGTAGCGCAGCCGTTTGGCGGCGATGCGCATGTTGTGCAGGTTCTTATCCTGTGCGGGATCACCGATGGCGTGGGCGAAGTCGAACATCTCCGCGACGCGGACGGCGACGATGGCCCCCGCGTTCCGCGCCAGCGAGGCGTGCGGATGCAGGCCCGCGACAGGGCGTGCTTTGGCCATGAGTAGCTCCTTACTAGCTATCAGCTATCAGCTGACGGTTGACGGCTGACGGCTGACGGCTGACGGCTGACGGCTAAAAACAGTCCGTCATGCGTTGCGCGTACCCGGCATGGTCGAGCGTGTCGAAAAAACGGCGCAATTCACGGCGGGCCACTACGCGCTCGGCCGTGAGCGTGGACGTCAAATCATCGATGCCGGCGCGCTCGTCGGGAGCGGCGCGCTTGCGCTGTTTTTTGAGTCTGAGCAGCATCACGTCGTTGTCGCGTACGGCGCCGAGTTCGTCGGTCAGGCGTGCGGTGAGGCGGCGGAGTGCCCGATACTCGCTGCCGTGGAAGGCGGCGGAGAAGACATCGAGGGCGGCGCGCAAGCGCCGTGAGCCCACGCGCATATCGTGCAGCGCGTCCTCGTCGCCGGCCAGTGTGCCCTCGCGATGTTTCCACATTTCCTTGAAGCGGTGATGGATGATGAGACGCCCGGCGTCCGCGAACGGTTGCGCGGGCGTGAGCCCTTCGATCTCGTCCTCTTTAGCCATGTGCCTGCGTGTCCTTCGCGAAATACTCGATCAGCAGACCATCGCGCAGCCCCGCCCCCGTCAGGACGACATCGTCGACGCCCGCGGTGACGCATAGCGCCGCGATGATCGCCGCGCCGGCCGGCAGCAGACGGGCGCGGGCCGCCTCGACGCCGTATGTGTGGGCGATGGAGTCGGCCGTCTCCCGCGCGATGAGCGCGCGCAGGGAGGACAATCCCTTTGTAGACATAACGTAGCGCCGCTCGCGTGCGCCCGCGACGTGAGCCAGGGTCGTCGCGGTGCCGCCCGTCACAATGAGCCGCGTGGGGCGCCAGGCGGGTAGCCCCGACAGCGCCTGCGTAGCCGCGTCGTCGACGCGCGCCAACTCATCCGCTGCCGGGGGATCGGACTGGTAGAGGTCGGCCAGGCGCGAGGAGCCCAGCGGCAACGATGTCTGGAGGATCATGTGACCGTGCGCGGCGCGGATGACCTCGGTGCTGCCGCCGCCCACGTCGCAAACCTGCTGAGCGTCGTCGTTTTCGCCCACCGATGCGCCCAGGTAGGAGAGCGCGGCCTCGCGCTCACCGTCGATAATCTCCAGGTCGAGCCCTGTCCGCCGCTGGATCGCCGCGACGACCTCGTCCTTATTCGCGGCGTCGCGTACGGCGGCGGTGGCGACGAGCCGTACCACCGTCGCGTCCTTGGAGCGCGCCCGTGCGGCCAGCTTCTCGACAGCGGCGACGGCGCGATCCAGGCTCTCCGGCGCGATCGTCTTACCGGCGTAGACGCCACGGGCTAGGCCGACGAGCTCGGACGCGTCGTCGAGCGGTTCGATGCGGCCATCGCGCCACGCCGCCACGAGCAGGTGCACGGTATTGGAGCCGATATCGAGGGCGGCGGCCCTCTCGCTCTCGCTTTGTTGCTGGCTTTGTTGATCTGTCACGGCGCGCTACGCCTCGTCCGTCGTGGAGGACGCGCGGCGTGAGCGTGAGCGCCGGGGTGTGGTCCCATTGGCCCCATCCCCAGCGGCAACCGCGACCGGCGTCAGGTCGTCGATGGCTTGAACGGATAGCTGGGTCGTGTCCGCCGCCGTCGTGTCCGCCGTGGCCGAGCGGTCGCCGTCCGCCATAGCCATAGTGGTGTCTGGAGACTGCTGTTCCGCGGTCATGTCGTCGCGTTCAGTCGCCAGCGCCGCCAGCGCGTCCTCGGCCTTGGCAAGGCGTGCGGTGCGCCGGACCAGCTTCTCCTCGGCGCGGGTCAGGCGCGCGCGCAGTGCGGCGACGCGCTCTTCGGCTTTGGCGTATGACGCGCGGGCATCCTCGACGTGGCGCAACGCCTTGTTGTCGGCGGCCTCCGGTTCATGATCGTGGTTGTGACGGTGGTTTTTGCCCATAGTGTGTAACTCCCACAGTGATGTGTTGGCAAGGTATCGTTAGTATAATCCTTTTAGTTCGCGCGGCACACGACAGGCGGCCCCCCTCTCCCGCGTCAGGGAGAGCCGGTTGGGCTGTCGGAGCGCAGCGGAGAGAGACCAATCCGCATGGGGTGGGGTGAGGGCCGCGCGTTACCGCGCCCCCAGCAGATGGAGCACGGCATAGACCAGGGCAGCCACGATGGCGGCGCAGGGGATGGTCAGCAGCCAGGCGGTAACGATATTGCCGGCCACGCCCCAGCGCACCGCCGAGGGGTTACGCGTCGAGCCCACACCCATGATGGCGCCCGCGATGACGTGCGTCGTGCTGACGGGGAGACCATTGTAGGAGGAAAGCAGCAGGATCGTCGCGGCCGATACCTCGGCGGCGAAGCCGTTGACGGGTTGCAGGGCGATGATACGTTGGCCCATGGTGCGGATGATGCGCCATCCGCCGCTGAAGGTGCCCAGCGCGATAGCCAGCGCCGACATGATGATGACCCAGGGCAGCACCTTGAACGTGTGCTCGTAGCCGCCCGCGACGAGCGTGAGCGTGATCACGCCCATCGTCTTTTGCGCGTCATTGGCGCCGTGCGCGAATGAGACGAAGGCGGCTGAAACTACCTGCGCGCGGCGGAACGTCGTGTTGACCGTGCGCGGCCGCCAACGGCGGAATATCCAGTACAGCGCCAACATGACCAGGAACCCAATGACCAGTCCGGCCAACGGGGAGAATAGTCCCGGCAGCGCGACCTTGAGCCAAATGCTTCGCCATAGCACGAACGAGGCGCCGCGCGCCAGGAGCATCGCGCCGATCAGGCCGCCAATGAGGGCGTGCGAGGATGAGCTCGGCAAGCCGAGGCGCCATGTGAAGAGGTTCCACACAATGGCGCCGATGAGCGCCGCGCCCACGATGGACAGCGTGATAGCGTCCGTCTTGACGATACCCTTGCCGACCGTCGCGGCCACCGCCGTGGTGAGGAAGGCGCCGGCGAGGTTGAGCACGGCTGACATCAGCAACGCGCGGTGCAGCGACAGGGCGCGAGTCGAGACCGCCGTAGCGATGGCGTTGGCCGCGTCGTGGAAGCCGTTGGTGTAATCGAACGCAAGTGCGATAACGATGATGAGAACGACCGCGACGCCGTTACCCATTCTTGAGCACCACGTTCTCGAGCACGTTGGCGACATCCTCGCACTTGTCGAAGGCGCGTTCCATCAGGTCGTAGAGCGATTTCCACTTGATGATGTCGATGGGCGTGTAGGTGTCGGGCAGGAACAACTCGGCGACAGCGTTGTGGTAGAGGTCGTCGGCCTCGTGTTCCAGCCGGTGCACCTCCTCCACATGCGGGCGGAGCCCTTTGAGCGACTCGAGCCGGTCGATGGCGGCGGCGAGCGCCTCCACGATGCGCTCCAGCAGCGTGCTGCCTTCGAGCAGATAGACGCTGGGCTGGGCCACGTTGTACAGCACCAGCATGGTGGCGACCTCGTCGACCTGATCGAGCACGGTGTCGATGATGCTGCCCAGCGCGATCAGGTCTTCGCGTTCGAACGGCGTCACGAACGTGCGATTGATGAGGGTGAAAATGTCGCCGGTGATGCGGTCGCCCTCATGTTCGAGCTCGTGGAGGCGCGCGGCGCGCTCTTTGAGGTCACGGTAGTCGCGCAACATGGTGGCGAAGAGGGCCACGGCCTCCCGGCAGATAGCGATGTCCCGCCGGAATAGATCGAAAAAGGCGCGTTCTTGTGGAACGAGGCGCAGTGCCATGCGCTATCTTATCTCCTCTTTTTAGTAGGGGGCGTATTCTAGAGTCACATATTGATTGTCGCATATACAGGGCATGCGGTTGGCAGGCATAGTGCAAACGGTGTGCCGCCGACGTATCTTATCGAAAAGTCGGGGGGCTAGGCCGCCGCGAGCGCTACGGGGGCGTGGGCCTCAGTCGCGCGTTGGGTGATGAGATCAGCCAGGGAGGGCATGCGGTAGGCGCCGGAGAGGCGGTC
>JAABUV010007305.1_pt1 | contig 11647 bp, 12 predicted proteins | sample 5559971 | NCBI WGS metagenome assembly JAABUV01 (sample SAMN10711881, study PRJNA513362) | rock metagenome | isolation source: Antarctica rocks | place: Antarctica: Victoria Land, Knobhead nord | collected 2015-12-19
CCGCGTGCAGGCGCAGCGCGCCCACGGCCGCCGTGATGCCCAGCGCGCCCAGCTCCAGCCAGAGGAAGGCGAGGAAGAGCGCGCGGTTGCGCCGCCCGATCGCGTTGCCGACCCAGGGGCAGAAGTGGTCGAACTGCTCGATGCAGCGGTCGGAGGCCGCGCAGTGCTTCGCGCGCAGCGGGCGCACGATGCGGCACGTCACGCACAGCTGCGCGCGCGCGCGTGCGCGCGTCAGCGCCCGGCACGGTCGTGCGTAAGCACATTTCCAACGGGATTGGGCTGCGGGCGGGCGGAGACATGCAACCGTCTGCACGCGCAGCTTGCCACGCAGCAGCTCCCAATGGTGGCGCGCATGATGCCATGGTGCGCGTGCGGGACGCCCGCGCAGGCTGCCATGTCAGCAGCGGGCGCAGGGGCGCGGCGGCGCGCCTGCGACCAGGCGCCGGCGCGCAGCGCGGGCGAGTCAAGCACGCGCGGCGGCTCGCCCGCGTGCTGCAGCAGGCCGCCCGGCACCGCGCCGTTGGTCTGCGCACGCGCGCGGGCTTTAGACCCTCGGATTCATGCCCGCCTGGGCTTTCATGACAGGTGGGTCCGGCACGCCTTGTCTCACGTCCAACTACATACATTGACTCCGAGGTAACCAAACCACATAAAATGAGACGGGCGGCAGGTAGCCTGCTGCGCTCTGTGCGGGCGGCCGCATCGCGACCTGCCAGCAGCGCGCAGGCCTCCCCTCCACCAGGCCATGCAGGCGCGGTGCGCGTGCATGAGCAGGCGCGCTGCCGCGCGCGCTGCCGCGCAGCAGCACGCGCGGCGCGGCCGAGCGAGCGGGAGGCGGCGTGCGCGCCTGCGGCGCGTGGGCGCCGGCGGCCGGCCCGCCGCGCGGCAGCAGGCCCGGGTCGGATGTGGTCACGCGGAGCAGCACCGCCAGGCCGCTCAGCGCGAGCAGCACGCCCACCCAGGCCCAGGCCGCCACCGCCACGCGCGGCGGCTCCAGCGCCGGGTGCAGCACCACCTGCGCGGCCCGGCCGGCAGTCAGGGCAGGGTAGGGTAGGGTCCGAGCGCGCCGCTCCGCTGGCGCCCTGCTGCCCGGCCAATCCGCCGCAGCGCGCCGCTGCCGCACCGCTCGCCGCCAGCAGGCCACCGCAGCTGGGGCCGCCAGCACGCACTCGGGCGATGGCAGGCTCCGGCCAGGGCTGCACCGCGCCAGAGCTCTGATGCTGCATGGCAGCCCGCGTGCCGCACCCGGCTGACAAAGACGACCAGGAGCACCAGCACGAGCGCCCACACCAGCGGCGCCAGCTGCGTGTCCGCCACGCGCCGCAGCAGACCCGTGCGCGCCAGCCGCCTGCACAGGCGCGCACATCAGCGAGCGCCCCGAGCGGCGCATGCTGCCCGCCTGCCTACCCCCAGCGCCTGCGACGCCCTGTGCCTGCTTCACAACGCATGCCGTCTGCAGCACAGCGCGCACGCCCCACGCCCGCCTGCCCGGTCCTGGACCCATGAGCACGAGGGTCTGGCACACGTTCGCCGGGCTCCGCCGCGCCATCGACGCACGCCTGCCGATGCGCGCGTCCAGCGGCGGGTGGGGGAGCGGGCTGCGCGGCGCGCGCACCCCTGCGTGCGCGCGTGCTTGCGCGCCGCCTCATCCAGATACATGGCCAGGAAGCGGTGCCCCTTCTCGGCCGCCAGCTGCGCCGGCGTGGAGCCCGTCAGGTCGGTCGCGGCCAGCAGCCGCCCCGCGCCCGCCTGCGCCCCGCACACGGCCTGGTCTGCAAGTGGTGACCTGCCAGGCGACAGTGCTGCACACGGCCCGGGCAGTCTGTGCTTCCGGATGCGGCACCTGGGCTGCACTCGCACAATGGCGCCCCGCCCACATGCGCCTGCGTCACGCTAGCGGCCTGCCGCAGGCACGCGGGCGCCGCGTGCGCTGAGTGCACGGGGCTGCAGCGCACGGGCGCCAGGTGGCCTAGCCGTGCGCCGTCAGCGCCCACTCAGCCGGGTATTGGCGCTGTTGGACCGTGGCGCAGCACCAGGCAGGGCCGCGGGGGCGGGGGCGGGCGCGCGCGCGCAGCAGCAGCGTGACGGCCTCGCCGTTGCCGCGGATGGCCGCCCAGTGCAGCGGCGTGCAGGCCTCGCGGTCACCGCGAGCCAGGTCCGCGCCGGCCACCAGCAGCAGGCGCAGGGTGTCCGCGAAGCCCTTGTACGCGGCCCAGTGCAGCGGCGCGCGGCTGTCCGCGTCCAGGCTGCGCCGCGCGCGCTGCGTCAGCGCGCGCGCCATATGCACGCATGGGCGCCGCCTGCTGCCCTCGAAGTGTCCGGCGGCCGCTCAGGCAATAGGCCTGTCCGCTGCGGCCGCGCCTGCACATGCACTGCCACACGTGCCGGGTCTGGCTCCGCGGCTGTGGTGGCCTCATGCCCCACAATAGGCTGCCCAGGCTGACGAGGCGCCCCGATCAGGGCGCGAGAGGCGGCGCCAGCAGCGGCGGGCGCGGGCCGGGGGCGCGCGCCAGTCGATGTCGATGCCCCAGCGCAGCGCCAGGCGGTGCAGGAAGGCTGTCTGGCCGTACTGCGCGGCCACGTGCGCGACGGTGTACCCGTGCCCGTCGCGCGCGCCAGGCGCCGCGCCGCCGCGCAGCAGCGCCTCCGCCGCGCCCACCGCGCCGCGCACGGCCGCCCAGTGCAGCGCCGTCTGGCCCGTGTGGTCAGGCCTGCACGCGGCAGGCCGGCGGTGAGGCGCGCTCCCGCCGCACGGCATGGCCATTCGCAGGTTCCTAGAGCGCGGCGAGCCTGTGATAGACATGCCAGCCTGCGAGGTGGGCGCCCATGCTGTGAAGTGCGAGGGCGTGCTACACTGTCGGCTGCATGCAGCAGCGCCTCCGTGCGCGCGCTCATGGGCCCGCCCGAACATGCACACGCGTGGTGACGTGCCGCACGCGGCGCCCGCGGCGCTGCAGCGGCGCAGGCGGCGGCGGGGCGCGCGGCGCGCCTGTCTGGGTCGACGCGCAGTGCGAGCAGCGCCTCGATGACGTCCACGCGGTCGTTCAGCGCGGCCCACTGCAGCGGCGAGAAGCCCGCGCCGTCGCGCGCCTCGGTTAGCCGCGGCTCCTTCGCCAGCAGCGCGCGCAGGCAGGGCAGGTCGCCGTACGCGGCCGCCTTCCAGACGGTGTCCACGACCGGCGTGCCCGCCGCCGCTGCGCAGCGCCGCGCGCACGGGTCGCGCACAGGCTCTGGGGTTGGTGGCGCGGCCGCGCTGCAGGCGCGCCACTACACCGCGGCCTGCGGCGCGCGCGGCGGGGCAAGCCGCCGGCCATGCGGTGCTCGGGGCAGGTGCGCCCGCCGCCGCTGTGGCCAGCCAGGCCAAGGGTGCACGCGGGGCGCGCCACCTGCTGACTGCGCACAGGCGCAGCGCAAGCCAGCCGAGGCCGTGCTTGGCCGCGAGCGCCAGGCAGGCCAGGTCGCGGCAACGACCGGCCAGCCCGGGACCGGCCTCCCCACAGCCGGCGCCGCAGCTTGATGCAGCGCGACACCGGCAAGCCAGCAGCTCAGCAACATGTGGCGGGTGCCGGCGCTGGCTCGTGCGCACGTGCCGTGCGGGGGCCCGGCAGGGCGGGAGCGGGGCGGGAGGGCACCTGCTTCCTCGAGCGCCGGGCTGCGCAGGCTGCTGGCCGCGCCATCGCCGCGGTGCGTCAGCTCCGAGCCTCCGTTGGCCAGCAGCGGCTGTATCTCGCTCTGCATCGCCGCTGCGGCCGCCCGCCCGGCAGAGGCGGAGCGCGCGCGCCCGCCCCGCGCAGCGCGCTCCTCGCTTTACGTGCCTCCTGGCCGGGGCGGCTGCGGCGTCCCGCGCGGCGGGCAGCGCGCAGCACGGCCGCGCTGCGGGCTCCTGCGGCCTACCTGCGGTTACCAACAGAAGCTCTGCTGCGACTGGCGCTGCTCAACATCCGAGTGGCCACTGCCTCAAGCATGCGTATAACGCTAGGCGGACGGCCACACAGCAGGCCAAAAAACACTATGCGGAAGCATCAACGGCGCATCAGCGGCGCGTGCCTGCCTGATGAGGCAGCTTGTCAGATGCTCAGGGCCGAGCGTCGCCCTGCTGCTCAGGCGGTCCCTCTGTATTTAATAGTACGCTCAGGCGCACTCAACCACTGGGCCGCAGCCGCTCCGCTGACACAGCCATGACTCCCCAGCAAAGCGCACTGGGCCGTGGCAGAGCTGTAGACACTCCGACAAAGGAGGCACCTGGGGGAGAGGTCTGGTCTCTCCCTGGTTGAGTTTGAAGCTTCGATGCAAAAGCACACCTGGGCGCGACCCTAGCTTTCCTCACTCTCGCAGCTTTCCTCGCTGAGAGGCCATGCGCCGGCCCAGAGTCCTGCAGCATCCCCTATCCACTGTGCCACAACTTCGCCGCTGAAGGCTGGGCATCCGGCGCCGGGCCCTCGCCTCGGCGCGTCCGTGCCCGCGCGAAATGATCCCGGACGTGGCGGCGCTGCAGGCCGAGCTCGACGGCATATACAAGGAGCGCAACCACGTGAGCGCTCCCGCTTGCTGCGCCTGTGTGCAGCTGGCCGAGGGCGCACGGGCGTGCACATGCTGGCAAGTCCATCATGGGGGGCAGCGGCCGCCGGAGGCGGCCCCGCCCCGGCCGCGGCGCCACGCGCTGCTCTGCTCTGCACTGCAGCTTAAATGAGGTGCGGGCGAGCACCGGCAGGTGAACGAGCGCCTGCGGCTGCTTGCGGAGCGGGGCCGCGGGCGCGGCCGCGGCCGCTTCGGCGGCCCCGGGCGGCCGCCGTACGACCCTGCCGGCCCAGAGCGCCGCGACGCGTACGCCCCTGGCGCGCATGACCGCCTGGGCCCGGGGCCCATGGCAGCCGACCACCCGGCGACGCCTACCGGCATGGGCCCGGGCGGACGCCGCGGCTTCGAGCCGCACTTTGACCGCCACGCCAGCCACGCGGACGGCCCGGGCGGCCGCGGCTCCGGCGAGTGGGGCCACGCCGAGCGCGGCGCGCGCGCGCCGCGCGGGGGCGATGCGCGCGATACGCGCAACGAGCACGACGCCGCGCCCAGCCCACGGTGGGCGCCCGGCGGCGAGGGCGGGGCGGCAGGCGATGCACCGGGGGGCGCGGGGCGGGAGCGCCACGCCTTCCTGGACCGCGTGCGGGAGCCGCCGCCGCCGGCCGCGCCCGCGCGGCGGCGCGTGCTGTCCGCGGTGGTCGTGGACGGGCAGCAGATCACGGCGTCGTCGACGGTGCGCCGCGCCGCGCCTGCCGCGCCCTGCGACGCTCGCTGCTTCACGTGATAACAGGGTGCTGCGGCTGTCTGGTGCGGGACACTCGTGGACCGCCCTGCGCCAGCCCCTGAACTTCCGCCTGACTGGGTGCAGCCGGCAGCGGGCTGAGCGGGGCGCGGCCCGCCAGGCGGCCCCCGAGGCGCCCGGCACGGCCAAGCGGCCGCGCGAGGACGACAACGCCAACCCGGCCGTGAAGAAGCGCAACCGCCGCATGTTTGGCGCGCTGCTGGGCACGCTGCAGCAGTTCAAGTGCGCGGCGCCCGCCGCGCGGCCCGCCCACGCGCCATGGCGTTTGACCGCACCTGTGTGTCGGCAGCCCCCGGCCGCCTTGGAGTTGCCTTGCGGACAGCAGGGAATGTCCGGCGGGACGGCGCACTGAGGGCAGGCCTGCCTGCGCTTGGCCGCGCCGTTGTCCGACAGGCGCGCGCGCGCGGCCAGGAAGGAGGAGAGCGCGTTCAAGGGCACCCGCGTGGCGCAGCAGCGGGAGGAGGCGCTGAAGCGCGCGGACGTGCGCGCGGCCGAGGAGGGGCAGCTCGCGCGCGTGCACGCGCGCAACGTGCTCACGCAGCAGCGGCGCGACCCTGGCCGGGCTCGAGCAGGGGATGTAGCTGCGTGCTCCGCAGCCGCCGGCCGGGTGCAAGCGGCGGCCGGCGCACCGTGCTCGCATGACTGCTTCTGGGCGCACCGTGCGGTCGAGCTGGTCTGGAGCAGTGCCCCCGAACTTGCCCCGCTCGTTGGGTCGGCGCGCTGACCCGGGCCGGGCGCAGGGCCGGCGAGATCCAGCGCAAGCGCGAGCTGATGGCCGCGGCGGACGCCAAGCGGCTGGAGATCCGCACCGCGCAGCGCATGCAGCGCGCCGCCGAGCTCGCGGCCTTCCTCAAGACTGCGACCGCGCAGCCGCCGCTGCTGTGGCTGCCCGCGCGGCACTGCGAGGACACGCTGCTCCTGCTGGAGCAGCGCCAGGTCGACCTGGCCGCATGGCAGGCGCGCCCCGTGCCTGGGGGGGACGCGTCCGCTCCCGCGTGGGCAGACGCCGCGCTGTCGCGCTGGCGCGCGCGGGGGCTGGGTCGGGCAGGGCGGCGGAGCGCACGCCGCAGCCGGGCGCTTCCTGGGTAGGCCTAGGGTAGGGCGCTCATGGGGCGCTCTGTGGCGTGCGCGCGACGCCGCCTGCGCGGCCGCAGGAGGCCGAGCTGGCGTCCATGGAGGAGCAGCGCGAGCGCATCCTGGCGGCGGTGCGCCCGGTGGCCGGGCTGGCGCCCGCCGCCGCGGGAGCGCCCGGCGGCCCCCCTGCTGGTGCGCGAGCCCGCACGGGCGTGCCATGCCTGCATGCAAGCATGCCGCAGCTGGGGCGCTCTATATTACATTGATTGTCAGACTGTGCGTTACATGGACTGGCACGCGGCACGCCACGTGCGCCTCGGCAGGGTTGAAGTGCGTGAGTGTGAGGTGGGGTGCGAGGTTGTCGGTGTCACATGGCAGCGGCTGCAGTGGCATCGTGCGCTGGCACTGAACAGGACAGCGCGCGCGCAGACGCGCCAGGTGCCGACGATGGGCAGCCCGGCGCCGGCGCGCAGCCGCCGTCCGCCGACACGGGCGATGAGGGCGACCGCACCGATGAGGCTGGCGCTGCGGCGGCGCCGCCGGAGGGCGATGCAGGGCCGGGCGCCCTGGCCGAGGCCGAGCCAGCCATGGAGGCCGCCGAGGAGGGCGCTGAGGAGGAGGACGCGGACATGGCCGACGCACAGCCTGAGCGGGGGGCGGCGGCCGCGCACGAGCGCGCCGGCCAGCGCGCGCCGCGCGGCGAGCCAACCCCAAACGGCCTCGAGCTCGCGCCGCGCGGCGGCTGCGCCGCCGCGCCGCCGCCGGCGGACGACGACCGCTACGTGCCGGAGCGCGAGCGCCCGGCCGACGCGCGGCGCGCGCGCGAGAGCGACGACCGGCGCGAGCGCGAGGGCGACCTGCGGCGCGAGCCGCGCGGGGCCGATGCGCGGCGCGAGCGCGGGCGCGACGGCGACGCGCGCCGCGGGCGCGAGGCCGAGCGGCGGCGCGAGGCGCCGGGCGAGGCGCGGCGCGAGCGCGAGCGGCGGCAGGAGGCACCCGGGCGCGCGCGGCGCGCCCCGCGCGCGGCGGCCGCAGACGCCGAGGGCGAGGAGGGCGAGATCGACGTGCAGACGCTGGAGCAGTGCGCTGCCCGGACCCCTTGCTGCCTCAGCACGATCGTGCAGGCCAGCGCTGGCGAGGTTGCTGTGCTGTTGGACTTTGACCTCAGCGCCTGTCTGCGCCTGCCACCGCAGGGCGCATGTATGCTCTGGTCGATTTCACCTGAGCCCATTGTTTTGGCTAGTGAATAGAAAGCAGCGCCTGTCTGTGCCATGAACACAGGATGACGGCTTTGCCGCTGCCGCGCCTCACTTGGTGTTTTGCTGGCGCGCACAGGGATGCCGACGCCGAGGCCGCTGCGGCAGCGGCCGCCATGGAGGAGAGCGATGACGAGGACGTGCGCGACCCGGGGACCGTGGAGGAGCTGCTGCGCTAGCGTTCCCTGGCGACAGGGTTTTTGTACGGGAGCACGGGTGCACGCTGGGATATGCTGCTGCCAGGGAGCGCGGCTGTGAGCGCCACTGACCTGCTTAGGCTTAGCACAGTGTGTCATGAACAGCATGTAGACGTCTACAGCGAAGTCAACAGCAGATTAATGTCAAGCTGGCTTTGAATGGTAATCTGCTCAACCAGGACTTCAAGCAGGTCTTTCCAGCACCTGCAGATGGACTCGAAAGAGCATTGTTCCTTTGCATCAATGTTCTAAAGCTAAACCATTGCACCTGGAGGACTCAGTCCTCAGACAATACAGTGACTGTATTGTCTCAGAAACGCAGTTACGTGTCCTGTTGTCGCCGCGTCTGATGGCGGGGAACGCTGCACTGCTGCAATGCGTGAAGGCGTGCACCATGTAGTCGTCCAGGATGCGGAGGAAGGCTTCACGCAGGCAGTGCAGAGCGGGCGGCTAGTGTGAGGCGCCGCAGCACAGCCGCTATGGTGGCCCTGGACAGCGAAGCCGCGCTGAGCGACGGCGACGCTGCGCTCTATGACGCAAACAAGCTCACCGCGCCTATCAAGACTATACAAGACAAGTATGAGCTGCTGCCGGCATTTCTCAAGGTGCGCCATCATTTTGCCGGCCTGACTTGGTCTCCCTGTCATGTGACAGCGCCACACTGCCTTAATGCTCCGCCACGCTGCAAGCAGACAACCCCGATGCAAAGCCGCGTATGCTTTGTTTGCTTGCTCCCCTGTGCTGGTGGTTGCATGTTGCTTCGGCAAGTGCCTGCTTGCTGGGCTGACGGGCAAGCTACAAGCTGCGGGAGGCTTGCGTAATACTGGCTTGCTGCGCGCTTGGCGCCTGCGTGGGCGTTCCAAGGAATGTGCTGAGAGTAATGACAGTGACACCGGGCGCCTGTGCTCAATTGCTCCACCTCTCTGAGCGGTCGTTGCCATACCAGGCCCTTGTTGCACAAACTTCTCCACACTCGTATCCTGGGATATCACTAGAGGCCGGGTGGACGAGCGCGCGCAGGTCCGGGGCCTGGTGCGCCAGCACATCGACTCCTTCAACTACTTCATCAACCAGGAGATCAAGAAGATCGTGCGCGCCAAGGGCAACGAGAAGGTCACCTGCGACAGCGACCCCAACTTCTACCTCCGGTGCGCCCGCCGCGCCCGGGCCGGCCGCCAGAGCCCGGCGCTGCAGCTTGTGCGCGCATGACCCGTGCGGAAATGCATGCATGGCATGCGTCCTACATACATGCGTATGCGCTGGGCGGCAATGCCACGCAGTACGCTGGCCGTGCTTGCTTCTGCCGCACCTGCCGGTCACGGCCACGGTGCATTTCGCACATCCGCCTCACGCGCGTAGCAGCATGTGCCTCACCGCTCGGCGGGCGGCCCGCAGAGGCCGTCGCCGCGCCGGCCGCTGACGCGCCGGCCGCGGCGGCGCCAGGTACACCAACATCTTCGTCGGCGCGCCGAGCTACCTGGACGACTACGTGGTCAAGGAGATCACGCCGCAGCAGTGCCGGCTGCGCGACATGACCTACTCGGCGCCCATCACGGTCGACCTGGAGTACACGCGCGGCAAGGAGATCGTGATCAAAAAGGGCGGGCGCAACCCCGGCGAGGGCGCCGTGCTCATCGGCCACCTGCCGCTCATGCTGCGCAGCGACCGGTGCGCGCGGCGCCGCGGGCGCGTGTGCTGCGGCATGCTGCTGGAGCAGGCGCTGCCGACCCATCAGACATGCTCCTGTGCGCTGCTGCGCTTTGATCTGAAAGTGACGTGGCCATGCGCGCGTGTACCTGCCCGCATGCGCTGGGCAGCAGGCATTTGGGCAGCGGCGCTTTGCAATGTTGCCGGCCTAACGGCGGTGCGGGCTGTGGCGCAGGTGTGTGCTCAAGGGCAGGAGCGAGAGCGAGCTGGCCGCCCTGAGTGCGCCCTCGCGCCGACGCCTGCGGCCCGGCGGGGACCTGCATGGCGTGCCGTGCAGGACGTCCGGCAGCTATTGCGGCAGAGCGTGCGCGCGTCAGCAGACACTCAGAGCATGTTCGCGCGCGCAGAGGAGTGCCCGCTCGACCCCGGCGGCTACTTTGTGGTCAAGGCGCGCCCTCCGCTGCCGCGCATGCACGCCCACATGCGCGCGCGGGCGCCCGCCCGCTCACACCGTGCTCTGCGCCGGCCCGCCGCCGTCCAGCATTCTGGCCAGCGCCGCCGACCCCTTGCCGAGGCTGAGACCAGCCAGGGCCTTGAGGCGCCGCGCGCGCGCGGGCGGCAGGGCGCGGAGAAGGTGGTGCTGATCCAGGAGCAGCTGAGCAACAACCGCATCATCATCGACACCGACAAGGCCGGCGGCGTCACCGCCACGGTCACCAGCTCCACGCACGAGCGCAAGACGCGCACCGTGCTGGCCGTCAACAAGGGCCGCATCTGCCTGCGCCACAACACGTTCCAGTGCGGCGCCGCCCTATACTCTTTTACCCTATACCCGCGCATGCATGGTGCGGTCCTGGGCATGCTCTTGCGCGCTATTTGTTCCTCAAGCCGCTGTCGTTCAAGCAGTGCGCGCGGCGCTCGGGATGCAACGCAACCAGGGCGTGCAGGCTGGGCGCGTGTGTTCAGCAAGCAACACGCTCGCGCGTGTGGCGCAAAGGTTGACTGTTGTCCAGTAGGTGCGCCAGGGTGCCGAGAGAAATGTGTTCAGCCCCATACGAGCTATGGCAGCCTGGTCAGGGCTGCTTGGAGCTCCGCATCACGGTCGCCGCTCGCGCTCGCAGGGAGGACCTGAACGTCCTGGTGGTGCTGCGCGCGATGGGCTGCCAGAGCGACGCGGAGGCGCTGCTGCACATCGGCGCGGAGCCGGCCTTCGAGCCGCTGCTGGCGGCCACGCTGCAGGACGCGCGGCAGCCCGGGCAGCCCGGGCACCAGCGCAACACGCAGGCCGCCGCGCTGGAGTGGCTCGGTGCGCCCCCGGGCGCCTCGCCCCGCCGCCGCTCCTACGTTTACATCGAAACATGGCAGGATTGCGTTGGTGGCCAGGCGGGGGAGCTTGGCACCTCGAGGCGCCTGCTGCGCTGCTATGTTCCCGGGGTGGCGTCCGCGCCGCGTCCCGCACAGGCCCGGGGCCGAGGCAGCAGGGCGGCGCGCGCAGGCAGCAAGGTGAAGCAGTCCGGGCAGAGCCGCGGGTTTGGCGGCGGGCCGCGGCGCGCCGGCGGCTCCGCGCGCTCCAAGACGGACGAGGCGCGCGACCTGCTCGCCAACGTCGTGCTCTGCCACATCGCCTGCCCGCGCTACGACTTCCAGGACAAGGCGCGGCCCCCGCCCCGACCCTACCCTATACATACCCTACGCCTTCCCGGAGAAGGCGCGGCCTTTGCCCTTATCCTACCCTGCATGCGCTACGGCCACCAGGAGATGGCGCGGCCACCGCAGGCGCGCCCCCCGCGCCCCCGCGCCCGTGCCCTGGGCCCAAGCGCCCTGCGCGCGGCCGCCGCGCGCCTGCATGTGCCGCCCTGCGTGCTCGGCGGCATGCGACCGGCGCCGGCCCGGAGCAGGGTCAGGGCTGGAGATGCGCAGGCATGGCGGGCAGGCCTCCGCGCGGCCAGGCCGCAGGAGCGCCGGGGCCGGCTGGACAGGGGCGGTGCGCAGGCGAGCGGCCTGCCGCCGGGCGTGACCCGGGCGACCGCGCGCGCGCGCAGGTGACGTACCTGGGCGAGATGGTGCGGCGCATGCTGCAGGCCATGGTGGACCCGGGCCAGATCGACGACCGCGACTACTACGGCAACAAGCGCCTGGAGCTGGCGGGCGGC
>JAABUV010007306.1_pt1 | contig 11647 bp, 13 predicted proteins | sample 5559971 | NCBI WGS metagenome assembly JAABUV01 (sample SAMN10711881, study PRJNA513362) | rock metagenome | isolation source: Antarctica rocks | place: Antarctica: Victoria Land, Knobhead nord | collected 2015-12-19
GATTTGCAGTGTCAATAATCGACAATGTGCTTTCCATAGCCAGTAGCAATGCAGCAGAGCTACTTGAAACGGCTTTGGTATATAAATCGAGGTTTGCCGGTTTTGGCTACAAGATGGGGCATATAGGGCCGCTCCCTCGTTCTGTGGATAGCCGATGCCCTGCAAGGCCAATGAGCCGAGCCGCCACAAGGTCCGGCGGGCGCGCTACAAGGTGGCCAACTGGCCTGACGACGACAGGGCGTTGCAGCAGCCTCCGGCCCGCGAGCGTGACGCTACCGGCAGCTTTCAATGCTGAGCCTCTCAGCCGCCGCACTCCTGTCGCCTCGCAGATGCCACGGCCCGCGACGACCCCGTCCGCGCCGAGGAAGACCTTGGAAGCGGAGATCCGGCGCATGGCGCGCTCCGCATGCGGGCCAACGAAGCCTAGGCTGACCTGACGCAACTGGCCGCCCACACAGATCAACTCGATGTCCGCAGCACCGGCCAACTCCTGGATGGCCGTGAGCCCGTTCGTCACCACGCGCGGCCGGTCGCGCGTGGCCAGCAGGGCGGCCAGCGCGCCGGTCGTGGTCCCGGCATCCAGGATGACCGTCTCTCCCGCCTGCACGAGTGCCGCGGCCTCCGCGGCGATGGCCCGTTTCTGCAAGCGGTCCGTCGCGGTCCGTTGGCTGAGCGGTTGTTCCGGCAGCAGTGTGCTGACTGGCGCCCCGCCGCCGCCTTCATGCGGGTGCAAGCGCGATCCCCTGGCGCAACGCTTCCAACAGGCTGCGCTCGTCGGCACGGCCGGTGCCGGCGATGTCGAAGGCAGTGCCGTGATCGACGGAGGTGCGGATGACGGGCAGGCCGACCGTGACGTTCACCCCCGCCTCCAGCCCCAGCACCTTGACCGGGCCGTGTCCCTGGTCATGGTACATCGCGACCACCATGTCGAAATCGCCCCGGCCCGCGCGGAAGAACAGCGTGTCGGCGGGAAGCGGCCCCTCCACGTCCCACCCGCGGGCCTGGCACGCCTCAATTGCCGGCGTGATCTTTTCCGCCTCCTCGCCCCGGCCGAACAGCCCGTGCTCGCCGGCATGCGGGTTGATTGCGCAGACGCCGATCTTGCGGCGCGGCAGCCCAGCCTTCGCCAGCACGCCGTAGCCCCGCACGATGGTGCGCTCCACCAGCCCCGGCTCGATTTTCTTGATGGCGTCGAGCAGGCCGATATGGGTCGTCACGTGGATCACCCGCAGGTTCGGAGCGGTTAGCATCATCGAGACCTCGGGCGTGTGCGTCAGTGCGGCCAAAATTTCCGTATGGCCCGGGAAATCGTGTCCCCCGGCGTGCAGCGCCTCCTTGTTCAGCGGCGCCGTGCAGATGGCGGCGACCTTGCCGTCCACGGCCAGTTGCGTCGCCACCTTGATGTACTGGAACGCCGCATCTCCCGCGACGGCTGAAACCCGGCCCCAGGGCATGCCCGCCGGTATCAGCCGGAGGTCGATGCAATCCACCGTGCCGAAGCTGTAGCGCGCGTCCTCGGCGGCGGTGATGGCGCGCACCCGCAGTTTGCTGCCGACGATCCTGCCCGCCTCCTCCAGCCGGGCCGCATCGCCGATGACCAAGGGGCGGCAGCGCTCGTAAAGATCGGCGTGGGCCAGGCTTTTCATGATGATCTCGGGACCGACGCCGGCGGCATCGCCCATGGTGATCGCGATGGCGGGAAGGCTCATGGTCGGTTGATCTCCGGAGAGGGTTCAAATGCAGTAGTGCCGCGGCGAAGGATGGCGCGGCAGCGGACCAGCGTGCCCCGCGTGCCGAACGCCCCGGCCTTGGTGACAACGGGCAGGTGATGGATGCCCTCGGCGGTCGACAGGGGAACGCCGGGCTCGATTTCACCCATCAGGCGCAGCCCGCTGGCATTGAACGCCTGCAGCACGGCACGCGCCGTCTCGCCGCCGGTGGACACCAGCGCGCCGATGCGCGGCCCGTGCGGCGCCACCATCCGGGCCAGGCCACGGCAAAGGCGCAGCCCCTCTGCCAAGTCGATTTGCGCCCCGCTGCCGAGCACGGCAACGACGTCCTGGCCGGACCGGACCGCCTGGTCCAGGGCGCGGTCCACGGCGGCCCATTGGGGATGCTGCGGCCCGGCGCGCAGGATGGCTGCGGGAACCGTGACGCGCCGGATGGCCGCCCCGAGTTCCAGGTGCGCGACCTGCTCGCGCGAGACATGGGACAGGCTCCCCACCACGAACAGGATCGGCCCGTCCACCGGGGGCACCGTGGCTGGGCGCGGGGTTCGGGCGATGCCGGCGGCCACCGGCAGGTAGCGCGCCAAACCGGCCGAGCCGGCCCAAACCGTTCCGGGTCCTAGCGGGATCGAGGCGGACGCGATGGCTTGCAAGTCGGCTTCGGTCTCGGCGTCGCAGACCACCGCATCGTGGTCGCGACATGCAGCCACCACTCCCGGCAGCCCAGGACGGCGGACCTGGCTGAGCGCGACGTGCGCAGTGCGCAGGCCGGCACGGTGCAGCATCTCCGGGATGTGCGCGCTGTGCTGGACACCTTCGCGCTGCCACATCTCGGTGCGTTCGAGCGGCGTGCCGTGCAGCAATTGCACACCTCCGACGGTGGTGCGCCCGGCGGCAGGAAAGGCGGGCGCCATGACGATGCACGCCGGGCCTGCCTCGCGCCGGGTCCGCAGCGTGGCGGCAAGCTCGGGGCCCACGTGGCCGCGCAGAGTGGAGTCGAGCTTTTTATACAGAAGTTGGCCCTGGGCGGCGTAGCGCCGGGTCAGCCGCGCGGTTTCGGCTACGGCTTCCACCTCGGACCGGCCGCGGGTGTCGGCATCGATCGACAGCACGTCGGCATACGCGGCGTCGGGGCTGTCGCCGAGGACCACGAGCGTGTCCAGCCCGGCTTGGGTGCAGACGATGCCGCAATCCGCCGCACCGGACAGGTCGTCAGCGAGGATCACCAGGCTTGGCGTCACCCTGGGCACGTCATGCAACCTGCTCCGGCGCCGGCTCCCGCAGCTTGACGCGGGCCGCCCATCAGGCTGGCAGCATTGGCAGCAGGATGCTCGTGACGATCGCGCTGGCGGCAACCAGTGCCGTGCCGCCTGGCACATGGTCCAACGCATACTTGATCCCGATTTGCATGAGCGTTCCCCATTCCTTAGCTTTTGCGTGCATCGCGCAATAACCCCCATCCCTGCCTGTGTCGAGCGGGGGCAGGGTGTCTTCGAACCGCGTTGCCGACTCGCTTCAGCCAACGCTGCGTGTCTCGCTCAAAGGGTGGATTGACCCCGATAAGAGCGCCCGGTTAGGCTCCGCTGCAAGACGACAACAAGGGGGGGACGTGCAAATTCTGCGAGTTGCGTCCGCCGCTCTGATCATGCTCGCCACCTCGGCAGCCTACGCCCAGCCGGCTTCCGAGCCAGGGTTGCAGACCTACACCATCGGAGACCTGCCGCTTGAGAGCGGAGGGGTCATCCATGATTTCAGCATCGCCTACATGACCAGCGGCACGCTCAATGCCGCCAAGTCCAATGCCGTGCTGATGGTCACCGCGATCGGCGGCAACCATCACCGGATCGACTTTATGATCGGGCCGGGCAAGGGCTTGGACACCGACCGGCTGTTCGTCATCAAGACGGACGCGATCGGCAATGGCATCACCACCTCGCCCAGCACGAGCACGGCCCAGCACGGCACCGCCTTCCCGCATTTCACGATCCGCGACATGGTGCAGAGCCAGTACTTGCTGTTGCAGCACCTAGGGATCGACCATCTCGTCGCGGTCGCAGGCGCCTCCATGGGCGGGATGCAGACCCTGCAATGGGGCGTCAGCCACCCGGACAGCATGGATGGGCTCGTGGCGCTGACTCCGATGGCCCGCACCTCGCCCTGGTCGATCGCCGTCAACCAGGCGACCCGGCACGCCCTGATGCTCGACCCGGCGTTCAAGGGCGGCGCCTACACCGAACAGCCGGTTGCCGGCTGGCGCATGCGGGCCGATGTGCTGCAGGTGCTGGCGACCCGCACACCCAACGCAATGCGCCAACAATTCGCAGCGCCCATGGACGTCCTGGCCTGGATGGACGGGCAAGAGGACGCCGTCGTCAAATCGGGCTTCGACGCCAACGACTGGATCGCGCAAACCTGGGCCTATGACCGCCACAACGTCGGCGACACGCTGGTGGACGGCAAGCCCGTCTATGGCGGCGATCCTATCCGGGCATTGCGTGCCGTCAGGGCCAAGGCGCTGCTGATGTCGGGCGAGTTGGACCTCTACAACCCGGTCGAGGAGGGGATCGAAGCCGCCGTCGCAATCCCCGATGGCCGGCATGTCACCATCCCGTCCGTGCAGGGCCACGTCGCGGCAACGGCGGGTTTCAAGCCGGCCGATGTCGAGTTCATCAACGCGACCGTGCGGGGGTTCATGCGCGACCTGGTGAAATGACCCGGTGCGGCGCTCCCGCACCGGGTCTGCGGCGATGGAGGCTGGTGCCTAAATTCCGCCGCCCGAGATGAACGTCTCGCCCAGCGCCTGGCGGAGCGCCCCGACTTGCTCGCCCTGCTCCGCCGTGCCGCGCTGGCGCGGGCGCGGCGCCGTCACCTCAATCTCACGCACGACACGCGCCGGGTGTCCGCCCAGCAGCACCACCCTGTCGGCGAGGTAGACAGCCTCGTCCAGGTCGTGGGTCACAAAGACCACCGAGGAGCCGGTCTCCTGCCAAACCCGCAGCAACTCGTCCTGCAGCGTCTGCCGGGTGATCGCATCGAGCGCCCCGAACGGCTCGTCCACCAGCAGCAGGTCCGGCTCGACGGCCAGCGCGCGTGCGATCCCGACCCGCTGGCGCTGCCCGCCCGACAATTGGTGCGGCCACTTCCCCGCCTGCTCCTGCAGACCGACGACCGCCAGTGCCGCCGCGGCACGCCGCCGCCGTTCGGCCCCGCCGAGCGCCAAACCCTCCAGCCCGAACTCGACGTTCCGCAGCACGCGGCGCCAGGGCAGCAGCCGCGCATCCTGGAACACGAGCGCGGCCGGCCGGCGGCCGGCATCCCGGCGGACATGCAGAAGCACCTCGCCACGGCTTGGCCGCACCAGCCCGGCGACAACGCGCAGCAGCGAGGATTTGCCGACCCCCGACGGCCCGACGACGGCAACGAACCCGCCCCGCGGCACGGACAGCGACAGGTGCTCCAGAACCGGCCGGCCGTCACTGCCGTAGCCGAAGGAAAGGTCCCGCAGTTCGACGATGGGGGCCGGGGCAGCCGGCGTCACGGCGTCCATGCCAGCACCCGCCGGCTCACCTGCTGGAACAAGGCGTCGCTGAGGGCATACAGCAGCGCGATCGTCAGCATGTAGAGCACCAGCACGTCGGTCGCGAGCAGCCCGGCCGCGTCGCTCATGCGCTGGCCGACGCCGGGGATGCCGAACAATTCGGCGGCGACCACCGCCATCCAGCCCTGCCCCAGGCCGGCCCGCAGCCCGGACAGGATGCCGGGCGAGGCTCCGGGCAGCACGATCCCGAACAGGCGCGCCCCGAGGCTGCGTTGACCAAAGGCCGCCGCCAGCTCGTGGAGTCCGGGATCAATGGCCCGCACGGCGCCCATGGCGGCGAAGTAGTTCACCCAGAACACGCCCAAGGCGATGATGAAGGTGGCGGCCCCCTCGCTAGCACCGAACCAGATCAGCGCGAAGGGTATCCACGCGAGCGGCGGGATCGGCCGCAGCATCCGGGCGACGCCGGACTGGGCCGCATCGAGCCGCGGCGACAGGGCCACCGCGACGCCGGCTGAGATGCCGAGCAGGCTGCCGATGGCCAGCCCCGCGAGGTAGTGGCCCAGGCTGGCGAGCACCGAGCTAACCCAGATGCCGTTCCGCAGCTCCGACAGCAGCGCCCCGGGCACGGCGCTAGGCGGCGGCACCATCGTGCGCGGCAGCAGCCCGGTCCACACCGCGGCCTCCCACGCACCCAGGAAACCGGCCACCCCTGCAATAGACCATAGGCCGGGCCAGCGCATGCCGCCCGCCGTCACCGCGGGGCCGAAGGCAGGGCGTCGAAGAACGAGGTGTCGAACAGCTCATCAACCGGCACGGGCCGCGCGAGCGTGCCGAGGCTGACCTGGAATGCGGCGAGGCGCTTCGTCCCGTCAATGATCGCATGCGGATCGGCGGTTGGGCGCATGGCCTGGGACGCGAAGGCCTTGGCCAGCGTCGCCTCCGGCACCAGCCCTTGGCCCAGCATCCCGCTCGTGTCTTTCGCCGCGCGCGCCGGGTCGCTGGCGATCAATGCCGTCGCGCGGACGTGCAGCCCCACCAAGGCCTGCACCGCTGCGCGGCTGGCGCGGATCGTTGCCTCGCGCACGGCCAGCACGGCGCCGGGCTGGTCCGGCAGCATCTCGCCGCCGCCGACCAGGATGCGGGCGGAGGGCACGCGCTCCAGCACGATGGTCAGCGTCGGCTCCAGCCCCGAGGCGGCATCGGCCGAACCGGACAGCAGGACCTGCTGCACCCGGTCCTCGCCGACGCCGAGCACCTGCACGTCCGCGGGCGGGACGCGCGCGACCTGGGTCAGGTAGTGCTGCAGCACCGTGTCGGGCACCGAGCCTTTCGGCAGCGTGGCGATGCGCACCGGCCGGCCCTGCTGCTTGCGGAACGCGCTGAACGCCTCGGCGGGCGTGCTGGCGGACGTGAACGCCTCCACGAACTCGCCGCGGCCGACCAGGCTGACCTGGTTCACGCCGTTGGCCGCGACCACTTTCAGGTCGAGGCCGCTGCCCCGCGCCACCATGGCGGGGCCGATGCCGACATAGGCGACATCGTAGGTGCCCGACGCCAGCGCCTGCACCATGGCCGGGCCGGAGGAGAAGCGGGTCAGTTGCAGGTCCAGCCCGGCCTCTGCCGCCCAGCCCTCGGCGACCATGACGAAAAGCTGGGCCATGCCGAGGATTGGAATGTAGGCCACCCGCAACGTCGCGGCAGCGTGGGCCAAGCTGGACGGGATAGCTGCCGCGATGCCAAGCAAAGCCGCCCGGCGGCCGAGCTTGGCGCCTTGGCGGCTGGAACCGTCAGGATTGGGACCGATGAGAAGGCCGGAGGCCATGGGCGACATGAGCACTCGCATATAGGGCTGGCCGGCGCCGGGACGGCGCGCGGGAGGGGCCGGGCCGCTCCTTCGCACCATTGGACTTGCCGGGCAATGTGCGTGGCGGGCCAGGTTGCCGTTGCAGCCGTGGCATCCAGGGAGGGCATGAGCCGCTGGCTCTTGTTGGTTTCCCCTGGCGGCGCCCGAGCCGCTCATCGCCGCGTTCCCCACGCTGAGCACGGGCGAGGCCTTCCGCGACCTTGGCGGGAGCGACCTCGGCCCGGTCGCCCGCAAGCGCTCTAGGGCGTGTGTTGTTCCTTGCTCCCTCCTGCCCTGGCCCGATCCGTGGACGTGGGAACTGCCGCCGGGCGAAGTGGGACGGAGTGACAGGGCAGGCCTGGGAACGGGGGGTCAGGCCCTATGCGACAGGGCCCGCCCTCCTGTCAAATCCGCCCCGACGTCGCCAGCATTACCCGAACCAGGTCAATCCCATCGTGTCCCAAACTGTTCCGCAATCACTTCAGGAACTGTGCCGCGTTTGCCTTGGTGACGACATCCAGCCCAACATAGGTGACCGGCGCCACCGCCTGGCCCTTTTTCAGCGCCAGCAGCATGTCCATCGCCTTCTCGCCCATCTCGAACGGCCGTTGCCCGACCAGCACCTGCGCGTAGCCCTGTTGCAGCAGCTCGACCTCCACCCGCAGCGTGTCCGGCATGATGAGGAACAGCTTGCCGCTGTCGTATCGCGCACGGTTGGCGTTCACGAAACCCTTGTACGCCTCGGGCGCGAACAGGGCCCAGCCGCCGACCGGCACCACGGCGTCGGCGTTCGGGTTGGCGGTCAACTGGTCCGACAATTGCTGGTTCGCCAACGCCGCATCGTCGTTGCAGTACGAGGGAGAACCCGGTGCGATCTTCCAGCCCGCCTTGGCCAGCACCTCGCCTAAACCCTTCAGCCGCTCGTTCAGGTTCTCCGCAGCGGGGCCGCCGGACTGCGTGACGTAGGTGCCGGGCTTCGGCTGGCGCTGGACAAGCTGGCGGCCCATCTCACGGCCCATCTCGGTGTTGTCGGTGCCGACATAGGCCTGGCGAGCCGACTTGGGCGCGTCGGCGTCGAAGGTAATAACGGCAATGCCCGCGTCGCGCGCCTGTTTTATGACGTTGACGGCCACGTCCGCGTCGGAGACGGAGAGCGCCAGGCCGTCTATGCCTTGGGTGATCAAGTCCTGGACGATCTGCACCTGGGACGCCGGTTCGTGCTCGACGGGTCCGCGGTAGATGCACTCGACATTGCCGAGCTCCTTCGCCCGCTTCATGCAGCCATCGCGCGCGAGATCAAAAAACGGGTTGTTCATCGCTTTCGGCACCACGGCAAAGCGGAGCGTGTCGGCGGCCGGAGCCGCCCGGACCAGCAGCACGCTGGAGATGCCAGCCAGCAGCAAAGTCTTCAGCATACGGGTCATAGGTTCGTTTCCCCATCTATTGTTTGAAGCGTCTATTCTTGAAGCGTCTATTGTTGCCAGGTCCGCAGGCGGTCGACCAGAACGGCAAGTATGATGATCAGCCCAATCAGCGCGTCTTGCCAATAGGCGTCCACCCGGCCCAGCACGAGGCCGTTGCGGATCACCTCGATCAATGCGGCGCCGACCACCGCGCCAACTGGCCCGCCGGCGCCGCCCGCAAGGTTGGCGCCGCCGATCACCGAGGCCGCGATCACCCGTAGCTCGTAGCCGTTTGCGAGGTTTGCCGGCGCCGACCCCAGCCAGCCCGCCAGCAGGATGCCCGTCAGGCCCGCAGACAGGCTGCACAGCACGTATGCGCCGACCTTGACGCGGGAAACCCGCACGCCGGTTCGCACCGCCGCCTGCTCGTTGCCGCCGATCGCGAACAGGTGCCGTCCCCAGCTCGTGTGGTGCAGCGCAAATCCGAGCGCCGCGGCGCAGGCCAGCATGTACACGACCGGCGCCGGGAGGCCGCCGAAGCTTCCATTGGTGATCGACAGGAACTCGGGGACATACGGGCCGGTCGGCGGTTGGCCGCGCCCCTGGGTGATCACGTAGGTCAGCCCGCGGCAGATCGACAGCATGCCGAGCGTAGTGACGAAGGGCGACAACCCGACGCGGGCGACCATCATGCCGTTCACCCAGCCAACGAACGCCGAGAGCGCAAGCCCCGCTGCGACCGGTACGGCCAGCGCCGCCCAGGGCACCGCCGCCAGCCCCGAGTCCGCCACCAGCCGCATCGCCACCATGGTGCAGACGGCGGTGAGCGCCGTCACGGCGCCGACCGACAGGTCGATGCCGCCCGTGATGATCACCACCGTCATGCCGAGCGAGATCAACGCGATGTAGCTGAGGTTGCGCGAGATGTTCAGCAGGTTGCCGGCACTGGTGAAGTTGCCGGCCAAGGCCGCGACGAGCACGGTGATGATGACGAACGCCAGCGTGACATAGGCCGTTTGGCTGCTCAGGAAGCCGCGCCGGTGCCAGGCGGGCCGTCTTACGTTGTCGAACTTGGGGTCGAACTTGGGGTCGAACTCGGGCGGGGCGCCGGGTCCGGCGGTTTTGGACAGGGTTGCCATTACGCGGCTGCGATGGCGCCGGTGATCAGGCCGGTCACCTCCTCGGGGCTCGACGCCGCGATCGGCTTGTCCGCGACCTTGCGCCCGCGCCGCATTACCACGACCCGGTCGCAGACGGCGAACACGTCCGGCATGCGGTGGCTGATCAAGACCACGGCGGTGCCGCTGTCGCGCAGCCGGCGGATCAGATCTAGCACCTCGGCCACTTGGCGCACCGAGATGGCAGCCGTCGGCTCGTCCATCAGGACCAGCTTGGATCTCGCGAGCCGGGTGCGCGCGATCGCCACGGCTTGGCGCTGGCCGCCCGACATCTCCCGCACGGTGTCCTCGGCACGGGTCTCGCTTTTCAGCTCGCGGAACAGCTCGGCCGCGCGGCGGTTCATCGCCCGGTGGTCCAGCAGGCGCAGCGGCCCGAAGCGGCGGTGCAGCTCGCGGCCCAGGAACACGTTGGCGGCAGCCGTCAGGTTTTCGGCGATGGCGAGGTCCTGGTACATCACCTCGATCCCGGCGTTGCGGGCGTCCGCCGGCCGGTCGAAGGCGACGAGCGCGCCCTCGAGGCGGATCTCACCCTGGCTGGGTCGGAAGTTGCCGGCGATGACCTTGGTCAGCGTGGACTTGCCGGCGCCGTTGTCGCCCATCAGGCCGACCACCTCGGCCGGGCCAATGGCCAGGTCCATGCCGTCCAGCGCCCGCACCGCCCCGAACGACTTGCCGATCCCGCTGAGTTCGAGCAGTGGGTTGGGATGGGGCAGCGCGGCGGACTCGGCGTTCCGACCGCCGGCAAGCTCGGTTTGCATGGCATGCGGCACCTGTTCCCTCCTCTCCGATTGTCCCGGAGTCGACTATTTAACGCCGATGCAACTGTGCATGAGCGGCAGCGTGTCCACAATCCTGCCCGCCCTCAGCGATAGCGGGGGGAGGCGCCTGGATGGCCCATGCTAGCGGGGTGCAGGGATCGGGCGGTGGTGCTGAGGCCCTGGGTGACGTAGGGGATCACCCTCGCAAGACCCAGGACGGCACGCACCACCCGGACACGCTGGGAGCGCAGCGAAACCGCACTTGCGATTTGCGCGGGCTCCGCAGCCGCAACGCGCAGTTCGAGCACATCAACGCCCAGGTGCGGACGCTCCAAGCCGCAGGCCAGCCTGCCATCCCAGCCGACACCACGAAGAAGGAACTGATCGGCGACTTCAAGAACGCCGGGCGTGGACTGCGCCCCTAAAGGCCAGCCTGAGCCGGTCCGGGTGCGCTTGCTTGTCATCCGGCCATTGTCCCGGAATTCACTGATCGATTGCCGGCAAACTGGCCGCAATTGCTCAAAAATTGGATCGGTTGTCGGCGAACCAGCGCGCCCTCGGCTGTGCTGGCCGCACCCATCGAACCTGCCTGCGCCAAGTTGGTCGGGGTTGCCGAGTCTGGCTCCCTGCCGCTTGCGCGCCGTCAGTGCGGCCCGGGTGCGCTCGGAGATCATGCGTCGCTCCTTCTCGGCGAGGGCGGCGTAGATGTGCAGCATAAACGGGTCGACGCCGGCGCCGAGTTCGGCAACCACGAAGGGCGCCCGCTGCGCCATCAGCCCACCGATGAAACGCACGTCGCGCGACAACCGGTCGAGCTTGGCCACCAGCACCTGGCCGCTGGCGCCGTGCGGCGGCCAGCGCCGTGGCGCGCTGCGGCCGGCGGTCGAGCGCATCGGCCCCCTTCCCCGCCTCCACCTCGACCAGCTCCATGCCGTTCTGGGCGGCGAAAACAGCGCAGTGCTCCCGCTAGGCATCCAGTCCGAGCCCGGACCTGCCTTGGCGTTTGGTGGACACGCGGCAATAGGCGACGACGGGCTGCATCTCGCGGCCACTTTGGTGCTGATTTGGCCTTTGTAGCAGAAGGCCAAACGCAGACCTTTACTGAACCCGGCCGGACGCCGGAGCTGCCTGCCCATTCACGAACGCTGTCCAGGCCGCGGCCGTCGCCGCCTTGGCGGGAACGCCGGTGAAGCGCCA
>JAABUV010007307.1_pt1 | contig 11645 bp, 10 predicted proteins | sample 5559971 | NCBI WGS metagenome assembly JAABUV01 (sample SAMN10711881, study PRJNA513362) | rock metagenome | isolation source: Antarctica rocks | place: Antarctica: Victoria Land, Knobhead nord | collected 2015-12-19
CTTCCCCTTGGAGGAGCTCCTCGCCCTGCTCGGCGCACCGGTGCGGCACAGCCTCCGCCCCAACCCGCGCGCGCCGGCGCGCTTGACCACCAGGAGCCCCTGAATCCTTATCTCCACATGTCTGGCCAGGGCGAGCGGTGGAGCGATCGAGGGCCTGCTGCCGCCGGAAGCCGCCGCGAGTCAGGCCATGGCCGGGGTGCCGGTGACGACCCGCCAGCTGGCGAAGCGTTCGGCTCTGGTCCGGCGGTAGTCGTGAGCGGTGAGGCGGTGGCGGCGTGGGCGGAAGTGGTCGGCGATGGGGCCGTAGGCGGCAAGGAACCGCTGGGCGTGACCGGGGCTCTTGAAGCGGCGCATGCGCCGCTCGCGCTCCCGCGTGGACTGGTGGGCGTTCTCGGCGCGGTTATTCAGTCGCTTGTGCTGGCGATGCTCGACGCGCCGGAGGATCGCACGCTTCGCCGCCCCGTCACTCGCTAGCTTATCGGTGATGACGACCCGCGGGACGTCCTGCACGCCCTGCAAGAGCGTGCGGAAGAACCTGTTCGCGGCTGCTGTGTTGCGGCGACGCTGGACCAGGATAGCGCGCACGTGCCCGTCTTGATCGCCCGCGCGCCACAGGGAGTGCGTCTCGCCGTTGATGCGCATGAAGACCTCGTCGAGATGCCACGTATCGCCCGCCCGTGGTCGTCGTCGACGCAGATCGTTCGCGTCGGCTTGGCCGAACTTCCGGCACCACTGCCGGACCGTCTCGTACGTGAGCAGCACGCCCCGCTCGACGAGCGGCTCCTCCACATCCCGGTAGCGCAGGGCAAACCGGCAGTACCGCCAGACGGCGTGCGCGATAATCTCCGGCGGAAAGCGGTGGCGTTCGTCGGTAGGGGCTGAAGGTTGTTCGTTCATGCACGGAGTATCGCATAGGCAGCCTGCCGGGAGGCTGCTCAGGTTATCCTGACAGTACCTCCTTTATGGCTGAGTGAACGATAATGCGCCGCATGGTGCCGACAGTGCCAGAATTCACGCGACGCATAAGCGACTGCGACCGCCTGTAGCCGCACCACTCCTCAGCCCGCTGCTCCCGCAAGGCGAGCCGTCGTCCCGATCCCGGCGCAATCGATGTGCGCCACTCCGCCGCGCCGCCCGCTACAGCCACCCTCGCTGCTCCGCGCGCCGGGCGGCGTCGGTGCTGTTGCGGGCACCGAGCTTCTGGATCGCCTCGGAGAGGTAATTGCGCACCGTCCCCTCCGTGAGGTGCAGCCGGACGGCTATCTCGCCAACGCCCAGGCCGGCCGCGGCGAGGCGCAGCACCGCCTCCGCGCGCGCGGTGAGCGGGCTCTCGCCCTCGGTCAGCGCGCTCGCCGCCAGCACGGGGTCCACGATCCGGTCGCCCGCCATCGCCCGCCGGATCGCCGCCGCGAGTTGGGCGGGCGGGGCGTCCTTGACCAGGAAGCCGACGGCGTGGCTCTGCATCGCGCGCCGCAGGTAGCCGGGGCGACCGAAGGTGGTCAGGATGATCACGCGGCAGGTCGGCAACGCATCGTGGAGCGCGGCGGCGGTCGCCAGCCCGTCGCCGCCCGGCATCTCGATGTCCAGCAGCGCCACATCGGGCCGGGTGGCGCGCGCCAGCGCCAGCGCCTCGTCGCCGCGCGCCGCCTCGGCCACGACCGCGATGTCGGCCTCCAGCCCGAGCAGGACCGCCAGCGCCCCCCGCACCATCGCCTGATCCTCCGCCAGCAGGACCCGGATCATCGCCGCCTCACCCCTCGCCATCAGCGCCCCCGAGCGGCAGCGCGACCCCGAGGCGAAAGCCGCCCGCCGCGCCCGGTCCCGCCTCGACTCGCCCGCCCACGCACGCCGTGCGTTCCGCCAGCCCGCGCAGGCCATGCCCGCCGTCGCCTGTCGGGGCCGCGCCGTCGCCATCGTCGACAATCTCGACGCCGACCATCCCCGCGCGCCGTGTGGCGCCGATGGTGCAGCGCCGGGCGCGGCTGTGCCGGATCACATTCGTCACCCCCTCGCGTACCGCCCAGGCCAGCACCGCCTCCGTGGGCGGCGGCAGCGACGGGGCCGACCCCGCCACCCGGCAGGCGATCCCCGCCGCCGCCAGGATCTCCCGCGCGGCGCGGATCTCCGTGGCGAGCGTCGGTTGGCGGTAGCCCCCCACCGCCTCGCGCACATCGACGAGCGCCGCGCGGGCCACGCCGAGCGCGTCGTCGATCTCCCGCGTCGCCCGGTCGGGATCGGCGCGGACGAAGCGTCGCGCGACCTCGCCCTTCAGCGCGATGGCCGAGAGGCTATGGCCGACCAGATCGTGCAGGTCGCGCGCGAAACGGAGTCGTTCCGCGGCCACCGCCTCCGCCGCCGCCAGGCGCGCGATCGCCTGCCGCGCCGCGCGCAGCTCCCGGATGGTATGCACCAGATAGGTGCTCCCGATGCACGCGACCGAGATGCCGATACAGGGTGCCGCAGTCGGATCGATGGACGGCCAGCCGAGGCGCAGCCCCGCCGCGCCGAACGTGAGGGCGGTCAGGGTCGTGATCGTCACCGCGGCGCTGCGCGCCGGGAGCTTGATCGCCGCAGCCACATTGGCGTAGAGGACGAACCAGAGCCAGGTCGCCTCGTCGGCGAGGGCGAGGGCCAGGACGACTCCGGCCAACGTGCCCAGGAGCGCCAGATGCGCCCGTAATTCCCACGGCGAGAGGGGCGCGTCGCGGAACGGCTCGTGGAGCATCAGCCACAGGTAGAGGCCGACGAAGGCCACCATGCCCGCGCTGAGCGCCGCGAGTTCCGCCGGTCGGTGGGGTCGGCCCAGGAGATCGGTCGCGATCGGGAAAACGAGGAAGAGGAGCCAGATCGCCGTGAAGATGGTCCAGCGACCGGCCGGGACGACCCTCTCCGGCACCACCGGTCGGCCCGCTTGTGGCTGCTCGTTCATGTCACCTTCTCCGACGGTGCGGACACCGGCCTGCGCCCTCGCCAGTGTAGCAGGCGGTCGGCACCGGGCGGGCGTGTTCCCCCGCCCGGCACCACCAGCGACCTATGGCGTCGGTACGGTGCCCGGCCCCCCGGTGTGCGTCGGCTCGCGCGGCGGCAGGGACGGTGCCACCCGCAGCAGCCGGGCGAGGCCCGTCGGCAGCCACCAGTTCCAGCGCCCGAGCAGCGAGACCAGCGCCGGCACCAGGAGCGCGCGGATGACCGTCGCGTCGAGCAGGATGCCCGCTGCCAGCCCGGTCGCCAGGATCTTGAGGTCGGTCACCGGGGCCGAGGCCATCGAGACGAACGCCAGGGTCAGGATCAGCGCCGCGCAGGTGACGAGCCGACCGGTACGCCCGATGCCCTCCACGATGGCCGTGTCGGTGGACCCCGTCCGGTCGTACTCCTCGCGCATCCGGGCCAGGATGAAGACCTCGTAGTCCATCGAGAGGCCGAAGAGGAAGGCGAAGACCATCAGCGGCACCCAGGCGGTGATCGCCCCGGTCGCCGCGATCCCCCAGATGCGCTCCGAGCCGTAGCCCCACTGCCAGATCAGCACCAGCATCCCCCAGGCCCCGCCGACCGAGAGGACGTTCAGCAGCACCGCCTTCAGCGGCAGCAGGACCGAGCGGAAGGCCCGCATTAGCAGGAGGAAGGTGACGACGGCGATCAGGGCGATCATCAGCGGGAAGTTCCCGTAAACGGCGGCGATGAAGTCGGCATCGTCCGCCCCGTCGCCGCCGACGGCGGCGCGACCCGGAGCGCTGTGGGCGACGGCCATGACGCACTGGAGCGTCGCGCGACCGGCGGTCGAGTTGGCGTCCGCTGCGGCCAGCACGGTGACCAGCGCCGTCTCCCCGCGTCGCCACGCCGGGTCGTCCGGCGCGAGCGCCAGGCGCACGCCGTCCACCCGGGCGAGCCGGGTCGCCAGTGCGTCGGCACCGGCGGCGGGGGCCAGCACCCGGATCGGGGTCAGCACCCCCGCGCCGATCCCGGCCTGCTCCAGGGCCACCACGCCCGCCCGTGCGTCGCCGCCCGTGGCGAGCGAATCGGCCTGCGGCGAGCCGATATTGAGGGCGAAGGCGGGGACCAGGAGCGCGGCGAGGACCAGCAGGGCCGCGCCGGCGGCGATCCAGCGGCGGCGGACGATCAGCCCCGCCCAGGCGCTCCAGGCCGCGCTGCGGTGCGCGGCGCGGCGATGGCGCGGCCAGTCGAGCCAGGGGCCGACCGTGGCGAGGACGACCGGCAGCAGGGTGAGCGCCACCAGGACGCTGACGCGCGGGATCAGCATCCCGCCGATGCCGATGATGCGTAGGAAGGGGACCGGCAATACGACCAGCGCCAGCAGCCCGACCGCGACCGTGGTGCCGCTGTGGATGACGGCCAGCCCGGCCGTGGACATCGCGCGCTCGACCGCCGTTGCGTTGTCGCCCCCCGCCGCACGTTCCTCGCGCCAGCGGACGACGATCAGCAGGGCGTAGTCGATCGCGACGCCGAGGCCGATCAGGCCGACCAGGAACTGGACGATGAAGGAGACGTCGGTGACGGTCGTCACCCCCCAGACGAGCAGGAAGGTGCCGAGGATCGCGGGGACCGCCATCAGGATCGGGACCACCGCCAGGAAGGAGCCGAAGACGAAGGCGAGGACGAGCAGCGCGCCCAGGCCGCCGAGCAACGCCTCGGTCAGGACGCTCGTGCCGCCGCCTGTGCCGCCGCCCTGACTGCTCAGCGCGGCCACGCCGCTGACGTGGACGGGCGCGCCGTCCACGCCGAGCTGCGATGCGACCGCCTGCACCGCCGCCAGCCCCCGGCTCCCGTCGTCGTAGCCCACGGGGTCGAGCGGCGGCTCGACCAGGGCGAAGGTGGTCCGCCCGTCCGCCGAGACGAAGGCGCGGTCGCCGGTGGCCGGATAGGCGACGATCCGCGCGTCGGGCACGGCGGCGGCGACGCGGTCGAGCGCCCCGGCGAGCTGGTCGCGCACGCCGGGCGAATCGACGGTCACGCCCGGCGGGAGGGCGACGACAAGGACGATCGGCTCGGGGCCGACGCCGTAGGTACGCAGGATCGCCTGGTTGGCGTCGTAGGGCTCGCGACCGGGCGCGGCGAACTGCCGGGAGAGCGCCCCGGTCGCCCGCCCGACCGTGAGGACGCCGACGACGGTGACGATGACCCAGAAGAGCGCGACCAGGCGCTTGTGCCGGAGGATCCAGCGGGTGAAACCGATCATGTCAGCCTCCTTCTCATTCCGCGTGCGCCGCGACGCGCCGGTTGTGCCCCCAGTCTTGCGCCACCCCGTCGCGGCCGTATCACGGCGTTATGCCGAATCGGTGTCGTCTCGGGCGGCGACCATGCACCCTGGCCCCACTATAGGGGCCAGGGAGGGGGCGCTGTAGTGAGGAGAATCACCGATAGTGGGTGACAATTGTCAGCAGGGATAGATGAGCCCGTCGGCCAGTGGGCGCGGCCCTGCCCAGGCCGAAAAGTTCGCTGCAGTAGACGTGGCGACACCGAGTACCGCTGCAAGCTCGTCGCTCGTCGCTCCCGGCATCGCTGCCATCTTTTCTGGTGTTAGGCGTAGTGGAACGGAAACGTACGCGAGCGCACGCACGGCAGTGGTCTACTGCGCCACGGCGTCGGGGACGGTCGGATCGCGGAGCGGGCGCAACGCGCCCCGCGCCAGCGGCTCGGCGAGCGCGAAGGTGTAGCGGCCGAGCAGGTTGCTGTGGTCGTAGCCCGGCGGCGAGAGGCGCGCCACGTCTTCCGGGTTGACGGCGGCGCCCGCGGCGCGCAGCTGCGCCGGCGCCACGCCCAGGGAGCGCGTGTTCCCGAGCACCAGCACGTTGACCACCAGCCCGCGCGCCCCAAGTTGGTCCTCCTGCCCCTCGCGGTAGCGCTGGCGGAGCTCCCCTTTCTGCCCGTGGAAGGTCGCGCGCGCCAGGCGGTGTCGGCTCTCCCCACGGTTGCGCTGCACCAGGACGCGGCGGCGGTACGCCTCGTCGTCGATGTCGGCCAGCAGATAGCGGGTCTTGGCGATGCGCCCGAGCGCGCCGAGCGCCCGGGCGAGGGTCGCGGGACGGCCGCCGGCCTGCAACGCGCGCAGCAGCGCGGAGGCGCTGACGGTGCCGAGCGCGAGCGACCCGGCCACCCGCAGGAGATCGTCCCACTGCGCCGCGATCACGGCGGCATTGATCCGGTGGCGCGCCACATCGCCGAGCGCCCCGTAGTCCCCCGCCGGGTCGAGGCGCCAGCAGCGGGCGTCGCCGAGGTCGGCCAGCCGGGGGCTAAACTGGTAGCCGAGCAGCCAGAACAGGCCGAAGACGCTGTCGGAGTAGCCCGCCGTGTCGGCCAGCAGTTCGACCGGCCGCAGGATCGTCTGCTGCTCCAGGAGGCCGTCGAGGATGGAGAGCGAGTCGCGCAGGGTGCCGGGGATGACGATGCCGTGGAAGCCGGTGAACTGGTCGGCGGTGAAATTGTCGTAGGTCACGCCGCGCCCGACGCCGAAGTACTTGGGGTTCGGTCCGGCGTTGCGTGTGCGCACCGGCACGACGAAGCGCCGCCCGTCGGCCGAGGCGACCTCGCCCCCGCCCCAGGCCCGCGCCAGCGGGAGCCGCGCCTGGTAGGCAACCAGCCGGGCGTTCGCCGCGAGCAACGTCTCGGCGCGCACGTAATGCTGCTGCACCCAGGCGAGGCGCCCGCGCGTGCGCGCCGGCACGTCCGCCCGCGCGAGCGGCTCCAGGCCGACGTTGCCGGCCTCGGCGAGCAGGACCGCGCAGACGCTCGTCGCCAGGTCCGCCGCCCGCCCCCGCCCCTCGCGCAGATGGGTGAACTCCTCGGCGAAGCCGGTCCAGGCCTGCACCTCCAGCAGCACCTCCGGCAGATCGGCCCGCGGCAGCAGCGCGGCGACCCGCTCGCGCAGGGCGACGAGGCTCGCCGGCTCCGCCAGCCGATCCAGGCCCGTCAGCACCAGCTGGTCGCGGTCGCCGCCGCGCTCGACGCGCGTGGCGGCGTTGTCCGGGAGCCGGGCGGCGACCCGGCGATAGGCGGTGTCGAGCTGCTCGCCCAGCGCGGCCAGTTCCGCTTGCGGGTCCGCCGCCCGCCCCAACATCCGCAGGATCTGCGGGCGAGCCGCCGCCCAGGCGGCACCGGCGAGGAGCTTCGCGCGGGGATCCCCCCAGCGCGCACTCGGGGCCACGAAGCGATCGCGGCGGCGCCGCGCCGCATGCGCCTGCTCGAGGACACAGAGCGTGTCGGCCCGCCGGTCGATCACCTGGCCGGGGCCGACGACACGCCGCCGCCAGGTCGGCGGGACGGCGGCGAGCGGGGCGGCGCGCAGATCAGGCGCGCGCCGCCGTTCCAGCCCGGTGAGGAAGCGCATTGCCTCCAGCACCGGCTGGCCGGCGGGGGTGCCGTCGAAGGTGCTGGTGCGTAATAGCGTCGGCAGGAAGCGGCGGATCGTGGGGTCGCGGGCCAGGAGTGCCTGCTGGCCGTCCTCACCGGGCGGGCGGGCCAGCGCGTCGACCGTGGCCACCGCCGCCGCCAGAGCCTCCGGCGCGACGCGCGCGAATACCGCAGCGCGGACTGCGGGGTCGCGGTGGCGGGGGTCGAGCAGGATCGCGCAGGCTTCGCGCAGTTGCAACGCCGCCGCGTCCAGGTCCCGCAGCGTCCGCAGACGCGCCTGCCGCTCGCTGCGGGCCGCGCCGCGGAGTAGGTCGGCGAGGAGCAGATCCAGCAGGTCGAGCGCATCGTCTTGCGCGGTCGACTCCAGGATCCGGGCGAAGGCGAGGAGGGTGGCGACCCGGCGCTCCGGCGGCATGCGGGCGATGGTCTGCGCCTTGCCGGCGGCGGCCTGGCGGGCGAGCGCCCGCACGCGGCCAGGTGGGGCGGCGGCGAGATCGAGCGCCCCGACGCCCAGGGCGCGCACCTCCGCGAGCCGTCTGAGGGCCGCGACCAACGCGGTGGCACTGACGCGCGTCGGAGCCTGCCGCAACCGATCGAGGGGCGTCTGCCGCGCGCCGTCCGGCACGACCAGCAGCGCTTCCAACCGGGCGTGTTGCGCCGCATCGGACACCCGGGCGAGTCGGTGCCAGAGCCGTGCGGCGGCGCGGTCGCGCACGCCGGCCACGAGACGCGCCAGGGTCGTCACGCCGGGCAGGAGCACCTTGCGCTCCACCAGCCGGGCCGTGGCCAGGTCGAAGAGGACGCTCGGGCGCTCGGCACCGGCCCAGGCCCGCGTGTAGCGCCAGCGGACCAGCCGGAAGTGCTCGGGCTGGTCGGCGAAATCGCGGTAGCCCTGGTGCTGGCGGATCGCGCCCGCGTGCTCCCGCCAAGTCGTCGGCCGCGCGCCATAGCGCGCCAGGCAGGTCGGGTCGGCGCTGTCGAGCTGCGCGGCCACATGGGCGACCGCGCCGGCCGGCACGTCCGTCGGGTCGGGCAGGAACGTGCCGAGGAAGCGCACCGTCGCGAGTTGGCGGGCGAACCCCAACCGATTGTGCGCGCCGCGCCGCGCGGCCAGCAGCAGCCGGTCGGCGTCGTCGAGATGGCAGGAGCGCGCGAGCTGGGCGGGTGCCGGTTCGCCGGCGTAGCGGCCGTACCGCTGGGCCTGCTCGTCGGTCAGCAAGGCGACCGGCATCGCATGCCTCCCCCACCGTGCGCCCGCTGCCCACCGCAGCGCGGGTCCGCGCCAGTATATCCGCTAATCCCCCCGCTATCCACCTTCAGCAATGTCTGCTAATATGCCGACGATGACGAGGAGGGGCGGCGGTGGCGAAACGTACAGGCAATCCGCAGCTCTCGGCCGGTGGCCAAGAGGCCGTCGCCGAGTACGCGCACGCCCTCCACCACGAGCAGGATCTGCGCGCCGACACGCGGCGCAATTACCTGAGCGACCTCCGGCAGTTCGCCGCGTGGTGCGAGGGGGCGTGGGGCGACGGGCAGGGGGACGTCGCGCGCTTCGCGCCGGCCGCCGTGACGACGCCCACGATCACCGCCTACCGCGCGCACCTGCAGGCGGTTGCCCGCCTCGCGCCGGCGACGAGCAACCGCCACCTGGTCCGCCTCAAGCGCTACTGCGGCTGGGCATGCGACCGGGGCCTCGTCGCCCTCGACCCGGCCCGGCCGGTGAAGCTGGTCCCGCGCGTGCCCACCCCGCCCCGCCACCTCAGCGACAAGGAAGAGGCCGCGCTGCTCGCGGCGGTCACGGCGCATGGCACCCCGCGCGACCGGACCCTCCTGGTCACGGCGCTGCACACCGGGCTGCGCGCCGAGGAATTGTGCACGCTGCAACGGGCGGATCTGACCATCGCCGCGCGGAGCGGCCAGGTCATGGTGTACGGGAAGCGGAACAAGTACCGGGAGGTGCCACTTAACAGCACCGCGCGGGCGGCCCTCGGTGCCTGGCTGGCGACGCTGCCGCCGGACACGGCCTGCCTGTTCCCTTCCCGGTGGGGCGGGGGGCCGCTCTCCGCGCGGGCACTCGGGTATCTGCTCACGAAATACGCGACGCTGGCGCGGGTTGGCGACGTCAGCCCGCACGATCTGCGGCACCGTTTCGGCTACCGCATGGCCAAGACCGTCCCGCTCCACCGGCTCGCCCAGATTATGGGCCACGACTCCCTCGACACGACCCGCCTGTACGTCGGGGGGACGAAGCAGGATCTCCAGCAGGCGGTCGAGGAGATTGCTTGGGCCTGAGCGCCACCGCGCGTGCTCGCGTACGTTTCCGTTCCACTGCTACTCATGGGCCAACACGAGCGGGACAACCGTAGCGACCACGAGGAAGGCCACCAGCGTCAGCTTAAGCCACAACCACACGCCGACGCCCGTGTCTGCCAGGAGCGACCGGAGATGCAGCGCCAGCGCCGCCAGCATGACGACGAGGGACCGCGCGAGGGCCGGCCGGGTTACGAGCCGCCTGCGTCGATCCTAGGCCGACGCAGTGCGGCGAGTACCCCGACGCCCAAGCCCAGGCGCACTGAGTTCACCGAGGATGACCCGTCCCGGGTGCCGCAGCGGCCGCAGGGTACGGGCCGGGGTGCCGGGCGCTTCACCAGCGCCAGCGTCGCTGCTCGGGGATGGGCTGGATGTAGTGCCAGAGGAAGAGCATGCTGGCGTAGAAGCTCGCCGTGAGACCGAGCCCCAGCGCCGCGAGCGACCACGTCAGCATCTGCCCCACGGAGAGGATGGCCAGACCGCAGACGAGCACCGCCGCGGTCGGCAGGAGCATCGCGGCGCGCCACGCGACCCGCCGGAAGAGCAATAGCGGCAGCCCGAGCGCGATGCTCACCGCCCCGCTGATCACAAGCGCAAGAACCATGAGCCCATCCCCTTGCCCTGCCGGAATCGTCGCCGTACCTATTACGCCTACTACGCGCACCGCCCACCGGCCGTCAGGATCGCTCGCGCCGCGCGCCGGAACGTCTCATCAGGAAGCGGTAGGCTGACCATACAAGGGCGAGCCAGATCCCGGCACCCAGGAGGAGGGAGTCGGGGCCCGGCGGGGTCTTCCCGAGCGCGAAGCTCAAGATGAGCGATAGGCCGACCAGTGCCGCGACGCTGCCGGTGCCCGCCCGTACGGGCACCGGTCGCCCGCGGAGGAAGAGCACGGCAAGCAGGACGATGGCAATCCCGAACGGTGCTGCAACAAGCATCGCTGCCATTGCAAGTGTCACTACCATTGTAGGTGCTACCTTTCCTCGCTTAACCTCCAAAATCAATAACAACAGAGACCGTGGTTGCTCGTATAGTAGCAGGAGTTCCGTGGGGGCGGTGAGGACGCGGTGATTGCTGCGGCCCTGACCGCGTCGACGAGCTTGTCCCCCGCCGCCGCGGGACGGCACGAGTCTGGACCGTATCGCGTGGCCGCGACCACGCAGCACGAGCGCAGACCACCCTTTATCCATCCGAAACCATCCGGATGGATAAAGAGCCAGGACAGGTCGCCACCGACCCCGAGGCCAGCTGGCTCTTCCTCGCCGATAACCTTAATACCCACCAATCCGCAGCGCCGGTGCGCCTCGTCGCGCACCGCTGCGGTCTCACGGCCGACCTGGGCGTCAAAGGCGTGTCGGGCACCCTCCACTCCATGGCGACCCGTGCCGCCTTCCTCGCCGACCCGGCCCAGCGCATCTCGTTCCTCTACACCCCCAAGCACACCTCCTGGCTCAACCAGATCGAACTCTGGTTCAGTATCCTCGCCCGCCGTGTCCTCAAGCGCGGCAACTTCGCCTCGACCGACGCCCTGCGCGAGCGCATCCTGGCCTTCATCGCCTACTTCAATCAGACCGCCCACCCGTTCCGCTGGACCACGACCGGACGCGCCTTGTGCCTCTAACCCACCACGCTCTTCCGCGCCCCAGTACTAGGTACAGCGGGGACAGATGGCCGATGACGCGACCACAGCACTGCTCGCGGCACTGGATGTGTCAGAAGTCAGACAACGCCTGGTAGGAATGATCGCGCTCTGGTAGGGTAGGGGCCTTGACCGCAGCGTGAAGGAGATACGCATGCCCTGCCCCCACTGTGCCGCGACCACGACCACCGAGCAGCGACGGCGTACCGTCCTCGGCTAGCGCACGTTCCGGTGTCCGGGCTGTCGGCGGTTCTGCAACGAGCGGACCGGCACGCCGTACAACCACCTGCAGTACCCGACCGACCTCGTGCTGCTCGTCGTGCTCTGGCGG
>JAABUV010007308.1_pt1 | contig 11644 bp, 7 predicted proteins | sample 5559971 | NCBI WGS metagenome assembly JAABUV01 (sample SAMN10711881, study PRJNA513362) | rock metagenome | isolation source: Antarctica rocks | place: Antarctica: Victoria Land, Knobhead nord | collected 2015-12-19
CGCAACCAGCTTCACCCGCCACACCAGCTTCGCCACCCGCCCGCCCTCGCCCCGTGAGCCCGCACCCTATCCCGATCGCGCCAGCCTCCCACAATCTTGCATGCTCTCTCGAGGCCATCGCTTGTGCCGCCGCCAGGGCCGCAGCTCCGGTCGCGGTCGGGCCGGAAGCAGCGGCGACAACAGGCGTTTGGCCCGAGGCAGGGGTTGGTCCGCCGCCGGCGATGCGGTCTGTTCGAGGTTCAGGATCGGCCATGCCGGAAGCAGGCTCGCCCGCCGTCGCGCGAAAGGCAAGCCTGCCAATTGCGCTACGCGCGATAATGCATTTATCGCGCGTAAATGGGCAAGGGACAGGTGTTGGGAGTACCAGAATGGAATCGGACTCTATGCCGGAACGCCATGCACGTGCTCCTGCACGCCGAGTTGACCGCCCTCCTGACCCGCGCCAGCGTCGGCCAAGCCGCTTTCGCCCGCCTGAGCGGCGTCACCGCCCCGCAGGTCAACAACTGGGCACGTGGAAAAGCTGCGGCGCCCGCCTGGGCCGCTCTGCTCGCGCTCGCGCCGGAGGAGCTATCGCCGGATCTGTTTGCCATCCTGGCTGAGGACATGGATTTCAGCTGGCACGAAGTGCTGGGCGTGTCCGAGACGGCCGACGCGGCCACGGTACAGCGGGCGTGGACCGGCCTAGCCCCAATACCGTTCATTTAGGTGATTAGCCACCCTATATCACTGGTCAGGTTTTCTGGGATCGACAGCGATGGCGGGTGTTCCTGCCGGCCTTCCGGCCGGCGTTCGTGTCAGCGACCACATCAGCCTCGGCGTGATCGCCAAGACGTTCCCGCCGGATCGGGTGCAGCAGGTCCTGGCCGAGACCGGCAAGGCGAGCGAGCGCGAGCGCGACCTGCCAGCCCAGGTGATGGTCTACTATGCCATCGCCATGGCACTTTACATGGGCTCCAGCACCCGCGAGGTGCTGCGTTGCCTGTTGGAAGGCCTGCGCTGGCTGTGGGGCGCCGACGCGGTCAAGGTGGCGGGCAAGAGCGGCATCTCGCAGGCGCGCAGCCGCTTGGGCGAGATGCCGTTGCGCCGGCTCTACGAGCAGGTGGTGCAGCCGGTGGCGACACGCGCCACCAAGGGGGCGTGGTATCGAGGATGGCGGCTGGTGAGCCTGGACGGCTCCAGCCTGGACGTGGCCGACACGGCCGAGAACGGCATCGCCTTTGGGTATCCGGGTGCGAGCCGCGGCGAAAGCGCCTTCCCGCAGCTCCGTTTCGTGGCGTTGGTGGAGAACGGCACGCACGTGCTGTTCGGCGCCAAGCTGGGCGGTTGCGCGGACGGCGAAACGACCCTGGCCCACGACGTGGTGCCGGCGCTGCGGGCGGGCATGCTGTGCCTGGCGGATCGGCAGTTTTTCGGGCATGCGCTGTGGCAAGCCGGGGTCGCCGGCGGCGCCGACCTGCTGTGGCGTGTGAAGGGCAACCTGCGCCTGCCGCGCGCCACGGTGCTGGCGGACGGGTCCTATCTGTCCGTGGTCTACCCGAGCGAGAAGGATCGGCGCCATGCGACCAACGGTGTGCGGGTGCGCGTGGTGGAATACCGGCTCCAAGGTGTAGCTGATGCCGAGCCGCTGTATCGGCTGGTGACCACGATCTTGGACCCGGCGCAGGCGCCTGCCGCGGACTTGGCGGCCCTGTATCACGAGCGCTGGGAAATCGAGGGCGCGCTGGCCGAGCTGAAGACGCAACTGCGCGGGGCGCAGGTCGTGCTGCGCAGCAAGACCGCAGAGTTGGTGCGCCAGGAGTTCTGGGGGTTGCTGCTGGCGCACTTCGCCGTGCGCGGGCTCATGCACGAGGCGGCGCTGCGGGCGGACGAAGACCCCGACCGGCTGTCGTTCCTGCATGCCGTGCGCGTGGTGCGCCGCAAGCTGCCGCTGCTTGCGGCTTTTCCCCCCTCAGCACAGGCTCGCCCTGCATGAGCAGGTGCTGGACGAGATCCTGGAGGAGCGCGTGGCGAGTTCCCGGGGCCGGCAGGTGCCGCGCGGGGTCAAGCGCAAGATGAGCGGCTATCCATTGCGCCCGCGCACGCCACAGCCAACCACGCGGATCGACTTCGGCGCCGCCATCAAAATCGCAAAGTGAACGGTATTGGGCCTAGCCCCAATACCGTTCATTTAGACGGTTAGCCACCCTATATCACTGGTCGGGTTTTCTGGGATTGGGATCGACAGCGATGGCGGGTGTTCCTGCCGGCCTCCCGGCCGGCGTTCGTGTCAGCGACCACATCAGCCTCGGCGTGATCGCCAAGACGTTTCCGCCCGAGCAGGTGCAGCAGGTCCTGGCCGAGACCGGCAAGGCGAGCGAGCGCGAGCGCGACCTGCCGGCGCAGGTGATGGTCTACTACGCCATCGCCATGGCGCTGTACATGGGATCGAGCACCCGCGAGGTGCTGCGCTGCTTGCTGGAGGGCTTGCGCTGGCTGTGGGGCACGGACGCGGTCAAGGTGGCGGGCAAGAGCGGCATCTCGCAGGCGCGCAGCCGCCTGGGCGAGATGCCGCTGCGCCGGCTCTACGAGCAGGTCGTGCAGCCGGTGGCGACGCGCGCCACCAAGGGGGCGTGGTATCGAGGGTGGCGGCTGGTGAGCCTGGACGGGTCCAGCCTGGATGTGGCCGACACGGCCGAGAACGGCATCGCTTTCGGCTATCCGGGTTCCAGCCGCGGCGAGAGCGCGTTTCCGAAGCTCCGCTTCGTAGCCTTGGTGGAGAACGGCACGCACGTGCTGTTCGGCGCCAAACTGGGCCGCTATGCGGACAGCGAGACAACGCTGGCCCATGACGTGGTGCCGGCGCTCCAGCCCGGCATGCTGTGCCTGGCCGACCGGCAGTTCTTCGGGCATGCGCTGTGGCAGTCCGGGGTTGCCGCCGGCGCCGACCTGCTGTGGCGGGTGAAGGGCAACCTGCGCCTGCCGCGCGCCACGGTGCTGGGGGACGGGTCCTATCTGTCCGTGGTCTACCCGAGCGAGAAGGACCGGCGCCATGCGACCAACGGCACCCAGGTGCGCGTGGTGGAATACCGGCTGGAAGGCGTGGCCGACGCCGAGCCGCTGTATCGGCTGGTGACCACGGTCCTGGACCCGGCATTGGCGCCGGCTGCGGACTTGGCCGCGCTCTACCACGAGCGCTGGGAAATCGAGGGCGCGCTGGCCGAGCTGAAGACCCAGCTACGTGGGGCGCAAGTCGTGCTACGCAGCAAGACCCCGGACCTGACGCGACAGGAGTTCTGGGGCCTGCTGCTGGCGCACTTCGCCGTGCGCGGGCTCATGCACGAGGCGGCGCTGCGGGCCGACGAGGACCCGGATCGTTTGTCGTTCCTGCATGCCGTGCGCGTGGTGCGCCGCAAGCTGCCGCTGCTTGCGGCTTTTCCCCCCTCGGCACAGGCTCGCCCTGCATGACCAAGTGCTGGCCGAGATCCTGGAAGAGCGCGTGGCGAGTTCCCGTGGCAGGCAGGTGCCGCGCGGGGTCAAGCGCAAGATGAGCGGATATCCGCTGCGCCCGCGCACCTCGCTACCGACCACGCGCATCGACTTCAATGCCGCCATTCGGATTGCAAAGTGAACAGTATTGGGCCTAGCCCTGCTCTACCATCCTGACAAAGGCGGCCGGCCCGAGCAGATGGTCAGGGTCAATGCCGCTTACGAACGAGCACAAGGTATGGGATCAGGCCGGAACGCGCATCGCCGCTGAATCGGGAACGGTCAGACCCTGTTCGGAAGGCAAATCGACACACGCCGTAATGAGCTGCTCAGGCAGTGGGCCGAGATCGGGAAGATCAGGACTGGAAACGGTGAAGGCATGTGATCCTTAGACTGTAGGCTGTGGCATCATGCTGCTTGCTACCTGATAGCTTTGTAGCTGCTACGTCTTAGGAAGCTAGTTCGTAGCGTTCTGCTACGAACGTAGCAAATTGCTAATTTATTGCAGCTGATAGCCTCCTAGCTGAGCCCTAACAGATAGCACATTGCTTTATGGTAGCTCCATGCTATCAGACTGCTTGCTGACGTTGAAATCCGGCTTGCTAGCTGCCAGCTAGCAAAAAGCTATTAGTCAGGAGACGCAGTCATGCCGGTGATTTCAGTGGCCTCGCCCAAAGGAGGTGTCGGTAAATCTACGGCCGCCGTTCTCCTCGCCACGCAGCTCGCCGATAACGGGGCCTCGGTCACCATCATCGACGCCGACCCGAACAAGCCGGTATCGCGCTGGGCAAGCCGTCCGGGCAAGCCGACGACGCTCACTGTGGTCGACAACGTCACCGAGCAGACCATCATCCGAACCATCGATGATGCCGCGCGGAAGACCGCGTTCGTCATCGTGGATCTCGAGGGCACGGCCTCCATGATGGTCGTATACGCCATAAGCCGCGCGGATCTGGTCATCATCCCGACATCTCCTTCCTTACTGGACGCAGTCGAGGCAGTGTCGGCAGTCCAGCTTGTCCAAAGGCAGGAGGAGGCGTTCCGAATCGAAATTCCGTCGGCCATCCTTTTCACGAAGACCAGCGCGGCGATCCGGACGAGAACGCTTACCAGCATCGAGGCGGAGCTGGCGGAAAACGACGTACTCGTCTTCAACACCCGTATCCATGATCGGGAGGCCTTCCGAGCCATCTTTTCATTCGGCGGGACTCTGTCGAGTTTGGATCCCTCAAAGGTCAGGAACATACCTGCGGCCGTCGAGAACGCTCAGGCGTTCGCCGCTGAGGTCATTGCGATGCTCAAGGCCCGGACCAAGCCCGCTAAGGCGGTTGCCTGATGTCCGATCGTGCGAGCATCTTCCAAAAGTCGGCCCTCGATATCAGCGGTTTCAGCCCCCGAACCGGCTCAGATGAACGGCCAGCGGCCGAGCAGCTCGACGAGCTGACCCGCGGATCAAAATTCCGAAGCAGGGAGACCCTCGATCAGCCACGGGAGCTTGCCGAGCCACACCGGGCTCCGGAGCAGCGGCGGCGTCGGACCGGGCGCAACGTCCAATTCAACATCCGAGCGACCCAAGCTGTGATCGACGAGTTCAAGTTGATCTCGGAGCGACAGGACTGGCCGGACGGCCTGACGTTGGAACGCGCGCTGGAAGCTTTGAAACGCGAGCTTGCAGGCTAAACCGATTCGCCCGTGCTTTCTTGCGAGGGGAGGGGGGGCGGACGCCCACAGGATGAGCGTGGCATTTTGCGATGGAAGCGTGCGTTCTTGTGAGGAAGCCGCGCGCCTCATCAAAGGGTTACGGACTTATCCCGTGCCTTCTCGCGAGCAAGCTAATAGATAATAATATTCTAATAGTTTCCTCGCAAAAAGGCACAGCGACAGCGTGGAAAAGTTCATGCATCGTGCCGATCAATGCATTGGGACAGAGCTTTCGAGGTAGAAAAGCTATGGGTGCCGTCCACGAATTGCTTGAGGCCAGAGGCAAACAGGCAGCCATCCAGGCAGGGGTCGACCGCGGCGTCGTCGAGGCCGCCAGCCTGTATATGTCGGACGAAGACGGAAGTCTTGGTTTCGCTTTCAGTGGCTGGGCGCAATGCGCTCTGCCTCACCGCCGCCTTGGCGACGACACCCGTTGGGAGATCGCCGGAGAGCGTGTGCGGCTGGTGGTCGAGCCTGGCCTGCGTCCGACTTTCGACAACGGGCCAATGGAGCATGTCGGCGTGCCCTACGGATCCGTCGCTCGCCTGATCCTGCTGTTCCTGCAAACAGAAGCGCTCAGGAAACGCACGCGCGAGGTCGAGTTGGGCGGCAGCCTGCGGCAATGGCTGACCAAGATTGGGGCCAGTATCGGCGGTTCGAATGCACGAGCGGTCAGGGACCAGGCCGAGCGTATCAGCCGTTGCCGCCTGACGTTCCATATCCAGGGGTCGGGCAAGATCGGGCTGGTCAACCAGAGCATCGTCGACCGAGCGCTGTTCATCGAGAATGACAGTCGACAAGGGCGGCTTTCGCTTGAGACGGCCAAGCTGTCGGAAGGCTTCTTCGAGCAGCTGATGAAGCATCCGGTTCCCATCGAGGAAGCAGCGATCAAAGCCATCAGCAACAATCCCGCTGCGCTCGACGCCTACCTGTGGTTGGCCTACCGGCTGCATGTGCTTTCTGGCGATAAGCTCATCACCTGGAAGGCGCTAAAGTCACAGTTCGGGACCGGCTACAAGGAGCTGTTCCACTTCAAGCCGCGCTTCACCCAGGCCCTTACGCTGGCAACAGCGGTCTATCCGGCCGCCAAAATCGAAATTCTTGAGCAGGGCGTCGTCTTGAAACCGTCGCGCCCGCCGGTCATGCCCAAGATCCACGCCATCCGGTAATTGATCTGACAGGTAGCTCGCAAGATCGCACGCCCTCGCAAGAAGGCACATCTCACGGGCGATCAGGTGTGGCTCTTGTCGGGTTTCGGGGCAGTAGGGGTTAGCCCCAATACCGTTCACTTTGTAACTTGAATGGTGGCGCCGAAGTCAATGCGCGTGATCGGCTGTGGCGTGCGCGGGCGCAACGGATAGCCGCTCATCTTGCGCTTGACCCCGCGCGGCACCTGCCTACCTCGGGAACTCGCCGCGCGCTCCTCCAAGATTTCGTCCAGCACTTCCTCATGCAGGGCGAGCCTGTCCCGAGGGGGGAAAAGCCGCAAGCAGCGGCAGCTTGCGGCGCACCACGCGCACGGCATGCAGGAACGACAGCCGATCCGGGTCTTCGTCCGCCCGCAGCGCCGCCTCGTGCATGAGCCCGCGCACGGCAAAATGCGCCAACAGCAAGCCCCAGAACTCCTGGCGCACCAGCTCCGCAGTCTTGCTGCGCAGCACGACCTGTGCCCCGCGCAGATGGGTCTTCAGCTCGGCCAGCGCGCCCTCGATCTCCCAGCGTTCATGATACAGGGCGGCCAGGTCCGCAGCCGGCGCCTGCGCCTCGTCCAGGATCGTGGTCACCAGCCGATACAGCGGCTCGGCGTCGGCCACGCCCTGCAGCCGGTATTCCACCACGCGCACCTGAACGCCGTTGGTCGCGTGACGCCGATCCTTCTCGCTCGGGTAGACCACGGAGAGATAAGACCCGTCCGCCAGCACCGTCGCGCGCGGCAGCCGCAGGTTGCTCTTCACCCGCCACAGCAGGTCGGCGCCGGTGGCTGTCGCTGCCCGCCACAGCGCATACCCGAAGAAATACCGGTCGGCCAGGCACAGCATGCCGGCCCGAAGTGCCGGCATGACGCCGTAGGTGCGTATTCCGGTGCAGGCGCCGGCTGCGGACTTGGCCGCCCTGTATCACGAGCGCTGGGAGATCGAGGGCGCGCTGGCCGAGCTGAAGACCCATCTGCGCGGGGCACAGGTCGTACTGCGCAGCAAGGTTCCGGATCTGGTGCGCCAGGAGTTCTGGGGCCTACTGCTGGCGCACTTCGCCGTGCGCTGGCTCATGCACGAGGCGGCCCTGCGGGCCGACGAGGACCCGGATCGGCTGTCGTTCCTGCATGCCGTGCGCGTGGTGCGGCGCAAGCTGCCGCTGCTTGCGGCTTTTCCCCCCTCGGCACAGGCTCACCCTGCATGAGGAGGTGCTGGACGAGATCCTGGAGGAGCGCGTGGCGAGTTCCCGAGGCAGGCAGGTGCCGCGCGGGGTCAAGCGCAAAATGAGCGGCTATCCGCTGCGCCCTCGCACCCCACAACCGACGACGTGGATCGATGTCACCGCCGCTATTCGGATCGTAAAGTGAACAGTATTGGGGTTAGCCCATCCTATTCAGCGTTCTGAGGTTCGTTTCGCAAGCTGAGCGCCGGACATAGTTCGGCACTGCGCCTGTTTCATCGTGATTTCGGTCCGGAGGTGCTGGGCGTTGGGGTTGGCGAGACGGGACGGGTCCGGGGCGATTGCCCTGGCCGTCATGGCCCGGCGAGTTGAAGGCTGCGGGCGACGCCGCGGAACAACTCGGCTTCCGGGCGGGCGATGACCCGCGAGGCGGCAGGAGCCGGTTCGACTGGCCGCAGGGTGAGCCACGCCCCGGCGAGCATGACCGCCATGCCCAGCGCGTCCGTGGCGGCCTTGTCGTAACCTCCGTGCCAAAAGTGCCGATCTGAAAAGTGTGCAATTTCAATGTGCTGCACTACCCTGCAGGGTAACCGGGGCAGATTCCCGGGCGCGGGAGTTGCGCCGAGGGTGCCGGCGTGATTCACAGGCTGCATGTCATCGTTGGATGCAGCATCGCTGGAGACCTTTTCGCTTGCCGAGTTGCGCGACGTGGTCGGCCGCCTGGTCGGCGAGGTGCGGCGGCTGCACTCGGACAATGCGTCTTTGCAGGCCAGGGTGGACGCACAGCAGGTGACGATGACGGCGCTGCGTGCCGAGAACCAGGCGTTGCGCGACGAGGTGGCGCGGCTGAAGGGCCTGCCGCCGCGTCCGCCGTCGCGGCCGTCGGGGATGGAGCAGGCGACACAGCCTGGGGCGGCCGACACGGGTGAAACGCGTCCGAAGCTACCGCGGGGCATCAAGCGCGATGCGCAGGCGATCACCGCCGAGCGGGTGCTCAAGGTGCCCGTGCCGGCCGGTTCGCGGTTCAAGGGCTATGAAGACATTCTGGTGCGCGACCTGCGGCTTTCGGCCGAGGTGATCTGCTATCGGCGCGAGCGCTGGCTCCTGCCGTCAGGCGAGACGGTGCTGGCGGCGTTGCCGGCGGGGATCGTGGGCGGGTTCGGGCCTGAGCTGCGGCGCTTCGTGCTGGCGCTGCACGCGCAGGGGCAGGTGACGACGGAGCGGCTCACGGCGTTGCTGAACGGGATCGGGGTCGAGATCTCCAAGCGCCAGATCGTGCGGCTTTTGGCCGAGCCGCTCGATGATTTCGTGGCCGAGGACCAGGCGGTGCTGCGGGCGGGCCTGGCGACCGCGCGCTGGATCACAGTGGACGACACCGCGGCGCGGCATGCCCGCAAGGACGGGTTCACCACCCAGATCGGCGACGACCGGTTCACCGTGTTCCGGACCGGCCCGTCGAAGTCGCGCGAGGCGTTCCTGTCGCTGCTGCGCGCCGGACATACGGACTACGTCGTGAACGCGGCGGCGCTGGAGTATATGCGCGGGCACGGCTTGTCAGGCCAGGTGATCGCGCTCTTGGACGCGCACCCTGCGAAGCTGTTCGCCGACGCGCCGGCCTGGGCGGCGCACCTGGCCCGGCTCGGCATCGACACGCTCGCGGTCACGCCGGACCCTGTGCAGATCGCCACCCAGGGCGCGCTGTGGGGCGCGATCTGCCACCATGGCCTGCTGACCCCGGACGCAGCATCCGGCGCGGCTGGGACGGTGATCGTGTCGGACGGCGCCGGGCAGTTCCGGGTGGGAACCCACGCCCTATGTTGGGTTCATGCCGAGCGGCTGGTGCACAAGCTCGTGCCGGCCACGCCCGAGCAGCGCCAGGCGGTCGAGGTGACGCGCGCGCTGATCTGGTGGCTGTATGCCGACCTGAAGGCCTGGACGCGCGATCCTTGCCCAAGACGGGCTGCGGCGCTGCGGGCGCGCTTTGACCGCATCTTCCGGCGACAGACCGACTACGCAACCCTCGACCGGCTGCTGGCCCGGCTGCACCGGCGCAAGCACGAACTGCTGCGCATACTCGAGCGCCCCGAGATCCCGCTGCACACCAACGGATCGGAGAACGACATCCGCGCCTGCGTGACCAAGCGCAAGATCTCCGGCGGCACCATAAGCACGGCAGGTCGCACGGCGCGCGACGTCATGCTTGGCTTGATGAAGACCTGCGGCAAGCTCAAGGTCTCGTTCTATCGCTACCTCGGCGACCGACTGCATGTGCCGGGCGCCGTCAGCATCCCACTGCTACCAGACCTCGTCCGTCAGGCCGCAACGCCAGCCTAATTGCCCGGGGATCTGCCCCGGTTACCAATCACAGCGGGGTCCCGGTTCGGCGCTTATTCACACCGAACACCTACTTCCGCATGAAGCCGCCGCGGATGCCGGACGTGGTCGCGGCGGCCCACCGGGCCAGCCCGGCCACATCGGCCCGGCGGGTGACCATGAAGTAGTAGCTGTAGCGGACCACGTCGGCCGCGAGCCACGCCCACATGCCGTACTGGCGGAAGATGTAGCCGCGGTTGCGGAACTGGTAGAACTGCTTGCCCCTCTCCCGCGGCACCACGGCGTAGAAATGCCCGAGCAGGATCGGGTGGATCTCCGCCTGCGATCCCGGGTGCAGGAAGTGGGCGGCGGTGTCGAGCACGATGCGGGCGCCGGCGCGCCGGGCGCGGAACAGGAACTCCACCTCGTCGCCCCGGATAAAGAAGCGCGGGTCCGGCAAGCCGATCCGCCGGAACAGCCCGGCGCCGATCAACGCGCCATTGAACAGGTGGGCGAAGCCGGGCACCGGGCCGTGCCGCACCACGCTCTCCACGTCAAACAGCGTGCGCCCGGCGATCCGCACTGGGAACGACAGGCGGCGCGGCTCGTCGGCGTCGATGACGAGCGGGCCGACCAGCTCGGCGCGGCGCGCGACGGCAGTCGCGAGCAGACCGGCGAGGCAATTTGGCCCGCCCGGACGGCCGTCGTCGTCCATCAGCCATAGCCAATCGGCGCCGTCGTTCAAGGCGTGCCATATGCCCGCCTGGAACCCGCCGGCGCCGCCGAGGTTCTGCGGCAACCGGACACGTCGGACGCCCGGGTACTCGTCCAGCAGCGCGCAGGTTGCGTGCTGGCTGGCATTGTCCACGACGATCACCGCATCCGGCCGGCGCGCCTGGCCCAGCACGGCCTCAAGGCATTGCCGAAGCAGCGCGGGCCGGTCACGGGTGACGACAACGGCAACCACGCGCGGCTCGCGCACCTGGGCGACGCGGAGCAAAGGCGCATGGCTGGTTGGGCGAAGCTGCAGCAATTCCGGGCACCCGCGTTTTTGTGGTCCTCACGCTGCCGAACCATGGCCTATGATCTATGTTATCTTGATCACGTTGGATCAGTGTCAAACGCGAAGGTGATATTATATTACGGTCGGGTACGCCCATTCTGGAACAGCTGGACAGAACAGCCCGCGCAGATGCGGTTGTTGCCAATATAATATTAACAAAAGTTATATTCGAATCGCAAACGGCTTTGCAGACGCTTTATTGGCGTGTTGAGGGCGTGGAGGGGGCGGCAATTGGCGCGGTCCAGGCCGGTGGCGACGGCGCATTGCGGATTGCGCAGGGCGCAACCATATCATTTGACACTTACTTCAACGCGCTCTTTGAACGGCATTGGCGGCTCCACACCCGTGCCGGCGCCCTCACCCTGTCGTTGCAGGTCGAGGGGCGGGCCGCCGTCAGGATCTGGCGCCGCAGCCCTGGCATCGGCCGCGCGCTCCTGCACGAGCAGGAAGTCGCCGGGCTTGCCCGCATCAGCTTGCCGATGAACGCGCCGCAGGGACCGTCGCAAGATTGGGGGTGCGCCGGCCAGTTGGGTATTTTCGCGTTCGTTCTCTGACCGAGGGTGGATGCGTGGCTTGGGTGTTGAGGTTGGTGGAAATTGGGACTGAGGGCGAGGGGCCGTGCGTGGACGTCTTAAAGATCAGTCGGCCCGATGATCTCGTCGATATCGCCAACTTGGGTCTGACCCTGGCCGAAGCGAAGCGGTTGCTGGCGGGCGTGCAACGGGAGAT
>JAABUV010007309.1_pt1 | contig 11643 bp, 11 predicted proteins | sample 5559971 | NCBI WGS metagenome assembly JAABUV01 (sample SAMN10711881, study PRJNA513362) | rock metagenome | isolation source: Antarctica rocks | place: Antarctica: Victoria Land, Knobhead nord | collected 2015-12-19
AGATCCCGTACTTGCAGTACCAACGAACACAGACCAGGATGATCTCGACTGGGAAGCGACGACGCCTGAACATGAACCATCGTAGCGCCCAGGAGGTGCCCGATTCCCCGTTAATGCAACAGTGCCTTCTCTTCAGCTAAAGTGACCCGGTTATCGGCCCAGGGCAGGATCTCGCCGAGCAGGCCGAAGGCAGCCCAGTGGTTGTAATCCATCATCTCGCGGCGCAAGCCCCAGCCCCAAGCCCTCTTGCTGGCGAGCATCTGCTTGCCGAAGGCAATGGGCAGTGGCCCGACCGTCTGGATGGCGAAGCCTCGTGCAAAGTCATTCCTCGGATCGGTCTCGTAGAACTCTTCAGTGAGAGCATGCGCGGGGGGTGCTTTGTACATGCGCACGGGTTGATCGAAACGTCCAAGGACCACGTTGCCGGCCTGCGCCATCAGATAGCGCCCAACAGTGTCGCTCGAGTTGGCGAGGCCGTTCTCGTAGCCAGGGCAGGCAGAGTTCAGCAGCAGCCGCGGTGTTTCGATGGAGTAGCCGGCAATGATGACGGCTTTGCCGCATTGAAAGTGCGCATTGCCGTCGCGATCGAAGTAGTGAACGCCCGTGACTCGATTGTTCTTACCCAACTCGATCCGCGACGCCATGGAGTAGTCGCGGATCTCGGCACCGCTCTTGACTGCATCCGGTACGTGCGTAACCAGGGTGCTTGCCTTCGCCCCGACCTTGCAGCCTTGAATGCAGAAGCCTCGGTAAATGCAGTGCGGACGATCACCATGGGAGCCGGAGAGAATGGCGACGGGACCCCCGATCGACACCCCAATTCCCAGGGCGGTGCAGCCTTTGATGAGCGCGTTGCCGACGCCACCCATGGGATGCGGACCGTACGGATAGCCATGAGGATGGCCCCAGGGGTAGTATGCCGGGCCGGCGACGGGCATCTCGAGCTCGAGTTGCTCGTAGTAAGGACGGATAACGCTGTAGTCGATGGGCCAGTCCGCGCCCACGCCGTCAAGCGTGTGGACCTTGAAGTCCGATGGGTGCAGCCGTGGAGTGAACGCGGCCCAGTGGACGGAGCCGCCGCCAACGCCTTTGCCGCAGTTGTTGGCGCCCAGTGCCAATGGGTTTTGTTCTCCGGTTACCCTCGGGTCTTCCCAGTAAAGGTCGTGCGCACCGGATTCATCCGAGACCCAGTCGCGCTCGGAATCCCAGAAAGGCCCGGCTTCCAGCGCGACCACGTTGAAGCCCGCTCGGGCAAGCCGCTGAAGCAGTACGCCCCCCGCCGACCCGCAGCCCACAATGACGTAGTCGACCTCTTCGTTGCCCTTGAACCGGCGCATCGGGAGATGGATGTGCTGGAGCGCTCCCAGCATGTGCGGTGTCGATGGTGGCGTTTCGAACCTGCCTAAAATCGGCGTACTCAAGTAACCTCCTGCTTGTTTCTCAACCGTTTTGCAGTGCTTCCGTGTGCATGTGGTGGGTGGCCTCGATCTCATCCGAGACGGCGTAATCAGGCGCAACCCATTCGTAGCGTTGCTCCTCGACCTCCCACGATTCAGGCTCGCCGCGTTCCAAGCGTGTGTAGGCGCGGGGATACGCAGGGCCGCCGAAGCCGATCTCATCCCACGAAAACGGGTGCGAATAGTAGGAGTCGATCGCGTCCTGCATCAACATCTGCCAGAAGCGTGCGACCGACATCCGCTTCCATATCTCAGGCGCAGCCTGCTGCTTCTGCTCCTGGATGGCCTGCAGCACAAGATCCTGCTGGTGCTCTGGCAGCCAAATAAAATCCCCACCGAAACGATGCTGCGCTTCCGCGTTGATGGCCTGCTGGCCGAGCGCAAACGCCTCACGATCTTGGGGCATCGAATCGTAACGATAGCCGACAGTGCGGTTCTGATACAGGCGCTCGTCAATAGGTTCTATCAGGGGGATGCGGAACTCCCGTGTGCGGTCGTGCTGAGGCAGCAGGTGGTCGAACACGGCGCGCCAGAAGGTCACCTGTTCGGGGGTGAAGTAGCGAATCGGCGGGGGCTGCTCTACACGCATCAAAATCAGGTTGCGAGTGGCTTCGTCCCAGAACTTCTGCTGTGAGAGGGTGGAATAGCCCGGGTAGTAACCAGGATGGGCTGTAGGCGAGAGCGGCTCGCCCGTGACGGGATTGCGCGGTAACAGAGCGGAATCCGGTACTTGACTGGGATACATTGCGGATACTCCTTGCCGCAAGGCGGCTGAAACGTGCGGTTGACGGCCACGGTTATCGTGACTCATTCTTTCCGCCGGCGTAGCAGGCTCGTAAGGACGCCGAGCATTCCGGCGGCACCGAACAGCAAGGGCGCGAAGATCGGCGGCCCGTACAGGATGTTGTAGAGCAGGTGCTTCGATCCCCCCGGACGTCGGAGCACACCACGGCCGTGATAAAAGAAGCCGACCGCGGAATCAACACCGGCGATGATCGACAGCGCAGGCAGGGCAGTGGTCGCGACCCTGCGGCTCTTGATGGAAGCAAACGACGTTGCTGCCAGCAAGGGCGCGATGACTACCGGGGTCCACTGGGCCAGGTAGCGGAAGTTGTTTTTGTAATGAGAGTAGAACGCTTCGAATCCGCTGAGCAGAGCGCTCACCCCGGTCACCATCGCTACCTGACGCTGGAACCTGCCTTCACGAATGTCCTGCTCGCGCGAGATCAGATCCCGGGCTGCGTGTCCGGGAAAGACACGGGCCAGCCATCGGTCCGTAGAGCCTTGCTGGTCTCCACCCTCGATGGTCGTGGCGTCTTCGCGCTGCAGATAAGAAGCGATCACTCCGAGGTAAGCGCTGGTACCGAAGAGCAATGGAGCGAAGATCGGAGGGCCCATAATCATGTTCGTCATGGGCAGTCGCCAGCCACCCGGCTTGCGATCGATGCCGCGGATATGGAAGCCGAAGCCGATCACGGCATCGAGCAAGCTGATCCATGCAGCGAGCCGGAGGAAAGTGCGCGCCGCCCGCCGGCTGAAGAAGCCCGCAAACCCGGCACATGCCAGCACAATGCTCAGAATGACCGGCGTATACATGACGCGATTGCTGTAGCTTCCCCGGTAGTGTTCGTAAGCGACCTCCAGCCCACTTACGATGCTCGTCACCGCCGTAAGCAGGGAGAGACTGCGCTGGAAACGCCCCTCCCGGATCGCGTTGCGCACCATCTCGGCATCCTGTTCGGGATGGCTGAGCTAGAGTGAGTTCCGGTTTGGAGTGGCAGAACCATTCATCTCGCTAGATCACCTCACGAATTTTATCCAGGCTCACACCCTTCAGGATCTTGATGGAATCCTTCTGTCCGCGTACAAGGGACTTGGCGAACTTGTAAGCCTGCTCCGTCGTGATCTTGCCCGGCATAGGTGGCTCGTTTGGATCAACGACCGCCTGCACCAGCGAGGGTCCGTCATGATCGAGCGCAGCTCTCAGCACGCTCTCTGCTTCCTCGGGTCGATCGATTGTGAAGCCGCGCACGCCGAAGGCTTCCGCGGCCTTGGCGAAATCGATGGGCTGAAGCTCAACGCCAAACTCAGGGTTACCTTCCAGGATCATCTGCTCCCACTTGATTTGGCCGAGAACATTGTTTTTGATGACAATGACGCAAACCCTCAGCTTGTATTTCACCAGCGTGGCCAGTTCGCACATCAACATGCTCAAGCCGCCATCTCCCACCACGCAGACGACTTGCCTCCCGGGGTAGGCGATGGCTGCGCCAACCGAGTAGGGCAGGCCGTTGGCCATGGTGGCCAGCAGGCCGGACAAGGAGAACTGCATGGTCCCGCGCATCTCGACATAGCGTGCGGTCCAGGTCGCGATGGTGCCCGAGTCCGACGAGACGATTGCATCGTCCTTCAGCAGCTTGTTGAGAGTGTAGGTGACGACCTGCGGCTTCATCGGCACGTCTTTGCGGGTGCCACGCTCCTCCATCAGTTCGTTCCAGCCCTTCATCCGCTCTTGAGATTTCTTGAGGAAGCTGCTCTTTTTGCGGGTCAGGAGCGGCAATAGCGCCTGGAGAATGGTCTTGGCATCCCCCACGAGCGCGGCGTCGGTCTGGTGTCGAAGGCCAATACGAGTCGGATCAAGTTCAATCTGAACGCACTTCGCCTGCCCCGGTTTGGGCAGAAACTCCATATAGGGGTAGCTGGTTCCGATCATGATCAGCGTGTCGCACTCTTCCATCGCATCAACTGAAGGTGAGGTGCCGAGCAGGCCCAGTCCGCCCGTCGTATATGGACTGCGATCAGGCAGGACAGCCTTGCCGAGCAACGCCTTCACCACCGGACCTCCAACGGTTTCCGCAAGCTGGGCCACCTCTTCCTTAGCGCCCAAGGCACCGCGCCCTACCATGATGGCGACGTTCGAGCCATCGTTGATCAGGGAAGCCGCTTTTCGCAGCAGCGCCTCAGCTGGCCTTGCGGTCGATGGATGAGCCCAATCACCGCTGTGCCCCTTCACGTTAGCGCTACTCCGCATAGAGTCGCTGACCGGCCACTCCTGAATGTCCTTCGGGATGCAGATATGGCTGACTCCGCGCATGCCATACGAGGAGCGGATCGCCATGTCCACGCAGTTGACCGCGTGCGCCGGACCCATGACCCGCTGATTGAAAACCGCCACATCCATGTACAGCTTGTCGAGATCGACGTCCTGCTGGTAGTCCATCCCGATCAGGTCGTGGAAGGTATGGCCCGTAATGGCGAGAACAGGCTGCTGGTCGCACTTCGCGTCATAAAGACCGTTCAGCAGGTGCACCCCTCCCGGGCCGGATGTGGCGCAGCAAACCCCGATCCGCCCTGTGTACTTGGCGTACCCCACGGCAGCAAACGCAGCAGCTTCTTCATGCCGCACCTGAACGAACTTCAGCTCCTTCTGATGGGTGCGGAGAGCTTCGAAGAAGCCATCGACACCATCCCCCGGGAAACCGAAGATGGTGTCCACGCCCCATTCAATCAGCCGTTCTACCACTAGGTCGGAAACCTGCTTTGACATCCTCTACTCCTCTCTACTGCGTTTTGGAGCTTCCTGCTTCGGGTAGCTCGTAAATGATGGAATGCGCCTTACCTCCTAAACTTGTCCGCATCCTGCTGCTTTAACGTGAGGCCCATCCCAGGGCGCGTGAGATCGGGAACCATACAGCCTTGTTTGGGTTCGACGAAACCGTCGAAGAACATGCGCTCGATCCGGACATGGTCGTGGAAGTACTCCATGTGCACGGCGCGCGGCACAGAGCAGCAAACATGCAGGTGCATGCTGGGCCCGCAGTGCGACGATAGCGGGATATTGTGTGCCCAACTGAGCGCGGCGGCTTCGATGAATCCGCTCATGCCGCCACAGCGTGTGCAGTCGGCCTGGAGCACGGTGACCGCCTGCGCCTTGAGCATCCGCTCGAAGTACCAGGAACTATAGCCGTATTCACCCGCGGCGATGTCCATGTCGAGCGGAGCCCGCTCCCGAACCTGGTTGAGCCCGACCAAGTCATCAGAGCTGACCGGCTCTTCAAACCAACGCACTCCGCTCTCCGCAAACGTATGCGCAAGTGCAATAGCCTGGGTGACCGTGTAAGCCCCATTTGCATCGACAAAGAGATTCACAGCCGAACCAATAGCCTCGCGGGCCGTGCGCACGCGAGCTGGATCGAGCTCCGGGTGCGTGCCGACCTTCATTTTCACGCTGCCAAGGCCCTGCTCCGCCCAGCCTCCGAGTTGATCATTGAGTTGCTTGTCCGAGTAAGTCGTGAAACCGCCGCTGCCGTAGACGGGAATGCCAGTGCGAACCTGGCCCAGCACGCTGACCAGAGGCACATCGAGAAGCTGGGCGTGAAGGTCCCATAATGCATTGTCCAGCGCAGAGACCGCCATTGCGGCCATGCCGCATTCGCCCAGGTTGCGAACCTGGAGCAGCATTCGCTGCCGTGTCTCCGCATTACGCATCGGGTCGGAGCCGAGGACAATCGAGTGCAGCAACTTGTGCGCCAGGGCGGCGGTACCCGCGTCGGCATAGGTGAAGCCAAGGGCATGGACCCTACCCGACTCAAGTTGCACCAGCACCATCGAGGTGCTGTCCCAGGAGAATGTGCCGTCCGCTTCAGGCGCATCTGTAGGGATCGTAAAGAAGCTGACCGATCCCCCGCTAATCGCTTGCTGCTGCTTCATGAGCCCCCTCTGCATTAGCTAAAATTCGTGAGCACCTCTGCCCCGTTTGGCGTGCAAGCGACCACATCACAGTGGCGCATGCCTCCTTTGCCTTGTATGTAAATGGCGGGTTCGATGTTGAAGGTCATGCCGGGTCGAAGAATGTCCGGTGACTTCGGATGCAGTCGCGGCAGCGCTGTCGGATCTGCTGCGGCAAAGCCTACTCCATGCCCCACAGCATGCTTGAACTCCTCGCCGAATCCATGCTGGGTGAGAATGTCTCGTGCGGCCGCGTCCACTGCGCTCGCCTTCGCGCCAGCGCGAACCCTAGAGAGCGCCGCGGTGCGCGCGTCACTGATTGCCCGGCGCATGCTTTCCTGAAGGTCGTCCGGTTCGCCGGCCGTATAGGTGCGGGTGATATCGGTCCAAAAACCGTCGCCCACCGTGTTTGCGTGGATCATCACCAGATCTCCGCGTTCGAGGATGCGCTGACGTGTGCGGGCGAAGGCGCTGGCTGCCTTGGTGGTGTTCGGACCCGACATGCAGAAGAAGTAGCCGTGCCCGCGCTCGAACCCATGGTGTGCAACGCACGCGTAAGCGCGATTGATGTCGGCCGCGACCTCGTCTTCGCGCCGCCCCGGGGCGATTGCCCGCTGCGCCTCCTCGAATCCAGCTTGTGCCAGTTTGCACACATCCTGCAAACGGCGCATTTCGCCAGATGTCTTGACCGATTTCATTCGCTTCAGCAGCGAGTCGGCGGCAATCAGATCCACATTGGGGTAGGCTCGCCGAAGCAGCGGAGCAACAGCACTGTGGAAGTGGTTGGCCGATTGATAGGATTGCGTCTGTGCCGCGTCTCCCAAAAGAATCCCGACCCTCGCACTCCCGAGCGGAATTCGATTGGCGACACTCTCAACCGGCTGCTTAAGCGCCTCCGTAACGCTCGACATGCGCTCGAGCGTTACAGGCTTGTATGGAACAAAGTCTGCCTGGGCCGTAGCCTGCGCCAGTTCCAGCTCATCTTCGGGCAGAATGACATGGAGCGTACCTTCACGAGTGAGTACCGCCACACTCGATCCCATGACGGGCCAGTATCCCGACACCAGCAGGACATCTTCAGGAGCAAAGCAGACCAGCGCAGCTAAATTCTCTGATCCAATCTCCGTAAGCAGCGCGTGCCGCCTTTCCCGGTCCTGCATCAAAAATCCTTTTCTGGAACCGAAACTGGAGCTAACAGTCTGGGCAGCCCTATCGTGTTTTCACCCCTTGAGCGAGATCCCTCCGCCCGCGGCGAAAACCTATGCTGCCAGCTGCGCTCTGCTCCTCATGTAGGATGCAAGTAGCCCCTGATCAGATGTCGTCCCACGACAGCACTCACGTTTTTGACCCCATACCAGCACCGACCGGAACCGCCGGGCTCCAAAGACTGGGAACCGTCGTCCTTCCCCACCGCGCACCGGTCTCGTGTGCTCAATCTTCGAGAGAAGCCTGTCGATGTACGGGCAGGTTCACCCGCAGCCTTTGCGCGTCATTCAGGCAGACGCAACGATTGCCAGGTTGCACGAGCTGCAACAATCGCTATGATCAGCGCCGCTGCGAACTCGAGTCCCCGAGCGAGGTATGCGGTGATCGCTTTCGAGAATGCCAGTGCCGTTTGTTTCCACAATAGCTGCCCTGCCGTAACATTCGCTCTCACGTGATGGGCGTCCCTTGGTGCACAGGCAAGCTCACGCCTCAGCCAAGGATCAATGGCCGTTCTTGACGAAGATAAGGCCCACAACTCCCACTAGGTAGGTCAGCAAGACCATCCACGAATCGATACCAAGACGGGCATACCGTTTGGTTGGTCGAAGGACCAACCCGAAGATGTAGATGACCGTGAGCGCGATGCCGAGAGCTGCTAGATACACGTCCGTGTTTTGGGCCTGCGGCAACACGGCTTCCCCCGAGAGCAGACTTGCAAGGAGGAACAGGACCGTAAGAAATGCGTTCCCGCCAAAGATGTCGGAGATGGCCAACTGCTCGTCTCCCATCCTGATCGAAGTGATCCCGGTAGCAAGCTCGGGGATGGAGGTTGAGGCGGCCAAGACTGTGGCACCGAAGAGTACGGCGCTCATTCCGAGATGTCCTGCCAACGCAAAGTGTTCTAGACACGAACTGCAAGGCTCATGACTTGGATAATCTGTACGTTGTCGATGCTTCCTTCTTCGTCTCCGCAGCGGCCGTCAACCCATCGCTGACCATCATCGCCAATGCAATACGGATATCTGATCATCTGCTGTCAGAGCGTCTCGGTTAGAACGACGAACAGCGCTCCCCCTGACGGTCGATGATCGGTCCTCAGAGTAGTAGAACTTCATCGGCTTCAACGTACGCGGAATCCTCGCAGATTAGGTTTGGCTGGACATTATGTGCAGAGTGACAAAACGCTGCTCTCAGTTCTGAGTGTCTGGCGCCACGCCTGAATCAGCTCTTTGTAAGCATGCCCGACAGGGTTGACGTTCCGGTCCAGATCGCAAAGGCCAAGTGGATTTACGTTTCCATTATCCTCGCGTAATCCGGTGTCCCAATCTACCTGGTTCTGCAGGCTGTACCAGGTAAACCCCACGATGGGGACGCCATCCTGCTTGAGCCGATGCACATTGGCCCACTCCTTGCTCAGCCACTTCACTGCGTCCTCTCCGCCCAGGCCATTGGTCTCCGTATGCATCACCGGCAGCCGGTACCGCGCGAAGTACTGGTGTGTGATTGGGTAGTAGCCGAAGATCTCGCCGGACAAGGATATAGATCCGTCGCTGTGGACCAGATTTTCGTTGGTGGAGTAGTAGTCGTTCCCCATAATGCACCGGTTCTTGACGTCATGCTGCAAGAACCAGTGGTACTCGTCGCGAGTCATTCCGTTGTCCAGGAGGTACTCGTAAATCGTTGCATTGACGTGGTGGCCATACGTGAGGTCGAGAGAGAGGAAGCGCTTCTCATTGAATCTCCGCGCGAAATCCTGGCAGTCTGGGGCCTCGGGGTGGAAGTATTGTGTGGACTCGCTCTGAATGAAGATCGCGTCTGGCTTTTCCTTCAGGATGGCATGCATGGCCAGGACATTAGCCTGGCAAAGATGCTTGAGAGCAGTCACGAACGCACGGTCGCTCTTGAGCCTTTCATTCCACCAGCCAAACTGGGCGGAAAAGGTGGCCGCAATGAAGATCTCGTTCACCGGTGTGTAGAAGCGCACCCAAGGAAAACGCCGCGCGAACGCCTGCGCGTACTCCGCAAATAAGTGAGGCCAGTCGGAGTTTTGAAAGTCACCAATCCAATCCGGAACTCCGAAATGACACAGGTCGACGATTGGGGTTACGTGCTGCTGACGAAGCGCCTGAAAGGTCTCATCCGTAAACGCCCAATCGTATCTCCCAGGACCGGGATGGACTGAGAAATACGGTGGCCCGTAGCGAAGGTACTCGATCCCAAGATCCGCGAGCCTGCGGAAGTCGTCGCGCCAGCGATCATAGTGCTTCGTTTTGGCAAGCTCATCCTGGCGGATCCTCTTGCCTTGCCACTCGATGGTTGGATAGCTGTTCTCGATTCCCGTGGCAAACATGAATTCAGCCATAATCTACATCACGCCTTTAAGGAAGGATGTCCAAGCGACCGCCATCGACAATTAATGTGGTCCCAGTGATGAAGCGTGCCTCGGGCGCGGCCAGAAAGCAGATAGCCGCCGCAATGTCCTCCGGCTTGCCGATCGCTCCCTCTACCTTCTCGACGCCGCTCTTGATGTTCGGATTATCCCAAAGCATCGGTGTGTCGACTGCTCCGGGAGCAACACAATTGATTCGTATCTTCTTCGATGGCAATCTCCTCGCTGAATCCCCGAGTAAACGCCTCAATGCCTCCCTTCGAACTCGCGTAGGGTACAACGTTCTTGGTGGTCTCATGAGCGTGAACAGAGCTCAGGTTCACAATTGCGCTTCCAGGTGGCATGTAGGGAACGGCATACTTGCAAAAGAGGAATACGGAACGCAGGTTGACGTTGAGAACCTTGTCCCAGTCGTCATCGGGTAAATCCACGACCGGCTTGAAGGTCATCATAGCGGCATCGTTTACGATGACATCGATCCTCTTCCATTTATCGAGAGCCACCTTCACCGCCGCCTGAACCTCCGCCGGATTCCCTACATCGCACTTGACGAAGATAGCTTCGCCTTTGGCGTCGACGATCTCCTGCACGGTCTGGTTACCGTGCTGCTCGTTCAGGTCAATGACCTCCACCCGACCCGCCCTCGTGAGCGAATAGCTTTGCAGTCGCTTTCCCAATTCCGGATCCAGCTCCGGTCACAAGGCAAACTTTGTCAGCGAAACGCATGTCTACACCATATCCTTCGCCAGCAGCCGCAGACTCTTCGGTTGGCGTTATAAACCCACCCTCAACATGATCGTGTAAATCCTAGACACGCCTCTCGGCGTATCGCGATTGCTCTCAGGTCATAAGATGCTGAACATGCCCCTGAACCTAAGGAGCGGGTGTTTCTGATGCTGGCTAACTCGATAGAGTGCGCCATCGGGAAGGAATATGCGAAATCGCCGGAGAATACGCTGGTCGTCTCGCCCGACAACCGCTCCCGCGCGGAGATCAATCAGCTCATGGTTTCCTGAGCAAAGCGGTGACAACCATGCGGACCTGGCCACCCTCTTCGATCACGACCGACAAGCTTCGCTCCTACCCTGAAGCGATAGAGAGGCTCAAGAAGGATGGCCACCTGCCGAAGGATACAAGGCATCGGACGTCGAAATACCTGAACAACATCATAGAAGCTGACCACGGAGCACTGAAGCAGGTCATCCGACCAACACGAGGATTCCAGACCATGAAGACGCTACGGCGACGATCAAGGGCTTCGAGATCATGCGCATGATCCGCCGTGGGCAATGCCTCACCTGCAAGCGTGGAGCCAGGAATGAGGTTCGTTTCGTGAACTCCCTATTCGGTGTTGCCGCCTAATAATTTGGCGAGCGTGTCCAAACTGCGTCTCAGCATAGTTAGTGCAACAGAGCCGTGTAGCAAGTTGCACAGAGCCCAAGAGCCAGTACCTTCCCGTTTCCGCAAGAACAGTGCATCACTCGCTGGCGGCCGCTCTCACTTCCCTCCTCCTGCGACGTACCGGTAGAGAGTCTGCCGACTGATGCCAAATTCGATGGCTAGTTTGGTCTTCGATTCACCCGATGCCACACGCCGACACAGTTCCTTCGCTTCGACAGGCGTGAGTGAATGCTTTCTGCCGACGTACGCGCCTTGGCGGAGCTTTGCAAGGGCAATTCCCTCTCGCTGCCGCTCGCGGATCAGGTCACGCTCAAACTGCGCGAAAGCTCCCATAACGGCTCTGTTGCATTAACTAGCTGGAGCGCAGTCCGCCTGCATCCGGGCGAGAGTTCAGGCGGCAACTTGGAAGAGTTGGTTCACAAAGCGGATCTCATTAAGGACGCCTGGCTTGCACGTGAGGCA
>JAABUV010007310.1_pt1 | contig 11642 bp, 10 predicted proteins | sample 5559971 | NCBI WGS metagenome assembly JAABUV01 (sample SAMN10711881, study PRJNA513362) | rock metagenome | isolation source: Antarctica rocks | place: Antarctica: Victoria Land, Knobhead nord | collected 2015-12-19
GGTGCCGATGCTGTACCTGACCGAGTACCTGAAGCGCAAGGTGCGCAGCGACCAGATCGGCAACTTCATCTTCTGGATCAGCTTCTGCATCATCGGGCAGCCCATCTCCATCATCCTCTACTACCACGACTGGCTGCTCGTCAACCGGCCCGAGTGGTGCGCCCGGCCGCCCGCACCGCCGCCGCGGCCCGGTGGCAGAAAGCCCGCCACCGTTCTTGCTTGCAAGCGGCGTTCGCCCATGTCTGCGTGGGGTGCCTTATTATGCGCCCTGCAGGGACAGCAAGGTCGGCGGCATCGTGGCTTGCCCGCTGCTGTGCTGTCTGCGCGTACTTGGCTTCCATGCGTCCTCTATCCATGTCTTGATGCGAAGGGCCCTGCAGCATGGGCGCTTGTGGTTTTCCCGGGCCTGGCTAGCACAGTGTGCATGCAGCTCAGCAGCACGCGACATGCAAAGTACCACACGCATGTATGCGCAGAGCTGCTGCAAAGCGACACGTGCGTGCCCGTGGTAGCACGGTCTGCAGAAAAGTTTCAACAACTCATGTATTGAGTCAGCAAAAAGTACGTAATGATGGGAATACTGTGACGGCGTTGTGTGGGTGCGCCAGGCTGCCACCGGCTGTGGGCGGCCCGGGCGTGAACGCGACGCTTGCTTTTGCGCCGCCGACTTGAGCCTGGCAGGGAGCAGGGGCATAGCTAGGGTGTAGGTAGGATGTGCATCGCGAGACCTGTGACATCGTAGGGGAGGTCTGTGACTGCAGGTGCATTTCATTTGCTGTTTACTAGGTGTGTCATGATCATGCTCTGTCGCTGACAAGTCTGCAGGTGAGTTTATGTAGGAGGTAGCGCTATGCTTGGTGAGCACAGTGCTGGTCTTTGTTCCTGTAAGTTACCAAAGCGAGATGCTGATGGTTGTAAAGCTACAATGCAGGGGACGTTCACAACACTGGCAATTGAGTGCTGATGGCAAGTCATGCAACATGCAGGTTTCCTCGGACCACTTGAAAAGCGAGACATCGGTTGATGATGGCAGCGAAGCAGAGCTGAAGCCGGGCATTGTGCAAGGCCTTGTTCAAGCATAGCGCTGTCCCTGGTGGCGACCGCCCTGCCTGTGGATGCCGCACACCGCCAGGGCGCAGCACGGCCGCGATGCATCATTCGGACTCTGGCGTGTTTGAGGCGGCCGCCTACGAGCCGCTGGCGGGCACGTCCAGCACCGAGGACGAGCGCGCCGAGGAGGGCCGTGGCTGGTGGAAGCCTGCGCAGACCTCCTTTGGCACACCCATCGCGCAGGCGCGCCTCAAGGCTCACGGGGCCGCCCATGCTCCTGCCGGTGGAACCGGTGCACGACGGCAGGTCTGAGCACCCCAGTCGAGGCTGATGTGCTGGGCCTGAGCGAGGCTGCCAGAGCTATAAATGCTATTTTTTGCGCAGTCCGGGCAGACGAGCGGCGCGGCCTCGCCGACCGGCAGCGGGGCGCTGGGCTCCCACCGGAACTCCCCGCGGTCTTCCAAGAAGGCCAGCAAGGCGGCCGGGTTGCCGCGAGAGAGCCGCGCCAGGCGCGCCGCTCGCGAACGCCGTGGCGGAGCGCTGCCTCCCTACCCACGCCGATGTGCCTCGATGTTTGAAGTGCAGGGCGCACATGAGTGCCAACACGAGCGTGAAGCCGTGCACTTCCTGTGGCGTTTGCAGCTCCTTGCAAAGCATGCTGTGCGTGGCGGGCAGGCGAGGAACATGGCTGGTCATCACGCGGGCGGCGGTGAAGACGATGTTTGTCTCCGACAAGCGCGGCATCATCCAGGCGCGCGGCCGCTGCACCTGCTGCCGCGCGCAGCAGTCCCTGCCTGCTGCAACACTGCAGGCACTTGCGCTGCCAACACGGCCGCTCGCGGCGCCCTCCCTTGCATCCGGCGAGCGGGTCGCGCCGCGTTGACAAGGCTGCATGGCTGGCGAGACCATGCTGCACGCGGGGAGCCCCTGCGGCGCGGGCGGCGCCCTTACAGCATCGGAGCATGCCGTGCGCGCACAAGCCATCTACGTGCCACACGTGCTGACTGCACGGGGGCGCGCCGCTGCGCAGAAGTTCAAGCTGGGCGTGCCCATCCGCGACATGCGCCTGCTGGACCCCAACCTGCTGACGAGCGAGACGGGCAAGGTGCTGGTGCGCGACAACGCGATCGTGTTCAGCATGGAGCACGCGCGGCTGCTCATCACGGCCGACTGCTCATCACGGCCGACTGCGGTCATCATCCCGATGTCCGGCTTCGACCACTCGCCGCTCGCGCAGCACTTCAGCACGCTGCTCGAGGAGCACATCACCGAGGCCGCGCACGAGGCGCAGGCGCGCCGCGCCGCAGCCCCGCCCTGCCTGCCAGGCGAACCCCCGCCGCCGCCGCCGCTGCTGCCGGGGCTCGCTCGCTCCGCCAGTGCACTGTGGCTGAGGGCCGGGGCAGCACTTGCAGGCCAGCCGTGCGGAGGCGTTGCGCGTGCGCAGGCGGTGCAGGCGCGGGACTTTGCGGCGGGGCGCACGGAGCGTTGCGAGGACGCCGCGGAGCAGGACGACGTGTCAGACGACTCCTCAGGCGCGGCCGGCGGGCGGGGGTCCAGAAGCGGGGGCCTGCATGGCTGCGCCCCCGGGGGGCTTGCCTGTGCGCGAAGGGGGCTGCCTGTGCGCTGCAAAGCGCCGCAGGACAGGCGTGTGGGCATCCGGCTGATAGAAGCACCTGGGCCGTGTTGCCTGTGCCCAGGGCAGCTCGCGTGAGCATTTGGCAGACGTGTGACAGGCTGTGCTGCGCAGGGTTCCGGCACGAGGTGATGCCGCTGCCCTTTGAGCTGCAGATGCTGGAGGTGCGGTGCCCGGCCGGGACGTGCTCGCCGTGTGGCAAGGCAGAGCATGCGCATGCGCGGGCCTGCGGCTCATGGCAGAGCGCGCCGGTGTCCTGACAGCGCAGCGCGCTGCAAGCGGCACCCTCTGCGATGGGGCAGCCCCCTGTCCTTAATTCTATCTCCGTTTGCGCCAGCTTCAGCAACCGAAAACCCTGCCCCGCATGCCGCGCAAGCAAGCGCTCCCAATAGTGCGCTCAGAAGTAGAGCTCAGCAGCTCGGGCGGCCTTCGACTACTGAGCGGGCTGTCCCCGCCGGTTGTGTTTTGCCTGCCGCCGCGCGGTGACGCGCGCGCCGCGCGCCAGGTGTCGCTCGGCGCGGTGTGCGCGCTGTGCTCGCAGCTGGTGAAGGAGCTGGAGGCCGTAGCGCACCCCGCGCTGGACGCGCTCACCAAGCACGTGCGCGCCCGCCCGGCCGCGCCCAACCCTAACCCTAACCCGCTGCAGCGCCCGCCTAGCCGCTCATACGGCGCGCCGCGCCCGCCTGGGTGCAGTGCACAGTGCGGAGCCAGGCTGCGCGCAGCTTCGCGCGCCGCGCCCGCCATCAGGCATGCGCGTGCCCGCTGCGCCCCGCCGCTCCCTCCAGCGCGCCCGGCCACGCACGCCTGGCACCTCCGCCGACCCTGCAGACCGCTCATGCAGGGTGTCCCCCCGCCCTCGCCCTGGTTTTGGGAGTTCGGTCACAGACGCGCGCGCGCGCAGGTGACCACCGGCAACCTGGAGCGCGTGCGCAAGGTGAAGACGCGCCACCAGCGGCTCTGGACGCGCGTGGTCACCGTGCGCGAGGAGCTGCAGGCGCGCCTGCCTGGGCCGGCCCGAGCACCGAGCGCGGGCCGGGTGGCTGATGGTGCCGTGAGGCGCGCCGGGGAGCGCCCTTGTGTGCGGTGCGGCTGCTGAGTCAGCGGCTGGGGCCTCCACTCCCTGCACAGCACCGGGGACGCGCACCGCTGCGCTGTCGCCCACCCTGCACCGCCCCGCCAGGCCGCCCCGTGCCGCACCGCCGGCACCAGCGGCAGCGCGTGCCCAAGGCCCGCGCCTGGGGTCCGCGTGAGGGTTTTACTTACAGGGTTGTGCCGCGCGCGCAGCGCTTCCTGGAGGATGATGACGACATGATGAAGATGTGCCTCACGCGGAAGAAGCTGCTGGAGCACGCCAATGCCAGCTCCGGTGCGGCTGCGCACCCCGCGCATGCCAGCCCTGCCCAAGCCCTGCCCTTGCCCCCGAGCAGCCCTAGCTGGCTGACACAGACTTTCAATCGAACACGCCTGGGTGCGCGCGGTGGGCGCGCGGACTCTGAGCTGTTATTTCTTTCGCCTAGCACGGCGTGTTGCAAGCACGCACGCATGCTGGGCTCGCAGCCCTGGCGCAGGCTGTGTGCCGAGCCTGCGCCCGAGCCCGAGCACGCCCTCAGCTTGTGCGCTGGGGCGGCCGCCGCGCCGCCCGCGCGCCGCGCGCCTGACGGCGGCGCGCCGGCAGGCCTGGCGTCGGCGCCGTCGCACTCGCTCTACGGCGCGCGGCGCTCGGGCAGCCTGGCGGTCGGCAGCCTGCCGCGCTTCAGCGGCTGGCAGGGCGGCGGCACGCCCTCCAGCCCCACAGGCGGCGGGGGCGCCGGCGCCGACGGCGCCGCAGAGAACGACGACTCGGAGGAGAGCATCGAGGCGGTGGAGAACCTGCTGGAGAGCTACTTCATGCAGATCGACGCATCCTACGACCGCCTCGTGTCCATAGGCGCGCCCTTTCGGCCATCGTCATAGCAAATAAACGAATCCCTAGACTCACAGCATGAAAGCAGTAGAACGAACGCTTGATCTGCGCGCCGTGGCCGGCTGCCGGCGGCTGAGAGGGCGCGCAAGGCGAGGCGTCGGTGTTCGGAGAGCCGCTCGCACCCCACAGGAGCTTTCTGCGGTGCGGTGCGCCTTTCGTTTGAGACCGTCGCACGGTGCGGCGTGCTCCCGCCGGTCCCAAGGGCAGGGCAAAGCGGGGCCGCGTACGAACTGTGTTGGGGCCAGGGTAGGGTATGTGAGGGATATGACGCCAGGGTACAGGGTAGCGCCGCGCCTGAGGCGCGCGCGGGCGTGCGCCAGGCGAGTACATCAAGGACACGGAGGAGTACATCAACATCGAGCTGGACAGCAGCCGCAACCGGCTCATCCGCCTGGAGATCATCATTACGTCCGCCACGTTCGGCGTGGCCATGTTCTCCCTGGTCGCGGGCGCGCGCCCGCCCTAACCCTACCCCCGCCCAATCCGCATCGGCGCGCCACAGCCGCGCCGCGCGCCTGCTGGCGCGCTCGCGCAGCCGTGCCAAGCCCGCGCGCTCTCCAGTGGGGGACCGCGCGCGGCTGCGTTCGAAGGCATCGGGCGCGCTCTGCTGCAGCAGCGTGCACACTCGTGGCCTGGGCGGGCCCGTGAGGACCTGTGCACAAGCACTCTGTGGCCTGCGCTCCCGGAGGCGTCCTGGAGGCCGAGCGCGGCGCCGAACAGGCACAGAGTCTTGGAAAGCGAGAGTCTCTAGAAACAGCGCAAGACAGGGGGAGAGAGGGAAAGAGAGAGAGAGAGAGAGAGAGAGAGAGAGAGAGAGTGGAAGAACGAGAGAGAGACTGACAAAAAGCGGCGGGGTGCGGCCGGCGCAGGCATCCTGGGCGAGAACCTGGTCCTGCCGCGCCGCCTCATGCACAACGCGCACAGCTTCTGGGTCGTCAACGCGGTCACGTTCGGCCTGTGCCTGGTCTGCTTCATGGGCCTCATGGCCTACATCCGCTGGCGCCGGCTCATGTGACCCCGCGCCGCGCGGCGCACGGCCGCGCGGCGCCGCGCCCGCGCCGACGTGTCGCCCGCCCTGCCGAGCTTGATTACTCGTTTTTCTCAATGTGCAGGGGCGCCGCGACAGTGGCGCTCCCTGCGAGACCGTGCGCTGCCGCGCGTGCCGCCCTGCTGTGCCGGCACAGCGGCGCCTCGTCTGCTCGGGCGCGGGCGGGCGCTGCTGTGCCACGTGCACCGCGGCGGCGCGCACGCCAAGTGCCGCCTTGCGCTGTGTCGCGGGGCCTGTAAATTGCAAACTTGCCAGGGGCCATAGCTGTTCGCTCTCCCTGGGCCTCTTTGGCAGAACCTGGCTTACTGGGATGCGCGTGGCAGCGTGAAAACACATGCTGGAGTTTTGCCAGATGGGAATGTTGACGGCGCCTCTTCACGCCTGGCCTAGTTGCCCGTTGCTTTTGCCGCAGTTGCAGCATGTATTCGAAGTGATACCCGCTTTAGAGCCGCCGGGGGCACGGTGCCGCCGGCCCGCCAGGACAGGCAAGCAGCCGCGGTAAGAAAAGTACAGAGTTACAGCCGCGTGAGCACAATGCCCGTGTCGCATCAAGCCGTAAAACATGGCGGGCTAGCAGAGGCGCAGCGCGCAAACACCAGTGTAATGGGGGAAAAGCAAGGGCCGGCTGTACTTGCGGTCTCTACTTCGGCAGCCAAGAGAGGTCGGCCTCCCTGCCCAAAACACAGTGAGGTGTGGACGCGCACTTCCCGCGGCATGCTTCCAACATACTTCGGCAAAACCTAACCTAGCCAAGGTGGGCGCGGGAGCGGCCTGCCTGATTACTTCAAGCCATGCGGCGCGCGCCGCATGTCAGCCCAATAAAGCCCGGCGCCGCAAACTTCAGACGCAGATTTAGGCTCCGCTGTGCGCCAAGCCTGACATGAGCGCGGCGCCTCACGCTAGACCTGGCAAAGGCGCCGGCAGTGCATGCAGCCAGCGCCGCAAGAGCGCGCGTGCATGCCCGGCTGCCAATCCTAGTCAGGCCGATTTGGCGCTGTAGACAGTGTATACTAACGACTCTGCAAGACCGTTACGACCCACGGCGACGACGCGCCCGGCGACATATTACTCGCCGCCCACTTCGCTGCCTCGGACGGACTTCGCGTAAACAGGCACACGCCCGTGGTGGTGGCCGACATGCGGGCTGCGCGCGCGCGCTGCAGCGCGCGGCGCTGCCAGCCGCAGGCATGCCACGGCCCTGAAAGGGCCGCCACCTCCCGGACACCCCACTTCTCTCGCACATCGCGGCACCCAAGACAGCATCATTCGAGGCGCCCGCGCCCTGTGGCTGCAGGGCGGCAGCCGCCCGACCGGCGCGGCTGCCGGATAGGTCTGCCCACATCACGATTCCTTCCGGCCACATGCAAGCGCGCAGCCTGCTCAGGGCCCCAGTGCATGACGAGCAAAAACTCGCGGGCAGGTCCTCCCCTTTGCAGCGCCTGGGCGATCCTGAGATCGCTCCAAGGCATCGCCAAGGCCCAAAGAGACACCTTCGATGTCGCATTCGTGCGCTACTTCAGGCCCGCCTAGGGATTTGCCAAGGGCGGGCGGCGCGGCTGCCCGGCGCCCATGCACAGCCGCATAGCATGCATCCCGGGGGCATGGCTCCGGCTGGCACGGGCGCGGCGCGCGTAGCAGCCCTGCGCCAGGTCCAGCACTATGACGTCTGGCCCGGCAGCAGCCGCAGCCTTCATCAAGCGCAGCCGCTGCATCGCCGCGCCTGCTCCTGAGCCTGGGCCTCCGCGTCAACAATCGCCCTGCACGCCCCCGCGCCACGCCTCAGTGCCGCACGCAGGGCGCGCCCAGCCAGCACGCACGCCGGGAGCCCGCCCCACCCCACGGGCGCGTCCGAAATGGCGGCGCTGCGCAGCCCGGCCGCCCCTCTGGGAGCACAGCCTCTCTGGCACAGGCTCGCAACATCTGAGCGCGCGCGCAACACCGCGCGCACGAGCCTGCATGCGCGCATGAGTATGCGCGCATTGAGCTTCCGTATGCACGTGCGCGCACGCGCCCGGCGTCGGATCCCACGCGTCGCCGGGCACAGGCAGCCCGGCGCAGCGGGCAGGGCCAGGGCCGCGAGGCGCGGCGCCGCACCGCAGGTCCGAGATGATTGCATCAAAGCCCGGGCGCTGCGCTGGGTCGGACGCCCAGCAGCGGCGCATGAGCGCCACGTACGCATCGTGCTGCCGCAGCGGCGGCGACGGCAGCGCCGACGGCGCGGGCACCTCCGGGCGCAGCCCGCGGTCGACCACCGCAATGACCACCTGCGGGCTCGGACAGGCTTACGCAGCTGCGACAGTCTCCCTGCGTGGAGATCCTAGGGGCCCCCAGGGGGCTGCTGCCCTCCCATGCTCAGACAAGTGAGCACTTGCACCGCACCCAGATCTGCCTCTGAAGCCATCTTCAGGCCTGACAAGTGAAAGGCTTAGCAACCGGCTGGCAACACTTGACAAGCGGCAGTCGCCCCGCATATCGCCAGCTCCCTCCTTACTGAGCACCGCCCCCGCGTGCAAGCGGCGAGCCCGCCCGGCCATGCGGGGCGCCGCGCCTGCCAGGGGCCATCATAGTCCTCCCAGGGCACCTGCCACGTCAGCAGCTCCCACAGGATGACGCCGAACGAATACACTGCGCGCCCGGCCACACTGCCCCGTCAGCTTAAGGTAGCCGGGCCACGTCACAGACATGAATGCAACCTCGGCCCCGGCCTGCCCGAGCGGCAGCGGCAGGGGCGGGCCCGCGCGCATCAAGCGGGGGTTAGCGCAGCAAGCGGCTCGGCGCACTGCATGCAGAGCTGTGCGTCTGCAGACGCGCGCAGCTACGGGCAGCGTGCGCATGGGCCATGCCCAGGCCCGTGCGCGCACCGTCACAGCTGCAGTCGTAGCTGCGCCCTGCGAGGACCTCCGGCGCGAGCCACCTGACCCGCCCGCGCGCGCAGAGTCGGCCGCAGCGCCCAATCCCCTCTGGCCAGGGGGCGAAAGCTGCTCCTGCTCAGGTGGCTGCCGGCTGCCAAGCAGCCCACCCCTGCATGCTCGGCTGTCTGCAGCCACGACCGCCGACCCGCGCGATGCAGGCCGGCCTGCCATGCAAGCACACGCGCCTTGCCTTGCACTGAGCCGCCCCACGTGCATCGGCCCCCTGCAAGCAACCTTGTACGAGGCCACTCCCGCCATTTAGGCATGTGAAACCAGCTGAGCTGCAAGGCGCATAGTGCGCAGCGTCCACACGCACTGACCCGCACCGAGGGTTGGTGGCCGCGATGGACGCGGCGGCAGACGCCGCCCGCCGCCTCGCGCACGTCGCAGGCCTGCGCGTTTGGGCCGGCGCTCGGCGCCCGCGCCTTGACGGCGACGCCGTCTGCCAGCACTGTCACCGGGCAGGTACACCACGGCACGCCCGACACAATAACACAGCAACAAGGCAGTCGCTTGCAACGGCGAGCACGCGCACGGAAAGCATTGCAAGACAACAGCCGGGCAGAGTCATGCCCGTCCGCCTGGTACCCCGCGCGCGGCAGGCAGCCTCGCAGGCACGGCCCGCACCACCGCAGACGTCCGGACTGGTGCCGCTGCCGCCAGGCAGGGCATCCCACGGCAGACGCCGGCCGCGCGGCGCGGCGCGCAACCGCCCAGCGCGGGTCAGCGCACACAGGTTGGGGCTCGCGGGTTAGGGTACGCAGGGTTGGAGCACGCGGCAGGCGCACCCGCCCAGCGCGGAATCCATGACGCGCGACAGGTTGAAGTCGCACAGGCGCGCGTGCCAATCCTTGTCCACGAGCAGGTTGGCGGACTTGAGGTCGCGGTGCAGCACGGGCGGCGCGCGGCTGTGCAGGTACAGCATGCCCTTGGCCGCCTCCAGCGCCAGCGCCAGCCGCCGGCCCCAGCCCAGGTCCGCCGCGGCCGCCTGCGCGCCGCGCGGGCCGTCGGCGCGCCGCGCCGCCTCTCGACATGCCAGACGCGCCTGTTCTTGCAGGCCAGCATCCAGCCGCAGCTGGCTGGTGCGCGGACGAGATTCATACGCGCGCGGCTAATGGGTCCAGGTTTCGAGCGCAGGGTCCAGGTTTCGAGCGCAGGGCGTCGGCCAGCGGCAGGGCGCTGCAGCCGCGCTCTCACCCGCGTGCACAGCCTCTCCGAGCACGCTGCGAGAAGACATGCCTTAGGCTTACGCTGTCGCCTCTGCACACAGCGGCGCACCGGCGAGGCGCGCGCGCGCGCCAGCACGTCCAGAAGCGACCCGCGCGCGCAGAAGGCCGTGACCATGCACGGCGGGTCCGGGCAGGCGCCGAGGAAGAGCACCACATTGGGGTGCCGCAGCGCCGCCATCAGGCCCGCCTCGCGCGTCAGGCCCTCCAGCAGCGCGGGGTCCGCGCCGCCCCTGCCACCGCACCGCAGGCATGGTCAGCGCTGGCGTGCCGGTCGGGATCCCACGCTGTGCGGCTACCTGGTGCACGTCGCTCCAGCGACCACACCTGCCGGGCGCTCTGCGCCATGTCGGCCACCCCGCGTCAGGAGCCAGCCAGTTTGCCTGTTTAAAAAAGCGGCTGCAAGCGCCTAGTTCCACCAAGGTACAGCTCCATAAACCCTACATAACCCTATAAAACCCTACTTCTTGCTCCGCCAGGGCCCTCTCGCAGCGCGTGACGCCCTCTTGTTGCGGCACTCGCCACGCACGCACGGCACTGTGCTGGCCAGCCGTAGCTTACAAGCTGCCCGCAGCGTACACGCCGGGCTCCGCAATCTGCGCCCCTCCGATCCCACAGCCTGTCAGCATACACCAGATAGCAGCGCTCGTGTGCCGCGTTCACGCTTGCGCCTCCCCAGCCAGCAGTGCAGCAGCACTGGCGTGCTCCCCAGCCCTGCGACCAGGGGCGAACTATCACACCCGCGTACACCCAGCGGGTGGCAGTTAGTAAGGCGGCTGATGCCAGCAGGGCGCTCCACAGCGCCGGGTGAGCTCTTGAGACTGCGAGCTGCATTGGAGTGAGCGCGCGCAAAGGTTATTTCGCAATCAGGGTAACCCTGCACCGACTGTCAGATAGCGCTTAGCCCCTACCCAGCGGGTTGCGCGTCTGCTGGGCGCACGATACATATGCTGCAAACCCCGTGCACAAACTATCTTTGCGCATGGGTGCAGCCCCGCAGTCCATGAGGTCTAACCGAGACGCGGGTATTGCTATTTGAAAACTATACCAATCCCCTCCTGTGCGGCGCAAGCCCGCAGGAAATTTCTTGACCCCTCCGGGGGCACCCACATATACACACACTGAATAACAGTAAATAACATTCCACATTCACATAACTTGAGGAAACACACAGCATCGTATATCGCACGCTAGAGAGCGCACCTATCTTTCATGTTATCAAACCCTATCATGAAGCATATTTAAATATGCGGTAGTGGTGGGGCGGTACGACCGCAACACCCTCCTGACAAGAGAGTCCTTATGTACCACCCTGGGGACAGGACGCACCGGTGCGCAGACGCCAGCGACGCAGGGGCGTTGGGCGCGTCCCACGGCTCGGGGTGGAGCATGCCCGGCTCATTCAGCAGCTTGATGGCCACCGTCGTCTCGCGCCACTTGCCCAGGAACACGCGCCCAAAGGAGCCCTGCGCCGCCCAGCACAACATATTCAAAGCAATTGAAAAGACCTTATCGCACACCAAACAACCCACCGCATACAGAGAGTCGCAGAGGGGCACAGGTCCCTGGCTGCTCGCGCAAATTGCGAGCGCTTACTGCCCACCAAAAAGGAAAGCATGTCAGCAACGGTGGGCACCACGCAGCTCGCTTCACCCAGGCGTCTGACGCAACAACGGCGGGCAAGCCGCGCGCCTGCCCAATCAGGCGGCTGAACTGCAGGTCGGAGAACGCAATGAGCTCGCCGCCGTTCGCGCCGCCAAAGCTCCACGCCTCGCCGGCCAACGGGCCTGAGGCCTGCGCAGCCGCGGGC
>JAABUV010007311.1_pt1 | contig 11639 bp, 13 predicted proteins | sample 5559971 | NCBI WGS metagenome assembly JAABUV01 (sample SAMN10711881, study PRJNA513362) | rock metagenome | isolation source: Antarctica rocks | place: Antarctica: Victoria Land, Knobhead nord | collected 2015-12-19
GGTGTATATGAACCACGCGCAAAAGGTGGGTTGCGTGGGAAAGCTGGGGATGTGTACCTTGAAACGGGTAGCAGCATATTGTTAGCCATGGTGAATTTCTTAGCAAATCAAATCCAGACCCAGTAATCACCATTTCTTCCGCTTCATCAAACCCACTAGACTTTAAGTAATCCGTAACGAAAAAAAAACTTCTCTACTTCCCATCCCTGACCTTGAACCGATAGGTATCCTTCCGATCCAAATAAACCACCTTGTCGCTCAACCCAGCCTCCTCAACCGCCTTTTTGAAATCCGAGAGCGGGGAGAGGAAGACGTCGTAGTCACTGCAGCAGGCCAAATCAGCATTTTTCCAACCTGCCTATCCCTCTCAAGTTTCCGTTCCCCTCCTAAGAAGAGATTGAAGTAAAAACGGGTAGGAGGCTACGTACTCATAATGCACCGGAATCACCACATCAGCGCCAATCAGCCGCACGAGCTTAACCCCTTGCTCCGCGTCCATGGTGACCATCAGTAGCGGCACACTCGGAGATGGGATCGTGGTGCCGCCGAGGTGGATGAGCATGAGGTCGATGTTTTGGCCGGCGTAGCGTTTGGGGATTTCGTTGAGTTCGGGGACCAGGAGGGTGTCGCCGGAGATGTAGATGCTGGTGGTGGGGGGTGGGTGGTTAGGGGGTTTTGGGTGGAGGGGAGGGGAGGAAAAGGGACTATGGAAGGGGTAGGTACCGGTAGCCAGATTCAAATTTGTCGTTGGAATCCTTATACCCCAACTCAATCGTCCACCCATTCGTCGGGGGCACCTACCACCCCCTTCAGCCCTCATAAAACCTTATCGCCCAATCTCCTAAAGAAGACCAACTCACCGCATTCACAAGATCATTCAACGAACTCAACACCCCCGGCGGCACATGCTTCCCCGGCATCCCCGTGACCTTAATCGCAGGCTTCTTCTCACCACCGCGTTTGATGTCAACCATCATATCGTCAAAGAAATCCAAATCATGCACCGCAGTGAAAGAGTCATGGTCGCCTTTGCCGGTGAGATGCTGTTTCGCGTGCGGGGTGGTGATGATGGGGATGTCGCGGCGGAGGGAGGCTTCGACGGATTGATCGAAGTGGTCGCTGTTAGAGTGGGGGGGTTAATTGTGGGTAGAGGGTTTCAGAATGAGATAGGATGGAGAGGTGAAGAGAGAGATACGCGTGGTAGTGGGAGAGACAGATTAGGTCGATGCGAGGGAGGTCGTGCAGGTCCACTGATGGGTTGGTTTGTCTGGTGCCGGTGACCTGGAAATTTGCTTATGTCAAGGAATTGACTTGGCTAAAAAGAACAAACGTGGCTTGCTATACCTACCCCAGGGCCAAGATGAACATGATCACCCGCGTGTAAAAAGTTCTATGAATATATATTAGCCCTCGAGTGTCCTATTTGTCATTGGGGCTAGACTTACCGGATCCGTCATAAGTCGGATGCCCTCCCATTCTCTATGCACGCTGTCAGAACGACTATTGTTGAAGCTGGATTAGGGCACATACAAGATGGTGGTAGCAGTGCCAACGAATAGCAGAGTAGCATTCTCTCCCCCAGCATTGCGTGGATGTACTTTGGTTTCTTTCGCGTCAGGCAGGGATGCGGCGACTTCTTTCCCAGAAGGCAAATCTCTGGTTGGTGCCTGAGGGTTGCTCGGGTCGATGGTTAGGTTCTTCATGGTAATTACTTGCTTTTGAACCAGAGACTTATCAACTCCCGATCTCAATGTACGAAGGACATTGTCTTGCGGTTTTTCTCATTATCATTTTCGGCATCATAATGACGACATGGTGGGGAATACTTTGGTGAGCCTCAAACTTCCCCATTTCAGCGCTGATATCGTTCTACTCGCCTTGGATGCTTATAATCATATCTGGATTAACTCTAATTGCCTTGAATATTACCTCAATATATGTTATACAATAAACTCGACAAAGGAGCCCGTTGCGGTGGAAAATAAAGGGAAAGAAATAAGTAATGTAGATATTGCCAATATCAAACAGGGAAATCATCGGATGCGTTCGATATGTTGGAAATATATGTCGAAAACAATACTTTGCTGATAGAATACACCTCCTTCGCCCATGAGGTAAATGCAATTCGATCGCGAGACCAGCACCCTGTTTTGTGCAAAACCGCCTTCTGATCCAAGAATCAAACGCCTAGCAACGCCTAGAGTGCAAGATTCATGTTCTCATAAGCCGTGTCTCCGTGTCTGTCGTGATCTTCAAGCCTCATCTCGTCTGCTATCCCACGAGGAGTACTGTTACCTCTATCCTCACTCTCAGGATCCATCGTTAGCGCCTCTTGCCCTCCAACGCCTACTAAATCCATATCGGCAAGCCCCGAGTCTATGTGATGAAATTCGCGCCCCGGGCCCCCTGATACTCCCCTACTACAAGTTCTCTTGAATTCTGCAAGGTCTATTGAATCCCGCTGTATCAGATACGGGTTACCGTCCATCTCGATTTCTTCCCATCTGTGCTCGCCTGTTGGCGATACAGGTACAATATTTGGCTCACCATAATCGCTATGGTCAGCCGACACGCCCCTGGATCGGTCAGAAAGAGAGAGATGAGAGGTATTCATTGCTGGTTGTCTGCCTCTTCGGCTGACAATGTAAGAGCCTGGGCCATCGAAAGGGATGTCAATTGAGCCTGGTCGACCGGAAAGTGAACGGTCTCTACTGCGATACCGAAGGTCTTGGACGCCATCTCGGTCATATTCATAATCTTCCATGTTCGGAACATGATCTCGGTTTCGTGACCGCTCCGGGAAGACGTCCGGCGCTATCGAAAGCGGCCTTAATTTCTCATGGCTATACTGAGGAAATAGAGGCAGCATGTCTTTGGCAGCTAATCTCTGCCTCGGCCTATCACTCAGGCACAATTCCACCAGGTCGCGAAAGTACTGCGGTATGTTATTCCGCGTACGTTTCAGAGACAGCGGCCGCGGCTGACGCTCCGGTTCGTCTTCTTCCTCGGCAAGGGCCCAGAGTACCATTCCCAGCTGGAAGAGATCGGACTTGACTCCAATGTACATTGAGATCCTTTGACTGCTCTCGACAAGTTTCGATATTTCCGGCGGTTCCCAACCCACTGGACAACCTCGTCGGTTGATGTCGATGATCTTGGCTTCATCATGTTCATCTATAACGATGTTCGATAGTGTAAAGTCCCCCTGGACGAAGCCGGCTTCGTGTATCTCGGAAAGACCCTGCACAATCTGCTTTGCCCATTGTTCCCTTCGCAACCATGATAATTGACCTTTGTTATCATAGAGTATATCAACAAGTGCGCCTTCTTCAGCGAAAGCGATTAGAAGCCCTTTGACCAGCTGACCATCCTCGCTAACAACGAGGCCTTGGAATTGTATGACACTCTTGGAGCCAACTAAGTCTGTCAACGCGTTAATTTCGTAGAGGAATTCGTCTACGCTATCAGGCCCCGGAATCTCTTTCTTGATCCATACATGGCCGTCGACATTGACCTTGTAGACAAATCCTGACATATGGGCGTCAAAGGTCAATTCGCTTTCTTTGTAATGCCTACAATCAAGGTGTCTGACGGCACTGGTAGAGGGGTATGGTATAATTTCGTTAGTGTCCTCTGTGACATGGACGTGCAATCTGTCATCTCTGGTCTCGAGCTTTAGATTAGTGACTGTATCATAGAATTGGATATCTTGCAACGACATGCGGATGGCCTCATAGATTCGAGCACTCTTATCTCGCTGGAACTGTAAGCTTTGTAGATCGCGTTCGAGCGACTTTGGCGGAGCGTCTCGATAGTCGCAAGATATTGTGACTCGCCGCCATCGATGAGGTGTTTCTGCGTAGGTGAGGAAGAATTTTTCACGTGGACTGTGATCTCGAAAGTGCATGCTCAGATTAAGGATCCACTTCTTCTCCAACTCTTCCTTGATCTCCTCATCCATCTCGTTGTCCTCAAGTGATGCTTCTGATGGCGTGGGCTCATCTGTAGAAATTTGAGGGTTTGGAGGCGGTGGAGGCGGTGGTAGTGGCGGGTCCGTATGTGATTGCTCCTCTGTAATGGGCAGTGAAGCATTAGGGCACGGGTCACGTCTTTCGATTGAAGAGTGTCCAATTCCATGTTCCAGTAGCTCTGGAGCTGAAAGCTTAGGTATAGCTATAGGTGGTGGTGATGCGGGTCGAGCACTCAGAGCCCTCTTCCGATCAACTGATACTGCTCTGCGTTCGCCAGCCGAGGGTTGCACAGGCGATAGTTTCTCCCGACGCTCGGAATTTTGTCTTCTAAACGTAGCTGGACGGGGCAAGCCAGGCACGACCTTTCTTGACAATCGTCGCCCGAATCCAGGCGCACTAGGTGCGCAAGGTGATGTTGGGTCAGACTTTTGGTCTGGACATGGTGATTGCTCATCACGTCCTATCCATCTGCTGATGCTGAATCTATGCCACATCCTAGGCTTTTGCTGACTCTTTTCTGGTTCGACAGGTAGCGGTTGCGAAGGGACGGTAGCCATTGGTACCGCCGGTGAAGTAAAGGGTTAATGGGAGAGGTTACCAGCCAGTAGCTAGTCATCGGTGGGCGTGGCAAACGTCGGATCGTCATGCAGGTATCCAGAGAATGCTGTGTCAACTTCGGAAGGGTCATTGAGATATGTAGTTGGGAGCAGATATATTGTGGTGAGGCATGAGGGCTGAACGAAGGGGTTTGACTCAATTGAGATGAGGCCCATTTGATGCCTTATTGTAAAGTGTCGCAATGATGCAGGGAGGAATAGCCAGTGTCCTACAAGAACATGAAGGGGTCTGGGAGAAAATCCAGAGACGAGGGACAGTAGAGCTTGGAGGATTGCGGTATGCACGGCTACCCGAGCAAGGCGCTCCAGTGAGCAATCACAGTCCACAGCTACAGCCTACAGGAAGGCCTTGTAGCTACTGTACCAAAACAAGGCGACCAGATTAACGAGACTCATTTCGATTCCAGCTTTGTCACCGACTGAATAAGACCTAGATATCTACTTTCACCAATCTCATGCGGGAAGTCACATCACCAGTTACAGCTCGTGTAATTCCTTCCACTTATTCTACTCCTTCCCCAGGCAGGACAATAATCACGAAGGTATTAGAGACTGTCAATGATCTCATAAAGCTTCCACGAACGTCTGCCTGCATTTCATTGCATTGCTCCCGCATCAATCTCTTCATTGGGAAACTGTTCTACCAGAGGTTTGGGCATTTGCGAGGCTTTCCCACGTCAGTGTTTCCGCAGCCTGCATGCATTAGTTGGTCTTGTTTACTTTTCTACCGTTCCGACCATTTACGTGGCACCGTTGGACCCGATAACTATATACTAGACGCTTCGTCTCATTCGCTCCGCAGTCTGTTGTTCTCCGGTACTTGTCCCTGTTTGGATCTTGGACTTCTCGTTGTTGACGGCTCATGTCGACAGCAGTCAACCTTGCTCCCCCATCATCCATGTGCTTCCTGACTGGCGGCCCGCCCGGTTAGTGTGCATGATTTTCTCTCAGATTCTTGGGATCTTTTAAGTGTTTCCGCCTTAGGTACTGAATACATATCGCACTGGGCACGAATGTTCGAATTACGTCTGGGAAGGGTCAAAGTGCCAGTCCGAGTTGTGGTTGGAGGCACGACATATAGCGAGATCTATAGTGATGATGCGAACTCGGGGTCGAAGTTATATACCTATGGTGTGGTACAATGTCGGGTGTTTGCATTGTCGAAGAACACAATGACTGGAGACGATGGAGATGCTGTCACCGGTGAATTCCCTCTGCTACTGTGGAGATGCTTTCTTTCTTTCTTCTATCGGCGTTCTAAGGATGGCTGACAATGCCCCAACGGTAAGCGCGGTTCTGTTGTACCTGCCAAAACAAACACGTACTCATCCTCCGCCAGCTCCCGGTAAGGCAGGGCGGTCACGGCATGGTAGCAAAGAACTGAACCATAGCATCTCTTATGCGCTATTCTATACGGATGTACAAAATGGTCATCGTACAAAGTGTCTCTATTCTCAATGCCAGCATTCCTGTACATATGGCTGGAGTGGAATTAGCTCGTATGTAACCCAACCCTAGGGCCCTGGACTCTTTCCACCGGTCCGTGCCCAATGCAAATGACCATCTATGCACCCAACGCCATGCAATGCTGAACGAACCTATCCGTTTAAAAAAAAGCAAGATCCTCCCAATGAAAACGCTGGCTGCCTTTTGGCTGATGGATCTCGTTGATCAATCATCGCTCTTGCTCTCTCCTTTCGCGATTTCCTTATCAGGCTTCGCTAATTGGGCTTTCCATATGTTGTTTGCTTGTTCGGCATCGACGTTTGGGAACACCAAATCAAAGACATCAGCGTACCAGCTTGCAGCATGACCTTCGATGCCTTCCTTGATATTCTGGAAGAACAGAATCAGCATCTAGAAGCCGTACTGGTGTGTAGAGAGGGTCTTACCTCAGGCAACTCCAACCAGTCCGACATGTTGTCCACCGGAAAGATGATGGTTTTTGCGCCCGCCCTCCGGGCGGCCACGGTCTTCTCCCGTAACCCTCCAATGCGAAGAACCTTGCCAGTAACTGTCAATTCTCCAGTCATGGCGATTGTGGGGTCCAACGGTCTATCCAAAGCTAGTGATAACAGAGCGCTAGCCATGGTGATACCAGCAGATGGACCTATAAATCTTCAGACACAGTGCCACAAGTATATAGACTTAGCGAGTCACTTACCATCCTTCTGAACAGCTCCCTCTGGGCAGTGAAGATGCACCTTGGCTTTTTCGAAGAACTTGTTTCCAGGGAACATTCTCGCCATCACGGATTTGGCGAATGAATACGCAATGACGGTGGACTCCTTCATCACGTTCTTCAGATTCCCTGTCCGCTCCAAACCTGGTTGTGATGAAGCATTGAGGGCGTTTTCTAATATTGACTCGACGTAGAGCGCTGCGCCTCCCATGCTAGTCCACGCAAGACCCATCGCCACACCTGGTGGCGTCGTTTCGTAGAGTCTATCCGAAGTGAACACAGGAGGGCCAACGTAGTCTTTGAGATTGCTGCGGTCAATGCTCACATGAACACCATCTGGAACTTTTAAGCTCTTTCTTGGCGTCTCAGTCGTCTCCTTCTCTATTGATCCTGGAGTCTCTTTGACATCGGTCTCATCCTTTTTGGATTCTTCTTGAGCTGCTTTACCCTCTTCGGTCAAGGCCTCATCTTCCGCAAAAACCTCTTCACCAAGATCTTGAATTATGTTCAAGGCTGACTTGCGGTAGACCTTTTCAATTTGCTTCTTCAAGTTCCGCACACCGCTTTCACGGCAATAAGATTTGATGAGCTCCTCAATTGCCTCCTTCTTGAGCGTAACATCCACGTCCTTTAAACCGCTTAACTCCTTCGCGGTCGGAGCTAGGAACTTTTCTGCAATCGCCATCTTCTCGTCTGCAACATAACCTGAAAGCTCTATCAACTCCATCCTGTCTAATAGCGGCCTTGGGATGGTGTCGGTCATATTGGCGGTGCAGACAAAGAGTACTCTGGAGAGATCCACAGGGACGTCCATATAATGATCGAGGAAGGAGTTATTTTGCTCGGGGTCCAACAACTCGAGCAGAGCAGATGAAGGGTCGCCTTGATGACCTCTTCCAATCTTATCTACCTCATCAATCAAGATCAAGGGATTCTCCGTTTGACATTTCTTCAGTGCTTGAATGATTCGGCCTGGTAGTGCTCCAACATATGTTCGCCTATGTCCCTTGATCTCAGCAACGTCTGTCAAGCCTCCGACACTGAACCTGTAATATTGCCGATTAAGCGCGCGAGCAATAGACTTCCCTATGCTAGTCTTGCCAACGCCCGGAGGTCCGACAAAGCAAAGAATCTTCCCTTCAACAGTTCCTCGTAGCTTCCCAACGGCAATGAATTCCAGAATGCGGTCTTTGACATCTTTCAGCCCGTGATGATCCTCATTCAGTACCGTCATCGCATTCTTGATGCCAAAATTCTCTGCACTCTGCTGACCCCAAGGAATTTGTGTAAGCCAATCAAGATAGTTCCTTGTGACATTAAACTCCGATGCTGCAGGCTCAAGGTGAGCTAATTTATTCAACTCCTCTTCGAAGACCTTTTTTACAGCTTCTGGCATTGCAAGTTTATTGGCTTTCTCCTTGAATTTCTCCACCATCTTCTCTTTACCGTCAGACTCGATGCCCAGTTCTCGACGAATGCCCTTCATTTGCTCCAGAAGCCAGTACTCCCGTTGGCGCTTCTGAATCTTACTCTCCACATCTTTGGATATCTTAGCCTGCAATTGCGCGTTCATGAACTCCTTCTTCAATACCATCAACGCTTTGGTCAGCCGCTCCTCCACGTTCATGGTCTCCAGCACGTCTTGAAGCTCTTTGATCTCGCCTTGTGATACCGCAGCGGCAAAATCGGCCAATTTCCCAGGCTCTTCCAAAACATTTCCGGCCGACTGACTCACAGAAAACGTTGAGATCTGATCACGGAAGAGGTGGTTAATGTTCGCTATTTCCTTGAACACGTTGATGAGTTCACTTGTAACAGCCTTGAGGACAGGACTTTTTTTGTCATGCTGCTCTTCAACTAGATTATTGACATTCACGAGACTGACAGCGTAATTGCGAAGAAAGGATGTTGGCTCATACTTTGATGGCTGAGGTGTATTAGATTCTTCAAAACTCGCTACGACGTCTCCAGGCTTATCGGGCGACCGCGGCTCTTTCGATGGTTGCTCGTCTAGAGCCTTGACTTCAGCGACTGCGGGTGCAGATGGTGCTTCGGCCGCACGATCCGCTTTGGCAGGATTGGGTGGTAGAAGTTTTGACATCTTGATTCGTCGATGAGGATAGAGTACCGCAGTGAGGCCGCCCTCTTCGCTATTGACAGGGAATGAACTTGTGATCTGCGCAAAAACCCCAACATCATGCACGTCGTCAACGCTTTCTATAATATCTTTGTCCGAATTCTCGTCCTTGAAGAGGAAAGCCCCCACATACGGTTGCCCGCGTTTCATCATTTCTTGTATAGCAGCAGCCACATTTGGGTCGCGGATTGTTATGGCCTTGTAGAACCCGGGAAACAGTGGGCGCTTCGCTATTGGTATAGCCATGACTTGCGGATAAACTTCTGGGACAGATGGTTTCTGTATTGCTCGCTCCGCAGAGCTTTTGCGCCCACCTTTTCTTCCTCCATCTCCAGCTCCGGACCCAGCTTCGCTTCCACCTCCTACCGTACTACTTCCTCTTGCATTGCTCACGCTCGTAGAACTAGGACTAGCTGGGGGATCGGGTGCCCTTTTCCCCTCAATAGACTCGTCAAAGTTGCCGACCTCTTGTGAAGGTTGTTCCTTTTTCTCTGGGTTTCCCTTCTCCTTATCTACGACGGGAATCGGTTCTGGGACATCGTCCGGCTCACGGTCTTTTCGCCTTGCCGGCGACGAGCAGAAGGTATGGGAAAGTGGTATAACATGTCGTGCAGGGTTAGCTAATCGACTCGATCTTAGCGGAGGATGGAGGACTGGGGTATGCTGGGAGGCGGATGATGTATATGTTCTGGGAATCAGATGTGATCGAAAAGTGCTGCTGCGGGCATTGCGGAGTGCTGTTCTCCATGGCAAGATTTGGCTGCAAAGCATGCTCCAGAATGACTGGCAGTTGAGAAGAGATTGGGAATTTGGAAGCTTAGAACTTCTAGCTATTCTTCCAATGCCCAACAATGTATAAGGGTTGTCGTGAAGGCGTTGATTGTATGCGCAAAGTGGCGATTTGTGATTCAAGAGCCAAAATATTTAGGATTTGGCTAGGGCTCCAGATGATGATATCGCTCTCGAAATGCCTTAGTCGCCCACCCCTGCTTGTCCGCTTCGCCTCGAGAAACGCCAACAACTTTTCCTTCTGCCGAGCACATTCCGCATCTAAACCTCACGAACATAGCACAAATGGTGTAGGTGAGTTCAAGATGGTGCAGAAGCCTCGGCTTCCATTACTTATTATGTATATCCAATATAGAAGGATAATCATAGTGCTTGAAACGTGTACTAATCCTGAGCACTAACTGGAAGGCCCACAGCCCCTGTGGAACAACGATACAACTCCTAATCATCCATCGTGATGTCGTCTCACTAGCTGCCTTCCTCTTTCCGAAAGCCTATGGATTGCATAATTTTCTGCATCATCTGCTTCAGGAGCGGCGCACCCTTCCGACCTTCTATCGTTGAGGAATTTCCGGTCTTTTCCCTTTCTTTCCAGTCCTTCATCTCCTCAGCCATAAGATTACACGTCTTTTCGTCCTCTTCGAATGCATGCTCATTCAAGCGTTTTGCTACAGGTCCACTGAACGTGCGACGTTCCGATGCTTCCTTGGAGCCCACCTTGGCTGTATTTCCCATGTGGGCCGGTCTGCGCCTAGCGGAGCTACTTGTAGGAAGGTAAAACCGGTACGATCGTTTTGGACTTCTGGTTGATGAAGTCGTTGCTTTGTTTCGAGACGAAGGATGAGCGAGAGCTGAAATCCTTGATTTTGGGGAAGCATCGAGGACGTTGTTGAGCTTATTCTTAGTAGTACGAAGGACGGTTGGTTTGACCTTCCCAAGGTAAGTAAAATCCTGGTGTTGAGTTTTCAAGCGCGCCCCTGTGAGAGAAGCATCTTCCCTACGTTGTCCAGAAAGGCCGAAAAATCTCTCGTCTCCACAATTCCGAGCGGCGTAGGAACTTCGGCCCTGGTAATGAGACGAAATTGACTCAAGTGGCAAGAGCTTGTAGAGGTCATCCGCAGGATCAAGGTCGTGGTAGGAAGAAACCGATAGAAAAGGTGAGTGTCACAATTTTGGATAACAAGAAGTGTTGCCTACCTCGGAGATGTGCGAAGGGACCGGAGAGCCGACAGTTGCTGTCTCTGACATGGTCCGGTAGCAAGGTGTTCTCCCATGTTCGAGAAAGTCTTGCAGAGTACTTCCCGAAGATATCTTTGCATACTGCTGTGAAATGCCTGCAGGAGACGTGGGAATAGGCTGCCGAGAAGAACCCGGAAAGACCATGCTGGTGGGATGCTGCTAAGATCTCTCCACCTAGAACGGCTTAAGGGTGAAACAGGATAAGCAATTGAGAAATGGGGGGAAAGTGTTATCGAGATTGGACAGATTCAGTAGAGAAATTATTGGTGAAGAGATGGCGATGCAAGGAGTTCGAAGATAAAGAAAGCATATTGGGGGGAATGGTTGTACGATTGCACATGGCTTATGATTAGGTCATGATGAACCGGTCAAACTTTGGAAATTCAGTTCCTATGGAACCAAACCGCGGAACCAGCGGACAGTGACTCCAAAAGGTAAGGCTGCCACCAAGGCCGCCACCAAGACAGCGGGGCGGAAATCCCAGTGTGATTACTAACTCATGTTAGAAGGCAAGCATCAAAGTCACAATCAGTTATCTTATATTGTATATACTGGTTAGAGCTAGAATTAAGGTAGGTCGATATGTATCTCAGCTCTCCTCTAGACAAAGATAGGAAACTAACCGTAGCATGACCGGTTTAAGAAAGCGGAAACTCACTTCACAACCTCAAGACAACCCTCGCACACTGCTCCATATTGCAAAT
>JAABUV010007313.1_pt1 | contig 11632 bp, 14 predicted proteins | sample 5559971 | NCBI WGS metagenome assembly JAABUV01 (sample SAMN10711881, study PRJNA513362) | rock metagenome | isolation source: Antarctica rocks | place: Antarctica: Victoria Land, Knobhead nord | collected 2015-12-19
TGGCCCGCCATGAGAGCCCAGTAGTACAAGCTCGGCCGCATGAGACCCAGTTCGTCGCAGAGAGCGTTGCCGTTGAGCCAGCGGGCGGAAGCGGTTAGGAAATCGGCGGAGGCGTAGCCGGGGGGTTGGCCTTCGAGCGATTTGATGATGTTGTTAGCGAGGATTTTGGAGGTCTCCGAGGGGTGGACTTCGTAGTAGAGGAGAGACTCCATGAGTCGGCGGGACTGAGCGGGGGTTGCGAATTCGTCGGTGGGGCAGCCGATTACGTGACCGATGTAGCGCCAGAGCGCCATGTAGTCTGTTATCTCCTGCTGGCGGAGGAAGATGCCTTGCCGGGGCAGGCTCATCCAGATGAGGGTTGCGGAGAAGGTGTTGATCGTCGCCATGGAGTCCAGGTCGTTGATCGGTATGCCCCAAGCTTGGATATCGTAGTAATCCGGCCGCGTGGACGCAAGCTTCAGGATGCGATTCCTCACCGCAGCGTGCAGCAACCGTACCCTGATCGTTGACGCAAAGCCATCGCCGCCGGGCTGCACACTCTCTAAGCTCTTGGTGCACTGCAGTATATGCTGCGTCGTCTCGAATAACCGACTCCGCGCCACCTTGGTCGAAAACCCTCCCGTCCTCGCCAGTGTCTCCACAACCCTCGCCGCACCCATCCCACCCAACAGAGACTGGTACGCCAACCCCGTCAAGTTCGCCGCGCCATACCGATAGAACACATCCTGTCCCCGCTGTATCTGCTCCCAGTCCACCCAATCCGGAGTCGCCGTGACCTCCCGCCAGAACCTCTGCAGCAGCTCGTCCGTCTCGGCATGATCCCTCAGAATCGCATACAGATCTCTCGGAGGGTTTTTCCCCGGCGGCGGCGGCGCCTCCTGGTCCTTCTCCCCAGCCTCGCCTTCAATCTCAACCTTCAACGGCACCTCGTTCTTCCCCTCGGGAACGGAGAACTGACTCCCACCCCTCGGCAAGTCCCTTTGCGGCGGCGGCGAGAGTTCGTTCAGTCGAGCCAGCACTTGCTCGCCCAGGACGTCGTAACTCTGTTTCAGCGGTTCGCAATGCTCAGGCGTCAAGTGGGCGTCTGTGAGTTCGAAGGTATAGCCCCAGCAACTTGGAGACTTGAGTCAGCAAGCGGACAGGCTGCATTGCGCAGAATGATACCTCTTACGATCTAGTCTGTGGTGTGTGGCGGCGGAACGGGTTAGGCCAGGCCATCTTGTGTTCTTGAACGGTAATAAGGAAATGAAGAGAAAGGAGAGCCAATGGAATATGGAATGAGTACTTTTGACCCGAGTACATGTGTATGCCGCGCGAGGAGAAGGCGAATGCGTACACCGTGTACCATCGGGATATGGTAGTCGCCTCTGAATGGTGACGTCGTTCGCTCCAGGGCTAGACCCAACCGTCGCATGGAGAACCTTCAGGATTATCAGCACGTGCGAGTACCCTCCATGAAGACTGCCGGGCCATGTTGAAGACGTCGACTCTGCGAAGTGATGATGGAACTGCTGGTAGCCCTGGGTAAGGTGGTCTGGTGAAGAGGAGGAGGTGGTATGAGTTGTCAGAATGGGGATACGGGCTGCGCGCCGTGAAGAGCCGTGCACGGTCCATGAAATGACATCGAGGCAGACATCGGGTGGACAACAGACAGTGAAGAGTCTCAGCATACAGCCGCCGCACAATTCGGCGCCGTCTGCTCAGACAAGAGTACAAAATACACGTAGCCTACAAGCGCCTTCGCTAGCAATGACAGTACAAGAAAGCATCTCTTCGACACGGCGACCAAACCTAAAGCTTCCTCCTCTTTCCCTTGCTCTCCTCCACAGCCTCTTCCTCTTGCCCAGCCTCCCTCTCCGCGCCCCTCCACTCCCGAATCTTCGCTTCCACATCCTCGAACATCTCTCGCGTATCAGCCACCAAGCCATCCTCGCCCGGATTGAACATCACCGCATTGGCGAACATCCGGTAGACTTCCTTCTCCAGCTGCGCACCGTTGACAATGGCCTTGGGCGGGATGAGGTCCGCACTGCGCTCGAGTTCGATCGTAGAGCCTTCTGCAGCCTTGGCGGCAGCAGCCGTGGGCGTGGCGGCGGGCGAATTAAGAGACGAAGTAGCGGCGGCGATAGCTCGGGTCCCGGCCGTGATGGCAGCTCGGATCGATTTAAGGTGCTGCGGCTGCTTGATAATCTCGCTGTAGCCACTTGCGTCTCTGTCGCGTACCGGTCCCGCGAAATATGAGGCGTGCTTGTGACTCGTGGTGTCGTTCATAATGGTTGATGCCATCTTGTTGAAGTTACGTGTTGCGAGGATGGTAGTCGGGCGAGGTGGTGGCGAGCGCGGGTCGGCGTCATGAGTAGCGATTATTGACTGCTGCCGGATGCGCTTGGGTCGTGATTGAGGCTGCGACTGCAAAGTGCCGCGCCGTTTCCTTGTCATGGGACCAGAAGCGGGAGTAGCGGAAGGCTCGGCGATGTGTTCAAAGGCCTCAAACGATTCAGCCGGAGTGGAGGGCTCATCCTTGACAGTCCCACGACTTCGCGGTCGAGCATCAGTAGCGGGGTCGGCACCAGCAATCGTGGCGACTGACTGACTTCGCGTCTGGGTTCGTGCCGCTTCTTCCGCGGTGGAAGATGCCACACTGTGAGGACTGCGATCTCGAGTTCGTCGAGTTCGTGCCTTACTGATCAATGGCACTGCTGACGTGGGCTCACTCGTGACAACAGGCCCGGCCTTGAGTGCAGATCGCTGTATCCGAGTCGGTGACTTTGCGCGGGTCAATACTGGGCTCAGAGGCTCCACATCGGGCGCAGATAAGGTGCTCGGCAGTATGAGCGGAGGTGGACGCCGCTCACTCTTCCATACAGGCTTTCGGTCCACTCTCGGTGGAGTCGCGAGAGCATTGACGATTTGAGTGATGAGACGTGCATGAGCTGGGTACCTAGGTTCGGTCAAGGGAGCGTTAGGATACTGCGGATACGAAGGTGTTCTCTGCAAATGCAAGGGCGCCGACGGTTGCTGCCCAAATTGCTGCACTTGCGTAGTGGGCTGTGGCTTGAGCGGAGGCCTGCTTTGCTGCGAGCCATCGACTGGCCAAGGCTGAAGCGGAAAGCCACCTTGGTGTGATGGCGCAACCGGGTAGCGTGGCAGCGGTGGAGGCTGCGGTGCTTGGTACGAGATTCTCCGATCCAAGTAAGGCTGGGACTGATAGTAATCTGGTGATATTCGCAGCTGCGGCGAATAGGCAAGTGCCGGCGGCGGGCCAATCGAGGGGCGATGTCGCGGCTGATAGTGCTGCTGAGGTAGATTCGAGCCTCTCATGATCGGGGACGCAGCGTGCTGTGGCGGCGGATGCTGCAGCTGCATGCCCGGCGGTAGAGGTAATGTAGGCCTTGGCGAGGATGATGGCCTGGACAATGAACCTTGGATCTGAGACCCTGGCGTAGGATGTGCGTGCGGTGGTCCGTACGGTGGATGATGCATACTGGATGGCGAATGCGCGTATTGCTGCTGGAGATACGGCTGCATGCCTGAAGCTACTGCTGCTGGCATCTTCGGTGGAATACCGAAGTGAGGCGACTGTGGTGCCATCTCCGACAACGGCGGCAGAGTCGTGTTTGACGACGTTCTCCGATGACCACCAAATCCATTCTGTGGTTCTGGTCCGTGGTTGATCACGGCATCAATCTTGGCCTGGGAATATCGCTTTGCGGGGGCTTCTGCGTTGACTTCGCCATTTTCCTGACGCGATAGGGTCACGGCTGCGGAGGGTTTGGAGAATTGCGCGAGATCCGGTCGCTGCGCAGCGGGCTGCGTGTGAGCGAAGGAAGAAGGCTTCGGGCTCTGCGCCGTATCCTGCGCCGGCTGTGGTCCTCCATCCCCCATGCTCGCTGCGACATCTCCCACCTCGCGTGCAAGCACATGGTACTGACACTCGTGCTCGCGAAGCTCTTTCACCGCCTTCGTACGGTACGTCGCATACAGTCTACTGACCAGCTGCGGGATCAAGTACGAACGTTTCGCGGCCTCCTGTACGGTCGGCAGCGGCGGACTGGGGGCCTTTCGCTTTCTCGTTGCAAGCGAAGCATCGCCATTTGTGATCGCGTGGCCGGTCTCATTCTCCACGTGCGGCTTTAGATCGCGTCGCACCTCTTCCTTCAATAACCATAAGTAAAGCTGTCGTAGCGCATCAGGACTAAGCCGGTCTGCATCGTAGGCCGGATCATTGCGGACAAGCGGAATCGCTTTCAATTCTTCGGATATGCGACTAAAGCTGAAGCTGATGGAATCGCCGTTGCTCGTACCCTCGTGACGGAGAGCTTGGAAGAGTAGAAGTTGCTCCAGAGGCGTGTATGCAGTAGTCGACAGGCTGGTCATGAATCCGTCCGGAGCGCGGTCGCAACGGAGCGCTGGCGAGGAGGAGTGCAACAGGGCCAGGGTGAGAGATCATTATTATAGCCTGCGGTCAACAAAGACTCAATGAGGCATCGTACGTCCAGATCTGACCGCGGTAATGAGTTGGGTTGTACACCTTGATGGAGTCGGATGCCCGTTTGATGCTTCCGCTTGTGCTCGAAGTCGTCAAAATTGCGACCGTAGCTTTCATGCCTCAGGCCGACACGGGAGGCACTCGAGCTTCATACACGCTGAGTAGAACACAATCACGAACACCTCGCGAGTCACGGCGGGCGACTACAGGTAGTCGGCGTCCGTGATCAGTGAGAGCAGTGTAGGCCGTTGCTAAGGTGTCCTTGCTGCTTGCTCGGCTATGACCACGCACGCGTTGCGCCCCTGCCTCATGCCTTGCTTCGGTTATAGCAGGGGCTAAAGCATATTCTCCTGGACGATCTCATACACAAACACACCTTCCTTATCCCTCACATCTAGCCAAGCACCCGAAGATCGACTGACATCGTAGTGTCGATTGCTGTTTCGAGCTCGTCGTGATACCTCTCAGCTAGAGGCGTTGGCAACGTCGACGGCAGCATTCCAGGCACAGCTTATACCATTGACGCGACTACATAATGGCAGGAAGACCGGATCAGAGGACGGTGCAGCAACCGTGTGCTCCCCCGTAACTCCTAAGCTAGGCATGGGCTCACGACCATGCAGCAACGTTGTTCAGAGCTTCTCCCAGGACTTGGACGCCATGTTTGGGCTAGACTCTGAGGGTGGACTGGACTCTGAGGGACGCGGAGTAGGTCACTTGGAGCAGACGGTAGAGGAGAAGTATGCCATGTACACCCACAGCCTCTTCCGGTGGTCGTCTGACGTCTGTCAGAAAGCAGAACGTCACTTCAGGCCACCAACAACTCCAAGAGCTCGAAGCCCGGCTACGTGAGACCGAGGAGCGACTAGCTCGGGCCTCTCGAGGCAGCTCGCCGGCACGGCAAGCAGACACGGGTGCCCCAATGGCCGAGGATACGCAGCAGCAACATCGCATGGGAACTCCGAGATCAAGCTCTCTCCGATCACCTCCCGTTGTCCGACCTCAAGCCGCCGCCCGGGAAGACACAACAAGACTCATGGGAGGCATGCCTGGAGCATTACCGCAGACCCCGATGGAGCATAGTGGGAAGAGCGAGTACGTCATGGTGGATCGGGATACGGGTCGGTCAGAGCGAGGGTATGGCCAGTAGGTGGTGGGTGTTGGATTGGGTTGATGTTGCGCCTTGCTGGTACCATTACTAGCGGATACAGTCGCTGGAAAGCCGTGCATGGGGAGTGGTATGCAAGTAATCAGAGCGGACTACTTGAGGTACAGATGACTATTCGTTCACATAGGCACCGTTAGCTTGACGGAAGCGCAGAACTTAGCCGATCGCAGCATCGCTCACTTGCAGAGTCTTCGATACCGTCAGCTGGTAGCTGAGTCCAGCCGGAAAGACAACGAAACATCTTGGGATCGCTGTACAACGTTGATCATGTTTACACCAACACCAGAAGCTCAACTTGTCGCAGCGTTGGAGCTACATGTATTGCCGGCCCGACACAGTCTTCCCGTCAAATCCGTACGGTACCTGCATCATACCCCGCCGGCACTTTTGATGGAGCCCGCACGACACCACCTACATGTATGCCTCGGAACAAGCTGGAGGATGAGGCCAATTTCCGCCGTATTGTTCTCGAAGATGACCTCACAAGCATAAGGTAGGGCCTCACACGGATCGGAGTCTGGCATTCTCACGTCTCATTACCAGGCACGCTCCGAACATCTCATTACCTGTCTACTCTGAATCACGACCCTTCACCCACAGTAGCACCCACTCACGCAGCATGGCATACTGGCAACTCGTTGGAGGCGCTCTGCTGCTCACCACTGCCCTGTACTTCACAAGCATCAGGTTTCGCCTGGGACTCCGTGACGTTCCGGGACCATTCCTGGCAAGTATCTCTGATGCAGACCGGATATGGAGTTGTGCTACAGGCTTGCAGATGAATTACCACTTGAAGTTGCATGAGTGGTATGGTCCCCTCGTTCGCATCGGGCCCAAGCACATCTCGTTCTCCGACTCCAGCCTGATCCCGCAGATCTATGGCATCACGAGCAAATCCTGGAAGGTCAATAACTTACCACCATGGCTACGAGAGTGAAGGAGGCTGATGTTCTTGCAGAGCGACTTCTACAAGATGTTCGACATCAAGGCGCCGGGAGGGCAGGTACCGACAGTCTTCTCCGTCAGAGATGAGAACCGACATAGAGGCATCAAACGACCTATTGCGGGCGCGTACTCGATGAGTACTATGAAGGAGCTCGAGCCGATGAACGATGCTTGCTCAGCCATTCTACTGCGGAAGCTGGATGGTATGGTCGGTCAAGATGTCGATCTTGGCAAGTGGGTGCATGTAAGCATGCTTAGAACAGCAATGCAATTTCGACGTACCTGACTGACTGCTACTCAGTGGTACGCTTTCGACGTCATCACATCCATCACCTTCTCCAATCGCATGGGCTTCATGGAGCAGGAAAAGGACGTCCAGAACATTATCGCCGCAATCGAAGGCCGTCTGGTCTACAACAGCATCGTCGGCCAGGCACCGTATCTTCACAAATACCTCTTCGGCAATGCATTCGTGACGTGGCTCGTCAGCTTCATACCCGCCCTGGCAGTCCTAAACTCTTCGCGGCATATCGTTGCTTTCGCGGCGCAAAATCTGCAGCGGTATCAAAACAAGGAGTTCAATACTGTGCACTTGCAGGATATGTTGGATCGATTCAAGCGGTATCGAGATGGCGAGCAGGTTATGAATGACGATGAGCTACTTAGTAATGCCGTTAGCAACATGTGAGTGGGAATGGGTGGGATCGGGTAGATGTTGGCTGACGTTCCTGCAGCTTCGCCGGTTCGGACACGACTGCTGCCTCGCTGCGAGCCATCTTCTACTACCTCTGCCGGAATACTGAAGCTCACAAGAAATTGCTCGCTGAGATTGATGAGGCTGATAGAGCTGGCGAGCTGTCCGACCCGGTGACGTTCGCCGAGTCGCAAAATTTGCGGTACTTTCAAGCTGTGATCAAGGAAGCCCTACGTATGTGACCAACGAAGCAGCCCTGCGCATAATCTATTACTGAGAACTCCCAGGAATGCATCCAGCCGTCGGCCTCCTCCTCGAACGTCTCGTCCCTACCGGCGGCGCCGAAGTAGCGGGAACCCACTTACCCGAGGGAACCGTAATCGGCATGAACCCCTGAGTCGCCGCGCGTGACAAAGTAGTCTACGGACCCGACCCCTACGCTTTCAGACCAGAACGCTGGCTCGAAGCCGATGAGCAAAGTCTGAAGCTGATGGAGCGGAATTTCCTGGCTTTCGGGTCCGGGACGAGGACGTGCTTGGGCAGGAATATCTCACAGTTGGAGATTTCGAAATTGGTGCCGCAGGTGCTGAGGAGGTTTGATTTCGATTTGGCGGAGCCGGGGAGAGAGTGGACGTTGCATTGTTATTGGTTTGTGAGGCAGACGGGGCTGATTTGTCGGGTGAAGAGGAGGAAGGAGTGAGGTTCTGTGGAGACATTACGTATTGGGCTCAGCTTTCAGGCCGCTCATAAGAAAGCGTCACTATGGGCTTCCCAAGTTGACATTCCCGGTGCGTTGCATAATCTATGCCTCGTCGCCAGCCGGCTGCCAGGCTAAAAACTCGCAAAACGTTTACGGAAACTATGGCCCGGTAGGCCAGACAATCATCCATCTAGTCACGCACATCGCTTCGTCGCCACTTCTGCTCAATGTGGTCTCTGCGTCTTACGTGGAAATGCCAAGCGCTCCATGGGCGTTCTCACAATCCATGCTATCATCTCTAAAAGTGACCAGCAGCCCAGCGCTGCAACTCGTCCGCAGATGCAAGCTGACTTCCAACCACTACTCAATACACTTCCCACCATGAAACATATGCCTGCACAACAATTCCGTGACCAGCGCCTCGTCCTTACTTCCATCTTCACCCGTCCTCAAGTCCTCTCGCCCCCGATCACGGTCTTGTAACACGGCCTAGTACCGTGGTCATGATACGTGCAGCCGCTGCCCTCAGCGGAGAACGCCGGATTGTACCTGCGTTGCTCGTCGTTCAGCCCTTCCAATCGCGCCGCCACATCGCGGTAGAACTCCGCGCAATCCGAATACGCAGGCGCCTTCGCCAGCTGACCGATGGGCCAAATGAAGACAGTGATGTCAACCACCAGGCGTCTCAATCCGCAGCTACCCGCGGTCATCGTGTATACCCCTCTGTACAAGCCGAGCGGGTACTGTGGGCCCTCTGTCATCAATTTGTTGATGAGCGCATCGACCACGGCATCTTGGAACGCCACGCAGATGAGCTTGTTGCCTAGAGTCCACGCCAGCGCCAGACGTTGGTACTCCCAGTCCTTGAGATTCTCACCGTCGTGATCGCCATCTGCTAGACTGTGGATGGCGCTGGTATATAGGAAGCTGGCGAACATTCGAAAGCAGTCGGGGTCATCTTCGGGCAGCCGGACGATGCGGTCTTGGCCTTCCACCCACTCCTTTCGCATTGCAGCCGCGAAGAAGTCGCTATGGGTAGTCAAGAGCTCTTCGTGGCAATAGAAAGTCCGCTCTTTGCCATCGGAGCCGACCACGACTGTGATAGGTCTGGTAGTGGTACTTTGATCAGGGTCAGCGCGGTCTAAACTGCACCGTATCTAGCCAGAGACTCACCAGAACGCGTCCGCCGTCGGTCTGCGTTTACCGGCCATTTTCACCTTCTGTTCGCTCTTATGGACTTGTTGGTGGCCTTCGGATGCCATCTCGATATCTTTGGTGTATGTGTTGAGTGCGGCGTGGTGTGCCCTGGTTGCACGATGCGAGGGAGCAACATAGTGCGTAGATCAAATTTTCATCGAGTGTGAATGTGAATGTGCGGGAAGTGCCGCAACCTCGTGCCAACGCCAGATTCGCACCAGACCGCCTAGCTGCATTGACTAGTGTCAAGAATGGCGCCGCCGCAACCCCTTCTTACTGGGTGTTCTATATCATACCGTGTGGAGAGGTCCTGCTGTGTTGCTGTGACAAGATGACCAGCATTTCAGTCCTTCACCGCTTGGGAGAACCTAAGATATACAGCCTCGTGTTCTTTCAACGTGTAAGTCAAAGCAGGCGTGATAGCGTCTCTTCCATTGAGACAAGAAATCTTGCATGTTCCGGGCCGGAGAACGTACTAGGCTCATGTTGCGTGGCGAAGCGCCTCGTTCATAGGCTCTTCATGCTTTTATCCACGACCATCAGTCCATCGCGTCCGTCCCTTTCACCTCCCTCTCTGGCCCAAACTTGATCAAACAAAGCTCCCCAAACTCCCGCATTCCCTCAGCCCTTTCATCATCATCCCCACCTCCCATCCTAATCTTCTTGATAGCAAGCAGCGCCTCTTTATCTCCCTTAGCCTGCGTCCAAGACCCCTGCTCTCTGTCCTCCGGCGGCTCCTCGAAGTTCATGCCTCTGCCTCCTCTGAAGCTACCGCGCATGCCCCTAACACCGCCGCGTTGGTCATAGCGACCGCGTCCTCTACCTCTACCTCTCCCTTGTCCACGATTAGAGGGTTGGGGGGATGGGTACAGTGAGCTGAGGAGGGGCTGCTTGTTCCATGTCCATTTCTCGCTTGGTCCTGGCTCCAGTGTCAAAGCGTAGGATAGCTGTAACTGTGCCTGGAGGGTCGGGTAGCGGGTCAATAGCCGCTTGAAGTCCGGATCATCCTCGAAGCCTGTGAAGTCTACTTTTGGTGTCCGTTGAGTGGTCCCAGGGCGATCGCGTTTCGCTTGCTGGTGTCGCTGCTGGATTACGGTAGCTTCTTCAGCTGTATGGTGTTGCTTGTGAGATTTGTAGCAGGTGATGGAGCAGCTACTGGGCGTCAGAGAGGAGGAAAGAAGAAGACATGATACGGTACACCTACTAGCTCAACTCGCAGATGGGACACTTGTACTTGGAGTCTTGCTCGTGGCAGACGCCGCACTGTGGAGATGACATGATCTTCCGGTCATTATGGTGTCCGTCTGATGTTGAAGTGTCTCTGATTGTGAATGTGTAAGGTAAGTCTCGAGGTGATGTCGAGGTCGCCGCTGCCAAGCCATATCGCGGCGAACTGTCTCTCACCTCCGGAAGCAGATGACAGCAACCACCTTACTTACATCCACTGAATCGCACAATGGCGCCTCCACGATATAGAAGCCTGCAAGAGCTTGCGACCAAACGATGGACATGTCCCACCTGCGCCCGCTCCACCCGACCTTCCTTACTGCGACACCAGCAAAGACGAAGCCTCCAAACCACGCAGAAGCCTCGACAAGATGCGGCGCCCACGATGGACCAATTGCGCAAGCCATTCGAGAAGCGGAACGCCAATACACTCTACTACACCCTCTCCATTATCCTCGGCACGGTCGCTCTCTCCTACGGCTCCGTACCCCTCTACAAGACCATCTGCCAGCAAACGGGGTGGGGCGGACAACCCATCAAATCCGCCGCTCACGGAGGCACCCTTGACCCTGGAGACTCGGACAGCATAGCGGCCAAACTCACACCCATCACCACCTCCCGTCGCCTCCGCATTACGTTCGCGGGCAGTACTTCCGATATACTACCCTGGAAATTCACGCCTCAGCAACGGGAAGTCCGGGTCTTACCCGGCGAGACGGCGTTAGCATTCTATACTGCGACGAACCAGTCGCCGACGGAGGATATTATAGGCGTGGCGACGTATTCCGTGACACCTGCGCAGGTGGCGCCGTATTTCAGCAAGATACAGTGTTTCTGTTTTGAGGAGCAGCGGTTGAACAAGGGCGAGACGGTGGATATGCCGGTGTTCTTCTATATCGATCCGGAGTTCTTGAAGGATCCGAATATGAAGGGTATTGATAGTATTACGTTGAATTATACGTTCTTCAGTGAGTATGCACAACGATGAAGGAGTGTAATAAGAGCTGACATTATTTACAGAGGCAAAGTACGACAAGAACGGGCATCTTGCGCCCATGCCAATGCCGTACTGATTAGACTTCGACCACTGTATCTAGTACGCTCCGCCTGCGAAGCGTTGTGCACGACATATCGTTGTTCTAGCATGCCTGCTCATCACCCACACGCAGTCTCAGCTTACGCATCATTCCCACTCGCCGGGATCCCCTCTGT
>JAABUV010007315.1_pt1 | contig 11629 bp, 12 predicted proteins | sample 5559971 | NCBI WGS metagenome assembly JAABUV01 (sample SAMN10711881, study PRJNA513362) | rock metagenome | isolation source: Antarctica rocks | place: Antarctica: Victoria Land, Knobhead nord | collected 2015-12-19
TGGCGGCCATGAAGGCCGCCGGCGTGCTCATCTTCACGGGCGGCTTGGATGACGCCGCGCCCGTGTTCAGCGTGGACGCCGCAAGCGGCACGCCGCTGGTCACAGACGGACCGTTCATCGAGACCAAGGAGCATCTCGGCGGTTTCGCGGTGATCGATGTCGCCGACGAGGAGGCGGCGCGGCTGTGGGCGGGCAGGATCGCGACGGCATGTGCTTGGCCGCAGGAAGTGCACCGGTTCCGCCTCCCCGTTGAACGGCCCGAGGGTTCCTGACTCACCGACGATCGTGACCGACCGGGGCGTCGGATGAGCAACGGGGGATCAGCGCTTCGTGGTGGATAAGTGTGGTTACCCACCAAAGACTCGGGTCGGCCGAGGCTTCTAGCGAACGGTGATCCGATCGGGGCGCGTCCTGCTGGTTCGGTGCCCGGTGGTGGGTGCGGTGTTTGGCCAGCCACCAGCCGTGGCTCATCCCGACGCCGAGGTTCGCCAGCAACCGGCCGGTCCACTCGTTGAGCTGGTTCGAGTCGAACACCTGACGGTGGGACGCTTCGTGCCCGAGGAACGCGAGCTGGGCGAGCACCCCGCCCACGGCTGCGGCGAGTTCCCCAGCACCAGCGACCACACGGCCAACCCGGCCAGCGCCGCGAGGACCCCACCGAGCATCGCCGCCTAGAAGCCGTGACGGCGACGCATCAACCCGGCATCGATCACCTGGCGGCGCAGCATGGCGATCGACGCGAGCGGGTCACCACGGTGGACTCGTGCGCGCGGAACCCGGGAACCATCGGGTCCGGTGACGCCACGGGCCCGGTGGGGTGAGCTCGCGCGGCGACCGGCAACCGATGGTCCGGGCGCCGCGGAGGTGGCGCGGTCGCCGGCAGGCGGCGTCGACCGGACGCCGAGCTGCTCCACGGCCGGCTGGAACCGGCCGCCGACGACGTCCTCCTCACCCCCGCCGAGGAGGCCGCCTACCAGCGCACCATCACCCGGATCAACGGCATCTGGGCACTCGGCAGCCCCCTCGACCGATTCACCTACTGACCACCCGCTCGATAGCGCCGCCAGAAGGTCAGGGGCCCGCAGGGTGTTCGGTGGCTGCTGCCAGGTCGACCCGGTTACCGGTCTGCTGTCCAGGAACGAGGGGACGCGATTGCTGGTGTCGATCCACCAGGCCAGTCGGGGATTGATGCGTTCAGTGGTGTCGCGGATCCGGGTGTAGTCGCCGGTGAGGTCCCAGGTGTGGACCGGTTCGTGGTCGGCGATCCGGTTGCGGAGCAACCGGAGATGGTCGACAGCGTCGTGCAGGCGGGGTTGTCGGGCTCCGGGAAGGAGTGGCGCAGGCAGGGCTGCCAGAGGGTGCGGTTATAGCCGGCGGCGAGCAGGGGCCACCCCTGGCGACGTTCGGCGGCTTGGTCGGCAATCAGCCGGCCGATGTCGGCTTTCATCACCGTCACAACGTGAGGGCCGGGGCCTCACGGGCGTGTTGTTGTGGTTGCCTATGGACACGCGGTGGGTTGGGGAGGTCACGCGCGCGCCTTCGCTGGCGGTGTGGATCCTTCGTCGGAAATGAGCGCCCGCACGATTTCCTCGGGATTATTTGCGACAGGCTCTCCGAGTTCCGTTCGTGCGGTGTTAACGAACACATATCGCTTCGTCTCCATTTCGACCGCGTAATCGGACCAGTCCTCTTCAACTTCCTTCCGTTCGCTGTCGAGCTCTGGACCGTCCATGAGTGCCCGGTAGTACGCCCTCGCGTCCGGTAAACATTCTGCGCCCGCAACCATCTCGACGACGTATCGGGCGGTTTCCAATCGTGCGGCCAATGCTTGGAGCGACTCGAACGGTTTCAGGCTTGACGGAGGCCTGTAGTGTTCATTGACCTGACCTAAGAAGTACTCGCCGCCTGCTGCTAGCAATTCAACGTATGCGATTCGGCGACGTTCCTCTTGTCGCAGTTCGGTCGCCTTCGTTTCTCGGCGCCGATCCAGCATCAGACCCATGAAAGCTGTGACAAGCGATCCAATGAACCCGCCGATGACACCCGCCGGCAGCGAGGCAAGCTGGTGCGCAGACGACGAAGCCTGTTGCGCGGCGAATCTCACCGAGTCTCCTCTTGGTTGGGGGGCCTCATCCGCGATCGGTGGTGATGGTGGCACTGAGTCGATGTCGGGAGGGCGCACGACGAGCAGGTGCCCTGGCGTCACCGGGCCGAGGGGTGGGGAAACGAGGTGCATCCCACGCGGCTCCACCCGTGGGGTTGTAGCCGAGGCCGGTGGTCGCCCGGTCAGCGGTGTTCGCAGTCGATGCCGTCATGGTCGCTGTCGCGGTACCAGTCGTACTCGGGGTCGACGCCTTGGGTGTAGGGGCCGTACCCGGCGGCGATCGCGGCTTTGCAGGTGCTGAATCGTGGGTCCAGTCCCGCGGACTGGACCGGCTCGGGGGCCGGGCTGGTCGGCTTCGTGGTCGGCCGGTGTGTGGGTCGTGGGGTGGGCCGGTGGGTGGGGGAGGCGGTGACCGGGTCCGCCGGCGGCGCGGCTTTGGCGCCGGGGTTCGGGGCGGGTACGGCGCTGGTGGCCTCGGTGGGCAGTGTCTGGCTGGGGCAGCCGGTGAGCAGGTGGGCGGTCGCGGCCCGCTCCGGTGGGGTGGCCCAGAGCCGGTACTTGGTCTTGACGGCGACCTGGCGGGCGACGTAGGCGCAGCGGATCCCGGTGGCTGGGGGCAGCCAGGTCGCTGCGTCCCCGTCGCCCTTCTGGCTGTTGAGCCGGCCTTGGACGGCGAGCAGGTTCAGCGGGTCGTTGGCGAACTGCTCCCGCTCGGTGGTAGGCCAGGCGAAGGCGCCGATCTGCCAGGCGTTGGACAGGGCGACGACGTGGTCGATCTGCACGTCGCTGCTGGTGTCGACCCCGCGGGTGAACCGGATGGTGGTGCCGCTGTAGGGGTCGGTGAGGGTGCCGGTGGCTACTTCGCAGCCGCTGCTGCCCGCGGTGGCGGTGAGGTCCCGGCGCAGGACGTCGTCGCGGGTGTCGCAGCCGTTCTGATCGACGTCGGCCCATGCCGGGCCGAACGCGTCTCGGCTGTACCCGGTCTTCGCCGCCCGGCCCTTCACCGGCAGCGCGAGCAGCGCGGCCGCGGCCGGCTCCAGGCCGGCGGACACCGCCTTCACATCGCGCGTCGGGACTGGCTTCGAGGTCGGTGCCGTCACGGGCGGGGGAGCCGCCGTGACGGCCGGTGCGGCTGTGGTCGGAGCAGGCACCGGTGCGGCGGCCGCGGTGGTCGGTGCGGCCGACGGAGACGACGTGGCCGCGGGAGACGACGGCACGGGGCTGGGCGTCGCTGGCGGGTCGGCTGTGGTGGTCGTCTGCGGCCGAGCCGGGGCGACGACCAGGCCGATGATCAGCAGGACCACGCCGCCGGCGGCGAGTCCCGCGGTGGCCCGCGCCACCGGCTTCGCCCGCCGCCCCCGGAGCCGTTGGAAGACAGCGATCACTCCAACGGGGAGGGCCGCCAAGAGGGCAAGGACCCCGATCACACGCAACGCGACACCCATGCCGACTCCGCTCTCAGGGCGCTCACCCGGTCACGAGCAGCGACCGGTCCGGCGCAGAGCGTACGACCGGGAGGTGACAGATCGATGATCTTGTCCACACCGCACGCGCCTACCGGCGCTCTGCAGCACCCGGCGCAATGGGCAGGCCGCCCAGCTCCGCGGACGGATGGCGGCTGTCCGCGGAGCTGGGGGGGCTGTGGCGACCAGGGCGAAGCGTGAGCTGTTCGGTGAGGTCCAGGTCCGCAGCGCGGTCGTGCCGCATGGGGACTGGTCCCCCGATCAGGCCATCGGCCTGCTCGGCCAGGGGTACAGCGTCGACCCGGGGCGTGACGCTCACCGGGTACGACCGGCGGTGGCTGGCAGCCCAACAGCCCCGAGCGCCTACCTGACCTGATTTTGCTCAGTCCCCGGAGACGTCAAGGTCCGACAGCTCGCAGCGGGGTTCGGCCTTGGCGCGGGTCGGGGGGCAGGTGCTGCCAGGTCACCGAGCTGATGACCTTCGGAAGCTCGGTGAGACCGAGGTTGCGCCGAAACAAGGCCAGCGTGGTGCCCAACCCGTGGGCCGCTGGGGCCACGATGCCGTGGCGGCCGAGCTGGTGCGCGGCGGCCGCGACTCGCTGGCAACCGTCGTAATCGCCGACGGGTGAGCTGAAGTCCTCCTCGGTGAGCCCGACGGTTTGCTGGTTACTGACGACGGTGAGGTCGAGCAGGTCGGTGACCTGCTCGTTCACGGTGTACAAGTCGCGTGGCCGGACCCGGTCGGGGCTGACGTTGAGTTCCTCGACCAGGTGCCGATACGCCTCGACGATGGCGCCGGCCTCGCTGTCAGCGAGGTAGATGACCGGGAACGAGGCTCCCCATCGACCGTCCGTACCGCCCGCGAAGGCGTCGCGGCTCGGTGCGGCATGGCGGTAGTAGGTGCCTGCTCGGCTGGTCGGTGGGACCTGCGCTACGCGCTCGACGAGGGATCGGTCAGGGGTCACCGTCTTTTCGGCCCGCCGGCTAGGGCGTCGACCGCGTTGAGCACCCGCTCAAAATCGCCTTCGCGGAGTAGGTCCAGCGGCCTCTTGCCCTGGAACCGGCGGAGCCGGGCATGTAGCCAGATCTCGATACCTTCGTCGTCGTAGACGTCGGAGAGGGACTCGATGACGTACTTGAGCTCGAACAGCCGGTCCCGGCTGGCGCCCTCCGGGCGGGCTGACCCGCGCGCCCAGTTGTAGACCGAGCGTTCGCTGACGCCGCTGACGTCTCCGATCTCGGCGACGGTCAGCGCGCGTCGGGCGTCAGCCACCACCCGGCTGTACACCGGGGATTCCTTGTGGGCCGCTGTCTCGTCGGTGACTGCCGACACGTCGTGGCCTCCTGCCGTTGGTGGGGTGCCTCCCCGCTCGGGAGTTCGTGTTGACAGCTTAGGTTCGCACGCAGCTTCAGGTCCAGATGCGTTCGAGACTGCGTGTTACCATTCAGGCCTACTGAGGAGGACTCTGATATGGAGCTTCTGATTCGAGCCGCCCGGTCCGACACCCGGGTGATCGAAACGCTGTGTACCCCAGCGGCCGCCGGCCTGCTGGCAGTCGACCAGCTCCCGCTGGCGGGACTCGTGGTTGACGCGCCGCTGGCGGTCAGTCACCCAACGTTCGCCAAGACCGTCCGAGCGGCCGCCGTGCCGCTTCTGATCGACCCGCTGACGCCGCTGCTGCTCAGCGAACAGGCCCCTGACCACGCATGGGCCCGTCTTCCGTTCGGTGTCGGACGAGCGCTAACCCTCGGTGAACTCTCGCTCCCGGACGCCCAGGACCGGTACGTCGAGGCCGTCATCGAGTTTCAGCGCGCCAACGGCGCCACCTGGCTGATCCCGCCCTACCTCTACGCCACCGAACCGAGCGACCCAGCGTTCGACGTGGGGCTGCAGCTACTCGCCCGGACGGCTCGGTACCTCGACCGTCGACAACTCGGTCTTCCCGTCGTGCCGGTGTTCGCAGGCTCGCTGCTCGGTTTCGGCCCGCGTCCTGCTTGGAGCGACGGCCTCGACCGCTTCCTCCGGACTGCGGCGATGTTGGAGAACCTTCGGTACGTCGCGTTCTCCTGGTCGACGAGTGGCCCGGGTAAGGAGAGCGCGGGAAAGCTGATGCACCTGCTCACGGCCACCGAACACGCGGCCTCGATCAGCCACATCATCAGCTGGCGTCAGGGTCTCTATGGACTCGCCCTCGCCGCGTGCGGCGCGGACGGATACGAGACTGGCGCGGGACGGGGCGAACGACTCCACTACCCAAAGTTTCTTGCGGACCAGAAGCCGCAGCTACCACGGCCCGAGGAAGATGAGGACGGGCCTCGCGGCAGCGCCTTCGTATACCTCGGTCCCCTCGGCCGCAGCGTTCGCCGCAAGGCAGGTACTGCTCTCCTGAGTGACCCCCGAGTGGCTGGGTCCCTCGTCTGTCTGCACCCCGACACCTGCTGCCCGAACGGTCCGGAGAGCATGAAAGTTCAGTGGCGCGAGCACGCCGTCCGAGCACGCGCCGGCGAACTCCGAGACCTTGAGGCCATCCCTCCTAACCGAAGTTGGCGTCTCAACGCCGCAGCAGCACGTAGTAGCCAGGCCAGCCTCGTCGCCCGAGCCGCCAACGAAGTCCTAGCCAGCGCCAGCACTCCGGTTACCGACCGGCTCCCTGACCAGGTGTTTGCGGACCTAACCCGAATCTTCAGTGAGATGCGCGACCGCGGACAGACCCAAGTCGCTTAGCGGGCCATGCCTGTTCCTGTGGAGCTTGACCCGGTTCTCCGGACACCTGGTCTGAGGTGACCCGGTCGTGGAGATGGTGGTCGAGATCCTCAAGCGGGCCTCGGCGTTGTTCGCCCGCGAGAACGTCCTCCCAAAATGAGGGCCCGGCTGGTCCGCGAACTGGCCGCCGACGGGTTCCCCGTCACGGTGACCTCCCCGGGTGCTCGACCTGCCGCGCGCGAGTTACTACGACAGCCTGACCCGGCCGCTGTCGGCTCGGTCCCGGGTCGACGCGGCCCTGACCGTCGCTGTCACCGAGGCCCACACCGCATCGCGCGGCACCTACGGCGCCCCGCGGGTCCACGCCGAACTCCGACTCGGGCTCGGGACCTGCTGCGGCCGCAAGCGGATCGCCCGGCTGATGACCGCCGCCGGGCTGGTCGGGGTCTCCCACCAGCGCAACGACCCAGCAACCGGCCGCTGCCGGGCCCGCACGAAGACCTGGCCCACCGGGAGTTCACCGCGGCCTGAGAACCCACCCGAACTGCCCGAGAAACCGGGTCAAGCTCCAACACCGTGGCCACGACATGCGCCGCAACCCCGGGGGTCCGCTAACTGAGAGTCACGGTCAGCGCTAACAGCGGCTGCATAGCAGGACGGGGTAGCGGTGCTGACTTGACCTTGACAACTTAATGATGATGCAAGGCCGTGCAGTGCTTCGGCCGTGTCGGGGCAGCCCAGCTTGGCGAGGTCGAGGTCCACGCCCCCTGGCAGCGAGGCCTGGTTAATCACGTGTCGGTTCGTTGAGACCCATGACGAGGAGTTCCCGCCAACCGGCGCACCACCCGACCCCAACACTGCCTTGGCGGAGCAGGGACCTCAGTCGGCGGTGCGGGTCGGGCCACCGGCGGCGACGGAGTCCGGCTGGACCACCCACCGGGACAGTGACGGGTCGCCGGCCTCGACGAGGTAGTCCCGAGCCCTGGTCGAGTCGGTCCCCGCCGGGACCCGGGCCGCGCGGAGCACCACCGATCCCACGGTTGCCAGGACGAGGTTGACCAGCAGGGCCACGAAGCCGACGTACACGGTGGTGACACTCCCGCCGAACGGGTGCCAGCCGGCCACCGACAGGCGCCCCAGCGCCAGGGCCGACCCGCCGAAGTGGGCTTTCCCGTTGGCGGGGTTGGGGATCCCGTAGAGCAGGAACAGCCCGTAGGCCAGCCCCGCCGCCCAGCCCAGGACGAGCGCGGTCCGGTGGAACCAGCGCGTGTACAGCCCGATGACGACGGCGGGCAGCGTCTGCAGGATGATCACCCCACCGATCAGCTGCAGGTCCACCGAGAACTGTGGGTCGACGAAAACGATGAACCCCAGAGCACCGAACTTGACCACCAGCGAGGCGAGCTTCGCCTGGCGCGCCTCCTGGGCCGGGGTGGCGTCCCGGCGCAGGAACTCCTTGTAGACGTTGCGGGTCCACAGGTTCGCGGCGGCGATGGACATGATGGCCGCGGGGACCAGAGCGCCGATCCCGATCGCCGCGAAGGCCACGCCGGCGAACCAGTGCGGGAACTGCGCGTCGAACAGCACCGGCACGATCGTGTTCGCGTCCGGTCGGCCGGTGGAATTGTTGACGATCGGTTTCGCGCCGGTCGCGAGAGCGACGTAGCCGAGCAGGGCCAGCAGGCCCAGCAGCAGCGAGTACGCCGGGAGCGCCGCCATGTTCCGCTTGACGACACCGCGACTGCGTGAGGCCAGCACGCCTGTCAGCGAGTGGGGGTACAGGAAGAGCGCCAGCGCGCTCCCGAGTGCCAGCGTGGCGTACTGCAGCTGGTTGGTGGCCGAGAGCACGATCGACCCCTTCGGCTTCCCGGTGGGACCGGGGACGGCCAGTGCGCGCTGGGCGTCGTCGAAGACCGCCCCCCAGCCACCGAGCTTCGAGGGCAGGTAGATGACCGCCACGATGATCACGATGTAGACCAGGCCGTCTTTGACGAACGCGATCAGCGCGGGCGCACGCAGGCCGGAGGAGTAGGTGTAGAGCGCCAGCACGAGGAAGGCCACCAGGATCGGCAGGTGGCCCCACCAGGCCGCTGCCGTTGAGTCCGAGGGTCCGGAGCACCGCCTCGAGACCGACGAGCTGCAGGGCGATGTAGGGCATCGTCGCGACGATCCCGGTGAGGGCGACCACCAGGGCCAGCAGGGGCGAGTCGTGGCGGTTGCGCACGAAGTCCGCGGGCGTCACGTACCCGTGCGCCCGCGAGACCGACCAGAGCCTCGCCAGGGGCAGCATCACCAGCGGGAACACGATGATCGTGTACGGCAGGGCGTAGAAGCCGATGGCGCCGGAGGCGTACACGAGCGCCGGGATCGCGACGAACGTGTAGGCGGTGTACAGGTCCCCGCCCAGCAGGAACCAGGTTATCCACGCCCCGAAGTCACGTCCGCCCAGTCCCCACTCGTCCAGGTGCGCCATCGACCCGGTCCGGCGCCACCGTGCCGCGACGAAACCCATCACCGCCACCGCGGCGAACAGCACGACGAACACGATCAGCTCGACGACCTTGACGTCCTTCACCGTGACGACCGCCGCGGACCCCGGGACGCCGGCGAGGTACGCCGCAGGACGACGATCGTGCAGAGGACCCCCAGGGGGACAGCGAGGAACTGCGCCCAGTAGAAGACCGGGAGCCCGATCACCCGGGGGCCGTCCCGGTTGAACAGCGGGGTCACCAGACACACCAGCGGGACCAGCAGCAGCAGGGCCCACGGCCCCGCAGGGCGGTCCACGACAACCGGGTCGGGACGGTCCCCGGATCGGAGCTGCTCGGCAGGGTCGGGTACGTCGGCCATGGTCATGTCCTCGTGATCGGGTCACCGCCCGGTCGACGGGCGGGGCTGATCGTAGGGGGACCGCGCCGGGTCGCGGCCGCAACTCGCTCGGTCCGTCGTGGTTGAGCGGGCTCGGGCGCATCCGGTGCGGCGGCGGTCGGGGCTCGATGGGACCGGTGGGTGGACGACCGCGCAGGCCCTGGGCCTGCTCGCGCAGGGGTACAGCGTTGCGCGGGTGGTCTAGGTGTGTGCCCAGGTGGGTTGTTGACGCGGGTGATGGGTGGGTGGCCGGCGAGCGCGGTGTGGGCGCGGTGGTGGTTGTAGCTGTGGAGCCAGCCGGAGCTCCTCGAGGCGTTCGCGGCCCACCAGCTCACCTGGGCCGACTGAACCGACGCGGGCCGATCAAGCCGGCGGCTGGTCTGGGTCGGCCTGGTTAGGGCTGGCCGGGCAGGGTTTCGCAGGCGATGCGGTCGTGGTCGGCGTCGAGGTGGGCGACGTCGCCGTAGTACGGGAAGTACTTCTCGTACCAGTTCTGCGCCGCTCGCCAGGTGCTGAAGTCCGAGCAGTTGACCGCGTCGCCCGGGTTAGGCGGCGGCGGGGGAGGCGGCGGCTGGGTGGGGGCGACGACCCGGACGGGGCGTGAGGTGGTGCCCCAGACGGTGGCGGTGTCGTGGTCGTACACCCGGTAGACCCCGGAGCGGGTGCCGACGGTCTTCACCGCGTTGCCGCGACGGTCGGAGGTGACCGCGCCGACGTTGACCCAGCCGCCGTTCCGGGCCTGCTTCTGGATGTACACGGCCTGGCCCGGCCACCCCTGGTAGCGGGCGACGGTGTTGTTCCAGACGCGCAGGGCGACCGTGATCGTGACGCCGGGTTCCCCCGTGGAGGTGGCGTTTAGGCCGAGCAAGCTGTTGGCCTTTAGGACGGTGGTGACCGAGGTGTCGTGGGCGGCGCCGGCCTGGTCGAGGACCCGGATGTCCCACCGCCAGGCCCCGTACCGGTTCACCGACGTCCCGGTGATGGGCACCGTGACCGTCCCAGCGGTTGGTCTGCGCGATCACGGCAGAACCGAATCTGGGGCCGGTGCGGGGGTCCACGAGCTTGGCGGAGGCGTACTGGCCGACGAAGGAGGACCGGACCACGACCGGGAGGGTCTGCTTGGCCGCGCCGAGCCGGATCGTCGTCGGCGCGTTCGTGATCACCGGACGGGTCGCCGCAGCAGTCACACCCCCACCGGCCGGGGCGCGCGCGGGCCGGGCCGTTCCCGCTGTCGCCGGTGCCGCGGCGACGGCCACGACGGCCACCGCCGCAACGCCAGCGGCACTGAAGCTTCGGCGACCACCACGGGTGGGAGTTCTCATCGCTGACGTCCCCTCTCGGCGCGCTCGAGACCGCAACCTGCAAACCCCACCGTCACCGGACGATCACGGTGCAACGAGGTGCGGTCGAGCGACGGTACGACAGCGAAGCATGTTCGGGAAGGCTGGACAGCATCAGCTCGCTCTCCTGATCGGGCGTGCTCCGGACACCACCGGCAGACGCCGACCAGCCCGAGTCCCGGAAGCAACCACCGGGCGCCGGCCCAAGAAGTGCGGGGCCGGTGGATGGTGCCGGGCCTGCGGCCGGCGCTGACGGGCCTGGCTTCTTCTTTCCCTCCCGGTTGTCGAGTCTGCGGCCGCGGCCCGGACCGCAACCCCTTCTCGTTTCGCTTGAACCCTGCGGGCTTCGGGGGTTGCCCTCCGGGCCTTTCCCGGCCGCGGGCGTCTCTGTTTGCCGGGAGGGGGCGAAGGATGGTCAGCCGAGCAGAGGCGACCACCCCCAGGCCCGGCAGGAGCGGGGTCCGCCATGTGCGTTCAGACCGTCACGGGGTCAGGGTCCACACCCACCACCAAAACCATCACGAGGACCGGCACGACCAGCAGGGCGAAGGGCGCCGGGAAGGCGGTCGCGGGGCGGGGCAGGTCACCGGAGCAGCGGGCCGCCCGGTTGGCGGAGGTCCACGAGCAGCTGGCTGAGGCGGTCGCCGCCGCGGCGACGGATGCGGGGTGGCGGGCGTGGCTGGGTGCGGCGGCGAGGTTCCGGGAGTACAGCCCGACCAATCAGCTGCTGATCCTGCTGCAACGTCCGGGCGCGTCCCGGGTCGCGGGGTACCGGGTGTGGCAGGGGCTGGGCCGGCAGGTCCGCAAGGGTGAGCGGGGCATCACGATCCTCGCGCCGGTCCGCCGCCGCTCCAGTACCGACAGCACCACCGGCACGGGCGTCGACGGCGGCGAGAGCACGGTTTTGGACAGCCCGTTCCCGGCGGAGCAGAGCACCGATCCGGTCGGCGAGCCGGGTGCGGGCCGGGCTGGGCGGGCGCTGGTGGGGTTCACCGCGGTGACGGTGTTCGACCTGGCGCAGACCGACGGGGAGCCGCTGCCTGAGCCGCCGGCGATGCGGCTCGCGGAGGGTGCGGCTCCGGTCGGGTTGTGGGACGCCCTGGTCGACCTGGTGCGGGCCCGCGGGTTCACCGTCGGCGCGGAGGACCCG
>JAABUV010007317.1_pt1 | contig 11628 bp, 16 predicted proteins | sample 5559971 | NCBI WGS metagenome assembly JAABUV01 (sample SAMN10711881, study PRJNA513362) | rock metagenome | isolation source: Antarctica rocks | place: Antarctica: Victoria Land, Knobhead nord | collected 2015-12-19
ATTCGCACAAAAAAGGCCCGGACGGACCATCTACCCACCGGTTTCTGGGGCCAACGGCGACCGCGCGCGGCCCCAGAAACCCCTGCTCCGCTTGACCTAGCCGCCTGATTCAGCGGAAACTAGAGCATTATCGGGTCGGCATATAGATCTTAGCGACAGACCTATGCCGGTAAGTGTATACCTTCCATCTAAGTGGAAGGTCAAGAGGAGGTTGGGTGCGCCCCTTCGACCGCACGGCAGATGGAGGAGTCGTCGGCTGGAGGAGTCGTCAGCGCATGTATTCTCGACCGCTTCCGCGCGCTCGGCCAGCCGCGTCAGCTCCTCCCGTAGCGCCTGTAGCTCGGCGATGCGCTCGTCGATGACCGCCACCTTCGCCCGCGCCACCGTGCTCACATGCCGGCAGGGCGTTGTCCCGGCCGCGCGCAGGGCGATGACGTCGGCGATCTCCGTCAGCGAGAGCCCAAGCGCCTGGGCGCGGCGGATGAAGGACAGGCGGCCGGCGTCCCGGTCCGTGTAGAGGCGATAGCCGGCGTCTGTGCGGGCGGAGGGCACGAGCAGGCCGATGCGCTCGTCGTAGCGCAGCGTGCGCGGGTTGATCCCCGCGCTCCGCGCCACGGCGCCTATCGTTCGTGTGTCCGTCATCCCGCGCTACCCTCAATCAACTCCCGCTCGATGCGCGCCCGGATGGCATCCCGCACGGCACGATAGACGGCTAGCTGCTCCTCGTCCGTCCCTGCGACCGTGGAGGGATCGGAGAAGCTCCAATGCAGCCGCTCCTTCGCCCCAAGGAACACAGGGCACGCCTCGTTGGCCTGGTCGCAGACGGTGATCACGGCGTCGAAGGGCTCGCCCATGTAGCGGTCGAGCGTCTTACTCTCCTGGCCGGAGATGTCGATGCCCAGCTCGGCCATGACCTGGATCGCGAGGGGACGGACCCGCGTGGCCTCCGTGCCGGCCGAGTAGGCGGCGAAGCGGTCGCCGGCGAGGTGGCGTAGCAGACCCTCGGCCATCTGGCTGCGTGCCGAGTTGTGCGTGCAGAGGAACAGAACACGCTGACGGCCGGTCATGGCTAGACCTCCCCGGCCCGTGCTGGTGCCACGCGCGACCGCCCGAAGCGGAGTCGCCGCCCGAGCCAGAGCGCCACGTAGACGAGTCCGACGAGCGCCGGGACCTCGATCAGCGGGCCGACCACGGCCGCGAGCGCCTGGCCGCTGGCGATCCCGAACGTGCCGATGGCGACGGCGATGGCCAGCTCGAAATTGTTGCCGGCCGCGGTGAAGGAGAGCGTCGCGGTCTCCGGGTAGGAGAAGCCCGCGCGCCAACCCCACCAGAACGACGCGCCGAACATGAGCGCGAAGTAGACGAGCAGAGGCACGGCGATGCGCAACACGTCGCCAGGCAGCGCCACGATCACGCCGCCCTTGAGGCTGAACATCACCACGATGGTGAACAGCAGGGCCAGCAGCGCCAGGGGCGCGATCCGGGGCATCGCCACGTCGTCGTACCAGACCCGCCCCCTGGCGCGCACGCCGACCAGGCGCGTGAGCGCGCCGGCGGCGAGCGGGAGACCCAGGAAGATGAGCACGCTGCGCGCGATGTCCCCGAAGGCGATGTGGACGGTTTGCGCCGCGCCCAGGTGCAGCCACACCGGCAGCACGGCCAGGAAAAAGTAGGCGTAGAAGGCGTACGCGATGATCTGGAAGACGCTGTTGAGCGCGACGAGCACCGCCGCGCCCTCGCGGTCGCCGCCGGCGATCTGATTCCACACCAGCACCATGGCGATGCAGCGCGCCAGGCCGACGAGGATCAGGCCCGTGCGGTACTGCGGCAGGTCGGGCAGGAAGATCCAGGCCAGCGCGAACATGAGCAGCGGCCCGATCACCCAGTTGAGCAGCAGCGAGGCACCGAAAAGCGTCCGTGCCTGGCGGAAGCGGCCTACCTGCTCGTATTTCACGCGCGCGAGGACCGGGTACATCATCAGGATCAGTCCAACCGCGATAGGGAGGGACACGTCGGCCACCTGCAAGGCGTTGAGCGCGGCCGGTAGGCCCGGCACGAGCGCCCCGAGCGCGAGGCCCAGCCCCATCGCCACGAAGATCCACAGCGGCAGGAAGCGGTCGAGCAGGGAGAGGTCGCTGACGACAGCGCGTACCGTCGCTGGTCGGTCGCGGAGCGCCGTGTTAGCCACAGGCGCACCCGCCGCAGCTATTCCCGCCCGTCGTCGCCACAGCCGCCGCCTGGTCGGTTCTCCGTGCCGGCGCCGTCGCAGGTGCCGCCGCGAGGGGTTTGATCGCGCGCACGAACGCGCTGGCGAGCTTGCCGTCGCCCTCCTGCCAGCCCGCGGGTAACGTGTTCGGGTCTAGCCCGGCCTCAGCCACCGTGTAGCGCCGCGTAATCTCCACGCCCACGTCCTCGAAGCCCGCGAGCAGCGCTTTGTAGGTGTCGATCTCCAAGGCGCCGGCGAGGCAGCCGACCCACGCCTCCATGTTGCTGCGCAGCCCTGCGGGCACCGCGCCGTCGGCCACCACGTCGCTGACAGCGAAGCGTCCGCCGGGCTTGAGCACGCGGAAAGCGTCCTTCAGGACGAGCGACTTGTCGGCGGCCAGGTTGATGACGCAGTTGCTAATCACCACGTCCACGCTGTTCGCCGGGAGCGGGATCTCCTCGATACGCCCCTTGAGGAAGGCGACGTTGGTCGCGCCGGCTTTGACCTTGTTCTCCAGCGCGAAGGCCAGCATCTCGTCAGTCATGTCGAGGCCGTAGACGAATCCGGTTGGCCCCACGCGCTTGGCGCTCAAGAGCACGTCGATGCCGCCGCCCGAGCCGAGGTCGAGGACCGTCTGCCCCGCGCGCAGGTCGAGCAGCGCGGTCGGGTTGCCGCAGCCGAGCGAGGCCAGCACCGCCTCCTCCGGCAGCCCCTCCGTCTGCGTCGCATCGTAGAGGTTGCTCGTCACCGGATCGTCGGCGTCGGAGCAACACGCCCCGGAGCAGCACGCCCCGCCGCATGCCTGCACCCGTTGCGCGGCACCAGCGTACCGCTCACGCACCCGCTCGGTGATCGTCTCCGGCGCAACGGTCTCCATCGTCGTGTCCTGGCTCATTGTTTCTCTCCTATCTCCTATCGCTCGATCTCTATCAGAGCAATCGTGGGCAATTAGTGGCGATACAGGGCGATCTCCTGTGCCCTGAGGTGGGTCCGCTCGCGGATGGCCTCGTGCCGGCACGTCGGCGTGCAGATCTCGCTGCATCCCTCGCAGAACGTGGTCGCGGCGACGGCATGGCTGGCGCGACGGGTGTGCAGGTGAGCAAGTAGGCGGTACATCGCAATCTTCTAATCGACAAACGTCGATAGATAAGGGTAAAAAAGGGGGTGCTAGATGAGCGTCTTGACGGCCGTTAGGCTTCTCCTTCCCTCCTCCGTGGCCCAATAGTAGGCCCAAATCCCCTGCTTCTCGCCAGCGATCAGGTGCTTCTCGCCAGCGATCAGGCCGGCCTCGCGCAGGAGTTTGAGGTGATGGCTGATCGTGGGCTGGTTCTGGCTGAACTGTGGTGTCAGGTCGCACACACACAGGGGCTCCGGCTGTTGCGCCAGCAGATCGAGCATGCGCAGGCGCGTCGGGTCGCCCAACGCCTTGAGGCACGCGGCCAGTTCCTCCGTCTGCGCCTGGGTCAAGCTCGGCGTCTCGACCGGTCCACAGCAGGGCTCGTTCTTGTGGCGGACCGGGAGCGGTCGCGCTAGGGTGATCGTGTCCATACCGGCAGGATAGCATAACGCATCGAACATTGTCAATGGGTGTCGCGCTCCGTTGGTAGGGGATGCCTTTCCGTCGCGCCAATGGTCCGGCCCGGCGTGGCCAGGCCGTTTGCGCCGGCGCAACCTTTGTGGCACACCCGGCTCAGGCTTTATGGCAAGAACCTCAACCTTTGTGGCAACGTACAGTACAGCGGTACCGGCCCTTGTATTATGTATGTTATGTCGAGTGTAGATAAGGCCGATAAGAATATATTATCGGACACGTACTATGCTATACTGCCCACCAGGGCTATCTTAGCGGGGCGGGCTCCATGTGTCATGCGCGGCGGCATACAGGTGCCCCCCATGATGGGCGTGCCGATCGGGCTGCCGCGGAGGAGGAGGACATGGCGAGGATGAGGGAGACGGAGCGGCGAGACGATGGCGTCATGGGTGACCAGGCCGACGGCCCGATCCTCGCGGCCGACGGCGCGGACATCCGGGTCTCGGCCCGGTCATCTCCCGCGCGCCACCCTGGACCAGCAACGCCGCTCCACGGCGGCGGTGTCGGATCGCGGCGTGCAGGGGTAGCCATGATGGCTACCCCCCCTGCTCATTGATGTAGGATTCCACCGTTTTTGAGTTCTGTTCCGTCGTTTTTGATTCAGCCGTTCCACCGTTTTTGCACCGACCAGCAGGGTCTCGCTCCACCGCACACGTCGGGACATGTAGAACGGGATTGTAGGCGTGGCCGTCCCGTTCTACATGTCCCGACCGATCACGAAGCGCAAGACCCTGACCAGATGGGCTGTTCGGTGCGCCCGATCGTTAGACCGCCGTATCGGAAGGGAAAACCATCCATGGCGACATCCACCCTCCGCGATATCTGTTTCGACTGCGCTGACCCCCACCGCGTCGCACGCTTCTGGGCCGACGCGTTAGGGTACACGGTGCGCCCGCCCGACCCCGCGGACACGGCCGATGACCCGATTGCCCTCGCTCCCCCAAACGGCGGCTTGCGCCTCTGGTTCAACAAGGTGCCCGAGCCGAAGGTGACGAAGAACCGCGTCCATATCGACATCAACCTGCCCGACGAGGGGGACATAGGGCGTCTCCTCGGGCTCGGGGCGCGTGCCCTGCGCGCGATCCGCGACGACGGCACGCTGTGGTGGACGATCATGGCCGATCCCGAGGGCAACGAGTTTTGCGCCTTCCCCCCGCCCAGGGACTGGGGGCCGTGCGCCAACGCTTACCCGCCTGGAGGTAACCGCGACGTTGTACAGGCGGGCGATGAGTTGCCATAGGCCGGCATCAAGAATTGCGAGATAACGTTGGGCTGGCCTCACAAAGTATGAGACGGACGGCGCAGGAACGGTGAGACAGCGAGGTTGTTCCACGCGTGCATGCGATGCAGAAAAGATGCGTCGCCTCCGTCGAGATGATGAGAACAGGCGGGAACGATCAAGGGTGGGGTATCATACCCTACCCTTTGGGTGAAGGGTGAGGTGTCATACCCTACCCTTGTGAATGAACGAAGAGAAGAAAGGATGCCGTCCATGACGACGAGTGACCCGGAGACGCGCGCCCTCGTGGTCGCCGATCAGCGCACGGTGCGCCTCGACGACGAGGGAACGGATATTGTGGCGGTGCGCGTGGAGGACGGATCGATCTACGTTCCGATCCGCCCACTGTGCGCCGCGCTGGGGCTGGACGCGAGCGGACAGATCCAGCGCATCCATCGCCGCGAGGCCCTCGCCGAGATGGTGCGCACCATCGCCGTCCCGACCGCCGGCGGGACGCAGGACCTCGCCTGCCTCCATGTCGAGGGCGTGCTGTCCTGGCTGTTAAGTACGTCCGTGCGTCGTTATGCCGTTCGTTGATACGTATAATGCAGGCCGCCCAGGACTGGAAGAGCCCGCACCGTACCCGCCCCTGGAGTCTACCCCTCCGGATGATCGGGGATTCGTTGCAGCAGCCCTTGATGCGGTCGCGCTTGATTGAAGTACGACACATACGCGTGGAGGATGCACCGCAGATGCGCCTCACTGAGGACCAGTAAGTGGTCCAGGCACTCGCGGCGCACACTCCCCAGGAAGCGCTCGCAGATGGCGTTCTCCTTCGGTGCCCGGTACGCGATGCGCAATTCTTCGATGCCGCTCGCCTGGGCGACTCGCGCGAACGCCGGCCCGAACTTGCTGTCGTTATCGCGGATGAGATAGCGGGGCCGGCGGCCGAACGGTGTGGCCTCACGCAACTGCTGGGAGACCCAGGCGTCGGTCGGGTGGCGGGTGACGCCCACATGCGCCACCCGGCGCGAGGCGAGCTCGATGACGAAGAACACGTAGAGAGGGCGGAACAGCAGGTCCGTTACCGGCAGGAAATCGCAGGCCCAGATGCCCTGTGCGTGATTGTGGAGGAAGGTGGCCCAGGTCTGCCCCGACCGGCGCGGTGGGCGTGCCCCACGCATGTACTTCTGGATGGTCGATTTGGCGACGCGGATGTCCAGCTTCAAGAGTTCCCCCCGGATGCGCTCGGTGCCCCACAAGCGGTTGGCCGCAGTCATCTCCCGGATCAACGCGATCGTCTCGGCTGCGATGGGCGGCCGATGCGCGGGGGCTGTCAGGCGTGACGTCCGGTGCCAGAAGCGGCGAAAGAGCTGTCGATGCCAGCGCAGCACGGTGTCGGGCTGCACGATCAGCAGGGCGTGTCGCCAGTTGCGACTGCGGCTGGCCAGCAGCACCAGCAGCGCGCGGTCCGTGGGGGTGCAGTGCGGGCGTTTAACGTTGCGCTGCAGGAAGACAAGCTGTTGCCGCAGGAGCGCGTTCTCGGCGATGAGCGTGGGCTTGCTCCGCGCGAGGTCGATCAGCGTGCCGACGACAAGGGATGCAGCGGAGGGCCGTGTGGCGGCCAAGAGGCGGCGATGGAGAGCGTGCGCGGCGGCGCGTCCGCTGTCGGCGATGCGTTGTCGCAGGTGGGCGAACATAGCTGGTTGCTCCTTGAGGCGTGTCATGGGCGTCTGCGGCGGACCGGAAAACGGCGTGCTGCCCTCTCAGTCTAGCCACGTTGCTTCTCTCGCGGCCGGTGTGATGCGAGGGCCGCGTCCTGGGAGAGGACAGCTTTCCGGCACAATGTAGCCGGCCGTGCTTGTACGGATGTACTAATCGGCCAGGACAGGAGAACTTGTAGCCGCGCGCGGGGTCGAAGAGGTCGATGGCGCGCAGGAGGCCGACGGTGCCCTCCTGCACGAGGTCGTCGAGGGGGAGGCCACGGTGCTGGTAGCGCCGGGCGACGGCGACGACGAGGTGCCCGTTGGCGGCGACGAAGGCGGCGCGGGCCGCGTCGCCGTCGCGGAGGGCCTCCTGGTCGAGGGGCCAGGCGACGAGTCCGGCGAGCACGCGCGCGCGGGCGTCGGCGGTGAGATCGCGGGGGAGGAGGGGATCGACGGCGGCGGGGAGGGCGGCCGGGGCGAGGGGCAGGCGCGGGAGGAGGGCGGCGAGGACGGCGGCGGCGGCGGCGCGCGCGGAGATGGTGGGGGGCAACTCGCGGCGCAGGCGCGCGGCGAGGTGGCGCTGGGCCAGCAGGCGGGCGCGGCGGCCGGTGCGGATCAGCTGCGCTAAGTGGCGCTCCTGGATGGCGGTGAGCAGGGCGGGGGCGGGGATGGGCGCGAGCGGCGGGATCATGCGGACTCCTGTGTGGTCCAGGGTTTCTACACAGAGCGTACCAGGCCGGCCCCTGCGCCGGTGTGGATAAGGTGTCGGTCATGACCTCGCGCGCTTACGCGCCCGGTCGAGGCGGCGGGAAGAGGTCGAGGCCGGCGTGGGCGGCGGCTTTGGTCAAATCGAGGCGGAAGAAGGGGTCGGCGAGGGCGACGGCGAGGCCGGAGAGGACGCGCACGTAGACCTGGGCCTGGCCGGCCTGGAGGAGGCGGCGCATCTGCTGGGCGCCCTGGCGCACCTGAGCGCGCGGGCTGCCCTCCAGCGCGGCGACGAGCGCGGGCAGATCATCCTGGTACGCGGCGACGAGGCGGGCGAGACGGTCGGGGGTCAGGGGTTCGCCGGCGGGTGTGGTCGCGCGCAGGTGGCCCGCGACGACGACGAGGAGCGCCACGGCGGCGCGGTCATTCCAGCCTGGCCCGCCCACAGGTTGTCGGTGGATCGGCTTCATCACCCCGCCTGCCCCCTCGTCCCGCCTGTATCTAACGCCTGTCCTCAGTATCTCATGATGGAGCCGCCACCAGCGTAAGGAGGTTGCGCGGCCCCCTCAATCGTGGCGGCCACCCACTCGATGCGCTACTCCGCGCCGGCGTCCCCCTCACCGATCAGGTCCGCGAAACGCGCGTCGGCGTGCGCCGCGTCGAGGGCGCCCGCGCGCACGAGGGCGTCGCGCAGTTCGGCGGCAGAGTGGCGGCCAAAGTGACGGATCGTGGAGAGGTCGTCCGTGGGGCGAGCGAGCACCGCGCCGACGGTGGTCAGGCCGGCGCGGCGCAGGGCGTTGTAGGCGCGCGGGGAGAGGCCGAGGGCGTCCAGGGGCGTGTCGCCGGCGGGCGTGGGGCGCGGTGCGTCCGATGTGGCGACGGGCGCCGCGGCAGCCAGCAGGGTACATCCCGTGCCGATGGCCGCTGCAACGCGCGCAAAGTGGTCCACGAGGCCGGCGGCGGCGCGGTGCAGGGCCGCGTCGGGCGTGAGGGTCCCGTCGGTCTCGATCTCCAGCACGAGGCGGTCGTAGGTGGTGATGGGGCCGATGCGCGCGTGCTCGACGGCGTACTGGGCGCGCCGGATCGGCGTGAACAGGCTCGCGACGTCGAGGACGCCGGTGATTCCTCCGGCGTCGGGTGGCGCCTCGGCGTAGCCGGTCCCCCGCTCCACCGTGAGCGTGGCGTGCAGTTCCGCGCCAGCGTCGAGGGTGAAGAGGTACTGGTCGGGGGTGACGATTTCCACATCCGCGTCTGGAGGCACAACGATCAGGCTGGCCGTGACCTCGCCCGGCTCGCTGATGTCGAGGGTGAGGGCGCTCGGCCCCTCCCCCGCGTAGCGCACGCGGACGCGCCTGAGGTTGAGCAGCACCTCGGTCACGTCCTCGCGCACGCCGGGGATGTCCGGCGTGCCCGTACCCAGACCGACGATGTGGAGGGTGGTGAGGGCGGCACCGGGCAGGGCCGCGAGCAGGACCCGGCGCAGGGCGCTGCCCAGCGTCGTGCCATAGCCAGTGGCGAGCGGCTCCATGGCGTAGCGCGCGGACGTGTCCGTGTGCGCGACGCGTGTGATCTGGGGGAGGGGCAGCGTGTCCAGGTTGGTGTGCATGCAGCTCCATCATGCGCGACTCAGATGGCCGCGCTACGTCTCGGCGACCTTTATGGTCACTGTACCACCCGTCCGCGCCGGCCGTCCTCGGCTTATACCGCCTGCCCGCGGCGCAACCGCGTTGTCTGGTGGCCTGCGCCGATTATTGTTCTGTCGTGTACCCATCTGCGGCCTGTCACCCTGGGGTGTTAGACCCGCCCCGCAAGCCAGATCCGCACGACAAAGATGGTCGCGCGTCACGTCTCTCCTCGGTCGGTTCTCTTTCAGGATCGAGCGTGTCGGGCAGGACGCCGCCGCCTGATCTGGCGCGCTGGCGGTTAAATCAGACGTGACCGTGTGACATCGGCAGAGGGTACGACATGGCCCGGCGTAGGCGTGAAACAGCCGCTGCCATTTTATGTCAACTGGTCAGACTGTCACGGTAGCATGCGCCTACGCCGAACCACATCTTACGGCGCAAACACCACCACGCGCAACACCGGCCGGCCGCCAACATCCTGTAGGGGCAGATAAAGGCGGTGCGTGCGGGGATCGACAGCGATCGCGTGCGCCTCCACGGCCACGAAACCTTCGGCCACCTTACGCAGCGTCCGTCCGCGCTCGTCGAAGACCGCCACGATGCCGCTCTCGGCCGCCACGTACAGGCGGCGCGCGGCGGTGTCGAACGCGAGCACGTCCGGCTCGGCCCCGACCGACTGGACGGCCGTCACGCGCGCGGAGCGCAGGTCAAACACCAGGAGCGTGGCGTTGCCGTCGCAGGCGATGAACGCCAGGCGGCGCGGCGCGTCGATGAGCAGGCCGTGGTCGTGCTGGCAGCGCGCGGGGAGCGCATAGCGCGTGACGACCCGCGGCGCCGTCGGGTCGATCACGGCGAGCTCGTTACGCGTCTGCACATCAACGACCATGCGGTCCGAGACGGGATCGTCCTGCGTGTTGCCGGCCTCGCCACCGAGCGGGATCGTCGCGACGCGCCGGTTGGTGCGCGTGTCGATCACGGTGTCGGTCCCGCCGGTCTCGTCGGAAACGAAGACGGTGCGTGTGACCGGATCGTAGGCCAGGCCATCGGGATAGGCGCCGCCCGGTATCCGCGCGATGACGCGCAGCGTCCGCTCGTCGATCACCGCCACCTGGTTGTCGTCCGTCGCCGAGGCGTAGACGCGGCCGAGCGCGGGGACGGCCAGCACGCCGTGGACGCCGGCGACGTGCGGGATGTTCGCGATAATCCGCTGCGTCTTGGTGTCGAAGACGCTGACGATCCCGGCCCCGAGATGGGCGATAAAGAGCAACCCGGTGCGCTCGTCCAGGCTCTCGTAGTCGAGGCGCGAGGAGCCACCGGCGAGCGCTACATCGGCGATGGTCCGTAACCGGAGCGGCGGGGTGGAGGCGCGGGGCACAGCCCCGGCCAGGAGCAGCGCCACCAGGATGCCGGCAAGCCCGAGCGGTAAGATGCCGCGTTGGCGTCCCCACACCGTGCGCGTGCGATCCCTGGTCATCATGGTTTCCCTCCGTTCACCATCATTCCGCCGCCGAGATGGGGTCTGTTATCGGTTCGTCCGCGAATGAGACCTGCGGCATCGTGCGGTCGAAGAAGATGTTCTTGTGGCTCACGCTCATCGACAGACCAACCGCGATGTCGGACGCGATGACGCCGAGATGCCGGGCCGCCGCCGCGATGCGCGTCTGACAGCGCGTGTCCACGTTGTTCAGGCTGGCGATCTTGGCCGCCGAGCCGACCGCAATCCCCAGGTCGATGCAGCGGATCTGGCAGATCGGGCCGGGAAACTCCCAGTCGTCCCTCTCTTCCTTCTCGCGCTGCACCGCGAGGGCCTTGAGGAACTGGGCGCAGGTGGCGTACCCGCAGGCGCCACAGTCGTAGACGGGCGGGTACCAGTGGGCCAGGCCGATGAACAGGACCAGGTCCAGCTTCTCGGCCACCTCGGCGTCCCTGTACCAGATGGGGTCTTTGAGCCTGGTCCCGCGTTCCCGTAGCCAGGCGGCGAGGCGAGCCAACGTGTCGGGGTCCTCGACGATCACCGTCTCGATGAAGGGTTTGGCCCCTTTGGCCAGGAGCTGGCCGCCGCTCTTGGGAGCGGTCATCGCCGCGACCGCGCAGAGCTCGGCGACGTGGTGCGCGGCGTTCTTGAAGATGGCTTGCTGATTCATCGGCGTTGGCTCCTTCGGTTGTTCATGCACACGGCTCATCCTGTTCAGTCCGTCGGGCGTGAGCGGCCCGGATGCGTCATCAACCCGACCAGATGCGGCGCGTGGACGACGATGCGGCGCGTCAGGGTCATCGTCCGCGTCCGCCAGTTCAAGACACCGGTCGCATAGACATGCTGGCCCACGCGGATCTCCTCCACCGTCGGCCCGTGGCCGGTGACGATCACCGTCCGCGGCGTCAGCAGCACGGTCACATCCGCGCGTCCATGCACATGCTGTCTGGCCGTCCCCGGCGGCTCGGTCGTGCGCACCCCACTCGCATCAAGCTAAGAAATGAGCAGGGGCGCTTCTTTGGCATCATAAGGGTGTAGAAGACCTTAGGAGCAAAGGAGCGTCCCTATGACCACGGTAGCAGATTTGACCCAGGCGCTGCAG
>JAABUV010007319.1_pt1 | contig 11628 bp, 18 predicted proteins | sample 5559971 | NCBI WGS metagenome assembly JAABUV01 (sample SAMN10711881, study PRJNA513362) | rock metagenome | isolation source: Antarctica rocks | place: Antarctica: Victoria Land, Knobhead nord | collected 2015-12-19
GACCACGTCGCATCTCTGACCCTCTACAACTGGCTGGCCCCCGCATGCGAAGGGCGCAGCAGGATGTTTTTGGACCCGGGCCTGTGCACAGAGAACGATGTGGTATCCCCGCTGCTGACGGTACTGCCGCGCAGCCGCGCAGCGCAGGTGAGCGGCGGAGCCTGCCTCAGCGCCGAGCGGGCGGGCGGTCAGAGCGCGCGCAGCGCCCACCTTCTGCCCCTCCAGCTGCTCCAGGACATATCCGATCAGCACCTCGTCCTCCAGGCCCAGCAGCTCCGTCAGGCGCTGGGCCACCCACACGCGCATCACAGTCCAATTGACCTTGCCCAGGTCCACCTTCAGCTCCAGCAGCTCCTTGGAAAACTTCATCGTCCGCAGCAGCTTCTTCTCCTTGCTGCGCGCGCGGCGCGCGAGGCTCGGGTCCGGGCCGCCGCCGGCGTCGCACCAGCCGATGCACATTGGCAGGCACACGCACTCTGAGAACCTCGTGTCCGACGCCGCGCTCACGCCGCGCGCGAACATCCTGCCCGGGTGGGGCGCCCGACGCGGCGCTGAGTGCGCGCTACGGGACCTCCAGCGGGCGCTCGCAGCGCAGCCCTTGCAATGCAGTCGGTCACGTGGTGTGGCACACACCCCTTGCAAGCCAGATCTGTGAGGCAGAGGCCTTTGGAGCAGGCAGCACAGCCCAAGCTTGAGGTCACTCCAGGTGTACACCCTCCCTCCACTTCTCCTATGTGCTCAGAAGAGTACGTCCAGGCTCAAAGAGAGTTCTCTGGGCAGGCAAAGGACCAGCGTGCGCTCCTGGCCTGCGCGCTGCCCTGCAATGGAGTTCTGGGAGACCATGGTCAGCGCTGCCGAGACGGACAGGTGAGCCTCAGGCCCTGCTTAGCTGCCTGGCCTTTTGCAAAGCCCGCTGCTGCTCAGCACGACGACGGCACAGGCGCCCTGACGCTGCGCTGTGCTGCAGGCTCAGTCAGCTCCCAGTTCGCCTCACCGCAGAGAGGTCGTGCTGGGTGGCGCTGCCGCCGGCGCTCATCGCCCGCCTGCTGGAGGCGCAGGCGCCTCTGCCGCTGGTGCTGCAGCTGCGCTCCGCCGCAGCGCCAGGTCGTGGCCCGGTCACCGCCGCTCCCCGAACAAACCCCGCTCAGGCACCTTTCGGCAACAGGCTCCGGAGCTGCTCCGACACAGGCGCCTGCTGCAGGCGGCGCAGCCGCGCGGCGTGCGGACGCTGGCGTGTGGCACGTGGCGTGGACGGGCGCGGCCGCGGCGGGCCAGGTGCTGGAGGTGCCTGCGGCGCTCGCGCGGCGCCAGGGCCTGCTGGACGGCGCGATGGTCAGCGTGCGCGCGCTGCCGGACACGCCGGTCGCGGCGAGCGTGTCCGCGGAGCCCGACAGCACGGACGACTGGGAGCAGCTCGAGCTCAACGCCGACTTTGTCGAGGAGCAGCTGCTCAACCAGGCGCGGCCCGCGCGCCTGCCCCATAACATGCGAGGACAGGCACGGCCCTGACGCATGCGCATGCCCGGAGGCCTTGCGCCTCCGCCTGATGGGCCTGGGCGGCCCGCCACGCCGCGCCTGCATCCACTGCCCCCATCCTTGCGTGAGCACGTGCGGGGCGCAGGTAGGCGTGGTGCAGCTGGGCCAGGCCTTTCCGGTCTGGGTGCGGGGCGCGCTGCTCTGCCTGCGGGTGACCGCCGCGGCGCCCGCGCCCGTCGTCCGTCTCACGCCCGGCGTCGAGCTGGACATTGCGCCGCGGCCGCGCCGGCGCACTCCCGGCGCCGCTGCGCAGCCGAGCAGGGGCGCCCATGCGGGCGGCGCAGTGGCGCAGGCGGCCGTTGCGGAGCAGCCGCTCGCCTGGCTGCGCGTGCTGGTGAGAACGCCGTCGCCGCCCCTCACTGGTGGTGCTCGGGCGACCACCCCATCTGCATCGCTGCAAGTGCCTTGAGCGAGGCCGCGGCAGCGCCTGCCGTGTGTGTGTGACACACATGAAGTCTTCTTGTAACCAACACAATGGTGGACGTGCCAGGACTGGGATGCGTGCGGCATCCACGGGGCGGCGCGCTTGGGCCCTGACCTGGGACACCTGGCCACTGCTGAAGTCCTGCCGACGCTCTCGGTCGGCATCAGCGCCGACACTGCCGCAGCTTGCGGCCTGGCGGCCGGCGACGCCGTGCACCTGGGCCGAGTCGCCGGAAGGTGGCGTCCCGCGCGCTGGTCCATGCCATGGCCTCCCTGGTGGCCGAGCCGCGTGGTCGCGCATGCGCTTGGGCGATGCGTGGCCAGGCTCGCTGCAGCTCAGCACGCCATGGGCTGCCTGTCAAGGCGTCATATTATACGCTGCTTGCAATGAGTGGCGACCAAGTAGCGCAGGAAATGCCCTGCCTTCCCGGTCATGCCAGCCTGCTCGAGGTCGCAGGCCTGAGCTGCGCCGCGGCGCGCCAGGGGTGTAGCCGCGCACGTGCGGGTCGTCGATGGCCTGCAGGGTCCGCACGCAGCGCTGGCGCCGCTCGTGGCGCGCCTGCTGGGCGTGCCCCTGCACGGCCGGCTCGTGCTGCGCCGTTGCGCGGCAGCCGCGCGGCCGCTGCCAAGCGCGCTCCTGCTGCGGCCCGTCGCGGAGGACGCGGAGGAGAACGATGCGCTGGGCAGCCGCGCGGCGCCGGGCGCTGCGGAGGCGCCGCATGGCACCTCTCCTGCTCGCTCGCTGGCAGGGCAGGTAGCGGCGCTGGGCGCGGAGCAGCTGCGGGCGCTGGTGGCGCGGTGGCTTGCGGCACAGGCGCCCGCAGGGGCCGGGACGGCGCCGGGTGCAAGTGAGCGCGGGCTTGCAGTCGCGCCGCTCGCCGTCATGTCACTCGCGCGTGGCGCCGATGCGGCCACCCGCGACGCCGCGCACCTGGTCGTGGAGAGCGTGGCGGGCGCCGACGCGGGCGCGCCGGTGCTCCTGACGCCCGAGCATGTGCGCGGCGGGGCCGTGCGGGTGGAGCTCGGCCCTGCGTGGGGCCCGCTGCCGCCGGCGCCTGCGGGCTGGCGGGCGGCCGGGGCCGACCCGGGCTGGCGCAGGCTGGCGCGCGGCGCCTGCTTCGGCCAGGCCTGGCTGGAGCAGAATGCGGCGCCCGCGCTGCTGCGCCTGGCGCCGCTGCTGCACGCGCGCGCGCGCGCCGCCCTCGCGGACCTGGAGGCCCCGCCGCCCGGCGGCCTGCTGATCTGCGGAGCCGCCGGCAGGTGGGCTTGCCTGCGCGCGCAGTGTGCAATCTGGTGTTGCTAGCAACCGTGACAGCCGAGGCCGGTACACCTGCAACGACCGCAGCACACGTCCAGCTTCCCACCATCCATGGGTGTTAGGCGCTGCGAATCAGGGGCCCATGCGCTCTGTGTCGTGCCGTGCACCTCTGGCATGGCTTGTGCAAGGGCACGCGGCTTGTGCGCGCTGAGCGCGGCGGCGCGTGTGCAGCGGCAAGAGCGAGCTGGCGGCGCTGGTCGCCGACACGCTGGCGAAGGATGCCGACTGCCGCGCGCACGTCGTCTGGGTGGCCTGCGGCGACGCGCGGAGCGAGCCCCTGTCGCAGGCCCAGCAGCAGCTGGCCCCCCTGGTGCGCTGGGAACACCAGCTTGCTGCCGGGGCGGCCGGCACTCCGTTGCAGAGGATTACCTGGGCATGGTCATGCTCGAGGATGGCTGGGTGCTGCGTGCTGCCCGATGCGGAAGGCTGAGAAACTCCTGCACATGGCAAGCAGCACAACGGAGTGGCCTGCACACCGACCAGCGTGGCTGGCAGTGCCGGGCGCGCGCATGCATGCACCCAGCGGCTGGATGCGGGCGCGCAGCTGCGCGAGGCGCTGGAGCGCATGCCGGCGCTCGTCGTGCTGGACGACCTGCACCTGCTGTGCCCCAGCTCGCCGGACGGCCCCGAGGCCGCGCCGGGGCAGCGCGCGCCCGCCCTCGCCGAGTGGCTGGCGGACGCCCTGGACGAGGTGCTTGCGCCGCACGCGGACGGCCGGCTGCCCCTGCCGGGTGGGGCCCGCCATGGCCAGCAGCGTGCACCTGCTTCCCCCCTGGGTCCTGCCGTTTCGCTTGTTACAGAGTTCTGCTGACTGTGGCCACAGGCCTCTTTTGGGCTGGAGTGTGCGGGAAGAGACCTCTGCGAGTATGCAGGGCTGGGCGTCGAGCAGACGACCAACTGACCGCACGCATCGTGTGAGGTGCGCGCAGTTGCGGTGTGTGCTACCGCGGACGCCGCGGCAGACGTGGCGCCGGTCCTGCGCGCGGCGGGGCGGCTGGACCTCTGCATCGAGCTCGCGCCGCCTGGCGCGCCCGAGCGCGCCGCGCTGCTGGCGGCGCGCCTGCGCGAGTGCGGAGCCAGCTGCCAGGACGAGGACATCCAGGTCACTGGGCCTCCCTGGCCACGCCCGCATCCGTGTCGGCTGCGTCACTGCTGTCGTGACGTGTGAGCTTGCATGGGCGCGCTGCAAAGCTCTGGCCACAGTGAGCGACAGGCGCACCGTGCTGTTCGGTCATCCGGCGCAGAGGATGCCCATGCTGGATGTCGTGTCGTTGCAGGCTCGCATGCAGCGTCCGCCAGGCGGTGCGAGCGTCAAGCAGGCCCATCCTTGTGGCGGCAGGCAGTGGCCGCAGAGGCCGAAGGCTACGATGCGGGGGACCTGGGCCTGGTGGTGGACCGAGCCCTGCATGCCGCCCTGCGCAGGCAGCTGGCCTTGGCAGCCGGCAGCACCACGCCAAAGATCGGTACGCGTCAAACGTGAACAGCGGTGCTTACCTCACATTCCACGCTTTTCATGTGCAATAAAAGCTTGTCTAGCAGGAGGTTGGAAGCCTGAATTGCTGTGTTTCAGCTTGCGGCTAGCGAGGGCGGTGCACACCCCCACTCCAGCGCATGCATGGCCATGCACACATGATGTTGCAGCATTTAAGCTGCAGTGCCGCACCAGTTGAGTGCTGATTGCCGCACCAGAAGCGCACTGTTCGCATGGCTGTGCAAGGGCTCCCCCATGTAGCAAAGTACGCAAGCTGAGGCCGTGGAGCGACGCGCCAGGTGTGCTGCATGTCAGCGCGGCCGATCTGGCGGCCGCGCGGGACGGCTTTGCACCGGCGGCCAGCTGGGGCGTGACGCGCGCGGACGCCGGCGCCGCGGCGGGCCCGCGCGGCTGGGACGACGTGGGCGGCCTGCCGGACGCGGTGGCCGCGCTGCGCGAGGCGCTGGCGCTGCCCACGCGCTTTGCCCGCCTCTGTGCGCGGTGCGCCCTGGTCCAGGGCCGGCTTTTGGTGCTCCGCTTGTGCGGCAGAGGCTGGCCAGAGCGATGCGGGCGTGGCCTGCAACTGCAGCCACAGACCTTGTTTCACAGACGTGTGCTTTGGGCCGCACCCCTGCAATTGGCATTCGCACCAAAGGCAACCGTGCGTTGGGCATTCTGTCTTGCGTGCTCTCATCGCGTGAAGTTGCACACTGCCGACTGCGCCGCTTGACGCGGAGAGCGGCAGGGCGCCGCTGCGGCTGCGCACGGGCGTGCTGCTGTACGGGCCGCCTGGCTGCGGGAAGACGCACGCGGTCTCAGCCGCGCTGGCGGCCACCGGCATGCGCTATGTCAGCGTCAGCGGGCCCGAGCTGCTTAACAAGTACATCGGCGCCAGCGAGGCAGCCGTGCGCGACGTCTTCCGGTGTGCTCCCCTCTAACACCCCCCGTCTCCAAGCCGCCTGTTTGTCTGCGGTCGTGCCTATACAGGGCGATGCGGAATCTAGTGTATGCAAGCAGAGACCGAGGACTGCCGCGCGCAGGCGCGCGGCGGCGGCGGCGCCGTGCGTGCTGTTCTTCGACGAGTTTGACGCCATTGCGCCGCAGCGCGGCCACGACTCGACCGGCGTCACCGACCGCGTCGTGAACCAGCTGCTCACCGAGCTGGACGGCGTCGAGGGGCTGAAAGGTGGCGCAGCCTGCTGTTCTGTGACGGACATGCGTGCATGAGCAGCCAATGTGTGGTAAAGGACTTACGATGAGTACAGCGAGCAAGGCAACCGACCACGGCATGCACGCACACCCAGCCTGCTCGGCCGCATGCTCGTCCACATCCCATGGCCCGCCATGCAGCTACCCACTAAAAAGCTGGGCCAGGTGTGGTGGTGCTGGCGGCGACGTCCCGGCCGGACCTGCTGGATGCCGCGCTGCTGCGCCCGGGGCGCCTGGACCGCCTGCTGCACTGCGGGCTGCCCAGCGCGCGCGAGCGCGTGCAGATCGCGCGCGCGCTGGCCGCGCGCCAGCCGCTCGCGCCCGGCGCCGCCGCTGCGCTGGACGCAGCCGCGCGCGCAGCGGACGGCTTCTCCGGCGCCGACCTGGGCGCCCTGCTGGCAAACGCGCAGCTGGCCGCCGTCCATGACGCGCTCGCGCGGTCCCAGGCACGGCCAGCCTGGACGCTGTAAGTGATGGCTGACAGAGGCCGACGTGCTGCCCTGCGGACACGGTAACACCTGTGGCGTACGCGTTATAATGCCATGATCACGAGCAGAGTGCTGCGCTGCGCAGGATGAGGCCGCCGTGCCAGCGATCACGGCAGAGCAGGTGGCCGCAGCGGCGGCGACGGCGCGGCCGAGCATCTCGCCCGCGGAGCGCCAGCGCTTGGACGCCGTGTATGCGCGCTTCCAGCAGGGCCGCGACCCGGGGCTGGGCAGTAGCGCGAGCGCCAAAGGCAAGGGCAAGCGCGCAACGTTGGCCTGAGGGGTTGGCATCATGAGAGACATGCTTTATTAACTTGCTTGGCCTTCTGCCATGTGGCGCAGTGTGTGAATCAGGTTCTGCAGCTTGTATGCATTGGTAAAGCACAGGCGCGCTTTGCTCTGTGTGGGCTGGCCACCAGTCATGGACGGTCATGCACTCGGTTTGTGCCTGTACATTTTCCATGCTCGTCGAGCATAGCTTTGCTTGACGTGGCGGCCTGGCGGTCCTGCTGTACTGCAAGTGCTTGCCTGCCCTCTGCTGCGAAATAACCCATGTAGTGCTGCTGTAGCATGTGTGCAGGTTGTTGTCTCATCATTTAGAACGTCACAGGGGCTTGGAGACATTTCATTGGCAAGTCAAGCACACATGCATGGACCTGGCGACTTCCTGTAACTGAATGCTAAGCCAGGAGGCTCTTCCACCATGTCGCGTGCAGATGTGGGGCAAGTCTGGCAGCACTGAAAACCAATTCTTCATGACATAATCGAACACTTCTGCCTGCACAAGGCTTAGCAGCTACCCATGCGTAATTACGCAGCAGCCCAGCTTTTGGCTTCAATGTGCAGCCTGCAGGCAGCGTCGTGCTCCTGCGTGCCCGGCGTTGGCCAGCGCCGCCAGGATGCCCGCTTCGGCGACCCATGGTTGACCTCAAACGCAAACCTGCTCCCGTGCGCTTCGATCATCCTGCATATCACAGACTGCCAGGCGTCCGGCACATTATAGTCCTCCTTGATATGGATGTCGGGATATTGACTGCCTGAGATAATCTCCATGCTCTGCAGGCACGGCGGACACAGCGAGTCAGCGAGCGCCTCCAGTCCCAACTTCTTCTCCCCCATGCAAGACATATAGAAGATTTGGATGTTGCTCGCGTCTATCCGCACCTCCCTCATCCCTGCAAATATGGTCCGCGGCAGCGAGCGTGGGAGAAAACCAGCACTGACATCCAGCACTACCATGTCTCCCTCTATGTTGGCATGCCACAGGGCCCGGGAGCATGTCAGATCCACTGCCGGGCCGCCGCCATACACACGCACACCATGAAGGTCGGGGGGCTGCACACGAGCCTCTGCGGCGGCGGACGGTCGTGAGAACCCCACATCTACTTCTTTGTATGCTGCCCTGTACACCAGACTATCATCGTCTGCGGCAGCATTTTGAACACAATACCATCGGCAAAGCCGCCAATTACACCCAGGTGTGTGAGATGAAATGCGCGGAAGTCCACACGCGGTATGCGCTGCAGAGACTCCCTGATTTCGTCTCTGCTCCGGACGTTATCAGGCAGGGGCTCCATGACACCACCCATGCGCAGCGGCATACCCAGCAGCTGCCGCAGGCTGCCACGCTGGTTTGCATGCAGGGCAATCAGGAGCGGTGATGCCACATCGTCCTCTGTGCACAGGCCCGGGTCCAAGAAGTTCCTGCTGCGTGCTTTGCATGCGGGGGTCAGCCAGTCGTAGAGGGTCAGCGATGTCACATGGTCCTTCCAGGCTGGCAGTGCCAGCCACACCAGGTGCCTTTCGGCAAGCTGCGTGTTTGAAAAGTCCAAGTGCAGCTGCAGCGGGTGTGCGCGCAACGCGTGCTGGAAGCGGCGGCTCACAGACTGTAGCGACAGCGCAAGGTTGACCTCGAAGCTGGCTTCTGAGGCCAGACGCGTGTCCCAGACGATGCACATGATTCTGTGAAGGAGGGCGTCGGGTAGGCCTTCCAAGCTCGGCTGCTGCGGCAGCTGTGCCTGCAGGGCGCAAGCGCTTGCTTGCAAGAGGTTGGAGTGTAAGACGCGCAAGAGAGCTATAGGAATACTGGAGTCAGCTTGCAAGACAGCCGGCGCAGAACTCCATCTAAGCATCTAGCCGTGGCGTGGCACCTACCGCAGCTGCGCGCTCTTGCGAAGACATACAGTGCACTGGCCTCCCTTGTTTGTACACAGAGCCTGGCCACGGTCACGTAGAGGCCACTGCGCCAGTCGCCTGTGCTCGTAGGTGCACTGTCAGCAAGCCGGCAAGCAAGCACGCCACGTGTCAGACACGCGAGACGCAGGCAACCAGGGAGCTATGTGCAGAAAGCTTTCTGACAGTCCTCTGACTGAGCTGATACTTTCTGCAGACAAAAAGAACAAGTGTCTGCCTTGAACACATGCATGCCTTCATGTCATCATGACATTGTCATGCATGACATGTCACGTGGAGGAATAGGCGGACTTCTCCTTCCAAATGCAGACATCGGGGCAGCATTTGTACAGATTGCCTATAGGCTAGCTAGCTAGCAGTCAACCAGCAAGACCAGGCCTGGTCTGTCACGGGCAGTCTTCTTGCCATCAACCTCACTGTCTATCAGCATCCAGGTATACTTCCAGCTGTGCAATGCTGTCGCAGCAGCACATCCTGTGTACCTGGTTTCAGGCAATAGGAGGTCACCTGTCCACCTTCCAGCTGCAGCCTTGGCACTCATGCTGCCGGCCCCAAGAGCAGTTGTATACATGACCGGCCGCAAGTACCTGCAAAGGCTTCTGCAGGGATGCATGCTTCGAGCAGATGTGCGTTGAAGCTGCCTTGCGGGGCTGCTTGAGAGCTAGCATCAAAGTGCACGACATGCTGTGGCCGCGCGCCGCCCAGGCGTGGCCGACGCGCAGACCGCGGCGGCCATGGGGGCCATTGCAGCGGCCGGCAGCCCGGGGGAGGCTGCGCGTATCGGGGTGGCTGCATCTCAGCATGCGCCCGGGCCTGCTGCGCCCGGACTGGGCTGCCGCGAAGCTGGCCGTCATGGCGGCCGCGCTGCGCGCCAAGGTGCGTGCATGCTGCGCCCAGCGTGCCTCACGGGTCGATGGCAGCAGTGCCTTTGACCTCCAACAATTTATGGCCGTGGAGCGCGCTGCATGTCTATTGCTATTTTGCACGGCATGTGCTTGTACTTCAGGAAAGGCATGCACGGCTGATGGGAGCCTTGTGCACTACTGTCTGAGCATAGCCACGCTACACGCTACTTCGCAGAGGCTTTTAGGTGGAGACCTGCCAATAGTCGTCAGTGAAGACTGTTGCTGTCGAGTGGTGGCTGCGCTGCGCAGTTCGCGGCGCGCGCCGGCCAGCGTCGCATGCTGCTGGCCACCGCGGCCGTCGCGCTGGTGTAGGCCTTTGCCGCACGTTTACTTCTGGGGCCGAGGCGTGGGCGGTAACGGCGGCAAACACCTGGGCCTGCTGCTCACGCGGCTGCGCGAGGAGCTGGAAGCAGCGGGCCCTGGCGGCCCTGCAGAGAGCCTGGAGCCTGGGGCGCCTGGCGGCTGGGACACCTCCGCATAGCTGGGGCTAGCCTTGCGACAATGCGCTGTGCAGGATGAGGGCTGAAAGGCTTTACATGGGGGCACAGAGCACAGTGCTGGGGCGCAAGGAGCAGACACCCGTGGCATCGCAACAGGTTGGGAATAGATGTCCACTTCTTGAGGCTGGCCTGGACATCCTGTGAGGTTTGCTGTGAGGGAGAGCGCTGTCTTGCATGTTAGCATGGGCGCCCAGCAGATGCATAGTTAGACAGCCTGTAACGCCACTATGGCAGCGGTCTGCAGGTGTGAGATGTGCGGCGCAGCAGGCTATGACATTGCAGGCATGCACATTTAGCAGCTTGCACCGGGCTTGATGGCAGGCTTGCCACATGAGGCAATGCTCCACTTAATTTGTCAGATGGCCTGGTTGGCTGCACTGTGTGCGTGTTCAGGTAGACTCAGATTGCAATGAGTGATGGGCCAAACACTTTCCGCAGGTAGCAGCTGGTCCTTAAAAGTGGTTCTGCCCACATTTTTTACGCTGCGCGATGCAGCAGCTGGCACTTTTGACACGCATGCGCATGTGCCGCATTCTCAGCCCGAATGAAGACCTGCATTGAATGCTCACGCTGCAACACATGCACTTACACCTCCATTCCAAACCCAACCTTCTGCACACACTGAGGCTTTGCAGCAACCACTACACAGCAGCCCAGGTTGCTGCTTTTTCATGCAGCCTGCGTGCAGCGTCGTGCTCCGGCGTGCCCGGCGCCGGCCAGCGCCGCCAGGCTGTCCGCTTGCGCAAGCCGTTGTCAATCTCAAAGGCAAACTGGCTCCCGTGTGCAGAAATCATCTTGCGCATCAAAAGCTTCCAGGCATTCGGGATGTCATGCTGTCCTGGATACAGGTCGATATCAGGGTGGTCACTACCTGAGATGACTTCTCCCTCTCCAGGCGTGGCGGACTCAGCACGTCAAGGAGCGCCTCAAAGCCCAAGTTGTCTTCCCCGGCGCAAGGATAATAGCATGCCGTGATGTGGCGCGCATCTATGCGCACCTCAGTCATGCCTGTGGATGTGCTGCTTGGCAAGTGTGGGCAATCACCAGCACTCCATACATCCATCACCAAGCTTTCTCCCTCTATACTAGCATGCCAGTCATCTAGGGCCTGCGAGCGTGTGAGATCCACCGCCGGGCTGCCGCCATACACATCTACATCTGCTAGTGCGCCGCCGAAGGATTGCGAGAAGCTCACATCGCCTTCTTCATATGCTGCCCTGTACGACAGACTGATCATCATCTGCGGCAGAACGTTAAACTCTATATCATCGTCGAAGCCGCCCGATACACCCAGGTGCGTGAGGTGTAATGCGCTGAGGTCCACATGCGGCGTGCGCTGCAGGAAGTCGACAAACTGGTCGTCGCTCATGCTGGAGCTGTCAGGCGGGGGCTCTGTGCAGACGCCACCCAGGCGCAGCGGCATACCCAGCAGCTGCCACAGGCTGCCACGCTGGTTTGCATGCAGTACCGTCAGCAGCGGGGATACCACATCGTTCTCTGTGCACAGGCCCGGGTCCAAAAACATCCTGCTGCGCCCTTCGCATGCGGGGGCCAGCCAGTTGTAGAGGGTCAGAGATGCGACGTGGTC
>JAABUV010007324.1_pt1 | contig 11625 bp, 9 predicted proteins | sample 5559971 | NCBI WGS metagenome assembly JAABUV01 (sample SAMN10711881, study PRJNA513362) | rock metagenome | isolation source: Antarctica rocks | place: Antarctica: Victoria Land, Knobhead nord | collected 2015-12-19
GCAGCGGAGAGAGTCGTTAGGGTGAGAAGTCGAAGTGCAGGACCCGGGATGAGGGTGGAAAAGCCGGTAAAGAAGGGGTGGTTGGGCAGGAGCAGGGGGAGGAGGAGAGAGGAGGACGGGGAGAGGAGGGATGATGAGGTTGAGAGGGAGGTGAGGGGTGGGAAGTGTGTCGTGATGTAAATTGTGGATGACATTTCCTTTTTGGTTCTATGTATAATGTTTTGGGTCCGCTCGGTCTGTGAATATACCCTTGGAAACTGTTCTTTGCGTGCGAACTGTACGCGATAAGGTAACGAACGGTATCTATGTGGGGAGTTGCATGTAACTACAGTTTAAGAAATGTCGGGATACTTTTCTACCCTGCCATATCATCAATGCGATTGATATGGCTTTTACACAGTGTTGACATTCTTGCGGAGCATCATGTCCACTGGAGCTTGATGTAACGAAGAGATACATAACGTCGACTTCTCGCAAACACGAACATATCTCACGCTCCTCTACACTACACCATCAACGACAAACAAGCATTCTATCCGAACCACTTTTGCCAACCACACTACCATCCACCCACCATCCAACACCCCTACCTAAGGTATCTAGCGCACTTTCCTAAAAAAACCAAGACCCAGTTCCTTCCTGTCTGACATTGTAGAAGATACCGAAATCGTCCTCCCCAGCCCCCATGTATATAAAATCCCGGAATTCCACGGGAAGCTTGTATGTATGTAGGTCGCAATCATCATTGTCCATCGCCACGAGACTGACGGCAAAAAGATAACGCGGATCCAGTACAAGCCCTAAGTGCGCGAAGTTGCCCACTACGAAATGATGCTTTGTACGGTCGAAGAGGCGCGGGAATCGTTTGCGGTCTGCGTGCTGCTATGTCGTTATATTATGCGGTAAAAGCCGGGAATGGGATTAGGAAGATTGTGGTTTCTGGTTGAAGGGATGGGTTGGGGGCGGTGAGAGGGTGAGGAGCTCGCGATGCAAGTTTGGTGGAGTATGGGGAGGAGAGGGGATAGGGATAGTGGGGAGGGATAGTGGGGAGGGATAGTGGAGAGGGATGGTGGAATGAGGTGGACCGAGTCCTTTATGGAAATGCAATTATGGGAGGACTTGGTTACTGCGTATAGAACCGCTCCGTAAATTAGAGCAATCACTACCGTCGTAGATCTCTTCACTCTAGATCTGGCTCAGTCTGGGCACAGGAAGAGATTAATTGATGTTCCGATTGAAGGAGTAATATTCTGGAATAAGTCGAGGATGTTAGATCTTGGAAAAGCTGCTGAGTCGGTCCGCGGAACTTTTGAGCACGAGAAACAAATGAATCGGAGAAACTGAATGTCAAGCTTTACTGTCAGGACTTTTGTTTTGTTGGGAAAGGATTGGATTTGGAACGGCTTTAGCATGGAGGTTTTGAGAGCGAGAGAGACGTTTCCACGGTATTGGCAAACCCACCAGTCGATTTTCAAGGGAGGTTCGTGCAGGGCCAAACGTAAGATGTTGGTGACTTTCCCATCACCAAGATCGCGGATCGTAGGTGTCGAGAACAGATTGGCCCAATCCTCACGCCCGGTAGGTGTACTCCGTAGAAAGGGTTTGATCCAGGCATTCGTCACCAGCGGAAGTCGTTGCTTAAGTAGTATCTGGGGTCTCAAGTTTGTGGGCTTATCACTTAGGCCCCTATCCTCTTCTTGATGATGTTTGATACAATGAGTATACGAGATTTGTAAAGGGGCGCAAGTAGGCATTGAAAGGTTGCCTATCTTGATGAGAAAATATTGAAAAACGAGATAAATGATTCAATGTATGCGATGGCCTCGAATCAAACAGGTCGGCACGAACTCTGTGAAGACACACAGAAACAACCGAGGACTTTACCGAGCACTCAAATTGCAAGAAACACTTGGCTCTGGGTATTCTAGTAGGTAGTAGGTAAGGCCGGGTTAGACCCACCAAAGACGGTGATGAAAGTGTTGGCAAGTCCAGTCTGGATCATCGCTTGTAGGCCTGACCCACAACGCATGGGAGGCCTGAGTAACGCTGAAACAAACGGCATGATTGATTTAGCACGGAGCTATATACTTCTTTGCTCAGCCTCATGCTATTGGTAATCAGCACACGACTAGTCACTGCACATGGTCGCCACCTGTTGACCTTACCAACGATTAAATAGTAAAACACACCCACGATATGTAGCTTTATGCGGCATCAGCTGTGAGGGCTGATGCAGGAAAGGTGTATTGCTTGTTTTAGCGTCGGCCTCATTGCTGTGTCGAGGAATTCAATGGCGTGATCGAAAACAGAAGAGTATAGGTGAGAGTTGATGTATAACAAGTGATGAAAACGGTTGGGATTGAGGCCTACCAGCGAGACAAGTAAGCTTCGGCTACTCCAAGATTGTCAAGTCCCTTGATCTTCAGATGGGCTAGGTGCCAATCTTGATCGAGGGGAGATGCGACGGTGTACCTAGATAGAAAACTCGAGATACTAGGGTGTCTGATGCTTTGAAAAGACAGACAACTTGGTGGTTCCCCACCGTAGCTAGCACTTAAGGCGATCCGAGTTTGAGCATTCTTCACGGCCACTGGCCGTAAGAAGTCCAGAATTTAATGACACCTAGTCTTGGAAACAAAACAAGCAGCTCGTTAAGAACGGCTCGGAAAGAGGTCTTGAAAGAACAAGGCTTCATCCTTTGTCCCATGCAGAAACCATGTCTGACGCATACACTCAGCACCACAACACCATAACTCTATGATAGATTCAATATGTATAAACTAACATCAAGGAACATCTGATAAGAGACTCGTAAAGGGCAACAAGGGATGTAGACAGCCAGAGATATCAGTCTTGCAAGAACTACCCGTACATTCATTTAGTCTCGCACACTGTTGACCTGTCAGACTCTTATCGGAACTTCAGTTCGGCAAAAATCGATCATGTTGTGGGTATCATTGACTCCAAAGGCCTGGGTCCACCACGCTTGGCCGCATAAAAGCCTGATACAGAACAGGAAGTTCATGACCCGACCAAACCACGCAAGCTCCTGGATATGCACCGATTGGCTTTTCGTACACACCGCACGACACAATGCCATGGAAACAGGGCGAAAGGAGAAATACGACTTGAAAGCTACCTTTCGAGTACACGATGACGGGGTGATTCGGAAGCCTGCTTGAGTCGGCGTGTATGACTTCAGTGCCGTGGTGCCACTTGTCCCGTGTTGTGATCGGGCTGTGTACTAGACTGCTTCAACGTAAACGCGCTGTCTCAGATGTGTACTGGCAGCTGTACGGAACACATTCTTGCTGTTGTTGTATTTGTTGTAGTTGTACTTGTAGTTGTTGTACTTGTAGTTGTTGTACTTGTAGTTGTTGTAGTTGTAGTTGTAGTTGTTGTTGTTGTAGTTGTTGTCTTAGAGTGTCGACGAGATCCCTGTTGGCGACGGTGACATCATTGTATTGTTACACGGGCCAGGATAGACACTGAGACTTCCAGCCTTCCAGGCCGACTGCCGTGATTCCAAAGGTCGCTGCCGTGAACTTTCACCAGTCACCAGTCACCACACATTGAATTTATTATTATCACTAGGTATGGTAAGGTAAGGTATGTATTATTCGTGCCGCTAAAAGAACATTCTGAAACTCGCAACTCGCAATTCATGTAATCGTGTCCCCTATCTGGCTCTTGGCGTCCTGCTCAGCCGCGGTTAGCGGCGAGCTTTGGCCTGGTGAGTCGAGGAGGAGGCACGGGATGGGCCTGGTCGTATTGATACGTCCGTACGGAGGTATTCCGTATACTTCCATAAGTACCTACCTAGGTACTCCGTAAGGTAGAAGTGGATCTCGCAAAAGATTACCGCCACCCAAACCCCCCCCACGTGGCCCTTTCCGAACGTACCAATTATATGCCTCCAAAACTGATTACGTGAGACTCGTCACGTATATGACGCATTGTTCACTGCAATGGAAGGAGTGCATGAAGATGTACTCTGTGGGAGTAGTGTTTACACAGTACTCTATGCGGCAAGCTGACTTCCCATCTAACTTGTTCATTCAAAGTGGCGAAGTCATTTATATTTATCATTTAAGCTCTGCTAAACTACGGTGAGGCCGCTGTGAACAATAGGGTAATAAATAACGAGGAAATACGCGGTCATAACGCTTACCGTGTACTTAGGGCTGACGGGAGCAGGAGGGGTAATCGGGTAACTCCGCTGAAACCACGCTAGTACGTAATCATCCGTGGCTGAGAATACCGATACAGTAGGTATCTTTACCTGTCCTTACGATGATGGCCTATCAGGCTATCACCTGCAGATGGATGTAGAATACCACCAATGCCGAGTTCTCCCCTTGATGGGGGGGGAGTCTAGAGCCTTTACAGACAAAGCGGCCCGCTACTCGGTAATATAACCATCGGACTAAGGTATCTCAGCCCGGGGCTGCTCTTAGCTTCCCGTGTCATATCTTTAGACACGTTTCCCATTATTCCAAGGGCGATGAAAGCTAAGAATTAGCTCCCCCCGACAAAGGAAATCAATCAATGGCCTACCTTAATCAACGTCTCAGCTCATTTCACAGCGACAACCACATTGGTCAGCTTCATAGACACCATGAAGGACCCTCTTCTTCAATTTAAGGTGCTTGTTCTCCTCTTCATTGTCATACTTCATCATCCCTCCGTTTACTTATACGGCCTCGCATCTGCTAACCGTTGAATGAACCAAAAAGCGACACAGGATGGTCGACGTCGACGGTGATCAGCATATTCGCCACACCCCACTTTCCACACTCTCCAAACTCTCGCCCTACTCTGGCCTAACCATCTCAATCATCTTCGTCGTATTCTTCCTGATCAAGCAGTACATTGTCGAGAAATGGCTCCTAAAATGGATGTACGGCGACATGTTCACCAGGCAGAACGAGGTCAATCGTCGAAGCTTCGTCAATAACCATTTTGCCGGCGCTGTCAAACTCGTGATCCTGATCGCCGGCGTGTATCCTTTCATAGACGTTGCGTTCCGGACCGGTTATCTACATAAACCCTATGCACCTGGGTCGAGAGTGACTCTGGGGGATATTCTGGTAGTCTGCGCCAATCTCCTGGTCTCCATGTATATATTCGAACTCATTTACCGGGTCCGCATCTCGCCTGTGTCGGCAATCCACCACATTGGGACAATCTTGGTGGCTCAGGCAGCCATCGCAATTAGTCTCGATATTCCGCGCGAGAAAGACGCATCGATAGAATTCATTCTTTGTTGCGTATGGGGTGAGCCTCTCTTGCCTTGTCCTGGCTAGGCCATTGACTGACCACATCCAATACAGGTGCGTTTGACATTGTTTGCGAGCTGCTACCTCACATCGCCATGATCCTCTATCGCGTGTACCCCGACTCCCACCATTTCCTCAGCCGCCTATTCATGTTTGCATGCTTTACCACCTTTGGCGGTACTATCTTCGAGACTATCGTTACCATGTATCTCTTCGGCAGCTTGTGGGACCAATGGCAGATTGCCTTCAAGGTCGCCACACCTATACTTCACTGTGCCTTCTGTGCGGCACAATTGCACGGCAGTCGGATATTTTTCTTACAGTGGAGAAAGCAGGCCAGGTTCGTCCGGGAAGCCCGGGGCCTCGAGGCTGGGGAAAAGAAAGAGGAGGGTACAAGCCCGCAGAGCTCGGAAGTGCTCTTGAGAGAGTCTACACAAGAGAGAACGGAAACGACGACGCGAGCCATATAGTAGGAGGAGACGCAAAAATCTTCAAATGCCACAAAAATCATTCGTCTGGAGAAAAGGCCACAACGGCCCTGTAAGAGTAGGGCAAGTCCATCGTATAACTGGAATCGGATATGGTCACTGTATCGGAGTAGCGCCGGTCGGTGCCATTGTCCAAAAAACATTAGGGGATTGGCGCAGTGTCTTGGAAAGACACAATCGTTACATGCATTGGGGGCGTTTCTAAGCGTTATAAGCGCCGGCGGCATCTGGGAGCATCAGCAGGCGTTCTGGTCGCGGTCAGACAGGCTTGTCTCCGTTAATATGTGCTGAACATCGTTTGGAAATTTATATCTTATTTAATTAGGGTGGGCTCCGCGGTTGCTCCTCTTACTTGGGACTTGGAGTATCGGCTATATAAATAGTCGTTGAACGGTAAGTTCACCAGTGTTGAATCTGTATTTGTATGTCAATGATTATCTTCCATTTGATCATTTAATCATTTAGCTACTTGTTTGCTTCGCTGCTCGACTGTTTGCTCGATGCACTTAGACCTGGTCAACAGCCTGAACTGTGTCTCGTACGAATCGATTTCCAAATATTTATACTCGAAGCGTCGGCCAAGTACCTTGTATTTCGCTGCACTCTTGTCCTTTTACTCCTCACTAGCCTCTTCACATGTCTACATCCCGAATCACATACTCTTCTTCACTCTTGCTACCATAACATACTGGCGTTAAGTTGTTTGCCTTTCAGACATGGCAAGATGCCGTCCTAGCTCAACCGATAGCCTTCGACAATTTGCTGGATGATGTCTGCTGGAGGAGAGTCGCTTGATGGTATGGCTCGATAGCTCGATGACTCGGTTTCGGCCGTCGTGGAGGCCGACCCAAGCGAGGGCTGGATAAGATTGAGGGTTAGATTCCTGTGCCTTGTCTCTTAAATCTGGCTACGTTGATGTTCGCGCTGCTCATACTTTGAGGAAAGATTTCTAGCTTGCTCCTGGGATAGATAGCAGTCCAGCAGTCGGGCGCATCTCTTAGGGTCATGGAGATCTGGACGTGATAGCAGTTTTGAATGGCTTCGAAGGTCATAACGTGCTTCCACATAAACTCGGCATGTTGCATAACTGCATCTTCTCAGCGTTAGGAGTTTGGCCGTCGCCGCATTGTGGTCGGCCTTCCTCCGAAAACGAAAAAGTCCGAGATAGTAATGGGCGAAGTAGGCTTACTCAACCACGTTGGTTTTATTATTGAACCGTCAAGGGCTCCAAGGCCTAGATGTGCTCTTTTTGACCTGCTTCTCGGCTCGTCATCAACCGGGTTAGCTGCTGCTCGTATTCTCAGTCGTCTACCTTGATATCGATATGTTCTTCGATTTGATGCTTTGTTACGATCGACTTCTTACTCTCGAGGGCTGCTGCTCCCCCAAAATACTACGAAATAGTAACGATAAAACTAATGATCAAAAGCGGGCGCTGCGGTACGATTATGAGTCAAAACAAAAATGGCATCTTCGGTATGTGGGACACTCTTCAAGTGGTACATAGCTATTCTACAACCCTACCTGCACCTATGGAGCATCAAAGCTGATACTATCTAGGCACCTAGAATCAATCGTAAATCAACTGCAAGGCCTATGCCACACAATCTTGAAGGCATGAAAATCGCCACCAACTATTCGACAAGACCACTTCTCAAAATTAGGGCACACCTATCTATCTGTCGACCCGCGCATCTGATAGCAAACGAGCCACAGAGGTCTGTTTCCTTGTCTTAGAAGTAGGGGAACTCTTCATCCAACGGCTCATATTTCATCTTAAAGTCCTCATCGTCGTCAGACCAGTCAAGCTTTACATCCATGTGATCATCCTCGTTGTGGCATGCGTTCCACTTCTGATGAGCGCCGTCGCTGCGGTGGGCATCTCCATTGTGTTGATCATCTCGGCCGTTGCGAGATGGAGCTGAGCCAGGATGTGAAGGCATAGCGGATCCGATAGCGCCAAATTTAGGACCCATAACCTCAGTGACCACGTGCTCATGGAATGCCTTTGACGCACGCCCTCTCGTGAATACGTCGTGCTGGGCTTTCTCCCCACCCTCATCCGTCTCGGCCTTCACCTTGATCCCTTGGGTCGTGTTGGAAGATGCAGGTGCCATATACCGCCGAACCTCCGACTTCTCCAAACCGACCACCTTCTTGACGTCGTGCTCCACGTTGAAGTATCCAGCCTCGGAATGAGTGATTTCTGGTTTTGGCGGGATGGAAGCCTGGTTTTCTAGTTCCACCTCTCGCTTCACCTTTGGCTTTTTCGTCTCGGAACGATCGTTGATGAATTCTGCGGGAATGGAAGCTTGGAACTCTTGCTTGACCTCCTGCTCAACTTTCAACTCTCCAGCCTCGGACTGCTCGGGTCTATATCCTGGGCAAGTAGCGGCCTGATCAACTTTCTTGGCTTCTTGCTTTGGCTCTTGCTTCACTTTGGGCTTGACTTCTTGTGTGACCCTTGGCTTTAGTCTGGTGTTGTCGCATGTAGGACGCCCAAAGCAGAAGTCTTGCGCCTCTTGCTTCACCTTGAACGCTTCAACCTCAGATTTTTCACCACTGAACGGTGCGGAATTTGCAGAATTGTCGTCTTGCTTCAACTTTTGCCGCACCTTTCCATCTGCAGCCTTGAACTGATCCATGTTGACTTCTGCGTGGCTGGCAGCCAGGTTCTCTTTCATGGCTTCTCGCTTCACATCAACCTTGTTCGCACCAGACGGTCCACCGTTGAACGCCGCGAAGGTTGTAGAACTGGCTTCTTGCTTTATGTTTTGCTTTACCTCCTGTTTCACCTCAACCTCTTCGGCCTCCGACTGATCACCCGCTTCGGACTCTGCGCGGTCAGCACGGTGCTTCTTGCACCTGCGACGACGACACTTCTTCTTCCTGGAGACCGTATTTGCTGGGTCGAAGATTGGCGCTAGGCTCGACCTATCTTCTTTCTTTGACCCTCTGGACGAAGCCTTGCTCTGAGCGCTCCGATTCAATCGCCTCGGTGTTACGGAGGTTCTCCGAGTTGGTGTCGCAGGTGATATCGTTGGTGTCCCGTCTCTAGTAGGAAGTGGTCTTTGGTGTGGCATCTGCGGGCTAGGAGATTGGAGAGATACTGTAGCACCCATGTGGAATCGTACCTGATACTGCGGCAACGGCATCATAGACTGTTGCGGTGCCGGATGTGTCTGTTGCACTGGCGCCGGCATCATAGGTTGCTGTTGCGCCGATTGCATTTGACGCCATTGCAGGAACTGCTGAAATATTTGTGGACTTTCCTCCACCAGGAACTGTCGGAAGAGCTGCTGCAAGTGCTGTGTCTCCTGATCCGGTGGTGCTTGATGCAAGCCCATCTGAGGTAGCGGCATCTGTTCTGGCTGCACTGGGCGAAAGCTAACCGTAGCAGCCGGCTGAGGTATAGCCACCATAGGAGCTAACTGGTATCTTGTGATCGTCGGGCATTGGCCCCATGGATGACGCTCGAAGCACGAATTGCAGATGTCCCAACATGACCAGGCTGGGCTGTGGGGTTTGCGGCATGTTGGGCAGGGTGGATAGCGCCACGTGCCGTTGATGAAGACGTTGCCAATGTTGTTATTGTGTAAGGTACTCATTTTCTGCAAATGCTGTTAGTAAGATGTTTGGTGGAGGACTGGGAATGGGCAACGCTGGTTCATATTTCCGGGATTTGGAAGGTGTCAGAAAGGGAAGGCGTGACATACGAGATATCTAAGCCTCTCGAGTGAGGAGCTCTAGGTGTTACCAAGGATTTCTTAGAACATCAAAGGTGGAATCCAGTACAGCATCTGTTATCGAGGTTCATAGAAGACGGATGATCACCGAAGATTGTGAGGTGTTGGGTCTTGTCATTGTTGACGCGCCAGGTGCAGCTTCGCCCTACACCAAGTATTATTGTGTTATTCACGCCACACACCCAAATATTAGTCACATACCAGCGAGTGAATGGTTCTTAACACTCACTTTAGACTACCTTACTGTAGGCGAACGAGGGCGATATTGCGTATCATAACAGACGCTGGTGAGGAACAACTCAAGGTTTTTCCTCCAAGGATTATTATAAGGGCAGTCATCCAGTTGAAATATCTTTAGATCCTAAGGGCCCTTTGCAAAGAATCAATGGTCATCTCGCCTCGGTCAATGCTGAAGAAGATGTTCAAGTTCTGTGGCTTTCTGTTTTTGGGTAAAGTAACAGATTCTTGGAAGATCTTGATCGTTACCAGCAACCCCAAGAGTCGCCCCTGACCTGAAGGTCTGTTGCGGCCTTTTATATTTCGGATGAAGGCATCTCGTGGATTATAGCAGTAGTATACTTCCTAGGGAGTAAGATCGATTTGTTGACTGGTTAGTCTTTGCAGGGAGCCGCAGGGTACTCTGTGAGAACATGGTGGTTCTCAGATTCTGCAGTTGATAAACTTACCATGGCTCACCATATCGTTTTATCGAATTATATAGCTAATTGATTTAGGGAGTATGTATCATCAGAAGTATAACATGATTGTCGAAAACACAAGATCATGACTTGTATCATTTTATTATTCTGAACCACGAGAAGGCGATAAAGGTTACGGAAGAATAACAGATCAATGCATCGCTACTCGTGGTCAGTTGTTTTTCTACCACTTTCATCATACTTCGGCGGAAATGCTTGTCGTTCAGCTGATGAAGCATGGCTCCTTGAGAAGTTTCGACCCACTCTAGAACTGCCCACCCTAGAATTCCCACCTCATCCTGGCTTACCTTTTAAATGGCGAATTGGTTTCGCTATTGTCATACGCATGCGTAGAAACCTTTTATAGAAATAGAGAAATTATCTAAAAGCTAGTAATTAGTGACGTGGCATAGAGGATTGAAAATTGAGTCATTTGAAATCACCATTGCGGGAAATGATATAGGAAGGCTTATAAGTCTCCTGAAAGTAAAGAACTAGAGGTAAGATGGTTGATTAGTTACTCTATCTTCTGGGGATTGTAGCTACTTAACATGGCTAAAGGTACTAGTAATGAAAGAAAGAACGGAGATGCAGGAGAATGTAATAGAAACTTCCATGTGCGTCTCCGTATTTATCCTCGAACATATGTATAAAACATACGGGATATTCGTACTTGATAAAGCCGACATGAAATCTCTTTGAGTGTCAGGAACCTCAGAGAACGATCAGTGGAGCCAGGTGAGCTAATAGTGACCTCAGTCACGTAGGTACAGCTTGCAAAGACTGCCTCTCAAGACCAGATGATGTTCTTCAGAGCGATGAGAGAACATACGATACGAAATGCAACAAGACCCAAGCACTCGAGAATTTTTAGTAAGCTGTTCGTAGACATTCGTGGCTTCGATGAACTGGTCAAAATCAAGACTTCCTTGGGTATGACTTGAACCCAGGCTCTAGGGCTAAAAAACTCAAAAAAAGGTAGGTCACATCCGAAGCAGAACAATACTTTTAGAAGTCGGATATCCACGCAAAGGTTACTTGACTTCACTCACTATACGTGGGCCGGCGAAAGTAATCTTAACAATCTTTTTTATAAACCCCCAAAAATGCATAGCTTCGATAAACTGGTCAAAATCAAGACTTCCTTGGGTATGACTCGAACCCAGGCTCTAGGGCTAAAAAACTCAAAAGGTAGGTCACATCCGAAGCAGAACAATACTTTTAGAAGTCGGATATCCACGCAAAGGTTACTTGATTTCACTCACTATACGTGGGCCGGCGAAAGTAATCTTAACAATCTTGTTTATAAACCCCCAAAAATGCATAAATAAGTTCGACATAGAATCAAAGGAAGTTCGTCACTAACCTGACCATTCAGAACGACGCTGACCCCGACTGTATCTTCGTGAGCTTT
>JAABUV010007325.1_pt1 | contig 11625 bp, 13 predicted proteins | sample 5559971 | NCBI WGS metagenome assembly JAABUV01 (sample SAMN10711881, study PRJNA513362) | rock metagenome | isolation source: Antarctica rocks | place: Antarctica: Victoria Land, Knobhead nord | collected 2015-12-19
ATGGCCTTCGGCTTCAAGAGTCCCGAAGCCATGATCGCCCTCGCCATGCTCAACCTCGGCGGGTACTGCCCACCCCTACCCGGCCGTCAAGCCGCGTGAATCGACCCACGGAACCAGCAGGAGAGCCCCATTTTCCCGACCCACGAGGCACCCCGGCGGGGTGCCCCAACGCTCATGTCAAGATGCGCGCGTAGCTGGAGGCGTTGACTCATTGAGCATCCCCCAGAATCGTGGAGGCATGGACTATGAGGAGTAGTCATGCCAGAGATTCGCAGGAAGTTTGACCCGGAGTTCCGTGAGGGAGCCGTCCGGATCGTCAGGGAGACCAAGAAACCGATCGCGGTGATCGCGCGTGATCTCGGGGTGAACCCGGGCACGCTGGGGAACTGGGTCGACAAGGACCGCGCGGCTCGGGGTGAGGGCGACGGGCCACTTGGCGTCGCGGATGAGGCGGAGCTCAAACGGCTCCGCAGCGAGAACGCTGAGCTCAGGATGGAACGGGATGTCCTCAAGCGATCAGTGGTCCTGTGGGTATTATCCCAACAACTGGATAATACCCATTATGCCGAGCACCGGATTATGCCGAGTTCGGTGCGGAAGTGCCTGTGGTGTCAGGGATCGTGACTGAAGTCTCGGCATAATCCGGGACCTTCCGTCGCGAGACTTCTCTCCAAGAAGCGCACCTTGGAGAGATGAACCGATGATGAACAGCAGAGCAACGCGGGCGCGAGTGGATGGTCCGCTGGGCCCGTACGCGGACCGATTCCGGATCGAGCTGGGCAAACGGGGTTACAAGCCAAGCGCCGCCGCTGGGCACTTGCAGCTGATGGCTCATCTGAGCCGCTGGCTGGTTGAGCATGACCTGGCCGGAGTCGACCTGACACCAGCCGCCACGGAGGAGTTCCTGCAGTCCAGACGGGCCGCCGGCTATGAACAGTGGCTCTCGACGCGCGGCCTGGCGCCGCTGCTGGGTTACTTGCGTGACATCGGTTTCGCACCGGCCCAGGTCTCGATCGCAGCGACCACCCCTGAGGAGGTCCTGCTCGACTGCTATCGCACCTACCTCGTCGCGGAGCGCGGGTTGGCCGCCTCGACGGTCCGCAACTACCTCGAGGTTGCCCGACTGTTCGTGTCGCACCGGCAGGCGTCGGCACAGCCGGATCTGGCCGAGGTGACCGCGGCACAGGTCTGCGAGTTCGTGGTCGCCGGCTGTCGCGACCGTAGTGTCGGGTCGGCCACGCTGCTGGTGGTCGGGATGCGGGCGCTGCTGCGCTACCTGCATGTGGCTGGCGTCACTGCGTCGGGGCTGGCTGATGCGGTCCCGCCGGCAGCATCGTGGCCCAACAACTCCCTGCCACAGCCGATCGACCGCCGTCAGGCGGCACGGCTGCTGCGCAGCTGCGACCGCAGGACCGCGGTGGGACGCCGTGACTTCGCGGTGCTCACGATGCAGCTGCGGCTTGGCCTGAGGGTCGGCGAAGTAGCGGCGCTGGACCTGGGCGACGTGGACTGGCACCACGGCGAGATCCTGGTCCACGGCAAGGGCCACCGGGACGAACGGCTGCCACTGCCAACCGACGTCGGTGAGGCACTCGTGGGTTGGCTGCAACGCGGCCGCACACCCTGCGAGTCGACGCGGCTGTTCACCACGCTCATCGCTCCACGGGGGGAGCTGACCAGCAAGGCCGTGTCGGCGCTCGTGCGACGAGCCTCCGTGCGCTCGGGCGTCGTCGTCACGGCGCATCGGTTGCGACACACGGCCGGCACCGAGCTGCTGCGCTCCGGCGCCAGCCTGCCCGAGGTCGGTCAGGTGCTGCGACACGCCAGCCTGCTCAGCACCGCGCTCTACGCCAAGGTCGACCACGCGGCGCTGTCTATCGTGGCGCGGCCGTGGCCAGCGGGCGCGCGATGAGCGTGCTGCGCAGGGCGATGAGCGACTACCTGTCCCTGCGTCGGGCGCTTGGTTTCAAGCTCGTCGCCACCGGGCGGCTGCTCGAGCAGTTCGTTGCCTTCACCGAAGCGGTTGGTGCCGACACCATCACCACGCAGTTGGCCGTGCACTGGGCCGCACTCCCGCCGGCTGGCTCCGCGACCTGGCACGCGCAGCGCCTCAGCGCGGTGCGCTGCTTCGCTCGCTGGCAGCGCAGCATCGATCCGAACACCGAGGTGCCGCCGGCGGATCTGTTGCCGGCACGCCCCCGACGGACTACGCCCTATCTGTACTCCGAGCTCGACACCGCCGCGCTGATGACCGCAGCCGGACAGCTGCCCTCGCCGCTTGCGGCCGTCACCATGCAGACCTTCCTCGGACTGGTGTTCTGCACCGGGATGCGCCGTGGCGAAGCGCTGGCCCTGGACCGCGACGATTTGGATCCGACAACCGGGGTGCTGACCGTCCGGCACGCGAAGTTCAACAAGCCCCGACAGCTTCCACTACATCCTTCGACGTGACCGCGCTGCACGCCTACGCGATCCGCCGCGACACGTTGTGTCCGCACCCGCGCACGGCAGCGTTGTTGGTGTCCACCACCGGCGCTCGGCTGGCGGCCAGCACCGTGTCGCACACCTTCCGGGTACTGCTCCAGCAGACTGGGATCGGACCACACAGCTCAGGCTGTCGGCCTCGCATCCACGATGCCCGGCACAGCTTCGCCGTGACGACCCTGCTCGACTGGTATCGCGACGGCAACGACGTGCAGGCGCGACTGCCGCTGCTGTCTACCTATCTGGGGCACGCCGATCCGCGCCACACCTACCACTACCTGTCGGCCGCACCCGAACTGCTCGCCCTCGCGGCCGACCGGGTGCAGCGTCTGCCCGGAGCGACAGGATGACCGCGCTCGCTCCAACCCTGCAGGCCTTCTTCACCGACCGCCTGGTGCGGCAGAAGAACGCCAGCCCACACACGGTGGCCGCCTACCGCGACACCCTCCGGCTGCTGCTGGTCTACCTCACCGACCGGACCGGAACCGCACCCAGTGACCTGAAGATCGAGGACCTCGACGCGACCCTGATCGCAGCGTTCCTAGACCACCTGGAACAGCACCGCGGCAACAGCATCCGCAGCCGCAACACCCGCCTGGCCGCGATCCACTCGCTGTTCCGGTTCGCTGCACTGCGCCACCCAGAGCACGCCGCGCTGATCGCGCGAGTACTGGCCATCCCGCCCAAACGCTACGTTCGGGCGGTCGTGTGCTTCCTGAACGACCAGGAGATCGACGCGCTCCTGGCCGCTCCCGACACCACCCGCTGGCTCGGCCGCCGGGACCACACGCTGCTCCTGGTCGCGATCGAAACAGGGCTGCGGGTCTCGGAACTGACAGGCCTGGGCTGCGGTGACGTGCACCTGGGAGTCGGAGCCCATCTGAGTTGCCTCGGTAAGGGCCGCAAGCAACGCTGCACGCCGCTGACCAGCACAACCGTCGCGGTCCTGCATGCCTGGCTCGCTGAACGCCAAGGCCGCCCCGACGACCCGCTGTTCCCGACGAGCCGCGGTCACCGTCTGAGCCGCGACGCGGTCGCGCTGCTCGTCACCAGACACGCCGGAACCGCACTGCAGTACTGCCCCTCGCTCGGCGCGAAGACTGTCACGCCACATGTCCTGCGGCATACGACCGCGATGCGCCTTCTGCGGGCAGGCGTGGACACCTCCGTGATCGCCCTCTGGCTTGGCCACGAGAAGGCAGACACAGTCCAGATCTACGTTCACGCATACCTCGATCTGAAAGAACGCGCTCTTGCTCGGACCGCTCCGATCAATGCAACCCCCGGGCGATATCAGCCCTCCGATGCTCTCCTCGCGTTCCTGGGGGCTCTGTGATTATGCCGAGACTTCAGTCACCGATCCCTGACACCACAGGCACTTCCGCACCGAACTCGGCATAATCCGGTGCTCGGCATAATGGGTGAAGGAGGCGACGAGGTGAGCGTGGCGCGCTTCATCGCCGACCAGAGGACCTTCTACCGAGTGCCCCACGCGTTCAGCTGCCGGGTCCTGGCGGTGAGCGAGGCCTGGTTCTACAAGTGGGTCAAGGCCCCGACCACCGCCAGGGGGCAACGTAGGGCACTGCTGGATGAGGCGGTCCGTGAGGCGTTCGCCGCATCCGGTGCCAGCTACGGCTCACCGCGGATCCATGAGGACCTCATCGATCCTGAGCTGCCGCACCCGGAGCTGGCCGGGTTGGACTCCCAGCCCTCAGCTGAGGGGGTGCAGTTGCACGCACTGGCCACCGAACAGGAGTCTGCCGGCGACGTCACAGACCAGGCTCCCAGGCAGGCCCCTGTCCGTTGCGGTGCTGGTGAGGAGAACCCGAATTCTTTGCTGGACAGGCTTTCTGGTCCCGACAGGCTTGCTCGGGGCATGGCATGGAAGGTGTCGGTGAACACGGTCGCGGACTCGATGCGTCGGCAGGGTTTGAAGGGTCGCAAGGTCAAGCGCAACAGGGGCCTGACCCGGCAGGACAAGACCGCACCGAAGTTCGGCGATCCGCTCAAGCGGGACTTCACCGCAGCCGCGATCAACACCCGTTGGGTCGGGGACATCACCGAGATCCCGACGGCCGAGGGCAAGCTGTACTTATTAGTTACGTGGAATCAGATGGCAGGTTGGATCGTCACCGACCGTCACCATCACCACGAACTGAAGGGCCCTGTTGAACGTGAACGTGAAGGAGAAGTGGCCAGTCCTGGGCCGGCACGAAAGAGCGGCCGAGTGGCTTGAGATCTGGACCAACTTGGGCCGGGCACCGCGCACCATCGACGCGTACGCGCGCGGGCTGGCGGAGTACCTGCTGGTCTGTGAGCGCGACGAGGTCGACCCGCTGACCGCAAACCGCTCGCAGGTCGCGTTGTTCGTCCGCGAGCTCGCGACCCGTCCCAGCCGTCGGGGCAGCAACGTCGTGGTCTTGGACTCAGGCAGCGGCTTGTCGAACGCCACGCTGCAGCAACGGCTGGTGTCGGTGCGGCGCATCATTGATGAGTCAACGCGAGCAGTTGCGTCACACCCCTCAGCGTGTCAGACTCCCAGCGAGAGGTAAGACCTCTCTCCAATAAGGAGGAGATATGGCAGACGCACCCCGGACGCCGGGCTTTCTTGCGCACCACGATGGCGACGTTGTTGCGGTTGCGGTGCGGGACTTGGAGCCGGGCGCTGTTGAGGGCGGGTACCTCCGGGGCCCGTCATCAATAACTCTCGAGCTGCGGGACCCGGTTCCCTTAGGCCACAAGCTCGCGTTGGTCGATCTCGAGGCAGGGCAGGACATCATCGAATACGGATTACGTGTAGGGATAGCGACAGAGAACGTCGCTTCCGGCTCGTATGTCCACGTTCACAACATGAGGAGTGCACGGTGGCAGAACAGCGTGGCCTAACTGGCTTCCGCCGGGAGAACGGCACGGTCGGCATTCGAAACTACACAGTGATCCTGCCGGTGGACGACCTGTCCAACGCGGCGGCGGAGGCGGTGGCGAAGGTAGTGCCCGGAACATTGGCGCTGCCGCATGCCTACGGTCGGCTTCAATTCGGGCCGGACCTCGACCTGACGTTTCGGACGTTGATCGGCACCGGTTCCAACGCCAACGTCGCATCGGTGGTTGTCATCGGGATCGAACCCAACTGGACGGACCGTGTGGTCCAGGGCATCGCCAAGACCGGCAAGGCCGTACAGGGTTTCTCCATCGAACGCAACGGCGATCTCAAGACGATCCAAAAAGCAGCCCGCGTCGCCGCCCAGTTCCTCCAGAACGACTCGGAAAAGCGCCGCGAATCAGTTGATCGCAGCGAGATCATATTGTCGATCAAGTGCGGTGAATCTGACACCACCAACGGACTCGGGTCATGCCCGACTACCTCTGAGGTTGTCGACCGATGGGTCGAGGCAGGCGGTACCGTGCTGTTCGGTGAAACGACCGAACTGACCGGCGGCGAACAGCTCATCGCCGAGCGGTGCGCGAACGACACGGTGCGCGAGAAGTTCCAGTCGCTCTATGACAACTACATCGACATGGTCGAACGCACTGGGGCGAACCTGCTCGGGTCACAGCCCACTCAGGGCAACATCCGTGGCGGCCTGTCGACGATCGAGGAGAAGGCGATGGGCAACATCGCCAAAACCGGTACCGCACCCGTGGTGGGCGCACTGGAGAGCGCAGAAGCCCCGGATTCCGGGCCGGGGCTGTACTTCATGGACACCTCGTCCGCGGCGGCAGAATGCATCACGCTGATGGCCGCCGCCGGGGCAGTCGTGCACCTGTTTCCCACCGGGCAGGGCAACGTCATCGGTAACCCGATCGAGCCGGTGGTCAAACTGACAGCGAACCCGCTGACTGCAGAGACGATGGGTGAGCACATGGACCTGGACTGCTCGGGTCTGCTACGTCGCGAGTACGACCTCACCGAGGCGGGTCGCCAGCTGATGGATCTCACCGAGCGGACTATTCACGGCCGGCTCACCTGCAATGAGGTTCTGGGACACCGGGAGTTCGTGATGACCCGCCTTTACCCGAGCGCTTGATTTCGTGGCCGTCGGGCAGCGGATCAACACCGCTCCTCCGCGGTTAACCGCAATCTCGATTCCCGTCACCGTGAAGGAAGAAGGACATGAAGGACACCCAGTGAGCACTATCGTGGTGACCGAGGATGTCGTTGGGCCAGCCTACGATGAGCTGGCCGTCCGCTGGGGTCTCTACAGAGATGCCGATGCCTGGAATTCCCTCGACCAACTGTTGGCTCTGCTCGGGAATGCCGAGGCGGTAATTGTTCGTAACCGAACACAGGTGAACCAACAGTTTCTCGATGCAGCACCTCGACTGAAGGTGGTAGCGCGTGCAGGCGTCGGGCTCGACAACATCGACCTGAAGGCCGCAGACAGAGCCGGTGTGGTGGTCGTCGCACCCACAGGAGCGAATGCTGTCAGCGTCGCCGAGCACGCCTTGGCGATGGCCTTGGCGCTTTCAAAGAGAATTACTGTTTCGAATGACTCCACCAAGGCGGGAAGTTGGTACCGAGTTCCCACCCAAGAACTCAGCGGGAAAACATGGGGTCTGCTCTCAGCGGGGGCCACAGCTCGCGCCACGGGACGGTTGGCGCGCGCTCTGGGAATGAAGGTTGTTGCCTACGATCCGTTTATTGACCCGAGCCATCCCGAGGTAGCCGAGTTCGGTATCGAGTTGGTCTCGTTCGATGAGATCTTGTCGCGTGCCAACGTGCTGAGTGTTCATTTGCCTCCCAGCGACGCCACCAATAACCTGCTGAACGCGGACACTTTCGCATCGCTGCCCCGTGGTGCGCTCGTCGTCAGTGTCGGACGGGGCGGAGTGATCGACGAGGCAGCACTCTTGGATGCTCTCGATTCTGGAAGAATCGGCGGTGCTGGTCTTGACGTACGAAGTGAGGAACCTCCGAACCTTGGGAGGCTCGAGCAACATCCCAACGTAATCATGACACCGCATGTTGCCGGAATCACCGAGCAGGCACAACAGCGAATCGCGCAAATTATTTGCCAGCAGATCAATTCGGTTCTGAGTGGCGATAGAGCAACATATGCGGTCGGTTCTCACATCCTTCCTGCGCTGGGTTTAAACCGATGAAAATTCGGTACTGCGAAGCGACCGACCTCGCTACTGACCTACTGGTGCAGGCTGGCCTCGAGCAAGCCAAGGCCAGTGCGGTTGCCCGCGCGCTCGGCCTGGCGGAAGCATGGAACTTGAGTTCACACGGTCTGCTTCGACTTCCCATATATTTGGATCGGCTCGCGGCGGGAGGATACGCGGCAGATGCTCGACTGAAGCCAGTCACCGATCTAGGAGCGTTGATGGTGCTGGACGGCGGCACCGGTCTCGGGCATTGGCAACTCAGCGAAGCTGTGAATTTTGCTATGCCGCGGGCGAAAGAGTTCGGCATTGCGGCCGTCGCCATCGGCAACTCGGGACACTGTGGTGCGCTGGGCATATACGCTGCAGATGCCGCCGAAGCCGGGATGGTGTCGCTGGTCTTCTCCTGCGGTCCGGCGGCGCTGCCTGCCTGGGGCGGTACCGAGAAGTTGCTCTCGACCTCGCCGATCGCGGCTGGGTTTCCCATGCTCCCCCGGCCAGCGGTCATCGACATGGCGTTGAGTACCGTCGCCAGAGGAAAGATCGCCGACTACGCCAACCGCGGTCAACCGTTGCCAGCGGGCTGGGCGCTCGATTCGGCCGGACAGCCGACAACCGACGCACGACAGGCACTGACCGGACTGCTCGCGCCGTTGGGCGGAGCCAAGGGTTTTGCGCTCGCCTTCCTCGTTGAAGCGCTAACTGCAGGTCTCGTGGGTCCGCAGCTGTCAAAGAATATTCCGGACTTCTTCGACCCGCACAGTCTGGCACGGCCACAGCGGATCGGCCATCTGCTCGTCCTGGTTGATCCGACTCGCGCAGACGTCAACGGCGATCCGCAAGCTCCGGCAGAGCGATTCGCAGCATTAGCAGCCGCTACCAATGAGGCGGGAGGCCGCGTGCCCGGGACACGGCGACTCGCCCCCAGCGAGGTCACAGCTGAAGTGTTGGTCGACATCGACGACCAGCTACTCAAAGGACTGGAGAACCGACAAAATAAGCGCCCGCCAGCCCGCACGTGATGGTTACGCTAAAACTTACGGGCGAGGCCGGCGCGACGCATTGTCCCCCGCCCGCACTGGAAGGCGCGAGGACGCAATGTGGATCGCACACTATCGACTGCGGGAGATCCATTGCTGCGGTCGAAGGTCCCCCCGCAGCACAATTCATGTGCGATAGTGATCGTTATGACATATTCCGGTGCTCGTATTGCCTGTGATGTGATACGGGCCAACGCTTTGTAACTAGCCGCTTTTAACGCAGCCAGTTTCGTCACCACCCGTTGACGCGCATCCGCCACGTGATACGGGCACTTTCGGCGGGATCCCGGGTGTTACGAAACTCGTCCCCTCGCGACAACCTGCATCCAAACCGTTGGGTAAATGATGGGTAGTGGTGCCCACCATGTGGTGTCCCGAGGCTCGGAGTGGGTACGCCGCCGCCGCCAGGTCCAACAAGCCGTTACCGAGCTCCGCTCCACGCCAGCTGAACGTCTCCACCGGGTAACCCCGCGCTCGGTCGGCCACACGGACACCAGTCATCTGAGCTCCGGTGTGCCTGGTGCAACAGGCTCCTGCGAGGTCACTCCCACCGGCGACGTACCAGGGTGTCAAGGGCCCGCCCGACCGACGAATCGGATCCAAGGCGGCAACCTCGCGCTGGGGCTAAGAAGAGTCAGGCCGGGCGCGAGAACGACTCCATCCAACATCTCTGGGCAAACTGACTCCCCCTTCGACCAAGATCAGCGGTGGGACGCTTCCACGCTTCCCGACTCGCCGAGGTCAGGTGCCCAATCAGGGCTAGTGTTGGGCTATGCCTACCGACCCAAACACAGGTCGTCCATCAGGCGGACTGCCACCTGAAGGTGAACACTTGCACCTTGAATCCCAAGTAAGTTCAACGTCTGTTGTGGGATACTGCGGGCAGTGTGGCGAGTCACTAATGGCGGCTGCCCGCTTCTGCGGCGCATGTGGGTCACCCCGCCAGCAGGTTCGGTCTCTCCAGCCTGAATGGCCGCAAGCTCCGGTTCCCGGTGGATGCCTACCTACGATGGTTAGACCCGAACTCGAGCCCTACCACCAGGCTGATGACACCGTTATTCAAGACAAGTCGACCCACTCGAGCGATAGGCTAAACGGTAATGGTCGAAAGGTCTCCATTGGCGTTGGTATTGGGGTTAGCCTGATTGCTGTTCTACTGGCCTTTCAGCTCGGCTCTGCTCAGAGTTCCACTCCACCATCGTCGCCGGGTTCCACCTCCGGCAGCGGCGGGAACGTTTCCAATTCAGCTAAGACGGCGGCTTGCGCGCGCGTGCAAACATTGCAATCTCAACTAAATGCGATAAATAACGAGATTGGCTCGAATCTGGGAAATCTTACTAACGGCTCGAATAGTGTTTATCGCGCAGCTCAGTCAAACCTGGATGCATTGCGCACCCAAGCGGCCACTTTGCGAAGTGAGATCAGTGCTCAGAATAGCGTGTGCCAGGGGCACTGATGCGGGTAGTCTCACCGGCGCAGGACAACCAGCTTACGAGGCAGAGCCCCTGACGGGGGCTAGTCGCTCGACCCGTTGCGGTGACGTCGGGATAGGCTCATATAGTTCTGCCGTTAGAGGTCAAATAAATGGTGGCCCGACGACTGGGCCGTTCCAGAACCGACGGGGGTTTGCGATGGCTTTCTGCACCGTTTGCGGCACTGCAGTGGCGCCGGTAGACAAATTCTGTACCCACTGCGGTGCGATGAGACCAGACAAGGCGGCGGGACAGGCTTCGCCAGCTGGGGACACGAGACCACCCGCCGCTGCTACGTCGCCGCAGGAAGTGCCAGGACAGAGCGAACAACCTGATATCCCCCTCGAGGACGACACCGACCGGTTCGCCTCCCTTGGAAAGCTAGACGACACCAGAGGGTCACCACCCCCGGCTGGCACCCGCGGGGGGGCACCTTTTCAACCCGGATTGGCCCCTGCGGGTTGGCCGCCCGCGCCGCAGCCTGCACAGACCCACAACGGTCCCTGGGCAGCCTCCCGCTCATTAGCACCAAGGACCCGGAAGATCGTCGCCATTGTCGTGGTCCTCTTGCTTGCTGGTGGTGGCACCACAGCCTGGGTAGTGAGCCACACTCAGCCCGCTGCGTCACAAGCCACGCCCTCACCGGCCCCGAAGACGACGTCGACTGCGCCGCCACCCCGACCGCAAGCACCAGCCTCCAGCCTCACACCCAGTGCCGCCCCGACCACTTCACCACCCTCCGCCCCGAGCACTTCCCCACCCACCGCCTTAAGCCCGGAGGCGGTGCAACTCACCGAAGGCGCCGCGTCCGCGCAAGCACCCGCCGTCCTCAACGTCCTCCAGCGCTACTTCGACGCCACCAACGCCCACAACTACCCGGCGTGGCGTACCGCCGTGACCACCGAACTAGCGGCCTCGCAGAACCAAAGCAGCTGGGAGCAGGGGTACCGCTCCACCCACGACTCCTCTATCGTCATCACCGCCATCAAGCCCTACGGGTCCGACGGTGCTGTCGCAGCAGTCTCCTTCACTAGCACCCAAAGCCCCACCGATGCCCCACCCGACCTACCTGTGGGGCGCATTTGCTGGCAGACGCAGCTGCCGATCACGAACCTCAGCGGCGGCGGGCAGGTCGGTTCCCCGCCAGGTTAACCATCAAACAGGCCTGCTGAGGTGGCGGTTGGGCGGCTCGGGGCGGCGCGCCAAGCTTCCGCCGGAGTGGCACCGGGTGCAGGCCAGGTGCATCCGCGGCACCGGTGGCCGCTGCGAGTGCAAGCTGCCAGCGGGCCCGTTGGCAGCGACCAGCCACCGACGCCGACCACACGGGGCGGCCCAACGATCACATCCGCCTGCAAGCCCTGTGCCCGCACCCCAAGCGCAAGACGGCCTTCGATGCCTAACGCCGATTTTCACGCAGCGAGTTCGACCTTAGTTCCAGGTGAATTGGTAGGTGAGTCGTCGGTTTCCCCACCAGGGGACGGTGACGGTGGGGAGGTCGGCTTGGCGTAGGACGGGTGAGTAGG
>JAABUV010007326.1_pt1 | contig 11623 bp, 12 predicted proteins | sample 5559971 | NCBI WGS metagenome assembly JAABUV01 (sample SAMN10711881, study PRJNA513362) | rock metagenome | isolation source: Antarctica rocks | place: Antarctica: Victoria Land, Knobhead nord | collected 2015-12-19
ACCATCGAGGACGTGTTGGAGGAGATCCTGCAGCAGGAGATCGTCGACGAGACCGACCGCTTCGTTGACAATGACCAGCGCCATAAGGTGCGGCGCCTCACCCATCAGTCCCTCAGCATCCGGTGCCTTTTGGAACGCCTTCGACCACCTATGCTCCCCAGCTAGCAAGCAGTGTCGGAGTGACTTGACAGAGGCTTGTTGTAAAGCTGGTGCGCTGTGTATAATACCAACATGCCTGTATCGACTTTGCTCTTTCAGGCATGTAGTGGCCGTGTGACCGTAGTTAACTTGTAGTCCGTGCATATAGTGTGATGCTGCCGGAGCCCCGTGTGGGCTGCTGTGGCATACAGAGCCTTCTTGCCCGCATCATCAGCCATAGACAAAGGCGCAATAGCACCTGCAGCTGTTCCATAGTGCATGACTATCTCGCTTGCCAGTCGCCGCCCTCCCCGAGCTGCCCCCGCCGACTGCGGCGCCGGCGCGCAGGTGAACGTTGCGATGCTGCTGAAGGACCTGCCGCCGCACCTGCGCCGCAGCCTGCTGCACTCGCGCGGCGCGCCGCCCGCTGCGGCGCCCGCCGCGCACGGGCCCGCCCCGACGGCCAATGCAGCGCCCGCCTCTGCGTCCCCGACCCCGCTGTCGAGCGCTGGCGGCGCCGCGACGCCGCCCCCCCCGTCCGGCACTGACGCATCCGCGGCGGCGGCGGTGGCGGCTGTGGACGCAGCGGCGGTGGTGGCGGCCGCGGCGACCCCGCCGCGCCGGCGGGGCAAGGGCGGGCAGGGGGGTGCGGGCGGGCGCGGCAGCGGCGGGGCCGGCAGCAGCAGGTCAGAGTTGGCGCAGCCCCTGCTCGACCGCGGCGCGCCCGATGCGTGACGCTCGGCGCCGCATGTGCCTTGATGCATGGCGCCCGGCGACACTGGCTGACTGCGGCTGGAGAGCAGGCGCCGTGTGGCAGGATCACTTGCGTCGAGCCGTGACCAGCGCAGCTGCGCCTCTCAGGGCGGCATGCTTGAGCCGTATAACAATTTGCTGCGGCAGGTAATAAGACAAAGAGCAATGTGGCCGTTAAAAGAGAGCGAGGTGCCGGGCAGAGGCAGTCATTGGGCGCATGCGGGGCAGTGGCAAGGCTGTGCCTTTAGATTATGGCGGAGAGCTCGTGCAGGCACTGCTGAAATGTTGCATACAGCAAGCATTTGAGACGACGTTCATGGTGGTGGGGGTGGCAGCTACCAATATACAGATGGTGGCGGGGCAGGGGCAGCAGGCAAGCACCCGCAGATGGGCGCAACGACCGGCTCTGGCAGCAGCGGCTGGTGATAGCAATAGGGAGTGTGTCCTGCTCTGTTTGCAAGGTTAGCTGCTTTTCGGGGCGCTTTTTGGGATCTTGGTCAGCACAGTGACTTAGGAATGACAGTATTTGCAACTTGCTACTTCACAACTGGCTGCCCGTGCATCTGCGCAGCACCGCACTTTCCCTTAACTGCATTTCAATACACGTGCCAACCAGCCTAAACCTATCTACAGACTTCAACTCCTGCACACAAAAACAAGCAGTGTTACTTGTGGCGCTAGGTACCAGCAGCCTAATGTATGTCTGCGGTGCTTGACACATGCACATCCTGATCGCACTGCGCAAGCCAGCACACAGTGACAGAGCAATCAATGCTAACACATTGACCTCCCAAGTGCTTGGCTCACAGCACCACGCAATGTACACATGAAAGTGCAGCAAACGGGTACCCGTGCGCCTCGCTGTCTGTTTTGCTGCCTCCATTGATGGCGGCAACACGCGCGCTGCCCCTCCCAGGCGCGTGGCGACCGTCGGCCCCGCCCTCTCCTTCCGCACTCCAGCCCCTTTGCTACCACGAGGCAGCTAGCGCAACCCCTGGGACATCCCCTGACCCGACCCATTCACGCAGGGCGCGGTCCTCGCACCCCCGCCTCACTGCTCGTCTTGTCAGCCACCTGCTCCGCAACGTCGCGCGCTCGGCCGCCGCCCGGCGTCCCGCCGCCGTCTGCTTCGCCACCCCCCTCCTCGTCTGCCCCCTTCTCCATCTTCCAGGCCCCTTCCCCGGCCCCACCGCTGCCCTGGCCCCCCTCCTGCGAGCGCGCGCCCCCCGCGTCCGCGCGCGCGCGCGCGGCCTCCTCGCCCTCGACCTCCTCTTCTTCTTCGGCGCGCTCCGCATCGCGCGTGAGGTTCCCGCACCCTAGCGCCTGCGCCGCATGATCGTGATGATGTCGTGCACCGCACGCCATGCTGGAGACAGGACAAGCTTCTTTGAAGCTTAGGGGTGCCTGCTGGCCAACAAACGGCATGAATCTGTATAATGAATGAATGAATGAAGAGCATCACCGGGGGCCCTAACCCGATGGCCCCCTCAGCTATGTGGTGATAGCCTGTTTCAGCCAACTAGGGCTGTTTAGGCACAAGTGTCAAGCAAGCAGGCAAGATATCCACACACTCACAGGTCAAGGGACATTTGAGACAGTTGGTGCAAGGTACATCTTCAGGCATGCGAGAATAAAACAGGCAACGCCGCAAATGTCCCGCTGCTGCATGAACTCCAGCATGGTGCACCCAGGCGTGAACAGGTGCGCAAACTGAGCACGGACACAGGCGACAAAAGGGCATTCGAAAAGCAGGTGCTGCTCACCGCCCAGGGCGCCAGAGGCACACTTCACGCACAGGCGCTGCGCCCGAGGAACGTTGTTGTTACGTAAGGCAACGATTGGGAGCCGGTGGCAGCCCAGCCGAAACTTTATGAGTTTCAACACCCGAGACAGGCCTAGGTTGAGGGTGACATAGGGGTTGCTCCCCAGCCTGGGCCCCGGCCGCGGCGCAAACCAGCGATCATATTTGCACAGGCTGGCGTGCGCCGTGGGGCACGTGCGCGGGCACTCAGAGAGGCCCTGCCAGCACGCTTGCTCGCGAGCCTTGGCAGCATTCATAATAACCCGGGCATCGAGCTCGGGCAGCACATGCCCGTCCCGAGGCAGGGCCCAGCCCAACTGGCGCAGGTACTCCCGCAAGCCCCACGCCCAGTTTTTTATGTTGTGCACACAGGCATCCTCCCAGTCGGCACGCACCACCGCGCCGTGCAGCGAGTGCGCCGGCGCGTGCGCCAGTTGATTATATAGGCGAAGGGTGCCCCGCAGCCACCCCAACTCCAAGGGCTGGACACCCAGCTCCCGAAACACAAGGTTGGTGGCCACACTCCGAGGGAGATGCAGGAGGTTCTTGAGGAACTGAACATGCAGGGTGCTGAGGCGCGCCCGGCCCTTGCGCGCAGCTCCAGTGAGCTTGCGCAGGCCCCACACCTCACTGGCATAAGACCCAGCTGCCGGGACGGCCTGCTGGAATAGGGCGCGCTGCACCTGCAGCGACAACCCCAGTTGCACGCGGCCGTACTTTCGGCGCACGGCCGCCCCATCCTGTGGGACCCTGCACACAGCAGAGGGAGCGGGCGCTCGCGGAACAGAGGACGAGCACGCCGCAACATCCCAACGCGCAAGGTCCGACACCTCGCGGCGGGCCTACCAGGTGTAGGGTGATGTGAATGTTTTCCCTAGCCTAACCCTACCCGACCATACACTCAACGGGGCCCTGCATGCGCGCCTCAAAGTACGTCGCCGTGAGGTGGTCGGACACGATGCGGCTGGTCACGCGGATGTCCGCGAGCGCGGGGTCCTCGCCCGTCAGCAGCGCGCGCGCCCACCGCAGCCCGCCGCCCTCCTCTTCCTGGCGCTCGGCCACCCGCGGCCGGTCGGCGTCGTCGCCGGCGGCGGCGGCGTGCAGCCTGCAGAGCGCGCCCCCAGTGTCAAGGCACGTTTCGCGCGAGGAGCGTCAGCAGCGAGCCCAGGCAGCTCAGGGCGCGCCCACAGCTGTCGAGGCCCCGTTGATTACACATGACCTGCTTTCTGCTTCACGGGATTGCCGCAGGGCCCAACATGGGGCTACAAGCTACAGCGGAGCCCGGCACGCGCCGCGAGGCGCATGAGCCTGTAAAGCTTTGCGACGCCATGCACGCTCTCCATTAACATCACTGTGGCGTCATAACTTTGGCACACATAAGCGCGCAGAGTGGGGGCCACGAGCAGGCATGAGCTGGTCGCCACGCCGTCGACAGCCAAAGGGTCTGCAGGGGACTGCGCTGGAAAACCTGGCAGCCCCGGGCTTTTAAGGGCGCGCGCCGCTCGATGAACACCACGCGGCCCGGCACGCAGGGCTCGTACGCCTCTGCGCTGGTCTCGTCCTTGTCCTCCCTCTTCTCGTCCTCGTCCTCGTCTTTCCTGTCCTCGTCCCCCCTACCCTCGTCTCCCTTGCCTGCATGCCCACGCGCCCGACCGCCCTGCTTGTCCTTTTCATCGTCCTCATTTTCGTCGTCGCCCCTGCCGCCCTGCCCCCCTCCCCCTCCTTTGTTCCCGTCCGGTTCGGCCGGCTCCCGAGGGGCCGCCTGCTCGGGCTTTCCTTCCCCGCCGCCGCCGCGCCGCACCACCTTGCCGCCGGCGCCGCTCTGCCCCCGCGCGCCCCCGCCGCTCGCGCCGCCGCTGTCGCGTTCCCGCTCGTCGCCGGCGCCGGCGCCGGCCTTCTCTGCTTCGTCGCTGGCGCCGCGTTCTGCGTCCGCGCGCGCGTCGCCGCCGCCGCCCAGGGCGGCGGGCCAGCGCAGCTGCTGCATCGCCTGGAGCGCGCCCATCATGCGCGTGATGGCCTGCATCTCCGGCGTTAGGTCGTCCTGCGCGGGAGCAGCAGCGGCGTCACGGCCCATTCGCTGCACATCACTCGTTCCGCGCTCGCTTGCGCATCGCGCACACCCCGCACGAGCGGCGGGGCGCGGGTGGCAGCGCCCCGGAGCGATGCGGCTCGCGGCGGCCGGCAGCGCGGAGCCTGCACAAGTCAGCAGGTGCGGCCCTTGCAGCAGCTGCCCAGCCCTACGCCGCGCCCCTGCATGCACACGGTCCTGCTCCTGGCACACGGGCGCGCACGACCCGCTCGCGGGCCTCGCCTGTGGGAGGCCTGGCCGCAGGGGCATGCGGTGTCGATGTCACCTCATGGACCTCGACGGGGGGCAAATGTCGGGGCCGGGACGGCGCGCGGGGCCAGGCAGCCACCTCGTGGACCTCGTCGGGCGACATTTCGGCCAGGCTGGCGTGCAGGCGCGCGAGCGCGGCGGGCGAGAAGCGCGCGATCACGTCGTCAGCGACGACCACCGACGTGACGTAGCCCGCGCAGCCGGCCGCCAGGCGCTTGGCCGCGCATGCTGGCGGCGCGAACGCGTACGCCTGGCAATCCAGCTCCCTGCGCAGGCGGCGCGCATGTCATAGCACCACAACGCCACCCCGGAATGCGATGGATGTCACGGGGCTGGTGGGCGCGTCTCCTGCCGCCAAAACAGGCACACCCCGCCAACAGGCACACCATGGCCGCGCAGCCTGCCGACTATGCGCTGACATGCGCCCACACGCTATGCTGTGCAAGGAGCACGAATGCATCCCTGGCAACCGGCCTCCCCGTTCACGCGCCATGGCCCAGTCAATGCCTGCCGCTGAGCGTCAGCATGGTGCGGCGCTTGCCTCACACCCAGCCTGCGCCTCACTGCCTCAACAGTGATCCTTAAACGCTGCCACCGGCTGCCAGCTCAGACTGCTCTGCGCCCCGCGCGTTTCACCATGCCGGTGCTGGGCCAACACGGGGGGAAGGAAATCATCAAGCATGGGCCACTAGGCAGGCCCCCAGCGTGGGCGCGCACTCTGCATGCAGCAGCATGGCCAGCAGTGCGGCGGTGCCCGCGCCCAGCGAGTGGCCGGTCAGCGTCACGCGGTAGCCCCCGCGCACCACCGCCTGCCCCGCAGCGCGGCAGGCGTCGCGCCGGGGATGCGTAACAGAGGGGCTGGCGACGCGGGCAAGCCAGCATGGCTCGACAGCATGCCTGAGAGGACATGGGGCGGCCAAGGCGGCTGGCAGGACCAAACGCGGGAGCCGGGTTGGTGTGGGCATCCTGCGGCTCTCTTCGGCTCGCACATTTTGCGACAGCGGCCGCCCCTTGCGCCCGCCACAGGCGGCTGGAGGTAGATGCCAGTATGCGCGAGCGGCACCATCCGGCTGCACATTCAGCAGGCAGGCGGGCGCATGCGGCGGAGCCGCACGCGGGCGCGCGCACCCGCAGCAGCGTGCTGAGGCGCTGGCAGAGCCACAGCGCGGCGCGCTGCATGCCGCTGTGCGCCAGCATCCCCGTCTCCCCAAACACCTGCGGCGGGTAGAGGCGCGCGTCAGCGCTCGGGGTGACCTCCTCGCCCGGTCCTCGCACCACCGACCTCAGACACTGTACACGACCCCGAACAGTGCTCATGCAGGGCCGGCAGCCAGTCGCTGTCCAGCAACTCAGCCGGCGCCGTGCCGTCAAACAGCCGGCTCCCCGCCCTGCTCGGCCAGAAATAGGGTTTTGAATAGGGTAGGGTAGGGTAGGCACCTCGGGCAGGGCGGTCAGGTCGGTGACGACGTCCTCCAGCTGCGCGGTGCCGCGCACGGCCACGACCACCTCGCGCCGCCGTGCGTGCGTGGCCATGAAGAAGGCGGGCTGGTGGTCCGCCCACGTGGCCGCCAGCTTGACGTAGTTGAGCGCGAAGCCTGCGCGCCGCGGGCCGCCGCGGTCAGGCCGGGCGCTCCTGGAGAGTGTCTCTCCTGTGGCGCCTCGCCCCGGCCGTGCCGCGCCCCGCTGGGCCGCGTCGCGGAGCCGCTCCAGCGCGCGGCGGCCGAGCAGGAGGAGAGGTTGGTCTCCAAACGTTGCGTGCCCGCGACACGCAGGCCACCCTGGGCGCTGCAGTGGGCAACAAGCAGCACACGATTCTGCGCTCGCCGCCCGCACGCGGTCAGCACACCGCCGCACGCCGTCCTCGCTCCCACCCTGCCGAAGGCGCTCCAGTGTGCGCGCCTACCGCTGGCAGAGCCCAGCGCGCAGCTCGGTTCGCTGGCCAGCGCGCGCAAGGGAAGCGCATCGCAGCACGCAGGGAAAGCGCAGCGCGGCATGCAGGGCGCGCGCCCTTGCGCTGCAGGCGCCACGACAGCTGCGCCTCGGTCGCGCCCTCGTAGCTCTGGTCGGCGAGGTACAGGTAGTCCGCGAGCTCGCGCAGCAGGTCGCCCGCGACCGGCGCCGCGCCGCCGCCGGCGCCCAGGTCCGCCGCGGGCGGCTCGCGCGCGCACTTGGCGAACAAGTGGACTAGGCGGGTGGCCAGCTCGGTGAGCGGCAGCGGCTGCAGCTCTTTCAGCTCCGGGAACTGGTCGTTCACCCTGTGGGGGGGTGCGAGCGGCGCCGCGTCGTGCATGATCTAGGGTAGGGTAGAGCTAGGGCAGGGTAGAGCATGGGTAGGCCTAATGCTACCCTATGCATGAGCAGGCAGTGCTGCGACAGGCTGGAGCCGCGGTCACATAAGGTGGCGTCATAGACAGCGGGCAGCAGGCTGCGTGCGCCAGGCCTGCAGCTCCACAGCAAGCCATTTGGCTGCGCCTCTGCTCCCTAACATGGGCAGGCCGCAGACAGACCACCTCCCGCAGACATACATGAACCGGGGCGGCGGCGGCCGCGGCGGCCACCTGCTGAGCGTGAGCGCCAGCTCGCGCACGACCGTCCACGCGCCGGAGCCGCCCAGGTCGCCCGGCGGCTGCCAGTCCCACACGCTTGAGAGGTCCTTCTGCTCCGCCTGCGCGCGCGGACAGCGCAGGTCGCCGCGCCGCACCGGCGGGGGGCGCAGCAGGCCGTGGCGAACCACACGCTTGATGTTGCCCCCTGAGGGTGCTGCCCGCTGCCTGCCTGCACTGCCTGCGTCCGCCGCCTCTGTCCGGACACACTCACAGACAGGCACAGCCCTCGTGCCTGTGCTGCCTCACCAATGTCTGGTCCGTGCACGCCCACAAAACAGACAGGTATATGATCCAGAGAGCAGCAGTGAGGTCAGAGGATGTCCACCCTGCCGTGCACGCTGCAAGCCCCAAGAACCCGCAGGCCTGCGCGCATGCCGCACCTCCCCCGGCGCGCTGTTAACCAGCACCTCGCAGAACTTGTACCCCGCGGTCGCCAGAGCGACCTTGAACGTGAGTGACGCGGTGCGGCTGGGGCCCAGGTAGAAGCATATCGCCACGCCGTGGACGGCCAGCACGGTCCGGAAGCCTGCAGGGGCACAACACTTAGTGGCAAAACACTTTTGACATAATGATGCTCCTGCACATGAGCACGTCTGGCACAATCTGCTGTTGCACTGGTCACCTGGCACGGTGCAGACAAAGGCGCAGCCCTCGATTGCCGCGTGGAGCAAGCGAGCAGACCAGACGCCGACGCGCCCGGCCGCAGTCTCTACAGGCTTGCTGGAGTTGGTCATAGCTACGCCGGAGACGCTCACGCAAGCAATGCAGCCAGCGTGCGCGGTAATAGCATAAACATATTAGATGGATGTCATGATCAGCATGCGGCCTTGGATGCTGGACAGACCCCGAGCACAAGTACCTTGTACAGCGCAAGAGGTGCCAATAGAAGGGAAAGAGGGAAAGGAAAGGCTTGCTTTGCTTTGTGTCGAAGCGCGGGCTGCAGGGGGTAGGGTAATTCAAATTTCGCTTTTGCGTTCAGACTCGCGTCACAGCGCCACCCCAAAAGCAAACGCAGTCGCGAGCCGCTACACCTGGAAGAGCGTCCTAGCCAAACAGCTGCTGCAGTGCCTGCGGCCCCCCCACCGTGCACCTCAGCTGCCGCGCGTTGCAACACTTTGCCTCTTGCGTGTGCAGGGGCGGGGGCACGCACAGCGACGGCCGCGCTACCAGGATCCACACTGGAGCCAGTGAGGCCTGCAAGTGCTGCGCTGCCCAGCGCGCTCAGCTGGCCTGCGGCGCACATCAATTTAGAGCCTCTACCACGCTTTACGTTAGCAACTGACCAGCTACCACCTTGCTCGGGGCGGCAGTGTCAGTTTTCAGTGCCTGCGCCGCTGACGACAGATGACAGTGACAGCGGCGTTTGCAGCGCTGCGCCCAGTGCGCCAGCGACGCTCGCCGCCTGTGCGGCGGCGGCGGCGAGGCTGCCTACGCTGTCGCTGGACGAGGCTGTCGAGAGCGTCGCCGCTGCCGATTGCCCGGACGCCTGTGTGTCCAGTGCGGGCAGCGCGGCGGATCCTGTCTGCGCAGCAGGCCACGCCAGAGATGGACAGATATCAAGAGGCTTACACGCACCAACGCAGTGATCCTAGGTGGCCAGTCCTGCATATGCTTAAGAGCCCAGCGAGCGCGCTCGAGCAGGGAACTGCGCGTTGCGCGCACCAGGGACGGCCCTGCGAGCGTGAAGGCTGCATGGACTGACAGAGTCTGCGCGGCCTGGGCCGCCGCCGCGTCCGCCACGGAAGCAGTGTTGAGCTCTGCGAGCGTGTTGTTCCACAGCTTTCCCAGCAGCGCGTTGCAGAGGGGCAGCTTGCAGTCTGGGCCTGCTCTCACCACGCACTCCTTAGCTCTGTCAGTGGTGGTGTACCGGAGCACGAGCGTGTGCAAGCGCACCCACAGCAGCTGACGCAACGGCGTCTGCCGCGCTGCTGGCCAGGTCAAGGGGCCCCTTCAGAGTGGCGGCGCCCTGCTGCGGCGAGGAGCTGCCTGGCAGCGCGTTTGCGCCCTGCCCCAGGCCGGCCGCTCCGCTCGGCAGGGCTGTGGCGAAGGACGTGGTCACCTGCACCGGGCGCCGGTGAGCTCGACCAAGGAAGCTTGTCTCACCGGGTGCGGACCTTGATCAGCCAAACTCTGGTTCAAGGTTGGCTCCTCAGCTTGCGACCTGCTGGCGGGGCCAGACGGAACAGCAGTGGCTGACGACCTGCGAGATGGAGCGCGAGCTGGCGGAGATGCCGTGCAGCGAGATTGCATATATCAAGATGGCGGCCAGTGCACGCCGCATAAGAGACCACGGCAGGAGTCCTGTATGGCCAAGCCAGCTCAAGCCCACGTGCAGGCGGGCTCACGCAGAGGACGGCCAGCCAGGACCTCGGCAGAAGCGCGGGAGCCTCTCTTGTGCTCATAAAAATGTTTTGAAAGTATTTGGCTTTGGGGTATAGCGCTGTGAGTCATGTCATGCATGTGCTTTGTCTTTGCATAACAGATCACCTTACACCAGCTGCTCTATCCACGCATTGCGCAGCGCATGGCGCAGCGTATCAGCGGCCAGCGTTCAGCTACTCTTTTTGTCGCCCGTTCGGTGTGACGCGGCGAAAGAGGGGTCGCTGCGGGCCAGCCTGCGTTTCAGCTCATCATATTCCGCGAGCAGGCGGTCATACTCCGCCTCTAGCCCCTGCATGCCCGACGCTGCCACGCTCGAGCGCTGGTGTTGTGGGAAGCTAGCATGCGGGGGCAACCTGCGTGCAGACCATACCTTGGCCTGTGACTGCAGCGCGTCTGCGTTGGCGAGAGCGGTCGCCCGCGCTTTTTCCGCCTTGCTCAGCTTGCCCTGCGTCACGGGGCACGTCAGCTAGCCTGCAAATCCATGCAACAACCGCGTGTCGACACAGCAGGAGCACGTCGACAGCCTGCTGCACATAATTTAAAGAACACAGCGGCTCTGGGGACCTGTAGGTCGCCAAGCGAGGCTTGGGCGTCCTCCAGCGCGGCGCGCAGCGGCGTCGCGTCGCTGCTGCCGGCGCCGGCCCCGGCGCCCTTGTCTGCGTGCAGCCGGTTGTACTCGGCGCGCAGGCTCTCGCTCTGCTTCACGAGGAAGCGCTCGTTCAGCTTGGCGCGCTCGACGGCGCCGAGCGTGAGTGCCAGCTTGCGCAGGATGAAGATCAGCAGCAGGTCCGCCCCGGCCAGGACGCCGCTGGCGAGCGCCTGCGCCTCGGTGAGCCTGCGGTGGTGCGCGTCTGCCGCATCGCCGGGCCCGGGCTGGCCCTGGAGCTCCAGCGCGGAGAACGCGAGCAGCGTCGCCAGTATAACAGAGACGGTGCCGAGCACCGTGGCGCCTGCACGTGAGTGTGCATCAGGACATGCGAAGCGGACTCCAGTGAGTGAGCAAAGTGTGCCAGTGCACCGTACCAGCGGGAGCCTGCGACAGCTTTTCCAGGGCCACCACGGGATAGGAGCACCCGGGAATGAGCAGCAAGACCGCCAAAACGAGCAACGCGGCCGCAAAAGCCGCAAGCGCGGTGAAGAGGGGATTCAACATCGTGCCTCAATGAGCCAGTCCAGCTGGGATGGGCAGTCTGGGCCCTGCTCTCTGCTGGGCTCCTCGTTGTTCTTCTTCAGCTTTGCCACCTGATGCAAGTACTGTTTTGGAGTACCTGCAATGCACGATTGCAGCATAGCAGCATAGCAGCATAACAGCGACTTGAGCGCGCCCGCCAGCAGGAGTGACATTCTGGCGGTGGAGGACCGGCGATGAGCTGATTGCCTGCGCAGCAATGTCTCATAAGCCCGATGTCAAGTTGCTGTTCAAGGCTGCCAGGGCGCAGCGGGAGAGCTCGGGCCCTGCCAAGCTGGTGTGCCTGCAGCACTCCTCTGAAGGCCTCATAAGCACTCGGCTTGTAATGCTGAGTGAACCAGGCTGTGCTCGGGGCAACCGCAGTCGAAGGAGCAGCTGCGGGCGCTGAAGGCGCAGCGCGCCGCGGCGGCAGCCAG
>JAABUV010007327.1_pt1 | contig 11622 bp, 11 predicted proteins | sample 5559971 | NCBI WGS metagenome assembly JAABUV01 (sample SAMN10711881, study PRJNA513362) | rock metagenome | isolation source: Antarctica rocks | place: Antarctica: Victoria Land, Knobhead nord | collected 2015-12-19
CGCTGTCGCCCGAGTGGGAAGCCGCGTTCGCGGACAGCCTGGTGGGTCCGCCCGAGGACCGGCAGCTCGCCATCGCGCCGTCGCGGCTGGGCGAGTTCATGCAGCGCTTCCGCGTCGTGTTCGAGGCGGCGGCGGCGGCGGGCGAGTCGCCGGTCCTACTCTGCTCTGGCGCCATCCGGGCCCATGTCCGCGCGATCGTCGAGCGGTTGCGGCCCGCAACCCCCGTGCTGGCACAGGCCGAAATCTTCCCTCGCGCACGCATCCGGACCATCGGCACGATTTAGTGGACAAGGTAGAACCGCCTCTCCTGCTGTCGCCGCGGGTCGCCTCCGGCGTGAAAAAAGCGGCCCGCCAAACCGGCGGGTTCATTCGCTAACCTTTTGGCAACGTTTTGCGCCTATCCTGTTCCCATGCGGCTTAAGCTTTACCGAGCGTCGGACATGACCACGGCGATGGCGCTGGTTCGGAGCAATCTGGGGCCGGACGCGCTGATCCTGTCGACACGCCGGGTTGGCGAGGGCGTGGAGGTCACGGCGGCGCTGGATGGGTTGCCTGACGAACCCGCCCCGCCTCCTGTGGACACCCCTATCGACACCCCCTCTATCGACACTGGGCGGAACGCGGCGCTGAGTTGGCACGGCGTCCCGCCACGGCTGATCGACGCTTTGCCGCCGGGTCCGCTGGTTGATTGCTTGCCGGCCGCCTTGGCATTCGGCGCCTTGCCGGCTGCCGACACGGCTCCGCTGCTGTTGGCCGGGCCGCCCGGCGCCGGCAAGACCTTGACGACTGCAAAGTTGGCCACCCGCCTGGTCATGGCCGGCCAAACACCGCTGGTTGTGACCGCAGATGGCCAGCGCGCCGGCGCACCGGAGCAGCTCGCGGCCTATACGCGGCTGCTGGGCCTCACGCTTGTGGTCGCCAGCGCGCCGTTGCCGCTGACCCGTGCCCTGGGCCGCCGCCAGGAGGGCGCGCCAGTGTTGATCGACACGCCGGGCCTCGACCCATTCGACCCCGCCGCCCGCAACGAGTTGCTGAGCCTTGCCGCGGCGGCTCACGCCGTCACCGTACTGGTGCTGCCTGGCGGCCTCGATCCGGCCGAGGCGCAGGAGCTTGCCGACGCATTTATCCAGGCCGGCGCCACGCTGCTGGTTGCCACCCGGCTGGACCTGTGCCGCCGCCTGGGAGGCGTGCTCGCCGCGGCGTCCGCCGGCTTGGTGATGACCGAGGCTGGAACCGGCTCGGGCGCCGCCGATGGGTTGCAGCCGCTCACTCCCGAGTTCCTCGCTGAACGCCTGACGTTTCCGTCGGGCGCCCACCCCCCTGGCCCGTTTCAGGACGCCGCATGATGAACCAACCCGTAGCTTCTACCCTATGCTTAGGGCCCGTCCGGAGATAAACGCTCTGATTCGGTCAAAAATCAGCGAGCTATATCAGGGTGTTAAAGTAATCGAGTTTGATCACTTATCTCCGGATGACCCCTTAGCATCCGCAGCGCCGAGGCGAATGGGCCGGTGCGTCGCGGTGGGGTCCGGCAAAGGCGGCGTCGGCAAGACTTGGTTCGCCGTCACCCTGGCGCACGCGCTGGCCCGGAGCGGTCGCAAGGTGCTGTTGTTTGACGCCGATTTGGGCCTTGCCAACATCGACATCCAGCTCGGGCTGACCCCGGTCCTGGACTTGGGCTCCGTGCTGCTCGGCACGGCCACGCTTACGGATGCCATCGCGCATTTTGTTCCCGGTGGGTTCGACATCCTGGCCGGCCGTTCGGGATCTGGCAGCCTTGCCGCCGTCGAACCTGCGGCGCTTGAGCGGCTTTTGTCCCTGCTTGCGGTGGCGTCCGCACGCTACGATACCGTGTTGCTCGACCTCGGCGCCGGGCTTGACCGGTCGGTGCGGCGCATTGCGGCCTGGGCGGACACTCTGCTGGTGGTCGCGACAGAGGAGCCAACGAGCCTGACCGACACCTACGCCACTTTGAAGCTGTATGCGGCCGACCAGCCCGGCGGCGACGCGCGCCTCGTCGTCAACCAGTCCAGCACCGCAGCCGCCGGCGAGCGGACCGCAGCGACTTTGACCCGCGCCTGCATGGCCTTTCTCGGCCGCGCCCCGGCGATGGCCGGCAATGTCCGGCGCGACCCGCACGTCCAGGACGCGATCCGCAGGCAAATCCCGCTGCTGACCCGCCATCCCAACTGTCCCGCCAGCTTGGACGTGGAGCGCATCGCGGCCGGGTTGGTGCATGGTTGATCACAATTCACGCAATGGGCCGCCGTGCCTCGGCAGCAAGGGGTGTCATTGCCGTTGCAATGGCCCATCTCTCAGCGAGTGCGGCTCACCTACCAGGCACTGCGAAAGGCGGCATGGTCCTTATCGGCTCCAACCGCGACTTGCGGATCGACTTCTTCCGCGGCGTTGCGCTGTGGTGGATTTTCATGGACCACATTCCAGACAACTGGCTCGCGCAGCTCAGCCTGCGGAACTTTGCGCTGTGCGACGCCACCGAAATTTTCGTGCTGCTGGCGGGCTACGCGGCGGGATTAGCCTATGGCCGCAGCATGGACCGGCACGGATGGCTTTTCGCCGGCGCCGACGTACTGCGGCGTGCCTGGGTTCTGTATATAGCCCATATCTTTCTATTCGTGGTGTTCAGCGCCCAGGTTTCCTACTCCGCGACGGCGCTTGACCGGTCGGAGTACCTGGATGAGATCCATCTCGATGTTTTGGCAGAGGCGCCGTATCGAGCCATGCTAGAGGCGTTGTTGCTGAGTTTTCAACCAGCCTACCTGAATATCCTGCCGATGTACGTTGCGCTTCTTGCGATGTTTGCGGCGGTGTTGCCACTGTTGCGGTGGCCATTTGTGCTGTTTGGATTATCAGCTATGCTTTATGTGACTGCTCGAACCACCGGATATAATTTTCCATCTTGGACTGGTGGTGGCTGGTATTTTAATCCTGTCACTTGGCAACTGCTGTTTGTGATTGGCTCCATTCTGTCATATGCGCCGCCGAAACTTCCGGTACGACCCCGCATACTTGATGTTTGTGCGGTATTGATCTTGCTGATTGGCGTATCGCTTCTGTGGCTGGTATGGCCCTATCCTGAGTTGACCTCCCGTTTTCCGGCTGTCGCAGCGCGTATCCTGCTGTCGGTCGACAAGGAGGGGCTGCATCCCATGCGGCTGTTATCCATACTCGCGTTGGCTTGGCTGGTTTCCCGTGGTATCTCAGCCAATGCGCCATGGCTGAGGAGCCGCTTTGCTCAACCACTTGTCATCTGCGGCCAACATTCGCTTCCGGTCTTCTGCGCAGGAATTTTCCTTTCCTTCTTGGGCCGGCTGGCGATGGAGGAACAGGCAGGTTGGGTCGTGCAGGCGGGCGTCAACGCCGTCGGCCTTACTGCCTTGGTGGCCGTCGGCGCGCTTGCTGCATGGTACAAGCTGAAAGGTAAAGTCACCCGCCCAGGCTTGCCGGAGTTGCCGCGCACTGGCAGCGCGGGCGTGATATGAGCGCGCGGTCGGCCTGTCGCTTTTTGGTGCTCGCTGCGGCTGTTTGGGCAGGGCCGGTGCTGGCTGCGACCACAGTTGATCCCTGCCAGGCACCGGACGACACCGCTGGCGTGGTTGCCGCCCTGCCCAGGGTGGCATTGGCCCTACAGTCTGGCGTAGCGCTCAACGTGCTGGCAGTCGGCTCCGCCACCATGTTTGGCCCGGATGCAAGCCTGGTTCCTGGCACTGTCACGAGCCAATCGCTCGGCGGCGGCAGCGCGCCATTGATGGCCAAATTGTTCACCGGCCCGGCATCCGACCGTGCTTTCCCACTTCAGATGGCTAAAGCATTGCAGGGCGCGGTGCCAGGCCTTGAGGTGAATATAACCGTCCGAGGCGGTCGCAGCCTGCTTGCAACGGATATGCTCGACATAATACGAGCCGAGCTCGGGGCGCACCATTACGATCTTGTGGTCTGGCAAACGGGAACCGTCGAGGCGGTCCGTAATATCCCATCCGGCGAGTTCGGGCAGACTTTGTCCGATGGCGCCGAGGCTGTTGCGGCAGCCGGCGCCAACTTGGTGTTGGTTGACCCGCAATTCAGCCGATTTTTGCAGACGAACAGCAACCTGGAACCCTATGAGCAGGGCTTGCAGCAGGTTGCGGCCATGCCGGGCGTCGTGTTGTTCCGCCGCTACGACCTAATGCGCGCATGGGCGAACGACAACCAGATCGATTTGGAGCGCACGCCTCGGTCAGACCGTCAGAAGGTGATCGAGACTTTGCATACCTGCCTTGGTAGGCATCTTGCGCGCCTCGTGCTCGACTCTGCCCGCTCATGAAGATGGCCATTCGTAAAAAGGGCGTCGGCATAAAGCAGTTCCGCAGCAGTCCATAACCATAATAGCCTAAAGTCGGGAACCTTGAGTCGACCCAAACTTTAGGTGTGCATGGCACAATGCACCCTAGGCGCGGACAGTGGTATGCTCGCCAGTGGAGCCACGGCGTTTGACGTGTGGCTGCATGAGAGCTTGTGTGCAAGCTTTGATGCGGTATTGCAGGACCCAACTCCGGAAGATTTGTTGGCCATTCTTGCGGCTGAATCCGAAACCTTGCTTACCTGACGCCGTGCATCCAGAATAGGTTTCGAGGTCGGTATTCTGGTCTGAGATGAAGGGGCGGCTGCTTCCATCCTAAAATAGTCCAACGATCTCACCATCAGCGTTCAAACGAACCGCATTGGATGCAGGGCTGCGCGGCAGACCCGGCATTGTCATGATGTCGCCACAAACCGCGACCACAAACCCAGCGCCTGCCGCGAGTCGCACCTCGCGCACCGGCAAGGTATGGCCATCCGGCGCACCTATCACCGTCGGGTCGGCACTGAAGCTGTATTGCGTCTTTGCGATGCAGACTGGCAGGTGGCCAAACCCCGCTGCCTCGAACGCCGCCAGTCGTTTTGCGGCCGTGGGCGGCAAAGCAACATCCGCAGCCCGGTAAATTTGCTGCGCAACCGTACGGATTTTGTCCGCAAGACCCATGGATGCCGGGTAAAGCGGCGCATAGCGTGCCGTACCACGCCCGATGCACGCCATCACCGCACGGCCAAGCGTTTCCGCTCCGCCCGCGCCCTCTGCCCAATGCGTGCAAAGGATGGTCTCGACGCCGCGTGCAGCCATGGCGTCGCGCACAACCTCGAACTCGGCGGGCATGTCCGACGCGAAACTGTTCAGCGCCACGATCACCGGCAGGCCAAACTTCCCGAGGTTTTCCACATGACGGGCCAAGTTGACCAAACCACGTGCCACGGCGGCGGCGTCCTCCCCCGCCAGGTCGGCCTTCGCCACGCCGCCATGCATCTTCAACGCGCGCAGCGTCGCCACCACCACGGCGCAGGACGGCGTCAGCCCGGCGCTTGGACACTTGATGTCAAGGAACTTTTCGCCGCCCAGGTCTGCTCCAAAACCGGCCTCCGTCACGACGATGTCCGCCAGCTTCAATCCAAGCCGGGTCGCCACCACCGAATTGCAGCCATGCGCGATGTTGGCGAACGGGCCGCCATGAATCAGCGCCGGCGACCCCTCGATGGTCTGCACCAGGTTGGGCGCGAACGCATCGCGCAGCAGCGCCGCCATCGCGCCATCTGCCTGGAGGTCGCGCGCCGTCACGGCCGGTCCATCCCGGCGCGGCGCAACCTGGATGCGTCCGAGGCGGTCCTGCAGGTCGGCTAGGTCGCGCGCCAGGCAGAACACCGCCATCACCTCGCTCGCGACCGTGATGTCGAACTTGTCCTCGCGCGGCGAACCGTTCACGGCGCCGCCAAGCCCAATCACAACGCTGCGCAGCGCCCGGTCGTTCATGTCGATCGCGCGCCGCCAAGTGATCCGGCGCGGGTCGATCCCCAGCGCGTTGCCCCAGTATAGATGGTTGTCCAGCAGCGCCGCCAGCAGGTTGTTCGCCGCCGTGATCGCGTGGAAGTCGCCGGTGAAGTGCAGGTTGATCTCGTCCATCGGCGCGACCTGCGCCCGTCCGCCGCCGGTCGCGCCGCCCTTCACGCCGAAACATGGCCCGAGCGAAGGCTCGCGCAGGCAGATCATCGTTCGGCGCCCCATGCGGTTCAGCGCGTCGCCGAGTCCGATCGTCGTGGTGGTCTTGCCCTCCCCAGCCGCTGTCGGGTTGATGCCCGTCACTAGAACCAGCGCGCCATCCGGCCGACCCTGCTGCGCGCGGACGAAATCGAGGCTGATCTTCGCCTTGAACCGCCCATAGGGCTCCAGCGCATCGGCAGGAATGCCGGCGGCTTCCGCCACCTCTGCGATGGGGCGCAGCCGGGCGGCGCGGGCGATCTCAAGGTCGCTGGCCATCATGCGGCCCGCCGGGGCTGCACGCCCAGATCGGTCATGGCCCCGTCAATGGCCCGCACGGCGAAACGCATGTCGTCCGGCGTGACCGCACCAATGCAGCCGATGCGGAAGCTTGGTTCGGCCGTGTCGTAGAAGTTGCTGATCAGGACGCCGCGCCGCTTGAGATGGTCGACGAATGTTTGCAAGTCCCATGCCGGGTCGGTTGGGGCCAGGACGTTCACCACGATCGGTCCCTGCACATCAAGCGGCAGGCATGGACGCAGGCCAAGCGAGCGGACGCCGTCATAGATGACCCGCATGTTCGCGGTGTAGCGCGCGAGCCGGGCCGGTTGCCCGCCCTCGGCGTCGAAGCGGTCGAGCGCGACAGCGAACGCCGCGACGGCCTGCGCCGCCGGGGTGAACCGGTGGGTGCCCAGGCCGACGCGCCCGCCATGGGCGTGAATGTCAGCCAAATCCAGCGACCAGCTCGCCGCCCGCCCGGCGCCCGCCTCCAGGCTGTCGACCCGGGCGACCGTCAATGCCATGCCCGGCAGGCCCTCGATGCACTTGTTCGAGGTGAACGTCACGCTGTCCACCATCGGCAGGCGTCCGATGTCCATCGGCATGGCCCCGAACGCGGAAACGGCGTCGATCAGCACCCGCCGGCCAGCGCGTCCGGCGGCCTCGGCGAGCGAGGCCGCGTCATGGACGACGCCGGTCGCGGTCTCGCTGTAGACGATGGCGAGGTGACTGATGCCCGGATCGGCCGCCAGCGCCCCGGCAACTGCCTCGGGGTCCACCCGCTCCGTCGCCGGGACCGCAAGCGTCGCCACCCGGCGCCCTGCCTCGGTTGCGAGCCGGACGAGACGGTCGGCATAGTGGCCGGTGAGCGGCACCAGTACCGTTCCGCCCGGTGCCACGAAGCTGCGGAACGCCGCCTCCATCGCGAAGTGGCCGCACCCCTGGAGCGGCAGCACGGTGTGCTCGCCGGGCCGTCCGCCGGCGATGGCGAGCACGCGCCTGCGAATTGTGGCCAGCAGCTCCCGAAAGTCGAGGTCCCACGGCGCATAGTCCTGGGCGGCGGCGGCGCGCACGGACGGATGGGTCGTGACCGGTCCGGGTATCAAGAGGAGCATGGGAGCCTACGGAAAAGGATGGTGGCGGGACCGGATTGTCGCGCAAACATGCAACGCGGCCAAGCATCGCAGACGGCGGCAAAACTTGCTAGAAGCAACGGATGATATCGCCGTTGCCGCTGCCGGATTGGGTTCCATGGTGGGCCAACCTCGCCATTTTGGTCACTGGGCTGCTGTTCGCCCTGATGTTCCTGTTGATGCCCTTCGCCGTTTTTGGCGTGAAAGGCCGGTTGGACCTGCTGGAGGCGCGCTTGGACGAAATCCAAGGCGAAATCCGCAGCCTTTCCCTGAGATTGCCGGAGCCGGGTGGTAGCAGGGCTTCGTCCGACAGGCGCCGCCTTGCGGAGCCCGCAGACTATCACGGTCCGCAGGACGCGGACGGCTATGCCGGCTTGGATGATTTCGGCAACCCGCGCCCGCCGATCCCGCCCGCCCCGCGCGACCGCAGGCCGCCGGTCATGCCTCCACGCACGGAGCCGCGGCTTTATTGAACCGCGGCTTGCGCAGTTGGCGCCCTCGGGTGCTTGATAGGAGCCGACACATGTCCCGGAGCCGCCCGTGATGCGCGTGAGCGTCGTACAAATGAACCCTGGTTCCGATAAGGCCGCCAACATCGCCCAGGCCAGCCGTTTGATCGGCGCGGCCATCGAGGCCGACCGCCCCAGCCTGGTGAGCCTGCCGGAAATGTGGACCTGCCTGGGCGGTGACCGCGCCACTAAGCAGGCCGAAGCGGAGCCGCTGCCGCCTGCGGGTTCGAACGAGGATGGCGGCCCCGCCTACGAGTTCCTGCGCCGCACAGCGCGGGAGCGCAGCATTCACGTTCATGGCGGCTCGCTGGGTGAGAAAAGCGGCGAGGACGGCGGGCGCCTGTTCAACACGACCGTGGTGTTCGACCCGCAGGGCACGGAGGTCGCGCGCTACCGCAAGATCCACCTGTTCGACATCACCACGCCCGATGGCCAGGGCTACCGGGAGAGCGCCAGCTATGGCGGCGGCGATCAGGTCGTGACCTTCGACGCAGGCGATCTTCGGGTGGGCTGCGCCATCTGCTATGACCTGCGTTTCCCCGAGCTGTTTCTGGCGCTGCGCCGGGCTGGGGCGGAGCTGATCCTGTTGCCGTCCGCCTTCACGGTGCCGACCGGCCGCGACCACTGGGACGTGCTGATCCGCGCCCGTGCGATCGAGAACCAATGCTGGATGGCTGCCCCGGCCACCTGGGGTCAGCACCGCGACGGCGCTGGCCAGCCCCGGTCCACCTATGGCCGCTCGCTCGTATGCGACCCTTGGGGGCAGGTGCTCGCGACGGTGTCGGACGGCATCGGCTGGAGCACCGTCCGCATCGACCGGGCGCTCGTCGCGCGGGTCCGGCGCGACATGCCTGTCATGGAGCACCGGCGGCCCGAGCTTTTCACTGCAAGATGACCCCGATGCACCTCGGCGTGGCGTCCTGGCTTCTCTCGATGCAGGCATGTCCTGCCAAGCCGCGGGTTTGATGTCCGCGGCAGCGCCCCTGCTTGTGGCGGCCGGTGCCGCGCCGCTTGCCCGCCCCGTCGAGCGTATCGCGTTCGTCGCTTCTCCCACCAGTCTGGCGAGCGAGAGCCGTGATCGCCTCACAAAGTTGTATGGGAATTGCACGCTGCCGGATGCCGACGTCGTCGTTTGCCTCGGCGGCGACGGCTTCATGCTCGAAACGTTGCATTTTTTGATGTCGACCCACGCGGCCACGCCGGTCTATGGCATGAACTGCGGCTCGGTCGGGTTCCTGATGAATGCGTTCGCCGAGGATGAGCTGCCCGCCCGCCTTAGTTGCGCGCAGGAAGCCGTGCTCCACCCGCTTCGCATGCATGCCGTGACCCAGACTGGCTCCGTCGAGGAGGCATTGGCGCTGAACGAGGTCTCGCTGCTGCGCCAACTGCGCCAGGCCGCCAAAATCCGCATCACGGTCGACGGCCGGGTCCGCCTGCAGGAGTTGATCTGCGACGGGGTGCTCGTCTCCACGCCCGCTGGATCGACCGCCTATAATCTATCGGCGCATGGGCCGATCGTGCCGTTGTCGGCCAACCTGCTGCCGCTGACCCCAATTAGCGCCTTTCGGCCCCGGCGGTGGCGCGGCGCGTTGCTGCCCAGCACTGCGGACGTGCTGTTCGAAATTCTGGAACTTGATAAGCGCCCGGTCGCAGCAGTCGCGGATTTCACCGAGGTCCGCAACGTGGCCTCTGTCGCAATCAGCGAGGATCGGAGCGTAAAAACGACAATCCTGTTCGATCCCGACCAAAGCCTATCCGAGCGGATCATCGCCGAACAGTTCACCGTTTGAGGCAAGCCTCGCCGAAGCGGCAACATGCCAGTCGCTTCGGCGAGATTTGCGCAGGTGCGCTGTTGCAGCATGTCGGATGGCTGGCAACTTCCTTTTCAAGCAGCGGCCAGTTGCGCCATGACATCCATGGCTGGGGCTATGATCGCCAGGACATCAGGCGTCGCTTTAGGCATTGCGGATGACGGCTGGCCAACGACCGCACCGTGGTTGCTGTGCGCCGGCTGCTCCCGCACCATGTAGCCGCGGCCCCAAACTGTCGCGATGATGTCGCCGGCGCCCGCAACCGCAAGCTTCTTGCGCAACTTGCAGACGAAAACGTCGATGATCTTCATCTCTGGCTCGTCCATGCCGCCGTAGAGGTGGTTGAGGAAGGCTTCTTTGGTCAATACCATGCCTTTGCGCAGCACGAGCAGCTCAAGAATGGAGTATTCCTTGCCGGTCAGGTGAACCGGCTGACCGGAAACCAGCACCTCCCGGCTGTCCAGGTTGAGCTGCACCGGGCCGATCCGCAGCGTGGGCTGGCTGTAGCCCTTGCTCCGGCGCACGATGGCCTGCATGCGTGCCAGCAGTTCCGTGCCGTCGAACGGCTTCGAGATGAAGTCGTCGGCGCCGACGCCGAACGCCTTGACCTTGGCTTGCGGCCGGGTCAGCCCGGACAGGATGATGACCGGCGCCTCGATCCGGCTGGACCGCATCCGCCGCACAACCTCGTAGCCGTCCATGTCCGGCAGCATGAGGTCGAGCAGGACGATGTCATAGTCGTAATGGCGCACAAGTTCGAGCGCCTCCTCCCCGGTGTCGACATGGTCGACGATGCCGCCGTTGGCTTTCAGCATCTGCATCACGTCGCGCGCGGTCACGAGTTCGTCTTGGACTAGTAGGACACGCATGGGTTGCTCCTTAATGATCAACAACGCTGTTATGCAACCTATAAGTGTATGCGTCAACACATCTTTCATCTTTCTGGAGTATCAAGAGTGAGACATATGCAAAAATCCTGAGAGGACCGCTCGACATGGCTACAAGGCAGACTGCGCAATGAAACCGTCTCAATCCACAGAATTTAAGACGCAGCGCACTGCGGTCGCTCGGCGCCTCAAGGCAGCGCCCGCCATGATCCTTCGTGCTTCTGGGTTGTCGTTGCACGGCCGCGTCGCCGCCGTGTCCGGAATGATGGTAGAGGTTGCCGGGCTGGGTGGCCATGCCGCAGTCGGCGACCGGATCACGCTCGCAGGCCAAGCTGTTGCGTCCCAACCCGGCGAGCCACGCCGCGCGCCGACAATTGCCGCTGAAATTGTTGGGTTCCGCTCCGGCCAGGCCCGCGCCCTGGCGTTTGGCACGCTCGATGGCATCGGACCCGGCTGCACGGCCGCCGCTCCCCACGCCCGCGTCCGCGGCGCGCACCTCGCCGTCAGCGACGGCTGGATCGGCCGCGTGGTGGACCCGATGGGCGAAGCCCTGGATGGATTGGGGCCGCTCGCGTCGGGAACGCCGCGTCCGATCAACATCGGCCCGCCAGCCGCCGCGAGCCAGGCGCGGCTTGGCCCGCGCATCAGCCTTGGAGTCCGCGTGCTCGACCTGTTCACGACGTGCCGGAAGGGTCAGCGCCTGGGCCTGTTCGCCGGCTCCGGCGTCGGCAAGTCGACGCTGCTGTCGATGCTGGCGCAGCAGGCGGACTGCGACGTCGCCGTGCTCGCCTTGGTGGGTGAACGCGGGCGCGAGGTGCGGGAGTTCATCGAGGACGACCTGGGCGCCGAGGGGCTGGCGCGCTCGGTCGTGGTGATAGCGACCTCGGACCAGCCCCCGCTGATGCGCCGCGAGGCCGCCTATGCCGCGATGACAAT
>JAABUV010007328.1_pt1 | contig 11619 bp, 9 predicted proteins | sample 5559971 | NCBI WGS metagenome assembly JAABUV01 (sample SAMN10711881, study PRJNA513362) | rock metagenome | isolation source: Antarctica rocks | place: Antarctica: Victoria Land, Knobhead nord | collected 2015-12-19
CCAGGAACTGCTGCCGGTCCTTGCTGATCAGCGCCGCGGTCACCGCAGCGTCGTATTTGCCGCTGGCCACGCCGGGCAGCAGGCCGGTCCAGGGGATCATCTCCTGCCGGATGTCCATGGCGGACGATTTGCGCAGCAGGTCCAGCAGGTCGCTGTCGTAGCCCGTCGGCTTGCCGTCCTTCACGAACTCGAACGGGCGGAAATCATCTTCGGTCGCGACCACCAGATGCCCGCGCTGCTTGATCTCCCCAAATGTGGCGGCCACTGCCTTCCGGCTGCCCGTGCCCGTGCCCGTGCCCGTCACGGCGGCGGCAAAGGCTGCGGCGCGGAGCAGGGCGCGTCGGGTCGGCACGGTCTTGCTCTGGCTCATGCTGCTTCCGGTGCGAAGCCGGCTCCCTGTGGACGGAGCACGAAGCACTGCAAGCAATGTGCCAGGCCGAACGCCCGTCCGCAGACCGTTCGTATGCTGATGACTGCCGGCCTGGGAAGCAGTATGCCCAGTGCTTGATCAGGCCCGTGCAGGAAAACGGATCATGGACGAGCAAGCGCCCCCCTGGACTGACGCCGCATCGCGCGAGGCGCTGGCCAAAGCTTTGCTGCTCGAAGTCGAAGTGGCTGGCGCCGCCGTCCTGCTCTATGACATCGCGGGCACGGTCCATGCGACGGCCGCCGTCTGTCCCCACCATGCGGCGTGGCTCAGCCAGGGCGGCGTGCAGGGCGACGTGGTCGATTGTCCCCGCCACATGGGGCAGTTCCACATCCCGACCGGGCGCAAGCTGCGCGGCCCGGAATGCCCGGACCTGCGCACCTACGCGGTGCGGGTGCAGGACGGGCGCGTATGGGTGCAGGTCTAGCCCAGGCGGAGCCTGGCGCGGCCGAACTCGTTGCCGGCGTCGACCAGGACGAGCAAGGCGCCCAGGAACGCGGCGCGCTCCGCGGGCGGCAGGGCGTCCACCGTGCGGTCGTGCGCCCGCTGCACGGCCGCGCCCATGCTGGCGAGCAGCGTGCGCCCCTCCGCCGTGAGCGTCACATGCTTGAGCCGGCGGTCCGCGCGGCCCTGCGCCCGCCGCAGCAGGCCGCGCGCCTCCAGCCGCCCGAGCACGTCCGCCAAGGTGGCGCGGTCCACCCCCACCTCGTAGCCGAGCGCCGCCTGGTCCAGCCCCGGCTGCGCCGCCGCGACGGTCAGGATGCTGTACTGCACCGGCGTCACGTTATGCAGGCCGCACTCCTCGGCGAACAGCGCCACATGGATTTGGTGCAGGCGGCGGATCAGGAAGCCCGGACGGTCGGCCAAGGCATGCGGGACAGTCGGGACGGTCGCGGTCTCAGGGGGCATCCCGGCGGAATACCAGGCGCCGCACGCTTCGCCAAAACACCCGCAGCATCAATGCACCGGCGTGCAGCCGCTTGGGCGTCGGCGGCGGCGCCCCGCGCAGCCTTGCCTCCAGCGCGCGACCGACCTCGGCCGCAATCTCGGCGGCGAACACCTGCACCACCGGGCCGCGGCTGAACTGCGCCAGCGGCCCCCGCAGCGAGTAGCCGATGTCGAGCCGCAGCGTGCTCGCCTGCTCGCCGTCCGCCAGCACGGCAAAGTTGGCGGTCGCACTCAGCAGGGTTCCGCTCGCCGTGTCGCGGCCCTGGCCCTCGGTTGATCCGGTGCGGGCCTGCGCGTCGTAGCCCACTCGCGCCTGCCCGGCGAACGCCCCCTTGATCGGCCCTAGCGCTACGAGCAGCTTGCCCGTGATCCGGTCGCCCTCGGCCGCGGTGATCGTCGCGCCAGGCACGCAGCTTGCGATGAGCGCCGGGTCCTGCACGGCGGCCCAGACCTGATCCGCGGGCAGGCCAAACGACAGCGCCTGCACGATTCGGTTAGGGTCTGGCCGGTTAGGGTCCGATTGGGCCTGGGCCGACGCCGCCGCGGGCACCGGAGTTGTGGCGCCCGGCACACTGAACCGCCCCGGCGCCACCGGCAAAAGCGCACGCGGCTCCGTCCCCTGCCGTGCGTCCAGCACCCGCCGGATTGCCCGCACGATGCCGTTGTAGCCGGTGCAGCGGCACAGGTTGCCCGCCAACTCAAGCCGCACCCGGTCGTCGTCGATGCCGGGCAGCCGCAGCACGATGTCGCGCGCCGTCACCAGCATGCCCGGCGTGCAGTAGCCGCATTGCAGCGCGTGCTCGGCCGAGAACGCCAGGCGCAGCGCCGCCGTCACCTCGTCGTGCTCCAGCCCTTCGATGCTGCATACCTCGCGCCCGGCGCAGTCGGCGGCGTAGGTAATGCAGGCACGGGCCGGCTCCCCGTCCAGCAGGACCGTGCATGCGCCGCAAACCCCGTGCTCGCAGCCCAGGTGCGTGCCGGTGAGCAACAGGCTCTCGCGCAGGAAGTCGGCCAGGTGGGTGCGCGGCTCGGCTTCTGCTTGCAGCTCTGCGCCGTTCACCCACAGTTGGAACGCCGTCATGCCTGCGCTCCGCGTGCCATGTCCATCGCCCGCCGCAGGATCACCACCTGCATGTGACGGCCGATCGCGTCCAGGCCGCTGGCCGCCAGTGCCTGCTCCGCCGCTTGCTCCGCCACGTCCTCGCCCTCCAACACCAAAGGCGCTCCGCCCACCGCGCCGATCACCGCCCGGCGCATCCCGTGCGCCGGGTCATTCAGCACCGCCGCCATGGCGTGCGCGAACTCGCCGGGCTTGCGGCAGGCTTTCACGTAGCCCCAGCCCGCGTCGGCGCCGGGCCGCGGGACGCGCACGGCCTGCACCATCTCGCCCGGCAGCAGCGCAGTGCGGAACGCGCCGGTCACGAACTGGCGCAGCGCGACCATGCGGCGTCCCAGTTCGTTTTGAGAAGTCCGGGGCCCCTCGGTCAGCACCGCGCCGCCCAGCGCCGTCAGCGTACACAGCCAATCAGCCGCCGGGTCGGCGTGGCACAGGCTGCCGCCCACCGTGCCGCGGTTGCGGACCGCCTGGTAGGCGATGCCCTGCGCCACACGCGCCAGAATGCCCCGCCCGGTCCGGTCCGCAACGTCCGGCGTGCGGCCCTCGGCGATGGCGGCGTGGGTGACGCAGGCGCCGAGCGTCACCGCGTCGGCCGCGTCCTCCACGGCGCCCAGCTCTATGAGCCGGCCGACCGACACCAGCCGGGACGGCGACGCAAGGCGCAGGTTCAGCATCGGCCCGAGCGACTGGCCGCCCGCCAGCACCCGCGCCTCCTCCGTTCCGGCTAGTATCCGAACAGCGTCCGCCAGCGAGGCGGCCCGGTGGTGCTCGAAAGCCGCCGCCTTCATGCCGGCGCCCGCGCGTCCAGCAAGGCTTGCAGCACGCGGCGCGGCGTGATCGGCAACTGGTGGACCGCGGCACCGAACGGGCGCAGCGCGTCGTTCACCGCATTGGCGATGGCGGCGGGCGGACCGATCGCGCCGCCCTCGCCGATGCCCTTCTGCCCGAAGCTGGTGTAGGGCGAAGGCGTCTCCATGTGGTCGATCCGCAGCACCGGGACCTCGGTCGCGCCCGGCAGCATGTAGTCGGCGAGCGTCGTCGCCAAAGGCTGGCCGGCGTCGTCGAACGGCATCTCCTCGTACAGCGCCGTGCCGATCCCCTGCGCCACGCCGCCGACCACCTGCCCGTCCACGATCATCGGGTTCACCAGCACGCCGCCATCCTCGCAAATCGCGTAGTCGAGCAGCGTGACCTCGCCCATCTCGGTGTCGACCGACACGACGACGGCGTGGGCGGCGTAGCTGAACGTGCCGGTGTCGCGCGTGGCGCGGTAGCCGCTGGTCACTTCGAGGCCGCCGCTCGCCACGCCCGGCGGCAGGTCCTGCGGGCGCAGATACCAGGTGCGCGCGACCTCGGCGATGCCGACGCTGGTCTGCCCGGCGACAACGCTGCCCCCGGACACCTGCGCGTCGGCCGGGTCGCGCTGGAGCAGGTGCGCGCCGATCTGGACGATGCGCTCCCCCAGTTCCCGGCAGGCCGTGACGACCGCACCGCCGGCCATGACCATGCATCGAGACCCCCAGGTGCCGGTGGAGTAGGGCGTCAGCGCCGTGTCGCCGTGAACCACGCGGATGCGCTCAATCGGGATGCCGAGGACCTCGTGCGCGACCTGCGCCAGGGTGGTTTCCAGCCCCTGCCCATGCGACTGGATGCCGACGCGCAGCTCAAGCCCGCCATCCGGCGTGAGCCGCGCCACCGCCTGCTCGAAGCCCGGCACCATGGGGATGCCCCAGCCGTGGTAAACGGAGGTGCCGTGCGCCGCCTGCTCGCAGAAGATCGCGACGCCAACCCCGGTGCGGACCGCGCCGTGCTCCCCGGCCTGCCGCCGCCGCACCGCCGCCACGTCGATGGCCGCCACCGCCCGGCGCAGGCATTCCGGGTAGTCGCCGCTGTCGAAGTGCTTGTTGGTGATGTTGTCGAACGGCATCGCCTCGGGCAGCACGAGGTTGCGCAGCCGCACCTCGTAGGGTTCAATCCCGACGGCGTGCGCGACGCCGTCCAGCACGGACTCCATCGCGTAGCACACGCCGGCGCGGGCGACGCCGCGGTAAGGCAGGATGCCGGGCTTGTTGGTAGCAGCCGACCAGGTGGTGCAGCGGTAGGCGCCGAAGCGGTACGGCCCCGGCAGGATGCTGGCAACCTGCGCCGCCTCCAGACAGGCGGAGAACGGGTAGATCGAGTAGGCCCCGGCGTCGACCGTCGCCTCGGCCTCCAGGCCGATCAGCGTGCCGTCCGCCTCGGCATAGGCGGTGATCTCGTAATGGTGCTCCCGGCAGTTGGCGTTGCCGGCCAGTTGCTCGCGCCGGTCCTCGATCCAGCGCAGCGGCACGCCGAGCCGGCGCGCGAGATAGGCGGCGCAGACCTCCTCCGGCAGCAGGATGCCCTTGTAGCCGAACCCGCCTCCGACATCCGGCGCCACCACGCGCACCTGCTCCTCTGGCAGGCCGAGGCAGCCCGCCAGGCCGGTGCGGATGATATGCGGCATTTGGGTGGAGGTGTGCAGCACAAGCTGCTCCATGCGGTGGTCCCAGGCGGCGACGACGCCGCGGCCCTCCATGGGCGACATGCACTGCCGGGCCGTGCGCAGGCTGCGCCGGACCACGACGGGGGCGGCGTCCCGGATTGCGTCGAAGCCGGTGTCGACGCGGGTTTCTAGGAACACGTTGTCGCCCCAGGCCTCGTGCACCAGCGGGCTGCCGGGCCGGCGCGCGGCCAGCATGTCGGTGACGGCCGGCAGTTCCTCGTACTCGACGTCCACCTGCGCCGCGAGGTCCTCCGCCGCCGCCCTGGTCGCGGCCACGCAGACGGCGACCGCCTCGCCGACGTGCCGCACCTTGCCCTGTGCCAGCACCGGCTGCGCGGAGGGCTTGAAGCCCGGCAGGCTGGAGTTGGCGACAATTGGCAGCACGCCGTCCAGGTCGTTGATGGTGAACACCTGCGCCTCGTGCCCCGGCGGCTTGCGCACCGACAGGATGCGCGCATGGGCGAGCGGGCTGCGGACAAAGGCGAGGTCGCGCATGCCCGCAAGCCGGATGTCGGCGATGAACTCGCCCTTGCCGCGCAGATAGCGGTCGTCCTCGCGGCGGAACACCGACTGCCCGACACCGCTGCCTGGGCCGTTTCCTGGGCCACTATCCGTCATGGGTCCGTCCATCTCGTGAACTCCTGCTGCCCTGTCGAGCGCACGCAATTCTTGCACCACGGGCAACTCGTTAGCATACTGACGGCCTGAAGCGTCAACTCACGGAGGCAAGCATGGCTGCAGGTCTGGACATCGTGCTGCGCGGCGGCCGGGTGGTCGATCCGGCGACCGGGCGCGACGGGATCGCCGACGTCGGCATCGCGGCCGGCCGCATCGCCGCCATCGAGCCAACCCTGCCCGCCGACGCCGCCCGCGAGGTGATCGACGTGTCCGGCAAGGTCGTGGCCGCCGGCATGATCGACACGCACGGCCACGTCTACCAGCACGTGACAGGCAAGTTCGGCCTGAACGCCGACATGGTGGGGGTGCAGTCCGGCGTCACCACGGTGGTGGACCAGGGTGGGCCAAGCTGCATGACCATCCCCGGCTTCCGCAACTTCATCGCGGCCCCGGCACAGACGCGGGTGCTGTGCTTCATCTCGGCTTATTTGGTCGGCGGGCTGGAAGGGCACTTGTATCCCGAGCTGTACGGCCCCGGACAGCTCAACGTGGAGCACACGGTCCGGGCGGCGCGCGACAACGCCGACATCGTGCGCGGCGTGAAGGCGCATGCGGAGATCGGCGGCGCGTCGCGCTGGGGCCTGGAGGTGATCAAGATCGGCAAGCAGATCGCCCGTGGCGCCGGGCTGCCGCTATACATCCACCTGGGCCAGCTTTGGCCGATGCAGGACGGCGTCACCATCGACCCGGACGAGGTGGTCCGCGAACTCGTGCCGTTGATGGACCCAGGCGACGTGCTGGCGCACCCGTTCACCCGCCATCCCGGCGGCTTCATCTCCGCCGAGACGGGCGAGGTCCATCCGGTGGTGTGGGCGGCGCTGGAGCGCGGCGTGACCGTGGACGTGGGCCACGGCTCGCACTTTTCCTTCGACATGGCGCGGAAAGTGCTCGCCGCGGGCATCCGTCCGCACACGCTGGGCGCCGACATGCATGGCTATAATGTGCGCGTGCCGGACGCGACGGCGGCCGAGAACCGCGTGGCGAACCCGTTCTTCGGCGTCGCGCCCTTCAACCTCACCAATGCCATGACAAAGCTTTTGGCCCTCGGCATGACCCTGCCGGAAATCCTGGCCACCGTGACCAGCAACCCCGCCCAGATGCTGCGGATGGAGGACAGCATCGGCTCGTTGCAAGTCGGGCACGAGGCGGACGTTTCCGTGCTCGAAGTGCTGAACGGGCGGTTCGAACTGGCGGACAACAGCGGCGTGAAAGTGACGGCCTCGGAGATGATTGCGCCTGTGTTCGCGTTGCGGGCCGGTCGCCGTTTCGATGTCAGCAGTCCCCTGGTCCCAGCGCCGCTCGCGGTTGCGGCCTGACGGCGAGGTAGGCCCGCCAACCACCCAGAGCGGTGATGTCCGGCGTGTTCGCGACGCCGGCGGCTTCGGCAAGGAAACCGAGGCACGCGCCATCTTCGAGCATGACCGTGCCGAAGCCGAGCGGCGCGGGCACGCAGGCCAGCAGCGCGCCGATCTGGGTCGTTGGCAACGCCCAGACCTCGCCCGCGATCCGGCCATCGCCGCCGCGCACCAACCCTGGGCGATCCCCCAAGGCGTGCAGGCGGTAGGCCGGCAGGGTGGCGGCCGTGCGGAGGAAACGGCCGCCAAGGCTGGTGAGCTGCCGGTTCAGCGGCAACCCGGCCATGTGCGCCCCGATGCAGAAAAGCGCGGTCTCATCGGACTCTGCTGGACTTGGAGCGGCCGGCGGCGGCAGGGGCCGGCTGGTGGCGCCCACCATGCCGGCCGCCGCCCGATGCACCCGGTCGGCGATCGCGGCGAGCCGGCCCTCGGACCACGCCGGGCTGATCAAGGTGACGCCCGCAGGCAGGCCGTCCGGCGTCATGCCGGCCGGCACGGCGATGGCGGCCAGGTCGCACAGGTTGACGAAGTTGGTGTAGGCACCGAGGCGGCTGTTCGGGCCGACCGGGTCCGCCGCGACCTCGGCCAGCGTCGGACAGAACGGCGCCGTAGGCAGCAGCAGCGCGTCGTAGCGCTCGAACAAGCGCGCCGCCAGCCTGCGCACCTCCGCCAGCCGGTGGAACCCGTCGAAGGCGTCCACCGTGCGCCGCCCAAGCCCACCTTGCAGGATCGCGCGCGTGACGGGATGGAGGATGTCCGGCCGGCGCTCGACCACTTCGCGCAGCGCGGCCGTGCGCTCCGCGACCCAGGGGCCGTCATACAGCAGGCGGGCGACCTCCAGGAACGGAGCGGCATCGACCGCCTCGGCCCCCAGCGAGCGCGCGACCTCGCCCACCAGCGCGGCCACCGCCGGGTCGCAGGCCGAAAGGTCGTCCCCGACCGCGATCCGAACAGCGTCAGGCAACGCGCCGCGGCGCAGGTGGTCGTAGGGGGCTGCCCGCGAATACGGATCGGCCGCGTCGTAGACAGCGATCACCCGCGCGACCGCGAGCGCCTCGTCCACCGTGGCGGCGAACACCGAAACCGTGTCGAGCGACCGGCAGGCCGGCACCAAGCCGCGGGCGGACACGCTGCCGATGGTGGGCTTGAGGCCGACCACGTTGCCGAACGCCGCCGGCACGCGCCCCGACCCAGCCGTGTCCGTGCCCAGCGCAAACCGGGCAATGCCCGCCGCGACCGCGACGGCGGAGCCGGATGACGACCCGCCCGGCACGCGCGCTGGGTCGAACGCATTGCGCGGCGTCCCGTACGGGCTGCGCACGCCCACAAGGCCGGTGGCGAACTGGTCGAGGTTCGTCTTGCCGAGCAGCAGGGCACCGGCATCCAGCAAGCGCTGCACGGCGGGCGCCGTCGTGGTCGGACTGTAGGCGTAGCCAGGGCAACCAGCGGTCGTGGGCAGGCCGGCCACGTCCAGGTTGTCCTTGACCGCGAACGGCACGCCCCACAGCGCGCGGCCCTGCGGCCCCTCCGCCGTCAGCGCACGGGCGCGCTCCAGCACCGCCGTGGCAGGCAGCCGCGCGATCCACAGCGCCGGGTCCGCATAGGCCCGGTCCGCGGCGAGCGCCGCCTCCGCCATCGCTGATGGCGTCATGCTCAATGACGTCATGCAATGGCCGCGAGCAGGGCCACGCTCGGGGCAGCGGCGCCGAACACGCCGGTCGTAATTCCCGTGAGCACCAGGTTGCGGACGTTCCGTGTTCGCAGGATCAACTCAAGGTCCGTCGCACAGAAGGCACCCTTGCCGGGCTTGTCGACGACCGGCTCGCCCGGCAGCGGCGCCAGCTCCGGGATGATCTCCCAGCCCGGCTCGGCGCGAACCAGGATACGGCCGCACGGCCCTGCGTCGCCGATGCGGCGCGAGCGCCAGCGCTTGTTCTCGGGCAGGTCGGCGAGGTCCGGCCGATGGCCCTCGCGCGTGTGCAGCACTGCGCCGCCCCAGGCGCCGCGCGCCGCCGCGGATCGGCTCGATCGGCCCGCGGGTGAGCGAGAGGTCATAGCCCATACGGTCCACGTAGCCGCCCAGGCCGCAGAAATCCGCCTGCATGTCGATGGCCAGCAGCGCCGTGTTCGCCGGGCGGAGGTCGCCGTCGAAAGGCCAGCACGCCGCCGCCGAACGTCGCCCACTGACTAGAGATCGCCGAGTTGGCCAGGTAGAACCTGGTGACGGTGGCGGACGCTTCGAAGTATACGATCACCACGCCGAGCAGGCCAGGTATGGCACCGAGCAGGCGTTTTGCCGCGATACGGAACAGTGCCAACTTGCCAAACCTCCAACCAGCCAGCGTGCCCGATACCCAATAGCGTTGCACTGGATGTGCAGCTTGCCTGCAAGCAATACCCATGCCGGCTGCCTCTCGGCGGGACAAGCCGTGGACACCGTTCGCTGCCGGCACGTCCAGCCGTTTTCCAGCCAGCGGCGGGACGCCCAACATCGACCCGAACAGTGGCTTGCAAGAGTGACATCCATGGCGCTTGCTCTATGAGTGCGGCACGTGTGGGGAGGCCAGCAATGCCAATGAGAGTACTGTTCACCGGGGGGGCCGGAAAAGCCGGACGGCATGCGCTCCCCTGGTTGCTTGGCCAGGGCTACCAGCTCCTGAATTTTGACCTGCAGCCCTTTGCGCATCCGGGGATCGCGACCCTGATCGGCGACATCACCGAGAGCGGCCAAGTCTTCAATGCGATGACGTCGCATTTTGACCGCACGGGTTTAGCGGCGGGCAAAGCTGCCGGCCCGGTCGATGCCGTCGTGCACTTCGCCGCCGTTCCGCGCATCCTCATCAATCCCGACAACGAGACGTTCCGGGTCAACGTGATGGGCACCTACAACGTCATCGAGGCCGCGATGAAGCTCGGCATCCGCAAGGTCGTGATCGCCTCAAGCGAGACGACCTACGGGGTCTGCTTCGCGGAGGGCGACAAGGACTTCCACCGCTTCCCGCTGGAGGAGGACTACGACGTGGACCCCATGGACAGCTACGGCCTGTCCAAGGTGGTGAACGAGAGGACGGCGCGTGCCTTCGCGGCCCGCTTCAGGGCCGACATCTATGCCTTGCGCATCGGCAACGTCATCGAACCCCACGAATACGGGCAGTTCCCGGGCTTCGTCGCGGACCCGCCATCGCGCAAGCGCAACGCATGGAGCTACATCGACGCCCGCGACCTCGCGCAGATCGTCCACCTGTGCCTGCAGAAGGACGGGCTTGGCTTCCAGGTGTTCAATGCCGTCAACGACACCATCACGGCCGACCAGCCCACGGCGGCGTTCCTGGCCCAATGGTGCCCGAATACCCCGGTGGCGCGGGACTTGATCGGCGACGAGGCACCGTTGAGCAACCGGAAGGCGCGAGAGGTGCTGGGCTTCAAGGAGCAGCACAACTGGCGCGGCGAGGTGCCGGCGCCGGGGTCCGCCAATGCTTGATCGCGTTGGCGGCTGCGGCGCGGCATGGGACGCCGACAGAGACGCGGCAGGCGCCTCCGCAGCCAGCGTCAACGCACATGGTCCGGTCCTTGCTTGTTCGTGGCTTATTCGTGATCCCGACCCGGCACGATCACGGCGGAGGGCGTCGGGGCGGACACGCACCGCGGCGCCATCAGCCGCCGCCTCTCGATCCAACTGGCAGCAAGGACAGGGCCATGGCGCAGCACCACGAAATTCCCGCAACGCCGGACAACATGGTCCTTGGATACCTGGACGCGACCAGCCCGCCGGTGCTCGAAATCGACTCCGGCGACACCGTCAAGCTGTACTCGTTCCCAGCCGGCGGCATGGCGACCCTGCCCGAGCTGTCGCGCGTTCCGGCCGACTATCTTGCGGCGCTGAAAGCCTTGCCGGCCGGCCCTGGCCCGCATTTCATCACCGGGCCGGTCCACGTGCGGGGCGCGCAGCCCGGCGACACGCTGCAGGTCGACATCCTGGACGCGGCGCCGACGATGGACTGGGGCTTCGTGGCCATTCTGCCGCTGCTGGGCACGCTGCCAGACGAGTTCACCGACTACGAGACCATCCACCCGCCCATCGACCGCGCCCGCAACGTCTGCACGCTGCCCTGGGGCACCGAGCTGCCGCTCGACCCATTCTTCGGCATCATCGGCGTGGCGCCGCCCAAGGCGTGGGGCCGCTGCGGCTCGGCGGTGCCGCGCGCATTCGGCGGCAACATGGACAACAAGGAGCTGAAGCCCGGCACGACGCTCTACCTGCCGGTGTTCAACGAGGGCGCACTATTCATGGCGGGCGACGGCCACGGCGTGCAGGGCGACGGCGAGGTGTGCATCACAGCACTTGAGACCGGCCTGTCCGGCACGTTCCGCCTCACGGTGCGCAGGGATTTCAAGCTGGATTTCCCCTTCGCGGAGACGCCCACGCACCTGATGTCGATCGGTCTCGACGAGGACCTGGACGACGCCGCCAAGCAGGCGGTGCGGGAGATGGTCAAGCACGTCTGCCTGCGCACCAACCTGTCGCGCAACCAGGCCTACATGCTGTGCTCGCTGATCGCCGACCTCCGCG
>JAABUV010007329.1_pt1 | contig 11615 bp, 12 predicted proteins | sample 5559971 | NCBI WGS metagenome assembly JAABUV01 (sample SAMN10711881, study PRJNA513362) | rock metagenome | isolation source: Antarctica rocks | place: Antarctica: Victoria Land, Knobhead nord | collected 2015-12-19
GTTCAGGGTCCGCGGGGCGCTGCGGCTGCAGCCAAGCTTCGAGGACGCGCTCGCGTCCATGCGCGCCTTCTTCGCGCGCCTGGCCGCGGACCCCCCGGGCGGCCTGCCTGCAGCGCCGGCGGCCGGCGCGGGTGCGCCAGCCGGCGCCGCGCACGCCGCGCGGGCCGCCGCCGTCTGCGACGGGGCCGCGTCTGCCGCGCGGCGGCCGGCAGCCGGCGCCACGACAGGTGTGCACAAAGACAGCGCGCATGGCTCTGGCCGCTGGCGCGCCGCCTCAGCAGTGTCGCTGATCCAAAGGAAGATCACAGGCTGCATGCACACCAGAATGGGCACAAGATCAGCAAACGCTGGATCTCATGGCCGTTTTCAGGTCCCTGTGGCACAAGTGGCTGTTCCACATCAAATCGCAAGCTTGCACTCCTACATAAAGACTACAAGCATTTCAGGATGCTGATGCATACGGCTGCGCGCGCGCGCGCGCCAGGCGGCGAGCTGGGCAGCCAGTTCGCGAGCGCCTCGCAGCCGACGCTGGCGGCGGTATGGCGCACGCCGGGCGCCGCCCTGGCGCAGCTGGCCGCGCTGCGGCCGCCCAAGCCCGCGCCGGCGCGCAAGGCCAAGCCGGCCGCCGCGGGCGCGTGCTCGCCGGCCACGCCCGCGCCCGGGCTGCCCGCCGCGTCGGAAGCCCACAGTCCCACACTGATGCCCTTGACGACCCGCGGCCGTGTGACGGCAGCGGACGTGCTGGCGGCCGAGGGCCTGTCGCCCGTGCAGCCGGGCCAGCTGGCCGCGCCGCACACCGCGGGGCGCGGCGCGGCGGCCGCGTCGGGCGCCTGGGCGGACTGGCCTGCGGGCGGCTCGGCGCTGCCGGACGAGCCGGCTGCGCGAGGGGATGCGCCGGGTGCGGCGCCCGGCGGGGCCGCGTCGGGCGCCTGGGCGGACTGGCCTGCGGGCGGCTCGGCGCTGCCGGACGAGCCGGCTGCGCGAGGGTATGCGCCGGGTGCGGCGCCCGGCGGGGCCGCGTCGGGCGCCTGGGCGGACTGGCCTGCGGGCGGCTCCGCGGTGCCGGATGAGCCGGCTGCGCGAGGGGATGCGCCGGGTGCCGCGCCCGGCGGAGCCGCAACAGAGGCTGGCACATCGGCGGCGGCGGGCGCTGCTGAGGCCGCGCACACGACGGCGGGTGACGCATGCCCCCGCACTCTGGCTGCAGCGGACCCTGATCCTGCATGTGCGCGGGCGGCCCTGGAGGGCGGCAGCTCCGCGCCGGGGCTCAGGGACGGCGCCCTGGCTGGGTCAGGCGTGCCGCGCGGGCCGGAGACCCCGCCCTGGCTGGGCGGCGGCCCTCCGGCCGGCGGCGCCACCTCGCCCGCAACAGCAGGCGGCGGCGTGTCCCTGCCGCGGCCCCAGCGCACCGCCGCTGCGCCCTCACGCCTGCGCTGGCCGGGCGGCCCCGCGGGTGCACCATGGCCAGACGGGGGACCCGAGGAGCCCGAAGAGGCCCTGGCGCGCTGCGCAGCGGCCTGGCTGCCGCGCGACCTGGCCGTGGCGGAGGCTTATCTGCGCGCCCAGGGCGCTGCAGAGGTGCGCGACCCATGCCATTCACAGGTGCGTGGTGTGCACCATGCTTACGGCTTACGACTTACAGCAGTTGTCATTTGCATGTACCATGCGGCGGCGCGCTTGCGGCTCATCTATATGCATGACCTTACATGTTTTGTGGTACAGCACGGAATGCTTAAGTTCCCAGTCCGCGCTGCTACAGCAGCACCTGGCTGCACCGCAGGACCAAGCAGCCATGGAGGCCAACGCGCGGGCGGGTGTGCTGGAGTGCTTCGTCCTGGCGAGGTGCTCACATGCGTGCCGATATGCACGACCTGCAGACATCCTGCGTGTCCGCGCATGCACCGCTCCGCAGGCACAGCGGGCCTGCACCAGCAGAGAGACACAGGTGCTGGCAAGGAGTAAAAAACCTGACCCGGCCAGGATACAACTCCGCCACTTCGTCATGTGTAAATTGTGCCGGCCGCCGGCGCATGCACGGACGCCCGCAGCGTGTCAGCTGCCCCAGCCGCGCAGGGAGGGCCTGGATGCGGGTGCGCCGCTGGAGCGTGCGCTGGCAGAGTGGGCGTGCGAGCTGCCGCTGGGCATGCAGCTGGTGGCGGCCGCGCACGGCGCCGCCGGCCTGGCCACGCCCAGCGGCCTGCGCCTGGCCGCGGCCGAGCCGCGGGCCGCCGCTGCCATGCACGGCATGCGCCCGCGCGACGCTGTGGTGGTGCGCGCCTGCAGGCCCACCCAGCCTCCTGGGCAGCCGCAGGCAGCCCTCCATTGTCGTCTTTGTGTTACAAGCCCGTCTGTGGCTGGCCCCACTGCGCTGCGATGATGCGACACAGGGGTTTACAACTCCTGTGCTGGAGTGGGGCTGAGCGTAGCACTGTGATGCAGGCGGTCAGGGCGGCGTACGAGGCGTGCCTGCACGCGCCCGGCCCCGCCCCCTGCGCCAACTGGGACCCGCAGAGCGACGGCGCGCGCGGCGCGCATGCCCACGCCTGTGCGTCTGCCGGCCCTGCCGCGCGCCCTGCAGAGCGCCAATCGCGACCGCCCGCCAGCGCCGTTGCCGACCGCCGCGTGGAGGGCAGCGCAGCGGATGCCGCGACCGCGCCTGCCGGCGGGCAGCGCAGCCGACAGCCGCACTCTGCGCCGGGCGCGTGCGGGGAGCGCGGCAGCCCCGCAGCTGGCACGCCAGGCCCTCGCGCAGCCGCGCAATGGCCCCCTGGCCGGGCGCGGCATGCGGGCGGGCCTTGCGCTGGCAGCCCGCAGGCGTGGGCGACGCCGGGCACTTGGCCTGCACCCAGCCAGGGCTGCTGCGGCGCGCCGGGCGGCCGAGGGGCACCTGGCACCTGGCCCACGCCCGGCCAGGGCTGCTGCGGCGCGCCAAACGGCCGCGGCGCCGCGTCGCCTGGCCGCGGCGGCGCGCCTGGCGGCCGCGGCGCCGCGCCGCTTGGCCGCGGCGCCGCGCCTGGCGGCCGCGGCGGCGCGCCGGCCGCCAGTGCAGGCGCGCCGCAGCGTGGCGTGCTCGGCCAGCGCGCGCCCGCGGCGCAACCCGGCGGCGCCGCGCCAGGGGTGAGCCTGCAGGGCGCCCACTGCCTGGCCCACGCATGCGGGGGCGGCGCGCCCGGGCGCGGCGCGCGCCCACACGCAGCCTCCATGTGCGCCACTGCAGGCCGAAAGGAGAACCGGCCGGCGCCTGCGCACTCCGCAAGCGCGCCGGTGGCTATCGTTGGCGCGGGCAAAGGCAGCCCGGCGGGCATGCCGCCGCAGCCCGACCCGCGCGTGCGCTGCAGGCCCGCGGCTGGCGGCCTGTCGCCTGCGGCGCAGAGCGCTGCCAAGCGCGCGCGGCAGGCGACCGCGTGTTTCTCTGACAGCGAGTGAGCATGAGCAGCTCTCAGTGCCTCCTGAGGGAGGCACCACGCTTGTGTATATGTAGGTGTGTGCTTGTCGGGCAGCGTGTGGCCATGCCTTGCCCTGTGCCGCCAGGGTGTGCGGGTGTCTTGTCGTTCAGGGAAGTCCTGGGTGCAGGCTGAGCATTCGCAGCTGGCAATTAGTGAGTCAGTCCCGGTGCTCCCTGGCATTGCTGGTTCTATGATACCATCAGTCTGCGCCTGGCTGGCGAGCAGCCCCTAAAACATTGTGTCTGCTCAATGTGTTACAAGGGCATGGCGTTGCATGGCCCACAGTCCGGCAATGACACACATGCACATGGCTCTACCACCCACCACGTCATGTAAGCTGGACGCATGCACCCTGGGCCTCCTCACAGACCGGTCTGGGCAACACAAAGGCACACAATTGCAACAACTCCTGTGACGCGACACTGCCGTTCAGCCGCCTTGGCGCGCAGCGTGGCTGCTCTTGGATTCCCAGGCCTGCCCAACGCCTACGGCTTGCCGCGGCCCCTGCCGGCCTGCGCGCCTCCGCGCGCGCCCCGCCCCGCCCCTCCCCGCCCCGCCGCGGCGCCCCGCTTCTTCGCAGGCGCCTGCGCAGCCGGCTCCGCATGAGCCCGGCAAGCTTGGTGGGAACAGTCACGACCGAGCAACTGCACGCAAGACCGCCAACATCCCTGCATTTTCCTGTCACAAAGCAGCCCGCGCGCTCGGCCGGGCCGCGGCGGCGGGCGCGCCTTGGTCTCGACCTTGGGCTGGAAGTTTAGCCGCCCCTTCTTGGCCGCATTCTCCAGGCGCCGCTTGACTGCATGCTCGCCCGCCGTCAGCTCCTCCTCATCCTCCTCCTCCGGCGGCGGCGGCGCGTTGGCCGCCTCCGCAGCCTCCAGCTCAGGATCGCCGCCCGTGCCTGCGGGACACCCGCGCATGCGCAGTGTCAGTGGTGCCCGGGCTCTTGGGCCTCGCGGGCGCAACAGCGGCCTCAGGAGCTCGTGCATGGCGGCCCAGGGCCGCTGAAAGCCCACTTGCTTTGCACCAGGATCTGGAGGCAATCAGCAACACGCCACAGGCACAGACCACGAGGCCTGTCTCACCGCGCCCTGACTGAGGGGCGCCTCGTGGTCTCTGGCTGTGGCGTGTTGCTGGTCGCTTCCAGACCCACGCGCAAAGCCTGACTGAGGGGCGCGCGCCGGTGCCGATGCCGTCCTCGTCCGGCGCAGCGGCGGCCGCGCCGCGCTTGCCCTTGCGGCCCTTCTTAAACTCCTCCACGGCCAGGCTGCAGCGCGGGCGGCCCGCGTCGGCGTGCAGCGCGCGCGTCAGCGCGGCCTTGGTCGCCGGCGGCACAGGCTTCCAGGGGTCCTCGCCCCAGGGCGCCTTGGTCTTGAACTTGGTGACGTCCAGCACAAAGTCCAGGTCCTCGCGGTCCATGCAGTACTCCTGCCGCGCGGCCGCCCGCGTCTCGCCGCCGGTGCGCCCGGCTTGGTCGCCAGCGGCGCTTCTTCGTTTTGCCACGGCGCGCCCGAGGTGGCCGGCAGCGCAAGCCTGTCGCCAGTGCTCAGCCCTGCAGCTTTGCTGCAGATGCAGTTCGCAGCCGGCAGCTGTTGCTTCTGAAGACTTGCAGCTGTCCCACAGCGCCTTCTGGTAGCGGCAAGGTGCTCAACCCGGGCGCATGGGGCCGGGAAGGGGAAGGAGGGTGAGCTGCGGCAGAGACCGCGCGCGCGCGCGCGCCTGCAGCGTGCTCGTCACGGCCGGGATGCCCTCCCGGCCCTCCGCGACCAGCGGCGCGGTGAGCGCGGAGCGCAGAACGGGCAGGTAGGCCTGGCGCAGCGCGCCGCGGTCGACCGCCACTGCGCCCGAGCTCAGCATGCGCGTGTGCAGCTCGCCCAGCAGCCGCCGCTGCTTGCCCGCCGAGCTGTTCTGGCCCAGCCATGCGCTAAATCTGCGCGCCCACGGCTAGGGTTTGGTTAGGGCATGCGGGCTCGCTGGCGGTGGTGCAAGCACTACAAGCACTACAAGCACTACAAGTAGTGCTCCGCGGTAATGCCGGGCGACCAGGCGCATGAGTGGCAAGCTCTGGGCAGCTGGTCATGGAGCAGGGCCACAGGCTTCTCTGCCTGCTCTCTGTCCGCCATGGGCGCGTGCCATAAAAGCCACGCTCGGTTGCAGCTGCGCTCAGGCACACTGCAATTGCAGCACCCCGGTCGCCCTCAGCAGCAGCTGCGGGGCGCGGCGCGTTCTTCGATCGGGCCGGGACGGGGCGCGCGCGCTGGGACGCAGCGCGGCCACCATCGACAGTCGTGAAGCTCCGCTTGCTGTGTGGATGCTGCGACGGGTGCTGCCTGAACCTCACTGAGTTGTCAGATGATAGTAACAACAAGACCTCCCGACAGCTCTCGCCGGCCCGCGGTCGCGGCGGCCCTGACGCGCGCGCGCGGCGTCGCGCAGGGCGAGCACCCGCTGCACCGCGGCCTGCGCGACGCCGAGCGCCTGGGCACCGTTGAGCGCTACTTCGTGGAGGTCATGGGCATCCCGCGCCTGCAGCAGCGCATCCGCTGCTTCATCTGCAGCCGCACCTTCGCGCCCGCGCTGCAGCGCGTGCGCGCCCGGCATACAGGGGGTTAGGGTGGGCTGCAGCGCGCTCCGCGAGGCCGGCTGCAGGGGGCCCCTGCCGCTCAGCATGCGCCCGCATCTCCGCGCCCGGCCTGTTGCATGGCCAGTGAGGAGCGGGTGAGCGAGAGGGCCCGGGGCCATGAGGGCGCAGCGCGCGCGGCGGTGAGCGGCCGGGGCGGGGGCGCGCGCAGGTGCGCGAGCAGCTGGGCGCGCTGCAGGCGGCCTGCGGCGCGCTGCGGGCCAGCGCCGACCTCATGACCGTGCTGCGCGCGGTGCTGCTCACCGGCAACCACCTGAACGAGGGCACCGCGCGCGGCGCGGCCGACGGTGCCTCCCCCCTTGCCTCTCCCCCCGCCTGGCGCCCGCCTGCACCATGCTTGCGGGCTGGCGGCAGCGGTGCTGTTTGCACGAGCCCGCCCTGGGTAGCAGGGCCTGGTGAACTGGGTCAAGGTTGAGTGGCAGTATGCTTAGGTTAGGGTGGCGCCGGCTGCCCCAACGTGCCGCGGGCGCGCGGACCCACAGCATCCACCGCAGGGCGCGGGGCCGCATCCGCCCGGCGGCGCGCAGGGCGCCCCTGTCGCGTATGGCTCAGTGCCGCACTGGAGCGCCGGAGCCGCGCTGACCCGCGCGCGCGCGCGCGCCGGCGCGCAGGCTTCCGCATCGACACGCTGCTGAAGCTGGCGGACGTGAAGGGCACCGACCGGCGCACCTCGCTGCTGCACTACGTGCTCGCGCAGCTGGCGGCGGGCGAGGGCGCGGCCGCCGCCGCGTCGCTTGTCGGCCAGCTCGCGGCCGTGCGCGGCGCGGCCAACCTGCAGGCGCGCCGTCGCGTCATGTAGACAGCCGGGGCTTGGGCTGTGTGGCGAGCCTGGGGCTCACAGGCAGGCGGCAGGGCTCTGTATGGAACGAGTGCATGCCGAGCGCGCCCGGCGATCGACCAGCGCAGAGACGCCGGCAGCGCGCGTGCGCGCCGCGCCTGCCCTGCCCTCCTCGTGCGCCCGTTTTGCTCGCAGCGTCGGCACGGTAGGCGGGGACTGCGGCGCGGCGTAGCTGCGGCAGCCCGCCGGCACCCACGATGCAGCAGCGGGTGGCGCCGCCGCGCCGCACTCACGCCGCGCGCGCGCGCGCGCGCAGGTGTCGGCGGTGCGCGCGCAGATCGCCGAGCTGCGCGCCGCCCTGGGCGCCGTGAACGGCGAGGTGCTGATCGCGACCGGCGTGCGGCCGGGCAGCGCCGGCGGCAGCGCCGGCGCCGGCGGCGCGCTGCACGAGGACTTTGGCGCGGCCATGGCCCGCTTCTACGCGACCGCCATGGACGCCTTCCGCCAGACCGAGGCGCGCGCCCCTACCATACCCTACCCTATCACTTGAAAAACCCCTGGCTCCCCCCCAGCATCTGTGCACTGTGCGCCAGCGCTGGCGGCGCGCACACAGCAGCTCCCTCCGTGCCAGCGCCGCGGGCGCCGCTCCAATCCGACCGTCCCGACGGGGGCGGCCCTAGGAAATGCACAGACGCGCGGGGAACGGCGCCCGCCCGCGCCTGAGCCACGGCCGCACGCGTGCAGGATCACGAGGTGGGCGCACTCGCGGCGCTGCGCGACATCACCGCCTACTTTGGCGAGGCGTTCGACGAGGCGGACCCGTCGCGCGTGCTGCGCATCATGCGCGACTTCCTGGGCCTGGTGGAGAAGGCGCTGGCGGAGCTCGAGGTGCGGCGCGCGCCGGCATACAACTAACCCCACCCTATGACGCTGCGCCGCGCGCCACATGGAGATGATGCAGGCGGAAAGAGCAAGCGGCATGCCCCTCAGCTGCGCGCCCGTGCCGTGACGCAGCGTCGCGCGCTCTCTGGAGATACGCGCCAGGCCACACACGGGCGCGGCTGCTGCGCCGCCCCTGAGGCGCCAGCGTCGGGGCCCTGGGACGCGACCCGGCACGCCGCGCGCATCACACCGGCCCGCGCTCAGCCGGGCGTCCCTCGCCCATCCGACGCGGGAGCTGCTCCGAGTGGGCCGCTGCGCCACTGCCGGGTGCGCACGGCTTCTGCAGCGGCTGAGCCGCCTCGTGCGGCCTCAGGCGCAGAAGCGGGCGGCCGCAGACGAGGAGCGCCGCCGCGTGCACAAGGCGGCGCTGAGCGGGCGGCGCGCCAGCGCGCCGGCGGCGGTGTCCGTGCCCGGCGAGGCGGCCGCCACGCCCGGGCCGAGCGGGAGCGGCAGCGAGCCGCAGGGCTCAGGTCCGCGCGCGCACAGTGGTGGGTTGCGCATGGGGGGTGTGTTGCCTGGCAAGAGACGTGGCGGTCACAGGAAGCGCCGCTGTGCGCAGCGCCGCCTGATCCTTAGCACCAATGTCCTGCATGTTTGCTTGCGCGCAGGCACAGGCGCAGACGAGGCCTCGCCGCGCAAGCGCGCGCGACTGCGCGGCGAGGCGCAAGCGCCGCCCGCCGCGCCCGCGCCTGTGCCCGCGCCCGCGCCCGCGCCCGCGTCCTCGGCCGCGCCCCCGCGACCCCCCGGATCGGAGGGGTCGACGGGGTCGTCGCCCGAGGACGCTGGCCCTGCGGCAGGGCCAGGCGCCGCCCCGGCAGCGCCGGCGGCGCGCGCCGCCGCTGCCGGCGGCCGCCCGGGCCCTGACCCCGGCCCTGATGAGGGCACGCGCGCGGAGGACACGCCCACGTCGGCGCCGCGGCCAGCGCCCGAGGAGCGGGCCGGCGCTGCGCCGCCCAGCCGCCTCGGTGAGCCCGGGTGCCCGGACGGCAGCTCCGCGGTGCGGCAGGCAGGGCGCGGAGCGGACAGCGCGGGGGCGCGCGAGAGCCTTGCGGCTAGCGAAACAGGCGGCTCCGTGCCGGGGCGTCCGCTGGCCCGGGACGCGGACGATGGCCGGCCGCGTGGCGCGGCCGGGCCGAGCAGCCAGGGCAGCGTCGCGCGCGCGCCGCCTGTGCCCGCCGAGTCGGACGCCGCGGGCGGCGCACAGGGCTGCAATGCGGGCGGCAGCACCAATGGGGCCGCGGCCCGGGCTGCCGATGCGGGTGACGCGCCGGAGCCGGACACCAGCTGCAGCATAGCCGCGGACGCCCCAGGGCGCCACTCGACTGCAGCCGGGACGCCTGTAAAACCTGGCCACCAGCGCGCGGAGTGCCCCGACACGCCCCTGCATGGCGGGGCTGGCGACCCGGAGCCTGCGTGCGGGCTGGCAGGCGAGGCGGGAGGCCGGCATGCGCCCGCGGCGGGCGGCTGCGCCGGGTTGGAGGGCGAGGCGGCGGGCCTGCGCACCCCGCCCGCGGGCCTGCGGCGGCCGGCGGGCCTGGAGGCGCCGTCCGCCGTCCGGGACCAGATGCTGCGCGAGCTGCTGCGCGTCACGCGCGGCTAGGGCCTGCCCTGACCCTATAGCTGCTGCGCGTCACGCGCGGCTAGCATGCGCCCGAGCGGGAGCGCCCGCGTGCTTTTTATGTGCCGGTGTGGCCGGTCCTGGGTGCGTTGATGTCTTATGGTCTGATTCGTGCATGCTGTGCGGGTTGTGGCGTTTACACACTGCGTGCATTGATAGGCAGGTCAGCAGACAGAGGAGGTCGCGGCCGCTGTAAGCTTCCGGTTGTGCACGCTGGCGGCCCGCCCGCCCCTACCCTAAGCCTTGCTCTCCTTCTTCGCCTTCTTTGCGGCCCGCCGGGCTGCGCGCTCCTCCGGGGTCTCCGCCTGCGCGAGGTTTTGCACGGGTTTTGCAGCGCCCGGGCAGCCCCGCCCGGATCAGCCTCAGACCGGTCAGACCAGTGCACGCCGCCGGCCAAAGCTTGGCGGCGCCGCCCCAGGCGCGCGCTGTCCAGGCCATTACTCCGCAAGGCGGGCCCTGAGCGAGCACTTGATGCATGAACACATAAGAAAAAAAGCCGGGGCAGGCCAGCGCACCGCCTTGCGCCCCTCTTTCTCGGCCTTCTTGCGGCGCTTGCGCTCGGCGCGCTCAGCCTCGGTCTCGCCTGCGCGCCGACGCCCGTCGCCGCTGCTGCCGCTGACCGCGCGGCCGCGCACGCCGGCCGCGTCCCCGGCTGCCAGGTCGGAGGGCGAAGGCGCGGCTGCTGGCAGCGACCCCACCGAGGCGGTGGGCGCGTCTGCGGCCGGCGGCGCGGCGGCCGCGCGCGGCACAGCGGTCTCGGGCGCGCCGGCGCCGCGCGCCGGCTGCCCTGGCGGCCGCGCGGCGGCCGCGGCCGGCGGCGCCGAAGCCGCACCAGCGATGGCAGGCGGCCCGGCCCTTCGTGATTTGGCGGCGGACGGCGCGGCCGCGGTCGGCGCAGGTGCAGGCGCGAGCGGCGCCGGCGCGGGCGGCGTGACCGCCTGGATGCCCGGCAGCAGCGACATCGCCCAGCCCATGCCGCCCGACGCCAGCGAGGCCAGGCCTGGCGCCGGCGCAGCGGGCCCCACCGCCGCCGCTCCCGCATCCGCGCGAGCGGCGTGCAGCTCTGCGGCCGCCGCTCCCGCGCCGCGGCCCGCCGGCCATGCGCCAGGTGCGGCGGCTCCGCGGCGCTGGGCAGCGGCGCCTCCCGCTGCGCCCCGGCGGCCGGCGACGGTCGCGGCGACGGGCGCGGCGACGGGCGCGGGGACGGGCGCGGGGACGGCCGCGGCGAGGGCGTGGGGCGCCGGCGCGGCGCGGCCGCGCGGCCGCCGCCCGGCAGCCCGCCCGCGGCGATGGCCATGACGTCGCGCAGCACCGCGTCGCGGTCCATCTCCGGCGTCGGCGCCTGCGTGGCCGCACGGCGGGCCCCATCAATTCAAGCTCAGGATAGGGTATGGTTAGGGTTCGCACAATCCTATAACCTAGCGACGGGTGTGGCTGCGCTGATGACGAGGCATCGCCCATCAGCGCTGCAGGGGCGGCCCGCTGCATGCCACGCAGCCGGTGCAGATGCTTCACGCGCCGCGAGCGGAGGGTGCAGGTGGCTGCTCTCGTCAGTCAATGCTGCAGCTCCCAGCCGCTGCTGGTGCACGGCGCGCTGATGCGCAGGCGCGCGGGCGGCGCACGCCATCCGCACGCACCCTGGCTGCGGCGGCCGCGGGCGCCGCGCGGCGCGCGGGCGAGTCCTGCCGGCCGGCGCCGCTGGCAGCTCCGGCCGCGGCCTCCGCGCCGCGCCGCTCCGGCCCTGCCGCCGCCGGGCGCGGCGGGGTGGGTGCCGCCGCCGGCTCCGGCGGGCGGCCGATGAGCGCGGGCGACGGCGCCGACGCCACTTCGCCGGCGGCCGGCGCGTCGCCCGCGACGGCGCCGCCGCCGCCGGCGGGCGGCCCGGACGCCGCGCCCCAGGTTCCTGCGCATGCAGGGCCACTGCTTGTCAGACATGCGGCAGCAGAAACCCTAGCATGGGAATGTGGAGGTCATCACGCGGTATTTGAGCGTCCTGCCTGCCCCACCAAGCCCCAACCTCTCGCCTCATCATGAGTGCCACAGTGCTGCGCAGACCGTGATGCGCGCTTGCAGGCTCACGATGCACACATGCAGCCTTCAACAGGCTGCAATAGCTCTGTGCGTGCGCGCACCGCCGGACATGCCGCGGCGCGGCGAGCCGCTGCGCGCGCCGCCGGCGCGGCTGCTCGCGCC
>JAABUV010007331.1_pt1 | contig 11612 bp, 11 predicted proteins | sample 5559971 | NCBI WGS metagenome assembly JAABUV01 (sample SAMN10711881, study PRJNA513362) | rock metagenome | isolation source: Antarctica rocks | place: Antarctica: Victoria Land, Knobhead nord | collected 2015-12-19
AGGGCATCTGTTCACCGACTCATCGCTCGCGGTTGAGTACGACCCGCAGGCCGCCGAGCTGCTGTGGTCCCGCGTGCTGCCGTTCTGCGCGTTGCCCTCGGCATAGCCAAGCGTCCGCAGCGCTGGCCGGGGGTTGGACTGCCCGTTCAAGGATCCATCATCAAGACGGCGCTCTGTGATCAGCCGAAAACCTCGCTGCTCCGCTACGAACCACACGAAACCTTCGCGTTTGTCCACTCGTCGCGGCCGGACTCACGGGGAGTGTCGGCGAAGATCGACGTTGGCAGTTCGGCACGGGATTCAGGGCATCACCAGGCGGGCGACGGGCCGAATAGACGACGATCAAGGAGGCAGACGGCCTTGGCGAAGTTCGACAGTGGGAGCTCACCGGAGAGAGCCTTGGCCTCGTGGTCCGCCAGGAACTTGCGTAGCTGGGTCGGTCGCACCTTCGCAACGGGCAGCATCGCAAAATAGGCCAGCGTCTCGTGGACTTCTTTGGCGTCGCGCATCGCGGCGAACGACCCGGCGGCGGCGGCTGCTGCCTTGGCCGGTTTCCGTATTGACCTAGAAGGCAGGTAAGGACTTGCACCCTTCTCCCAGCGGGCGGCCACTCGATCGGGCAGCTTGTCCTTGCCGATGAGTTGACCGTGCGCGTCGAGAAAGCCGGCACCCTTCAGGTACTTCGCCATCGGGAAGTTGCCCTGCCTGCTAAGCAACGCCGGAAAGGTCTCCAGCACGACCCGCTCAGGATCGAGATCGCCATCGTCTTGCAGGATGTCGTGCAGCAGGGCCTCTCGGCGGAGCGGGCCGTAGCTGCGGACGGCGGCTATGGCACCGACTCCGAAGACCACGTCGACGTCGCCGGCGAGGTCATCGGACGTGATATCAGCGACGTAGAGCCGCCCGGCTGGATCGTTGGTGCGGACCAGCTCGAAGACTCTTTCCTTGAGTTGCCTAAGAATCCTTCCGCTGAACCGGCGTTCGATCCCGCCGAGGGCGCGGAAGACAGCGAGGAAATCCGGAACTTTCACTGCCTGCACCGGAATCGTGAGTCCTCCCCCTACGGGCACGACCGTCGAACTCATGCTGGCGGTAGACCCCTTTTCCCACTCGACGACGATGAGTCGGTCCTGCAGCTTGTGCAGGTTCTCCCGGGTTAGGCACGCGGCGAGCTTTGTAAGGGTCTCGATGATGTTCGGATCGCTGAGTGAATAGCCGAGGAAAACCACCGGATGCTCGGCGAAGAGCGTCAGGAGTTTGGCGATCAGATACGGGTTGCGAGCGTTGTAGTCGGCGAAGTCCTCCGCCGTCAGCACAATTGAATTGGGGTCCGATGTCGAGCCGTGGACGTGGTAAATTTCTCCCACGCCGGCGGGGTCGGCGAAGACCAACTCGTCCTGGCCGACGAACGCCTGGTAGTCCGGCAAGACCTCGGCAAGGAGGCCGTCGTAGTTGGTAGTGATCGCCACATCGACGACAGCCTTCTTCAGAAGGGCGATCTCATCCTTCTCCAGCGCCGTCCGCCTCGACGGGGTGGCGGTCTCGGCGATGAACTTGGCGGTAAGGATCTTGATCGCGCTCTGCGGTCCTACCAAGGCCGTCGCGTACTGGTCGCGCACGGACTTGTGGGCAGGGTCCCAGAGGTACTCGTGAAGCGCGGGCGCGAGAAGCGAAGCCGTGCGGCCGGGGTCACCTCCGGCAGACGACAAGTAGTAGTCCAGCTCCCTGGGCGCGTAGACGGCCAGGTGCGCCAGCAGCCCGTTCCAGTCCGGCAGGCCTAGATACCGGCGGGACAGGCCCGATCCGACGAAGAGCACCGGGGCGGAGTTGAACTGCGTCAGGTGAGCCGAGAACTCGTCGTGGAAGTCGGTGCCGGGCACCCGCCAACCCTGGCAGGTTCATCAAGGTAAGCCGGGCGGCGCGCCGAGCGCGGCGACGGTTGCCAATAGTCCACCTTCTCGGCGCGCCCGGCTCGCTGTCTCACTTTCGTTGTCCCGTCGGCCACGCCTTCGGGCTCGGCGTGGCGCGCTCGACCCGCGATCCTGGTCCGGGGCCGCGGCCTCACAATTGAGCGGCCCGGTCACCACCGCCCAGCCAGTTCAGCGTCGCTGCCGACGACGCGCTGATCGGCCACTGCGTGGTCTTCCATCGGTGAGGTCAATCGCGATAGGCGATCCCCGACCGGTCGTGATGTTCGGTCAGGCTCGCTCGACTACTGCTTGAGGATCTCAAGGGCGAGTTCGGCGCAGTCCCCACAGATGGCAACATTGCCGTTCCCGGTCACGACGGGACGTGGCCGGGTTTCTGAATCCTGCTGGCCGCAGAAGGAGCAAGCAGGCCGGCGCGACCGCCGTTCACGGTCCGGGGAGCGCAGCCGGGTCTCACCGGGCAACGGCGTAGAGGCGGTCCAGCCCGTCTCGTGGTCATCCACCAGTCGATAGTCGCTCAACGCGCCGATCGGTGCCAGCGGCAGTGTGTCGATAGACGAGCCGCCAACGACGAACCGACTCGGCTCACGCTGCTGCCTGCCGCGCCCGCGGGGTGGCAGGATGGCTTCAGGCGGCTCCGCTTTGGGAGCGTCCCGGACGAGATGTGCGCCGTACCCGGTCTGCGAAGACGACGCCCACGAGAGGGTCGTCATGGGTCAGATCGTTCAGGTCGTCGGGTCGCTGCTGGTACTTGCAGGCTTCGCGGCAGCGCAGCGGGGCTTACTGGACCAGAAGTCGCGCAGGTACTTGGTGCTGAACCTGGTCGGCTCAGGCATCTTGGCCGGCGATGCCGTTTTCGAGAAGCAGTGGGGCTTTCTGCTCTTGGAAGGCGTGTGGGCCGTCGTGTCGGCGATTGGACTGGTCGGTGTGCTGCGAGGCAAGACGTCGACGACCGCGACGTCGCATTGAGCCATCCCGCCGCAACGCAGTGGCCATCGACGCGCTCGGGTTCGGCGCTGCCTGATCATCGTGTCTGTTCCGCAACACGATCGGCTACTGACACGGGCCGCCGATGCCAGCGCGGACGCCTCGGTCGGGCGAGATCACCCGCTGGCAGGTTCCGCTTGCGGGTGGTCGTTGCGGCACGGCCGGGGAGACACAGACTGAAGCCGTGTCGGCTCGTCTGCCGCTTCGCTCAGCGGCCCGGAACTTCCGGTAGCTCGTAGAGGCAGCTGCGGGTCGGCGCGTCGAGGTTGGCCATGTCGGCGGCCGCGGCGACGCCCTCTGGGGAGGCGAAGGCCTGCTCGACGGCGTCCCAGTCCGGCCAGGTGAGCTCCACGACCTGGTGGTAGGCCGACCCGCGGACCACCCGCGGCGCCAGGCTCACCGTGTAGCTGAGGATGCCCGGCAGGCGTGCCGTCAGCGGCTGATGCACTTCGCGGTAGTGGCGGTCGAACCCCGCCGGATCGTGCGGGATGTCGTAGGTGATGAGGAACCTGATCATCACTGCTCCTGCGGCTCCGGGGCGAGCACGGCGAGGACCGCGGGCCCGACGTGTTCGCTGGAGAGCAGCGTCAGCTCACGGCGACCCCGGAACAACCCACGACCGGCACCGAGCACAGTCGGGAAGGTCAGCAGCCGGTATTCCTCGACCAGCCCCTGATCGGCCAGCTCGGCCGCGACCGAGCTGCTGCCGATCACCACGATGTCGGTGGTGGCGACCTCGCGTCGTACCCACTCGGCCAGCGACGCGTCGATCGCGCGGGAGTGCGCCCACTCGGCCTCGTCCACGGGCCGGTGGGTGACCACGGCTTTGGTAGCGGCGTTCATCGCCTGGGAGAACGGGTCGTCGCGCTGTGGCCACAGGGTCCGGAACAGGTCCCAGGTCCGGCGCCCGAACAGCAGGGTGCCGTGCTCGAGGATCGGGCCGAGGCGGAACTTGTCGCCGGCGACGGCCTGCGGGCCGTGCCGCATGGCCCAGCCGCCGTACGGGGTCCCGTCCGAGCCGGCGGGGTCCTCGACGACGCCGTCGAGGGTGTTGAACGCGGTGACGATTAGGCGTCCCATGGGGGCGCTCCTTCCGTGAGTGCGACGAGAGGTCACCGCTATCTACGGCTGAGCGCGCCGAAACTCATCGCCCCGGCGAAGTTTGCTCCTCGAACAGTGCGAACAGCCGGTCGTCGCGGTAGACCAGGACGTGGTCGATCGCCCCGCTCTCATCGGCCGCGAACAGCTGCAGCGTGTGCGGGACGCAGCGGCCGTCGTCGACGGCGTACAGCAGGAGGCCGGGCTGGCCGCCGGCCTCCACCAGGCGGGTCGCCCAGGCGGTGTCGCGCCAGGAGAACAGGTGGGTCATGAAGTCGCGGTACTGCTCCACGCCGCGCGACCACGCCCGCACCGGGGGCATCTCCAGGACGACGTCGGCCGAGACCAGGGAGACCAGCGTCTGCACCTCGCCACCCTCGATGGCTGCGGCGTACCGCTCGACGCGGTCGCGGTCGACGGCCCTGGCCGTTGGCGCGCCGTCGCGGAGGGTGGCCCGCGCCCGCTGCAGGGCGGAGTTGACCGCGGGCACCGTGGTGTCGAGCACGGCCGCGGTGTCCGCGGCGGAGAAGCCGAGCACCTCGCGCAGCGTGAAGGCGCCGCGCTGGGTTGCGGGCAGCGACTGCAGCAGCGCGGTGACCGCGAACCGAACCTCACCGGAGCGCTCCGCGACCTCCTCCACCACCGAACCGCCGGACCAGCCGGCCGGCGCCGGCATCAGCCACGGCACGTCCAGCGCCGGGACCAGCGGGGCGCCGACGTCGATCCCGGGTTCCTGCAGGTCCCGCGGAAGTGGCCGGCGCCCGGTCTCGCGGAGCCGATCGATGCAGACGTTACGGGCGATCCGGAAACACCAGGTGGCCAGGCTGGCCCGGGCCTCGTCGTACTGCTCACGGGCGCGCCAGGCCCGTTCCAGGACGTCTTGGACGGCATCCTCAGCATCGAACGGTGAGCCCACCATCTGGTAGCAGAACGACCTCAACCGGCCGCGCAGCCCCTCCAACTCCTCCGCCGTGACCGCGCCCATGGGCCGATGGTGTCAAAGAAAGTCCGGGCACGCCCAGCTCGCTCGACCGCATAGGGATGGCTGAGCGGGGCATGGGCCGGTCGTCGTGCAGTCGATCAGTGTGTGCGGATCCCGGCATGTAGCGAGGCGACCGTCTTGGTGATGCGTGCCGCGCGGGTCTCGGCCTTCTTGGCATCTTCGATCCAGCGCACCCACTCCTTGCGGTGGGTGTAGGCGAGTTGGTCGAAGTACTCCTGCGCGTTGGCATCTCGGGCGAGTGCCGCGGCGAGGTCTGCTGGCACCGTGACTTCACGTGGTTCGTCATCGAGTTCGATGTCGACGTCGACTTCATCTCCCGCGCTGACCCCCGCCGCGGTTCGGTTGTCAGCGCTGAGCGGCACAAGGAACCGGCCGCCCATTGAGGCCACCGTCGTGCGGTAGGTGTGGGCGCCGATCGTGACCCGGACGGCCGGACGCTTGCTCGTCCCGAGCGCCGCGACGATGTCGTCCGGGACCGCGAGTCCGGTCGCGGTCTTGCCGCCCAACTCGACCACTGCATGGAATCTCACGTCAGCGAGTATGCCGCGTGATGCATTCACGCTGTCCCGCTGAGCAGATCCCCTTGCGCGCACCTCGGCTGCACCCGCCGCGCTACATATGAGGGGTGTGCGGTGCGGTCGTGACGATGAGTTCGGGGGGCGCCGAGAGCGAGCGTCCTACGCGATGATGCGCGGCTTGGGCTCCACTCAGCATTCTTCGCATCACCCAGCGCGGCTGACCACCGCTGCGGCCCGGACAGCGTTTACCCCAGCCGCTGCTGAAGGATCGACGCCCCCGGACCAGTGAGCTCGCGAGCCACGTCGCGGCGACCAGCAAGGACCATGAGGATCGCTTCCGAGGAACCGCGCGCTTCGGGGCCTTTGCCCCGCGACCAGTCAAGGTCGGTGACGACCAGTCGGACGCCGCGGGCATTCCAGAACCCCCGCAGGGGTGGAGCGGTCACTGCGAACGGCAGCGCGGCGAGCAGCCGCTCGGCCGGAATCTGTCGTCGCATACCGAGCGGGCGGCGCATGTCCTGGTGGTGGATCAAAGCGTCGACAAGTCCAACCCGGCCACCGAATCGCGCGGTCGCACCACGGGGCGTCAGGTGTTTCAGCAAGAACTCCACCAGCTCCTGCGGGTCGCGCACCGCGTAGTCGGCCAGCGCCACCTCGTTAAGCCGACCGGGGCGAAAGCGGGCCTTTGCCAGCCGAGTGATCAGATCGGCCCAACCGTGCTCCTCATAACTGACGACATGCGCCGCCACGTCCCGGACACGCCACCCCCCACAAAGGCTTGGGTGATCCCACTGCTCCACTCGCAACGACGCCAGGAAGTCGGCCATCTCGGCCCGCTCCTCGCGGGCCATCGCCATCACGTCCACGAGGCCATTGTTATCACCCGCGCGATCCAGATACAACGACGGTTCTGCCCACCCGTTCCGTTTCGGGATCCACTACTACGACGAGAATGGCGGCGTGCCCGACGAGGACCTGATGACGTGGCGTGGACTTGTCCGTCCTGACGAGGTGGCAGGGGTCACCGCCGCCGGCTCGGCCGCAGTCCGCTGGGCTGTCGACGTGCACGAGCGGTTCTTCGGGGACGCATGGTTGCTGCGCGCCGGCACGATGCGGATTCCATGCCTCCCCTTTCTGAGCGGGGGGCTCTGGCCCGTGACAGGTCCCGTCCGGTCATGCGTCTAATCGAGCGCGCGTGCCAGCTCGACCTCGTCCAGAACGACTGGGAGAACCTCCGTGCGCAGGCGTTCCAGAACCGTCCGGGAGAGGCCGTCACGCACCTCCGCTTGGTGCTGGAGACCGCCGGATGGGCTTTCCGCGATGGTTACAACGTCGAGTTCGAGCCCGAGCTCGGCACGAGGAAGCGACCGGATGTGCTCATCCACACCGGCGACCGGCAGCAGGTCCTGGTCGAGGTGACGAGCCAAACTCAGGACAAAGCGATGAGGGCCGTTCGCAGATATGGCGAGCTCGTACAAAGGCTCACGTGGGCGATCGAGAGTGACCATCAGGTCGTCGTCACCATGACGAGCGAGAGGCCTCTCGATGACGGCGACGTGCATGCCTGGTTCGGTGTGGTTGCGTCGGCGGCGGGAAGGGTGGCGTCCGGCGGCCCGATAGAGGAGGTCCAGTGGGAAATGAACGTCGCCACCGTCCACCCGTCCGGGACGCAGCTCACCGATATCCACGTCGGACCGTCGCTGTCGGGTGACGCGTGGCCACGGCTGGCGGATCGGTTGGCGCAGAAAGCGGGTCAGACATCGGGCGGGCCGCCCGCGTGGATCAGGGTGGAGGTCGACTACTCGCTGTTTGCCCTGACCAGCCTCGCGTGGCTCGAGCCAGAGGCGCGCCTGCGCGCCATGGCCCGGAACGTGGCTATCGCGCTGGCCGATGCTCCACATGTGCTCGGTGTCGTGCTCGGACCGCCGCGCGGAATTGGGGCGGGTGATGACGAACGGCTTCTTCTTCCGAGTGCCGAAGACCCGACCCGGTCGGGATCGGTGCTTCCCACGCTGGTCTTCCGCGAACGGGCTGCGGCGTCCGGCCCGACGGCCGTCCGGTGCGCTCTGCCCGGCGGCTGGGCGCGGACCACGTTCGTGCTCCCTAACCCGGCGTGCGACGTCGAGGATCCGCTCCGCCCCGGCACGGTCCTCGCGGCCGAGGGCGGCTGGCTCGACTGGGCACTCGATCGCCTCGGCATGTCGGGGACGGCAGCGCTCGTCCGCTAAGCGCGTGCCCCGATTGACGATCGGCTCTCGGGCTGCCGTTGACGGTCATACTCTGCTCATGGTGCAGGTCACGCACGCTTCCGGCGCCCAGCCGGCATGAACGGCACGGGGCGCCAGCGCGCGATGGATGCGCTGCGGATGCACGCCCCGGAGCTCGCCGGCGTCGCCGTGATCGAGCTCGGGCACGGGCACGGGCTCGATCACACCGTCTTCATCGCCGAGGACCTGGTGCTGCGCGTCGCGGCCGGCCGCACCGTGATCCGCGAAGCCCGCCTGCTCAAGGTCGTAGCTGAGCGTGTGTCGGTGCCGGTACCCACTCCTTGCTTCGCCGACGAGGATGCCGGCGTCCTGGCCTACCCGCTGATATCTGGACGGTCGCTGCTGGGCCGCAGCCCATCCCCTGGCACTGCGCACCGGTTGGGACGGTTCCTGCGTGAGTTGCACGACATCGACCCAGCAGCGGTCGACCCGCTCGTGCCGAGCGAGGACGCCAACCCCAGCAAGTGGCTCGAGGACCTCGATGGGCCGCCGGAACTCCTCAGCCTGCTGCACGCGACCGTGCCGCTGCCGACCCGACAGCGCGTCGTCGCCCACGCCGATCTAGGCGCCGAACACATCCTCGAGCAGGACAGCACCCTCACGGGTGTCATCGACTGGTCCGATGCCGCAATCACCGACCCGGCGCTGGACTTCGCACGCCTGTATCGGGACTTCGGCCCCCAGTTCCTCGCCGACGTGCTGGACTCCTACGGCGGCCTCGATCACGCCGGGCAAGCCTTGGCGCGCATCGAGTTCTTCGCGCGATGCGCCGCGCTGGAGGACCTCGCCTACGGCCAGAAGAACGGCCGCAGCCAGTACGCCCGAGCCGCCGAACACAGCTTCGGGTGGCTGTTCCCACACCAGGCGCCCTGACCCGCAACCCCGTCGTCGAGGCCTGCGCCCTGTCGCAGTCAACGATCGGTGCGGACGGCAGGAGGGCCCTGCTGGCCAGGCCCGGGACGTCTGCCTCGGTGGATACTCACCCGCGGCTCGGAGAAACGCCTCCACCTGGGCCGAAGAGGTCAGCTCGATCACCCGCAGGTTGGCTCGATAGCGATCAAGAGCAGCTTCGAGACGCGGCCGACTGTCGATCGACAATCGGTACCTAGCCAGCTCATTGCGGTCTTGAAAAGAGATGTTTCAAACGCTATATTTCGGTGGTGTCCGAGAGACCAGATGTCATCGTCGATCACGGTCTGCCGCTGCGCCACCTCCGACGGCCCGAGCATCTGCGTGCGCTGGCGCACCCGCGGCGGATGGAACTGATCGACCTGCTGATCGCCGAGGGAGCGCTGACTGCCACCGAGTGCGCCGCCCGGCTGGGTGATTCACCGGGTGGGTGCTCGTATCACCTGCGGCAACTGGCGCGGTACGGCTTCGTCGAGGAAGCCCCGGGCGGGCGTGGTCGCCAACGCCCGTGGCGCTACCTCCCGATGGGCAACCGCTTCGATGAGGGAAACACCGAGGCTGAACGCACCGCGGGTGCGGAACTCGCCGCAGTGCTCGATGAGCGCAACGCTCGCCGGGTCTGCGACTACCGGACAACGAGTGCGAGCGATCCCTGGCACGAGGCGGCGATGTCGTCCGACTGGTCGGTGTGGCTGACCGAGGAAGAACTGGCACAGGTGGCCGAGCGGATCGCCGCGCTGCTCGCGCCGCTGCAGAAACGCACGTTCGACGGTTTCGTCCCCGACGGTGCGCGGCTGGTCGACGCCATCATCTACCTGCTGCCCCGGCCACCGCGGCCCGATGCGTGAGCTGCTGCGGCACAGAGATTTCCGCCTGATCCTGGCTGGCCAGAGCCTGTCGATGTTCGGAGACTGGACACTGCTGCTGGTCTTCGGGATCTGGGGTAAGAGCCTGACCGGAAGCAATGCCATCGCCGGGCTGATGATCTTCGCGATGGCTGGCCCCGGACTGCTCGGCCCACTGGGCGGGCTCCTGGCCGACCGGGTGCGGCGGCGCCACCTCATGGTGACCCTCAACGTGCTCAGCGCCGGCGCCGTACTGCTGCTGTGGTTCGTGCACGACCGCGACCAACTGTGGCTGCTGTTCGCTGTTGCTGCCTGGTACGGGCTGTCCGGAGTGGTGTTCGACGCCGCGATCTCCGGTCTGGTCCAAGCTCTGCTGCCGGCCCCGCTGATCGGCCCAGCCAACGGGTCGCTGACCACCGTGCGCCAGGGGTTACGCCTCATCGGCCCCTTGGTCGGTGCCGGGTTGTTCACGACGGTCGGCGGCGGCTGGGTCGCCACCCTCGACGCCCTCACCTTCCTGCTCTCCGCAGCACTGTTGCTGCGCTTACGGCTGCACGAGGGCCGGCCGGAGCGCACACCCATCCCGTTCCGCACCGAGGTCAGCGCGGGGCTGGTGCACTTGGTACGGGCACCCCTGCTGCGCCACCTGAGTGTGGTCACCGCGATCTGCGGGGCGGCGTTCGGGCTCATCGAAGCCACGGTCTTCGCCGTGGTCGACACCGGGCTGCACCAGCCACCGGTCTTCGTCGGTGTCGTCGTATCCGCCGAAGGGGTGGGCGCCCTCGTGGGCGGTGTCGCGGTAACCATCGCCATCCACCGACTACCGGAAACGGCGCTGGTCATCACCGGTCAGGCGCTCGCCGCCATCGGCATCGGCGTCCTCATCACGGCCACCCTGCCGACCGTCCTGATCGGGGCGGCACTGCTGGGAGCCGCCCTGCCCCTCATCAACGTCGCCGCGCTCACCCTGCTGCAGCACACCACCCCCAACCCGCTGATGGGCCGGGTTACCGCTGCCTTCGACCTGGCCAACACCGTCCCCTACACGATCTCCATCGCCCTCGGCGCCGTCCTCGTCACCGCCCTGCCCTACCAAGCCGTCCTCGGCCTGGTCGTCACCGGCTGCACCCTGGCCGCGCTCTACGCCACCCTCACCCTCCGAGTTCGGACCCCCCCGACCCGCCCGCACCGAACCGCCCGTAGCCAAACGGGGGGCCAAACGGAAAGCGCGCTGCTGAGAAAGGCCTCCCACGATCCGCCGCACACACCCAAGACCGGTGTCGGTGGCCCGGCCCGTTCGTCGTAGGCGAGTAACGGCTTTCGCGGATGACACCCCGGAGGCCGCACACATCTCCGCCATGAGCAACCAAATAAGTACTTTCTGGCTGACAGCAGCCGAAGCCTTCCCGGCCGTAATCCTCGGCGTCTTACTCACCACTGGATCAACAGTCGTCGCGAGTAGCGGCACCACAGCGCGGCGAAGGCGGCGGCCCGCGAGGAGGGCCGCCAGGTGCCAAAGCCGCAGGCAGCGGTGTCGGTGCAGGCAGCGGTGTCGGTGCAGGCAGCGGCCGAGACCGCCCGGCGCACCCGCTCTGACTGAGCCGGTAGTCGCTCCCCCGCCGTAAGCATGTCCGAGACATCCCGGTATGCCCCCCCGTCATCGGGAATCACTACGGGTCTTACGGGACACTCGGCGCGAGGGCTGACCTCGGCAAACGCAGATCGTTCGAAGTCGGCTGCACTGTGCCGGTGGACGATCGACGACTGACACGGCCTTGGGACCAAGCGTCCTATCCGGGAAGGCGTTCCTGGGTTGAGGCGTGGAGTCGTGGTTGTGTGGGACGCGTGGTGGACGACGCGGCCGCCGAAGTAGGGGGGCGCGGGCGGGCTGGGTACCGTCGCGACGGCTTCACGTGGGCGGCTTTCGGGACACTGGGCGGGTTCGGTTTTCTCAACGCGATCCTCGGTCCCGCGCTGCCCTACCTGCGGGCGAGCGAGCACATTTCCTACGTGGTCGGGGCTGCCCACCAGGTGGCTTTCGCCCTTGGCGGAGGGCT
>JAABUV010007334.1_pt1 | contig 11607 bp, 13 predicted proteins | sample 5559971 | NCBI WGS metagenome assembly JAABUV01 (sample SAMN10711881, study PRJNA513362) | rock metagenome | isolation source: Antarctica rocks | place: Antarctica: Victoria Land, Knobhead nord | collected 2015-12-19
TGCCCACCCTGGTGCAGCACGCCAAGGCTGTCCTGAAGCCCCTGGCTCACATCCACAGGAGCAGAGTTCTGCACAGGGGCCTCACTCCTGATCATGTCTTGGTAAGAGGCCTGCCTCGATGTCTCCTCTGGAATATTGAGACTCAAATGGTGTATCTGCATGTAAGTGAGTCAATGCGTAAATGCAGCATGTGCACGGTCATTGTTCAGCTGCTTTAATTGCATGTGCAATGCGTTTGTGACGGATCCAAACGATCATGGATATGGCCTTGTAGGATTGCTGCATGCAAAGGATGCCAACAGAAGAATTAGTTGGGTTCAATGCCACTCATATATGTTGAATAGGTTGCACATTGCCACCAGAGTCAGCTTTGCATGGAGAACAAGTGTTGAACCCCTTGCAGGCCTTGAGGTCGAATGTATGCCACCCTGAGACTTACTGTCAGTCAATGTGTCAATGACTCAAGTAGCATCATGTCTGATCTCAACATGTTGTGTGTGCAGCTCTTTAGCAAGGTTGGCCAAGAGACAGACTCTAGCATGAAGGCAACCAGCAAGCCAGCTGCCATCAAGCATGTTGTCAAGCTGGCAGGCTTTGGGGCCGCTGCCAGGCTCACTGGGCAGGGCTGCGCCATCCAGCCCTCCCCTTACAGGTCAGCACTGCTTCAAGTCATGATCTGTCTTGAAGTCTGCCTGGCTGTGACTAAAAAATTACATGCGCATGTGACTTTGGTGCTGCTCACTTTGTATCATGTACAATGGAGGAGCATAACATGCAATGCCTTCTGCTCTTTGTACTTGCTTCTGTTGCGTTTTAGCATCTTGTTATTGATTCAAAATAACATCCCAGTCATGCCTGATCTGCGCATGAATGCTGCATTCAACACAAACTGTGACTATGAACAGGTGTGGGGTGGGGTACGTTCCCCCGGAGGCCCACCAGGGCGCCGCCCTCACCACGGCAGCAGACGTTTACCAGTTTGGTGGGCTCTGCTACTACATGGCCACAGGCTTGCATCCCTCCCCTCTTGCAGATGCCATGCCACTGTCAGACTATGTGCCAGAACAGTGGCGCCTAATGGTGTCCCTATGCCGGGCTGCCAAGCCTGTAGATCGCCCCACACTAGCTCAGCTGCAGCTGCACCTACATGGTCTCTGCCAGCGAGCGCCCACACCCATACAGCTGCCAGCCAAGTCTGCTCCAGCAGTGCCCGTCTGGGTGCCTCCACATGGGCGTAGCCAAGAGCTGTCTGCTTTTGCTTTGAGCCAGAAAGGGTTGCATGCCTCAGAGGCTGCTACCTCAGGACCTTTTGCGGTGCTGCCCAGAATGGCAGCCAACCCGCTGTTCTTGCCAAGCACCGGTCCAGCTCAGACAAGGACTGCTGAGCACAAGGCAGCAGCTAGGGCAACACACTCCCCTGCCTGGACTCAGAGGGCTTCAGCAGTTCCTGAGCAGGGACAGGGTGTCCCCATCTCAGTCCCAAGACTCATGCTAGGGGTAGACCAATGGCTTCTTGAAGAGAGCATCAGATGTGTTGACCACAGCCAGGGCACCCCAAGCAGCCACCATGCAGCTGCAAGAAGCCAGCAGAGCAATGCTAGGCCTGATGCTGACACAGCTGGCAGTGCAGCAGCAGTCTTGCAGTCGCCCAGCCCAGGTCAGGACAGCAGCGATGCAGCTCTCAGCATACATGGTGCTGAAGCAGCATCTGTACCCATGAGCAATGCCTTCACAGCTGATAGCACACAAGCTGGCTGTGCTGACCAGCATTCAGCGACCAGTGACATCCTAAGAGCTGTGGCGTACAGCCACAACACGCGTGACAGGCCTAGGAGGAACATCTCAGACCTTTGGGGGAGTGGTGATGCCAGGAGCAGCACAGCAGCCTTACGCCACCAGGCGGCTGTGATGCCCAGCAGCAAGTCCACTGCTGGCCTGCATTGTGGCACTGGCATCTCATGCAGCATGAATGCTCTCAACATCCCCTTGCGGATGCCCGAAGAGGACATCATGGCTGATAGCAGACAGACAGAAGCAGCTGATATGGAACAGCTGATCAGCCCATTCAGATTTCACCACAACCAGGGACTTGTGCGCAGCCCAATGTCTCGCTTGCCTCCGAGAAGGGATGACACTGCCCTAGAAAACGGTGGCATGGCAAGGTGGTTATCTCGGGCGCAAGGCAAGGCAGCTGACTTTGCAGCAAGCATGAACCAGAGAGCTTCAGGCGTGGCTGAGCAGACAACCACCCTGCTGCAGCACTGGTCTGAGAGCCATCTGTCTGTCAGGATTGTACCTGCCAGCTCAGTGAGGCCCATGGCTATGAGGAAGAAGCTGTTGCCTTCTATGTGAGGTAGAGGTTCAAGCGTTGGACTTGCCAGCATTGTGGCACAGACCCTGGGTGCTGATCAAGCCGGTTGTTGATGCTACATCATGCCTTTTCTATGCTGCAAAATTTTAGCTTGTGTGCATTGTAGTCCCATCGTAGAGTTGCATATTATCAGCTTCGGATCTGATCTAGACATTTACAATGCTGTTTGAGGCATGTTGGTATTTATGCTAGTCACAAGCGCTTGTGCGGTGTGACTGAAACAATCAATTCATGACCAGAGGGCTTTCTCGCTGCTTCTGAGCCTGTGAAATATGACCTGGCAGCTGCAGATACCTTACACTGCTATGTGTAAAGCCACTCCTGCAGTTCCACACAAAAATGATGACAAAGAGCAATGCCGTGCTGCTTCCGTCGCCTTATTCCATGTCGACATATGGATCATATCAGTGGTATTTGATACCTAGTGTCATGCTAAGAGATTTTTTTGTTGTTGCGTATTTATGTACTTCCAAAGCACGGTGACAATTTCTCAACAGTTTTCTGATGATGATTTTGTTTGTCTATGTTACTGTTTTGCCTTTTTCGTTTCCTGATGAAAAACTGCAATTTAGTCAAATGGGCTAGCTGGCCCCAACGACTGTAAAATCCCTGACTGACTGACTGACTGGCCTTCGCTTGCCTTGACATCATCCTGGGCTGGCCTTATCACATCTCTGCATTTGAGCAGCCTGCACGTTCTGCGGGAGTTTTTGGCCACACCCTTTGCATCGAGAAAGCAGGCCTAAGCAACCCTTGCCCTTTTGCCTATCACAGCTTGTAGCCTGCCGTTGTTCGAAGCTGAGAATAACTGAGGACTGTCTCGCCGCTTCTGCAAGCCTTGGAGCCTCAAGGTTCAACGTCCATAGTGAGGTGCGGTCTGTGCGGCGTGCAACTTGATTTTCTACCCCACACTGACGGCTCAAAGCCGAGTTCTGAGGTAACACTGTCCTTGTGCACCACACGTGCAAGCCAGCCTGTAGATCCTGCCATTAAGGCAGCCACTGTAGTTCTGTTGCTCTGCTGCAGAGCCTCTGCAGGGTTGCTTATCATCTGCCAAACAGTAGGAAGATGGTGGCCACTGCCAAACTAGCTTAGATGCCAAGCAGGTTGGCATCTGCTCATTCCACCGCATTGGATTGAATAATTTGAGCCCTTTGGTGTTTACCATACACATTGCTTGGTTCAAGCTCTTGCTGCACGTGCATATACGCCAGGAACTTGTGTGCTGTACAAGGCACATCAGCTCAGGTTGACTTTGCTGGCCTTCCTCTTGCAGGCAAAGCCAGACAGCCAACTCACCCTGACAGCCTCTGCACTGTTCTACATTGCCATTTCCTGCACAGCTGGTGGACCAGCAGCTGTTGGTCCCACTCCAGCGTCTGCCAGGCCTGCAGTGCTGCTACTAGCGCCTGCTCCAGAATCTGTCCTAGCTTTGAAGGACTGCGAGCTAGACGTGCTTGATCTCTTGGGCTGGCACCAAGCGTACAACCCTGCTGGCTACAACATTGACGCAGTGCTGCCGTTCAATTGTTCTACAGAAACATGGCAGGCTATGGGCTGTCTCAAGTCTCTGGTGAACTTGACCTTGACAGGCCAGTTGCCAGACTTACCAGACTCCTGGGCTGGCAATGGCAGCTTCCCTGCCTTGCAGACCATGAACTTCAGCAGCAGCTCTGTTGCCGGCTCATTGCCTAGCAACCGGGCTGTAGGCACAGCGTTCCCTGAGCTCAGAGTTTTGAACCACAGCTCGACTCAATTGTCTGGCATGTTGCCTAGAGAGTGGGGTCAGAGCAATGCTTTCCCAAAGCTTGTCAAGTTGAATCTTGGTGGCGTCAACATCACAGGTTTGTGACCACTGTCGCAGCTATAAGACTTGAACATTGTCAACTGCTGGTCAGATCAAGTGTCACAGTCCAGTGTCGGTTGCTGCCAAACCATGATTTGCAATATATGGCATGCACGCAGGTACCTTGCCGCCTGTTTGGGCAGATCCCCTGGCATTCCCATCCTTGTCCACCCTGGTGCTGTGGGACACACTCCTCACCGGACCCATGCCGGCATCTTGGGGCAGCAATGGCTCCTTTGCTGCCATGCGCCAGCTTGGGATGGGAAGCATGGGTCTGAATGGGAGCCTGCCAGCAGAGTGGGGTAGCCCAACAGCCTGGCAAGGCTTGCAACACCTTGGCATAGTCAATGCCAGCATCACAGGTGGACATGGCTATGCTGCCATCACACAATGCTTGAAACGGTGCTGTTGTGAGCTTGTCGTCAGCAAATGTCTATCAAGGGCAAGGGTCATACATGCACGTCATACATGAGTCATATATGATCTGTAGGCAGACATTCAGCTTTTAATATGTTGAGTGATATCAAAATTCAGCTGTGTGAAGTTTACACAGTTGATGAAACTACTTTCAATATTGGAGAACTGTGCTCACTCTGAACATCACGTGACAGGCACCATCCCTGCAGCCTGGGAGCAAGCAGGTGCTTTTCCAGTCCTGCAGAGTCTGTACTTCAGCAATACACTGCTGACTGGGACGCTTCCACCAGCCTGGGGCAGCCAAGTAGCCTTGCATGCAGCTCATATGAGCTGCAGTCCCTGATCATAGAGAGCTGCAACTTCACAGGTAAATCAGCTGTCTTAGCAGACTCCGTTTGGTCATGCCAAAGCACAAGTCAATGCATGTTGCTCATCTGTGATGCTCAGATCAACAATGAGAGCAGGCACTTGACACATTCACAACACGCAAGCAGGTATTTGGATAAAACTAGCTACAGTGTAGTGAGTCCAGTCTCCTTTGCACAGCTGCAGCTGGTCCCTAGGTCCACAAGCACTTTGCCCTGACAAGACACCAGGTGAGCCACTGCCAGATTGCCCCGTAGGGGGTGTGCATTCAGGTCTCCCTCCAGCAGGTTGCCATTGTCTTTTGCTCCAGCAGTTGCCTTTCATCTAAAGTCTACCTCATCAGCAAATGCCAATGTCTGGCCTGGCACAAAAGCTTCATTGAGGGCCTGCAAGCACAGTGTGCATAAGTTGTGTCTCCACATGAAGTGCTTCAAGACTATGAGCTTTTGGAATCACTGTATTGTATACACCATGCATACAAACAGCTGACGCAGTCGCTGGGATTTACTATGTGCCTGCCTGTGGAGGGCACTGTTGACGGGAGCTGCTGCATGTAGATGAATAAGCATGCTTACTGACGTACTTGAGAAAATAGTCTTTGTTGAGTTGTGCTAGGCACTTAGATTGATTCAGTCAAGTCATTCATGAACTGGTTAGTCATAGTTGGGTCATGTGTCTCTATTATGACTAGTTTTGTATGTTGACTTTTACAGACACTTTTGGTTGTGCAAGGATGTACAATAATTTCAACACGTCTAGGCAGGATTCCACATATGTATTTTACACATGCATGCTATGAGCTGTATCAGACATCACAAGTACCTTTCTTGATTCACTGAACTGTTTTTTTTGTCTGTTGGGTCTTAGTTGCCCCCCAGGGCAATTAAACATATCGAATCGAATCGAATCGTATACCAGCGTCCCGCCGTCAGCTATTCAGGCTAACGTACAGAGTCATTCAGGCTAATGTACAGAGTCCAGCGGCTTGATAACTGTGTGATAGCAGCAACGACAGTGAGTGAAACTGTCTTGTAATGATTCTGTCTGGTTACACAAGACCGCCGTGACGTCCTTGCTTCAAAAGTCTTCCTCTTCTACATGTGTCCACTTCATTTGTATAGCTGTTCTGATGCTTGCTCTGTGTTTGCAATCTCTCTCTGCCTGACCACCTTGTTGTATAGCTTCTGGCTCTAGAGGTCTGCTTCACAAGATACATTTAACTAAGCTGCAGCTGCAGAATTGCGCCCAATCAAGCAGGCTACAATGCTGAAAGAAGTTGACATGTGTGATGGCACCAATATGCCTGATCCTGGTCCAATTGGGCCAACGCTGAAGACATGACTGGATCAGCAAAACAAGCAAGAGCAGTGTAACGCAAAACTATAACGCTCATGAACGTATTGGAAGGCCAACCGTCATAAACGAGACAGCCTTCGTTATGATCGCTTGCCGCACCCGTTTGACGCTCGCGGTCACACTCTGTACTGAATGTGGTTTCGTCGACACCGGCAGGTTGATGCTGCCGTTGGCAACGTTTGTTGTCTCGAGGAACCGGCGCTGAGCCACGAAGATTGTCGAACGAGTCCACCCCGGACACAACCACGCGCATCTGTGCGGCGATATCATTAGCAGGAATTGTTTTCAGCTGCTGTGCATTAGTCTGTGACATGTTTCGTCACAAGCTGAGAGAAGTCCCACCTTCACTCAGTCGACTGTTGACCAGCAGCGCTGTTTCGTCGCCGGACCGCCCAAGGATCGAACAAGCTTACAGTTCCCTCAGGAGGCATAGACTAGCTTTTGCTGCCAGTGTGTTCGCTGCAGGATGCACCTATTTGTATGCTCGGCAATCGGCAGATATGACCCTGGTATGCCACATCCTAGGCTAAACTTTTGCTCGTTGAAGCGGACAATTCAAAAGCGTTGACGTCCATGACATGATTGTAATGCTCTGAACCTCACAATGCTCTGCACAGGTCCACATGGGCATGTGACAGACAGGTCAAAGCCAGCACTAAAAGTTCTTGCCCATGGCTGCAGGGAGCCGCGGCCGGAGCATTGGACTCCAAACAGGCAACTCATGCCAGTCCACCCCCCTCAGCCGCCTCTCAGCGCCCGTTCGTTCTCTTGCTAGACTTGGACACCTGCAGATTCGCTGAAGACGTTGCAAAGCCTTCTGTCACTATCCTTGAAGTATGCATGAGTCTGCTAGGCAGGGATGTCTTTACCTGACAAAAGGCAATCTTGCAAGTCTTGCTGCTCAAGTACTCTGCTTGATGCTTGCAGGCCTTGTCAATAATGTCATCACTTGCACCTCGCAAGCGCTGGCTTCAGCTGTCACAGGTCATTCCTCCACCACAAATCACCAGGCTCCTTGTGTGACCATGCTCGTGATGACCATATAAATTGACAGTGAACAAGCTAAAAAATGGTGTCAAGTCTCATGCTCCACAACTTGTGAGTGGGCTCAGTCTCATGCTCTTCCTTGCAGGTGGTTGATGCATTGCGCCATGCTGGTGAAGATGAGCGTGTGCAAGGACTTGTGGCCATTATCGGGGAGGGCGAAGCCCCTGAGAGACTTGCACAAGTCCAAGAGCTGCAGGATGCTGTTTTGCATTTCAGGTGACCTGCCTTACAGTATTGGCCTTTGCCACGCGATGGTTGTTTCAAGCATATTGTGACAGAGCATGGTCCCCTGCAACAAAGTGCCAGCCACTCAGGATGGTTATGCACAAAAGGTAGCGCTACTCAATCCAGTGTACAAGCAAGTGATGCTGATGACGTCTGCCCAGACTAAATGTCTTCAACATGACACCTGCACAACATGCAAGTGCCATTGAGCTGCAGGTGCCTTGCAGGCGATTGAAGCAAGACAAGGTGCCAACCATTGCATATACTGACTCGTTTGAAGGGGTGCCTAGTGGTGCTAGTTTGGGATACTACCTCGCGACTGCCTTTGACCAGATCGTTGTGCAGCCAGGTGGCTTTGTGTGCCTTCTAGGTATGCACAGCTGCTTTGTTTGGTGTTGTTGGATGTCTGTCTAGTGTCATTCCAGCAGTGTTTATGCACGCTGATTGTCATTGCCAATCTGTTTACGCTCTCGCTAGTTGAGAAGTTGTTTACACATGCAGTGCATGTTTCGTGCAGTGAAGCCATCTGTACCAACTGTGGCAGGCGTGAAAGGCTGTTGAGTGGCCTGTATGTGTGAAATCAATGACGGCTATAGGCCTGGCTGAGGAGACCCTCTTCTTCCAAGGACTACTTGACAAGCTGCAAGTGAAGCCACTCCCATCATTGCGAGGGGAGTACAAGACTGCATACAACTTTGTCACCCACAAGGGGTACAGCAAGGCTCACAGGGAGGCCTCCCAAGCCTGGCTGAACAGCTGCATGAAGCAAATCGTTGGTGATGTGGCTGTAGCTCGAGGGTTGAGCTACAAACAGGTATTGCTGTCTGTGCCTGCCTTATATCTAGACCTTTACATTCTAAAATTACAGCCGCAAGTTTTGTGTGCAGAGACCTGCATGATACAGCTGCTGTGTCAGGCATCAGAAAGGTGAAAACAAAGGAAGTCAAGAATGGACCATAACTCCTCCCATACACCTTCCAAAGTCGCCTCACGCCTCTGCATAGCAAGGTGGCAGGCGGCTACTCACACTTACATCATTGTATTTCCCACTTGATGCAGGTTTTGGATTTGTTCAACTCATTCCCTCTGACTGCTGAGGCTGCTGCTGCCATGGGGCTCATTGATGGCGTGAAGTCCAAAATCGACGCCACACACTACATCACTCATCACACCTGTGGCCAAGCTGCTGCTGCCCAGCAAACGTCACCCAGTCTGCCCCATCAAGATGATGTGGCTGGCAGACAGACCAGTGAGCAGCCAACTGCATCACATCCTGTCTCGCCAGCTGGCGATCAGATGCTTGCTGCAGCTCAGAGATTCCAAAAAGGCACAGCATATGTGACCACTGTTGCTTATGACAGCTCCTCAACAGAAGCCTGCACCTACATGCCCTTCACTGCCTACATGGCCCTGCTGGAAGCTGAGAAGATATGCAAGGCAAAGGACAAAGGAAACAAACCTGGCATTGCGCTCATTCGCATTTCAGGTGAGGCGCTTGCGGTCAGCGACTGTCATGTTTCATAAAGTCTTGCATTGAAGCTTTTTCATGAGCATATGTGCTGTTTGTCTCCTGGCTGGCTATGCACACGGACAGCAGCTGCACAGCTTGTTGACTGGGTTTACAGCAATGCTGACGAGTTTGAAGATGTTGCAAAGCGACAACAGCAATGCACTCTGCTACACAGCCGGAGTATGTTTACTTGCAGCACTCTTCAAGACTTTGAAGCAGGGCATGACAGCTTCTGTGCAAGACCTTCTGCAATCTGTACAAGCATGCTCCAGATGGCACACTGCCCCCGGCGCTGAGCACATTTGATGAGTTTGCAGAGCTCGTTAGGTGAAGGTGACAGTGAGTGAGTGGAGTCTGTGCATGGTGCAGGGGAGATTGCCTCTGGAAGCTGTGCAACTGTTGGAGGCAAGATTGACAGCCATCAGATATGTGAGGACCTGCGCTCAGCAGCAGAAGCAGAACACGTACAGGCCGTGGTGCTCAGAATTGACACTCCAGGTTGGTGTCACTGCCCTCCCAGCATCTCGGCAACATTGATTGGCCGGTGTGAGCATGCTATTGCAGTTCAAAGAAATGCAAAATGTCATGCTGTGTGTGGCTCTGAAGGACTCTTGCCATGCGCCTGCATCTTGATGATGACTTTCCAATGCAGGCGGCTTGGGCATAGCCAGTCGTGAAATCTGGGATGAGCTGATGCAAGTGAAGGCGTCAGGCAAGCCGGTGATTGCCAGCATGGGGAATGTGGCAGCCAGTGGAGGCTATTATATTGCAGGTGGGGCCTTAATCCACATTGCTGACTGTTGTTTTGTGGTGCAGACTTGTTGGCCTTATTTGGCGGCTTAGAGACAAGCTGATTGAACTCAGGGTCGACACATTTTGCTGTGTCACTTTCTCTCACAGACGCAGCTGCCATTCTCAGACTTGTGATCACTCAGGAAAACAAACAGAAGGCAGAACTATAGCGCATAGTTAGAGATGTAACAAGCTGCGTCCGCTGTGTAGGATACATTTATTGTGTCTCAAAACTGGCAACTTTGGCTCTGCAAGGCTCAATTTGAGTACTGAGCGCAGAGCTGAGTTCCAAGTCCGACAAAAGGTGCTGTCCGCCAGCATGGTAAGCTTACAACCATGCATGTGCTGACCACATATGTGCTGACTTGATGTGTACTGACCATGCAGCTGCGGCAGACGGAGTTGTGGCGCAGCCAGGAACAATCACAGGCAGCATTGGTGTGATTGATGGCAAGCTCAACTTGGCTCCAGCTTTGAAGCAGCTTGGTATTGATGTGGGGACTGTGTCAGTGGGCAAGAATGCTCTCATGGAGTCCTGGTACACTGATGTCACCAGAAAGCAACAGCGCTGGGCAGACTCCATGCTGGACAGGTTGGTACAGGACCAGCATTTTGTGTTTCACGCTGATGTCTGGCATGCTTGATGCACATCACCAGTGCTTTACAGGGGCACCGCTCAACAAAAGTCGATGCTTTTCAGCGATCATAACGGGAGCCTCCTATGGCGGCAGCCCCAAGCAGCGGCACCGCTCATATGTGTTTGTTACATCATAGATCATCGCTACTGCAGCTTCAAGTGTGTGTCAGATCTGAGGACACTCTGCCAGTGACGATTGTCATGCTCATTTAGACGGAACAAAACTGCAAATCTGTATGCATGTTGTGTGACTGGTCTTTCTGCATCTCTGCATCTCTGCAGCTGACTGTCCCTGTCAGCTTTTGGCTTGTATGTAGGTTTTACAAGGACTTCATTGACAAAGTGGCAGCAGGGAGGAACATGAGGGCTGAGGAGGTTGCCAGGGTGGCTAAAGGGCGCATTTGGACTGGGAGGGATGCTTATCAGCTGGGGCTGGTAGATGAGCTTGGGGGTCTCACCAAAGCCATTGCCCTAGCCAAGCAGATGGCGGAACTACCACAGGTGACTACGCCGCGCAGCTTTTGTAGGTCCCACATTGTTGCAGGTCTCAGACTAGAGTCTCACATACTACACACGCTGAGGAGCCCAAAGCTACTCTGTATTGTCCAAAGCGATTGTCATCAATTGTTGCTCATACAAATGATGGTGGTCCTATAGGACTACTGGCATAGCTACAGTACTGCTGGCATCAGCTTCAAGTCTTGCCCACTGTCATAGCCTATCATCAGCAAGTTCAGAGCCTGTGTGTGGACATGTGACTTACCTATATAGACCATATGCCTTGATTGTGCATGCAGGACGATGAGGCCGTAAATATCCTCGAGTGGAACTCAATCCAGCAATCAATGTCCAGTGCCCCACTTGGCTCAGCTGAACCGTGCTGAGTGGGCCTTTCGCAACTAGCAGAACGAGAAGCCAGACTGGTAGTGAGGCACTTGCTTTGTTGCTGGCGTAGCAGTATAGCGTGCTTGAAAGAAGCTTATATCGTTGCAAGGCATGTATACATATGCAAGGGATACTGTTTCTGAAACACTGAGTTA
>JAABUV010007335.1_pt1 | contig 11606 bp, 12 predicted proteins | sample 5559971 | NCBI WGS metagenome assembly JAABUV01 (sample SAMN10711881, study PRJNA513362) | rock metagenome | isolation source: Antarctica rocks | place: Antarctica: Victoria Land, Knobhead nord | collected 2015-12-19
GCTTCGGCCAGACCGGCACCATCGCCGACCTGTATCGGGCCGCCGGCATCGACGCCCAGGCCATCGTCGCAGCCGCCCAGGCCGTGGCACCAGGACGGCCCATGCGGTACCTGCGCGCAGTGTGAGCCGCAGAGGGTTCCCGATGCCGCGCGCGAGCAGGTCTACAAAAACATAGGGGAGGAACGTGGTTGTGTCGCAGCTCATGCAAATGCCGGTCTATGAAGCCGACTTGTTCTCGCCGGCAGCGCTGCGCAAGCCGTTCGGCCATTACCGGGCCATGCGCGACCTCGGGCCGGTCGTCCGCCTGCGCGATCCCGACGTCTATGCCCTGTCCCGGTTCGACAACGTGCGCGACGCGCTGCAAGCGCCCGATGCCCTATCCAACGCGGGGGGCGTGGGGTTCAGCGACGAGTTCAACCGGCCTGGCGCGCCGAACCTGATCCAGTCCGACGGCGACCGGCACCGGCGGATGCGCTCGGAGGTCGCCCGTCCGCTGCTGCCGGCGCAGCTGAAGCAGCACCGTCCGTTCCTGAAAAGCCTGATCGGGGAGCGCGTCAAGTCGCTGGTGGGCCGCGGGCCGTTCGACGCCATCGCCGAGGTCGCCCGCTTCCTGCCCACGACCGCCATCAGCGCGCTGGTCGGCCTGCCCGAGGAGGGGCGTGCGTCCATGCTGGACTGGGCGGCGGCCACCTTCAACGCGCTGGGGCCGCGTCGGGAAGGGTCCGAGCGCGACTTCGAGACGCTGGCGGGATGGCGCACCTACCTGGCGGGCCTGCAATGGGAAAACATCCGCGAAGGCAGTTGGGCGCGGACCCTGCAGGACGCCATCGCCTCGGGAAAGCTGAGCGAGGCGGAAGCGCGCGGGGCGATCAGCGCCTACGTCCTGCCCAGCCTGGACACGACAATCCTGGCCAAGGGCCACCTCCTTTACAGCCTGGCGCTGGACCCGCGCCAGTGGCGGATGCTGCGGGACGATCCTTCGCTGATATCGGGCGCCGTGCTTGAAAGCGTGCGGCACAGTTCCGTCATCCGCTGGTTCTCCCGGCTGGCCAAGGCCGACTACCAGGTGGAGGACGAGGTCATCCCCGCAGGGTCGCGCCTCATGCTGATCTACGCCTCCGCGAACCGCGACGATCGGCGCTTCGAGGACCCTGACCGGTTCGACATCACGCGTGATGCGCGGGCGCAGCTTGCGTGGGGCAGCGGGCCGCATCTGTGCGGCGGGATGCACCTTGCGAAAATGGAGATGGAAGTCATGCTCGAAGCCCTGCTGGAGCATTGCGAGGTCTTGGAGGCTGGCGAGCCGGAGCTTCTCGCCAACCGCGGCCTTTACGGCTTCGCAAGCCTGCCGTTCAAGCTTCGATAGGCTGAAGGCCCGATCATCAAGGTGCGGCACTCCGGCCAGCGCCGTGCATCAACGTGAGGACAAACCGTGGCTTTCCTGACCATCACCAACACCCGCGGCGACACCAGAACCGTTGAAGGGGCCGTCGGGCTCTCGGTCATGGAGATCATCCGCAAGGCCGGCTTCGACGACCTGCAGGCGCTGTGCGGCGGCAGCTGCTCCTGCGCGACCTGCCACGTCATCGTCCATCCCGACGATTTCGGGCGCGTCGGTCCAGCCGGCGAGGACGAGAACGACTTGCTGGACAGCTCGGAGGAGCGCACGCCCACCTCGCGCCTGTCCTGCCAGATCCCGTTTGGCCCGGCCTTGGACGGGCTGCGCGTGACCATCGCCAAGGAAGGCTGATGAGGCGCCCAGCCTGCCCGGCGGAGGACACAGGATGTCAAGCGGGGTCAACGGGACTGAACAGGGAAGTTCAACGGTTCGACGTGCTGGTCGTGGGCGCGGGCCATGCCGGCGCCCACGCCGCGATGTCGCTGCGCCAACTGGGGTTCGCCGGCACGGTTGCCTTGCTGAGCGACGAACCCGATTGATCCTATGAGCGGCCGCCGTTGTCCAAGGACTACCTTGCCGGCACGAAGCCATTCGAAGCCCTGCTCCTGAAAGAGCCGGAGTACTGGGCGCTCAAAGACATCGCTGTGCTGCGCAGTTTGCGTATCGTCAGCGTTGATGCCGCCGCACACGAGGTGTGGACCAGCAGTGGCGCGGCGCTCGGCTCCGGCACGCTGGTATGGTGCGCCGGGGGAACGCCGCGGCACCTGTCCTGCGCCGGCAGCCACTTGGCAGGCGTCCATGCCGTCCGCACGCGTGCCGACGTTGACCCCGTGCGCGAGGAGTTGGCCACGGTGGCGGTGGTCGGGGGCGGCTACATCGGCCTGGAAGCCGCGGCCGTCCTGACCCAATTGGGCAAGTCGGTCACGGTGATCGAGATGCAGGATCGCGTGCTGGCCCGCGTCGCAGGTGCGCCGGTGTCACGCTTCTACGAAGCCGAGCACCGCGCCCGCGGCGTCCGCATCATGCTCAACACCGCCGTCAGCCGCATCGAAGAGCGCCATGGCCGGGCCAGCGGCGTCCGGCTCGGCGACGCCACGGTGCTGCCGACCGACATGGTCGTAGCCGGCATCGGCATCATCCCCGCAGTGCAGCCGCTGCTCGATGCTGGCGCGGCGGGCGGAAACGGGGTCGAGGTGGACGCCTGCTGCCGCACCAGCCTGCCGGACATCTACGCCATCGGCGACTGCGCGGCGCACAGGAGCCGGTTTGCGGACGGCGGCAGCATACGGGTTGAATCGGTGCAGAACGCGGTTGACCAGGCGCTCGTCGCCGCCAAGGCGATCACCGGCGCGCCTGTGTCCTACGAGGCGATATCTTGGTTCTGGTCCAACCAGTACGACCTGCGGCTGCAGACGGTCGGCCTGTCCACCGGCCACGATGCCATGGTGGTCAGGGCGAGCCGGACACGCGCAGCTTCTCCGTGATCTACCTGCGCCGCTCTGCCGTCATCGCGCTGGGCTGCGTGAACGCCACGCACGACTACGCGCAGGGCAAGGCCTTGGTCGCAGGCGCCCTGCTCGTGGACCCGGCGCGTTTGGCAGACACGACGCAGTCTCTGAAGTCGCTCGCCGCATCGGCGCCGTCAGGCCGGACCTGAACGGATCAGGTCCCGAAGCGAGGACCACCCGGCGCTCAGGCCGTCTTTTTGGAACCGCGGGCAACAGCCCGCAAGACCCGCCCACGCTTCAGCAGGTCGAGCAGGTGGGTCGCGGCGGGCGTGAGCGGGAGGTCGGTGCGCGTGATGGCGACCATTGGCAGGGCGGACAGCTCCTCCGCGACCGGGATCGTCGTCAGCAGGCCGCGGGTCAGCGCAGCCTCATTCCACTGCACCGGAACCATCGCCAGCAAGTCGCTGTGCAGCAGGCAGGTCATCAGAGTCAGCGCCGACTGGGTGCGCAAGACCATCTTCGGCTGCGTCAGCTTATGCCGCCTGAAGACAGCTCCGACCTCGTCCTCGGCCTCGGCGGTGATGGAGGTGGTCGCCCATTCCGCATTGCAGAGTTGCGACAGCGAGGTTGCCGGTGCAAGCGGATGGCCGCTCCGGCACAGCACCGTCCGGCGGTTCGCGGACACCAGCTCCCGCGCCAGCTCCGGGGCGATCTTGCGGCCAGGATCCACGCCGATGTAGAAGTCCACCCCGCCTTCCCGCAGGCCAAGCTCCAGGGTCGGGTAGAAACCCTCGATAACGTGCAGCCTTGTGTCCGGGTAGCGCTTACGGAATGGCATGAGCGCCGGCGGCAGCAGGGCGAGATGCGCCGCGATGGACAAGCCCGCCGTGACGGTGCCCGTGGTGAGGCCGCAAAGCTGTTCCATTTCGTCGCGCGTCCGCCGCACCTCATGCAGGATGGACGTTGCCCGGCGCAAGAAAGCTTGCCCGAGCGGGGTGGCGACCACGCCGCGCGCCCGGCGCTCGAATAGCGGCCCGCCCAGCCTCCGTTCCAGCTCGGCCAGATTGCGGGTGAGGCCCGGCTGCGAAACGTCCAGGACCCGGGCCGCAGCACGTATGCTGCCCTGCTCGGCGATCGCGACTACCTCCCAAAAATTCTGCAGCTTCATTGTGTTCCGCCACTGATGACCTGACTGCATCACTCGCCAAAGTCTGCGATCTTTTTGCGGATCGTTCAACCTGGGATATTATGAGGAACGAGAGGGCGGAGGGCGCCGCAGTCATGGTTGAAGTTGTGGATGTCCTGATCGTCGGGGCCGGCCCGGTGGGCTTGTCGCTGGCCATCGAGCTGGGTTCGCGCGGCATCGCCTGCCAAGTCGTCGAACGCAACGACCGCGTCGGCTACAGCCCGCGAGCCAAGATGACGAACGTGCGGACGCGGGAGCACCTGCGGCGCTGGGGCATCGCCGACAAGCTGCGCGAGGCCTCGCCGATCCGGGCCGATTACCCGCCCGACGTGGTGTTCGCGACCCGGATGAACGGGCCGCAGCTCGCCCGGTTCGAGAACGCGTTCAGTTGCGGGCGCGAGCGCAACGACCTATACGCCGAGGGTGCCCAGTGGGTGCCCCAATACACGCTTGAGGAGGTGCTGCGCGCCCAGGCCGTGTCGCTGCCCTCCGTCGCGGTCCAGTTCGACACCGAGTTGGAAGGATTCGCGGAGGTGCCCGACGGCACCGTTTCCACCGTCCTCCACACGCCCACCGGCGGGCGCCGCGAGGTGCATAGCCGCTTCCTGGTCGGCGCCGACGGGGCGAGGAGTCTGGTCCGCAAGCTGATCGGCGTGCAGCTGGTCGGCGACGGCGCGTCCTCCTCCAACCTCAACGTCGTGTTCAGGTCCAAGGCGCTGGAGAAGCTGCAGCACCACGGTCCGGCCATCATGTATTGGATGGTGAACGACGACGTGCCGGCCCTGCTCGGCCCGATGAGCGACGACGGGCTGTGGTATTTCATCGCAACCAAGATCGACGCGACGGCCGATCCGGCGAAGATCGACATGGCCGGCCTGATCCGCCGTTCGACCGGCCTTGACTTCGATGTCGAGATCGTTGGCACCGATCCGTGGGTGGCCCGGCGCCTGATCGCCGACGGCTATCGCCGGGGCAACGTGTTCCTTGCCGGAGATGCCTGCCACCTGCATCCGCCGTTCGGCGGCTTCGGCATGAACATGGGCGTGGGCGACGCCGTGGACCTCGGCTGGAAGCTGGCCGCGGTGCTCGAGGGTTGGGGCGGCGACAAGCTGCTCGACACCTACGAGGAGGAGCGCCGGCCCGTGCACGAATGGGCGGTCAGCGAGGCGGTCGCCAACTACGCGATGGTCGGCAACCAGCTTGCCCGGCCCGGCCTTGAGGCGGAAGGCTTCCTCGGTGAGGCCACAAGGCGCGAGGTGGGCGAGACCATCGTGACGCAGAAGGTGCGCGAGATGCGCTCGCTGGGCGTCGTCAAGGGATACTGCTACAGCGGCTCCCCCATCGTCGTCCCGGACGGGTCGGTGGCGCCGGTGCAGCAGAGCATGAGCTACGAGCCGTCTGCCCATCCCGGCTGCATCGCGCCGCACCTGTGGCTGGCGGACGGGTCCTCGCTTTACGACCACTTCGGGACCGGGTTCACCCTGCTCGTCACGGAGGAAGGGCATGGGGACGCGGTCGACGCGCTCCGGGCGGCTGCAGAAGAGGTTCGCGTGCCATTGAAGGTCGTGCGTCCGGGGGACAAGCGGTTGCGCGCCCGCTACCAGGCGCCGCTCGCGCTGATACGCCCCGACCAGCATGTCGCCTGGCGAGGGCTCCAGTTACTGGAGAGCCCGACTGCCCTGCTGGACGTGATCCGCGGTGGCATCCCCCGCCCGGCGGCGGAATGCAGCCAGGTAAGGCAGTTGCAGCGGGAACCGGCATGAGCGGCGCCCGCCTGTTTTCCGGGTAGCGCCTTGTCGACGTCCCATTGCGGCGTGGCCGTCCCTGCGCCTGTCTATAGGCATGTGCCGCCGCAACCCTGTATCTCGGAACGAAAGAGACCGCATATGAAGCTGCTCCGAGTTGGCGCACCCGGCGCCGAAACGCCCGCCCTCCTTGCCGCGGATGGCATCCTCCGCGACTTGTCGGCCCACGTGCGCGACATAGACGGGGAAACACTCTCCCCTGCCGGCCTGGCCAGGCTCGCCGCGCTCGACCCCGCAAGCCTGCCGCCGGTCGAAAGCACGCCGCGCGTGGGCCCTTGCGTGGTCCGCCCGTTGAACTTCGTGTGCATCGGCCTGAATTATGCCGACCATGCGGCTGAGGCCGGGATGCCGATCCCGAAGGAGCCGATCGTGTTCCTGAAGTCCCTCAGCGCCTTTTGCGGCCCGTTCGACGACGTGCACATTCCGCGCGGCGCCAAGAAGGTGGACTGGGAGGTGGAGCTGGGCATCGTCATCGGCACCAAGGCCCGTTGCGTCCCGGAGGACCAGGCGATGGAGCACGTCGCGGGCTACTGCGTGGTCAACGACGTGAGCGAGCGGGAATACCAGGCTGAACGCGGCGGCACCTGGGACAAAGGCAAGGGGTGCGACACCTTCGGTCCGACCGGGCCTTGGATGGTGACGAAGGACGATGTACCGGACCCACAGGCACTGGACCTATGGTGCGACGTGGACGGCAAGCGGATGCAGAGCGGCAACACGCGCACGATGATCTTCGGCGTGCAGCACCTCGTCAGCTACGTCAGCCACTTCATCACGCTGCACCCCGGTGACGTAGTCGCGACCGGAACCCCGCCGGGCGTGGGCCTGGGCATCAAGCCGGAGCCGGTGTTCCTGCACGCTGGGCAGGTGATGCAGGCGGGCGTGCAAGAGCTTGGCGAGCAGCGGCAGACCCTGGTGGCGCTGTAGCCGCAGCTTGGCAAGGGCTCCGAACGGAAGCCGCGAGTGGCCTAGTGCCGTATACGTCCCATGCTGCAAAAGACTTCCTGGTTACGCACGATCCTCAGCCAAACCCACCGCCGCAGCCGCCTGTTAACGCGCAATCTAGGTCAGCACGCGCGCTCTTTGAGGCAACCCCAATCAGGTAGGCGGCTTCGAAAGGGGGCTGCAGTCGGCGTGAGAGACCCACTTTGGAAACCGCAACCCATTGAAAGCGCAAGGTTTACGCCATGCCAGAGATTAGCTGAGGATGATGCGTAATCAGGAAAGATTTTGCTTGCTATGTCAATCGGCGTGGAAGATTGGTTCATCCGCAGCCTCGGTGCAGGTCGTTGTCATGCGGCATGGACCAGGCGTGCCCTGAGCAGGTCGAGCTTTGCTCGCCCATGCCCCTGGCGCTTTACCAACTTGAGCCGATTGACCTGTCCCTCGACCTGGCCGCTGCTTCAGGGCAGCAGTAGGGCTGCGCGCACTGCTTGTTCGTCCTGGCGCAGGCCGGCGGCGAAGCCGCGCAATTCGCTGTTCTCGGCATCGGCCAACCAGGGGGTGAACGCATCTGCGGAGTGGGTGCGGACAAGAGCACCAAAGCGCTGAGTGAGGTCGCGAGCCGTGGCCAGCGCTGGCGACAGCAACAGGAGCTGCTCGACATAGCCGCGATCGGGCGGCGCAAGGACTGCCAGGTCAGCCGTGAGCATCCGGGCCATCCGTCGTGCCGAGTATCCCGTAGGTCGGGGAGGAGGTTGCACGATTGGGACTGCTGCTGGTCCGGGCTGTCTCTCCGACGCCGCCAGCCGCTGCCGACTGGCCCATTCGGTGACGACACGCGTCCCGCCATTGAACCCGGCGTCGCGCAGGTCCCGCCAGAGCCGGGCGCCGTTGCGGCAGCCTTCCGCCCAGCGCCGTTCCAGCACCGCCCGCCAAGAGTCGAGCGAGTGGCATCCGTGGCCGGTGCAACTCGGGCTGCTCACCCCGCACCCAGCGTCGCACCGTGTTGCGCGACAGCGCCAAGTCGCGGGCGATGTGGCGGACGGGAACGCCTTGCTGATGCAGCCGCATCACCTCGCCATGCACCTGCACACGCCGTTGCCAGCTTTGCCATTGCAGCCGCTGCGCGCTCGTCATCGGCGGCGGGGCGGTCGGGTCCGCCACGGGCACCACGGTTGCTGATGCGGCTGAGGGAGCGGTGAAGGCGGGCTGGGCCGCAGCCCGTATCGCGGGCATGTTCCGCTTCACTGCCTCAAGAACCGCAGCGCTGCAGTTCTCCAACAGGTGCCACCGGTCGGCGACATGGACAGCGTCGGGCGCACCGCGGCGACCGCCGTCGGCGTAGCCTGCGCCCCGATCACGGGCGATCACTTCAGCACCAGGGTGGGCCTGCAGCCAGGCTGCGAAGCTGTCCGCCTCACGGTCAGGCAGCAGGTCAACAATGGCATGACGTTCCAAGTCGACGAGGACCGTGCCGTAACGTTGGCTACGCTTCCAAGCCCAATCATCCACCCCGAGCACGCGCGGCGCCGTGGCGGGCGTCGCAGGCGCGCCACGACGGACAAGGCGGAGCAGGGTGGCACCGCTGACGGGCGCGCCGACCCGTTCGGCCAGGCGCGCGCCGGCCTCGCCGCCCAGCGCCAAGCCGATGTAGTGCTGCAGGCTGCCCAGGCGTGCCGTCCGTTGGGCATACGGCCCGGCAACAGCAGGCAGGCGCTCAGCGAAGATGCAGTGCGCGCAGCCGGGCCGTCCACAGCGAAGCCGCCGCACCTGTACGTTGATCCGCACGCGGCGGCCTTGCCAGGGCAGATCCGCCAGCCGACGGGAATAGCTGCTGTGCCGCCATGATGACGGGTGGCCGCAGCCGGGACACAAAGGAGCCGCGATGCGGGACTGGCACAGGATGGTGAGGCAGTCAGGGGTGGGCAGCACCTGATTGACAACAAGGTTAGCAGGCACGACGGGCAGAAGGCGCTTGGACACGGACACCATGAACTCCGAAAAGTTCATGCTATGTGCCCCTGGGCACCCGCCACTGCCACATGCTGCACCGAGGCTGCAGATGAACCAATCCTCCACGCCGATCTACAGCCGCCTTCCGCGGCTACAATGGCCCGAAGATGACGGCCGCAATGCTGCCCTACTTTTTCGAACGTGCCCGCGATCTGATACGGTCACCGATTCGTGACAGCACGGGGCAATCGGTCCATGTGGACGGCTATCTCGGCCCAGCCGACAGCGAAGCGCGCGCGGCCGCCAGCCACCTCCTCGGGGCAGTTTCGAAGCGTATGCGTAACGCTTCAGCGGCGGAGTCGCTGCCCCGCTGGCGTGCCTTGTTCGGGCTGGACGAGTAGGCGAGGTGGATGCAACTCCTGCTGCTTCGCCACCGCCGGCAGGACCGGGCGACCTCAGGGCAGAACTGAAGCGCATCGCCCGCGTCGCCGACATGCTGTGTACGGCTCACGCTGGTTTGCGGGACAAGTATCGCCTGCTCGCAACGTGCCTCGATCTCGCAGTGCTGCTGCTGTCCGCGTGGGTGGTTGCGCTCGCCTTCGTCGAGCCGCGCATCAATGTATCGCTTACCCCATTCGGCCTCGACCCGCAGCTTTGGGTGGGGTTGCTAGGTGTGGGGGTGTTCGGACTTTCCATCGTGCAGCTGCGGGTCGATTGGAAAGGCCGTTCGGACGCGCATGCACGGGCCTTCGAGGCTTACGCTGAGGTTAAACGGGACGGGGATTTCCTCCTCGCCATCGGCCAGCAAATCACTGAGCAAGCCTGTCAGCCCGTTTTCACCCGCTACGGCGCCGCTGGCGCCATCCCGGTTCCCGAGGACGAGTTCTTAAGGCGGAAGCGCCGGCACCTGCTCAAAGTTGCGATCAGCCGGCATCTTGACAGCAATCCAGCCGCCTCTATCCACCTCACGCGCCTTCGACTTTGGGTCAGGGACAACCTCTGCTCTCGTAGTGGCCATGCGCCCCGACCTTGACCAGGCCATGGCCGTCTTTGAGCGAGCGCGTGCATACGCCGCCGCGTCGGCACAGCTGACGACCGAAGTTGCTTGGCAGCGGGCTGCCTCACCAGATCGCTTCACGGAAACCGACCTGTTGCGGGAAGCCGCTTGGGTGATCCTCTGCAGCGGCTTTCGGGAGGCAGTCGTGCGATGGGCATTTGGTCATATCAGCTTGTGCTTTTGCGACTGGGAATCCGCCAGCGCTATCGTCGAAGCCGCCGCAGTATGTGTGCTCGCGGCCCGGTCCGCATTCAATAACCCGCAAAAGCTCACCGCCATCGTCCGAGTCGCCCGGTGCGTAAACACGGAAACCTTCGCTGTGCTTAAGCGGCGCATCCTGGAGCAGCCAGCGGCTGAGCTGCGCCGGTTTCCGTTCATTGGAGACGTGACGGTCTGGCACTTGGCCAAAAATCTCGGTTGCGACGTCGCCAAACCCGACCGACACCTCGTCCGCCTCGCGCACTCGTTCGGCTACCCCGACCCACATCAGCTCTGTGCTGCCTTGGCCTGCAAGAGCGGCGAGCCGGTGCGTGTGGTTGATCTGGTACTCTGGCGGTACGCGGCCGACAGACTGTCGCCCGCCGCGCAAGCGGGGCAGCAACTCCCGCTTCGCTTCTAGTTGGCCCTAGCGGTACCTAACTCCCCCAGGGGCAACGCATGAAATTTGGTCTCGGTTTGGTGCGGGGATTAGCGGTTAGTTGACCAGGAGCTTGAGCATGTAGGCGTCGTTCCAGGCGGCCTTCTTCCGCTTGCCGCGCAGGCTGGCTTTGGTTGTGTTATCTTGGCTGACGATGTTGAGCGCGATTTTACGCAGCAGCGCCAGGTTACGGGCCGCGGTGCAGTCACGCACTCGGCTGTCGTCCTCGCGAAACGTGACGTCCAACACCCAATGCAACGCGTTCTCCACAGTCCAGTGCGAGCGGATAGTGTGGCTCAGAACGGCCGGGTCGTCGGGGCAGCTCGACAGGAAATAGCGGATCTCGCTCTCGACCTTGGTAGGCGCGCTGTTGACGCTGCGGATGCTCTCGACCGCCAGCACGGTGCGCAGGCCCGGCCAGCCGCTCAGGGCATCCAGGGCGGCGGTATCCGCGCTGGCGAACACTCGGCGGCGCACCAGGCGGCCGTGCGTGTCGTCGAACGCGTCGCAATCCGCCCGGCTGGGTGCGCCACGGCCGAAGCAGTGCTGGTCGAAATGCTCGACCACGGCCGCGTGGGCCAGCTTGGGGTTGCCCTTGAGCGCCAGCAGGTAGTCGCCCCCACGTGCCAGGATGTTCTCAGCAATCGCGGTCTGGCACCCCATCGCGTCCAGGGTCACGATGCTGTTCTCCAGCACGAGCTGGTCCAACAACTCGGGTACGGCGGTGATCTCGTTGGACTTGCCATTCACGCAGCGCTGGCCCAGCACTAGGCCCTGCTCGCTGGCCCACGCGCTGACCACGTGCAGCGGCGACTGCTCCCGCCCGCGGTCGAACGAGCGCCGGACCGTCTTGCCGTCGATGGCGACTACCTCACGCTCAAAGCCGCTTAGAAGTGAACCAACCCAGGCCGTGAACCCGGCTTCGAACGCGTCGGGGTCGATCAGCATGAACACGCGCCGGAACGTGTCGTGCGAGGGAATGCCGTTCGGCAGTTCCAGGAAGGTCCGGAGCCAAGCCAGCTTGCTGCGGCCATACAGCGCGATGTCGTCCCAGCTGTAGATCGGCGTGGAAGATTGACCCCCTAGGGGGGTGATCGGCGTCCAAAATTGACCCCCTGATCTGTGGCAACACGCCATCCAGCAATTTGGGTGGTGGGGGGAGATGCTGGTTGTGGAAAC
>JAABUV010007337.1_pt1 | contig 11606 bp, 11 predicted proteins | sample 5559971 | NCBI WGS metagenome assembly JAABUV01 (sample SAMN10711881, study PRJNA513362) | rock metagenome | isolation source: Antarctica rocks | place: Antarctica: Victoria Land, Knobhead nord | collected 2015-12-19
CGCAGGGGCAGGGGTTCATCGCGGCGACCAGGACGAACTCGGCGGGGAAGGTGGTGCTCCGGAGGGCCCGGCTGATCGTGACCATCCCCTCCTCCAGCGGCTGGCGGAGGACTTCCAGGGTCTTCCGGTTGAACTCGGGCAGCTCGTCCAGGAACAGGACGCCTTTATGCGCCAGGGAGATCTCGCCGGGCTGGGGAATGCTCCCGCCGCCGACCAGGCCGGCGTCGCTGACCGAGTGGTGTGGGTGGCGGAACGGGCGGACGGCCATCAGCGGCTGGCCGGGCTTGAGCAGGCCCATGGCGCTATAGATCCGGGTCGTTTCCAGGCTCTCGGCGGGCGTGAGGACGGGCATGATCGTCGGGAGCCGACGGGCCAGCAGGGTCTTGCCGGTCCCGGGGGGGCCGATCATCAAGATGTTGTGGCTTCCCGCGGCGGCGATCACCAGAGCCCGCTTGGCGTAGTCCTGGCCCTTGACGTCGACGAAGTCGTCCTCGTAGTGCGAGTGGTGCCGGAAGACCTGGTCGAGGTCGACGGATTTGGGCTCCTCGTCGAGCTGACCCGAGAGGAAGCCGACGGCCTCGGCCAGGCTCCCGATCGGGTAGACGTCGATCCCCTCGACGACGGCGGCCTCGGCGGCGTTGGCCGAGGGGACCAGCAGGCCGGCCTTCTTCCCCTCGGCGGCGGCCAGGGCCATCGCCAGGACCCCCTTGATCGGCCGGGTCTCGCCGTCGAGCCCCAGCTCGCCGACGACCGCGAAATCGCCCTTGCGCTCGAAGGCGACCTGCCCGCTGCCCACCAGCATCCCCAGCGCGATCGGCAGGTCGAACCCGCCGGCGTCCTTCTTGAGGTCGGCCGGGGCCAGGTTGATGATGACGCGGTCGGTGGGCCGGCGGTAGCCGGAGTTCACCAGGGCCCGCTCGACCCGATGGGTGCTCTCGCGGACGGCGGCCTCGGCCAGGCCGACCAGGACGGTCTTGGGCATCGAGGACGGGGACACGTCGACCTCGACCTCGACGGGCGCCGCGTCGATGCCGACGAGGGTATACGACGTGAGCTTCGCGAGCATGTCAGGGGCGCCGACGCGGGGCCTGGGTCGATCGTCCGGGCCCGAGGGCCATGAACAGTCTAACAAGGGCTCGGCCTCGGTCACACCCCCGTCCCCCTCGATCGCCGCGCCGATCCGTGCCGGCGGGCGCCGATCACGGGCCCCAGCCGAAGTGCCCGAGGGCGCCGCGTGAGAGGCTCGTTGTGGGATCGCCAGGATCGGTTTATCATCGATCTCCTTCCGGGGCTCTCCCCCTTCACCAGCGAGGCTCGATCATGGATATTTCCGCACCCAACCACGGGGACGGCCCGGCCGATGTCCCGCCGGCCACCCCACCCGCGGACCCTCTGGCGACCGCCGGCGTTCCCGTGCGGGCCGGCGTGCTCTGGTCCTGGGCGCTGACGGCCGGACTGGTAGCGGGCCTGGCCTCCTGGCTCGGGGGCGAGTCGAGGTCGATCCGCGACATGTTCGAGATCGATGTCGCCGCCGGTTCGGGGATGGATTTCTCGAAGATCGATGAGAATGCCGTGAAGAGCCAGCAGAAGTTGCTGGAAACGCAATCGAGAGGCGGGTCCGCGACCTTCGGAATCCTGGGCGCGACCCTGGGCCTGGCCCTGGGGCTGGCGGGGGGCCTGGCCCGCCGGAGCCTGACGGCGGCCCTGACGGCGGCCCTGGCCGGGTTGGTCCTCGGCGGCGCGGCCGGTGCCGGCGTGGCCCTGGGGATGATCCGGCTCTTTTATCAGGATTACGACCCCCACTCCGAAGCCCTGCTCCTGCCGATGCTGGTCCATGGCGGGATCGGTTCGGCCATCGGGATCGCGGCGGCGGTGGCCTTCGGGATCGGCCTGGGCGGTCGTGGGCGGTTCCTCCGCGCCGGCCTGGGTGGCCTGCTCGGCGCGATCGTGGCGACCCTCATCTTCGAAGTCGTGGGCGCACTGGCCTTCCCCATGGCCAAGACCCATCACCCGGTCTCCGAAGTCTCGGCCTCGCGCCTCCTCGCCAATTTGGTGGTGGCGCTCCTGGTCGCCGCCGGCGCCGTCATCGGCTCCCAGGACCCGCCGCCGAAGACTGTCCGGTAGTAACCACCGGCCTGCCTGCCAGTTCGGGCGGGAACCTCCCGCCCGAAGGCTCAGCTCGCGTCACCACGCCGCGGCGGGACCGGCGGCTCGTCGAATCAATTCCTGGCCTCTAGTTTGCATGCACCGCAGATCCTGAACTATTTCATCAATCAACTCATCGACTCGAATCAGATTGACCACAGGTAAGTCATCGAGTCCCTCATCGCTGAGTTCTTCCGAAACCGTCCCGATGACGCTCACCAGGACACTCACGGCCCGGATCAACGGTCCTACACGACTTCTCACAAGTTCTGAACAAAAAAATCCTCGTTCTTGACGGAGAGAGGCAATCTTGATTTAGTGTAGACAATCCTCCTCTCACGCGCTAGTGCGACAAGTTAGAACCAGTCCGTTTTCCTCACACGAATCTTCGATTCATTGGTCTACTCGCGTCCTCGTCGGCGTCGAGGCAGAGAAGGAGACCCCGTGCGTATTTCCAGGCTTCTCGGGATGGGGATTTACCTCTTCGGGCTCGCGCTAGGCTCGCTGACCATCGTGAGCGGTTGTGGTCAGAAGGCATCGAACGAAGAGACGGTACCCGCCCGGGGCGAACCGTCGCCCGAGGAACGCAAAGGGCGAGAAGACGCCATGAAGAATGCTATGCGGAGCCAGCGAAAGTGAAGTGACCGTGTGCCATGGTCGGGCCTCGTGTGCCTTGATCTGGATGATCCCGACGCGGCTTCGTTTGACTGACTTGATCGGCGTCTTCTATTTTCTCATCGGGTGGCGGCTGGCTCCTGACCTAACAGTCCCCGGACGCAAGAATTGGCAGTGGCGGTCTTGAACGTCGGGAAACCATCCGGATAAGCCCCGATCCGGGAACGGCAGGCGGCCGGATGGTGTCGTTCGGAAGCATCCCAGGTTGTCTATCCTTATTTCCTCATTGCAGGCGGATTCTCATGATGAACCCGAAAACTCGCCGAGGTTTCACGCTGATCGAGTTGCTGGTGGTGATCGCCATCATCGCGGTCCTGATCGCCCTGCTGCTGCCCGCCGTCCAGGCCGCCCGCGAGGCCGCTCGACGCTCGCAGTGCGTCAACAACCTGAAGCAGATCGGGTTGGGGAACCATAACTATCACCAGACCCACGACACCTTCCCGCTGGGACAGGGCAGTGGGATGACCAACGCCTCCAACAGCGCCTGCTGCTGGTCGAACTGGAGCGGCACGGCCATGATGCTCCCCTTCATGGAACAGGGCGCCGTCTACAACGCGATCAATTTCAGTCTCGTAGCCGGATACGATGCGGGCGGGAAGGCCAACTGGACGGCTTATACCACCACCCTCAATTCGTTCCTCTGCCCCTCGGACGGCAATGCGGGCGTGGGCGGCCGTCCCAAGTTCGGTGGTTACGACTACAACGTCGGGGGCGCCCGTAATAACAGCTATCACGGCAGCGTTGGCACCACCACCAACCCGTATTTCGGACCTCCGGCCCCGCAGCCCAATCTGTACAACGGTTCCACCGGCGTTTTCTCCTATCGAAGGCCTTACGGCGTCCGCGACATCCTCGATGGCACCTCGAACACGATTGCCTACTCCGAGGCCCTCGTGGGGGATGAAGGGCCCCGATCGCCCAGGAAGCGGAATAACGAGATCATGGGCGTGGGCGGCGCATCCGGTGGCATGTTCGCTGACGCCACCTCGGCCCCGGGCTCGGCCCAGTACACCGCGTTAGTCGGGGCCCTGGACAGTTGCATGTCGGCCTACGTCACGGCGACGACCAACAACGGACCCGGTTACAACAACATGCGCGGGACCCGTTGGGGATGGGGCGAGACCACCGTCACGCTGTTTCACACCGTCGTGCCCCCGAACTCGAAGCGGTGGGCCTTCGGCGCCTGCCGGACCGATTGTCAACAATGCGGCTCGGACGACTCGAGCTTCGCCAACGCCTCCAGCAACCACTCCGGCGGAGTCAATGCCCTGTTCGCCGACGGCTCGGTCAAGTTCCTCAAGGACTCGATCAGCATGCAGACCTACATGGGGCTGGGCACCAGGGCCGGCGGCGAAGTCATCAGCGCCGACTCCTACTGATCATTCCCCACTCCTGATCGGTCGGGACCGGACGGGCCGTCGCCCGTCCGGTCTCCTCATGGCTCTCGGGGGCGGAGGGCGGAACTCGCCCCCGTCCCCCTACCCCCGTTGGCGGTTCAACCGGAGGCTCCGTGCCTCCGGTTGCCGTTCCTACCACGCCGACCAGCCAGGCCATTCGTGATGCGGGGCCACCAGCGAGGGACGGTCGACGCCGGCCGGCGACTCGGGGCCGCGTGGAGGCCGCCATGCGTCGACGCCTGATCGTGCTGGGGTTGATCCTCGGGGCCGTGACCTGGGCCGCCATCCGGGCCGTTGAAGGTTGGCGATACGACGCCGAGCTACGCCAGGCCGACCGCGAGATCGCCTCCGGGCAACCCGCGAAGGCCCTCCCGCGACTCCGGGAGCTGGTGCGACGCTGGCCGGGTCAGGGTCAGCCCGACTACCTGCTCGGGGTCGCCGAGGAGCGGACCGGCCGGGTGGATGAGGCGTTGGCGGCCTGGGGTAAGGTGCCCTCGGGGTCGTCCCTTGGCCTGCGCGCGGCCCTCCGGCGGGCTCGGCTAGCGATGGATCACGCCCGGCTGACCGTCGCTGAGGAGAGTCTGGACCTCCTGGCCCACCAGTCCGGCGCCCCTTCCGACGAGGTGGAGGGCCTGCGGCTCTCGCTCTTCTGGCTCTCGGGTCGGTCGGAGGAGGCCGCCCGCTTGCTCAGGGAACAATCGAGGCGGTCCGGCTTCCGGGCCGAGGTGCTCCGAAAACTCTGGTTATTCGAGAGCGAGGCGTTCCCGGTCGAAGGGGTCCGGGAGATCCTCGATAAGGCCGGTCGCGAGGCGCCCGAAGACGACCGGGTCTGGTTGGGAAGGGCGGACCTGGCGACCCGTTCCGGGCGCCTGGATGAAGCCAACGACTGGCTGAAGCGGTGCGAGGCGAGGCGGCCGGCCGACCCGTCCGTCTGGCGGGCCCGACTGACCTGGGCACTGGCCGCCGATCGGTTCGACGAAGTTGCCCGGGCCTCCGCCCACCTGACCGACGAGCAGATCCCTGGGCCCCAGATCCTCCAGCTGCGAGCCCGGATCGGCGCCCATCGGGGCGATCCCGGGTTCGAGCGGGACGCCCTCTCCGAGCTCTTGAAGCAGCAGCCCGGCGACGCGCAGGCCCTGGAGCGTCTGGCCGAACTCGCCTCCTCGATCGGGAAGCAAGAAGAGGTAGCCGAGCTCCGTCGCCGCAAGGCCGAACTCGACCGGGTCAAGGAGCGCTATCGCAAGATCCTCTCCGGGGGCGACCCGACTCCCCAGGCGTCGGAACTGGGCCGGACCGCCGAGGCCCTGGGTCGCTGGTTCGAGGCCGAGGGATGGTGGTCCTTGCGGGCGCGAGCCGCCGTCGACGACCCCGAGCCCCGTGAGGCCCTCGGCCGGCTCGCCGCCCGATCCTCGTCGATCGCTCCTCCGTCGGGCAAGATCCTCGCCGACCTCCTGCCCACCCAGGGTCCCGCCCGACCTCCGGACCGGGCACCCGTCGAGGTCCCTTCCTTCACCGACGACGCCGAGCCCTCGGGGCTGAGTTTCACGCACGAAAGTGGGAAGACCCCGCTCCGGCAACTGCCCGAGACGATGGGCGGCGGCGTGGGGCTCCTGGACTATGACGGCGACGGATGGCTCGATGTCTACGTGGTGCAAGGCGGCACCTTCCCTCCCCCTGCCGGCTCCCCGATCGGCGACCGGCTCTTCCGGAACCGGGGCGACGGCACGTTCGAGGACGCCACCGATAAGGCCGGGTTGTCGCGACTGCCCGGCGGATATGGGCATGGCGTGGCCTCCGGCGACTTCGACAATGATGGACACCCCGACCTGTTCATCACCCGCTGGCGTGCCTACGCCCTCTACCGGAACCGGGGCGATGGTACGTTCGAAGATGCCACCGATCAGGTGGGCCTCGGCGGCGCCCGAGACTGGCCGACCTCGGCCGCCTTCGCCGACCTGGACGAAGACGGCGACCTCGACCTCTACGTTTGCCACTACCTGGACTGGGATCCCGGTCGCTCCCATCCTTGTCGGACTTCGGGATCGGCGGAGAACTCCTACTGTGACCCGCGCGAGTTTGCCGCGCTCCCCGACCACCTGTATCGCAACGATGGCGGGCGATTCGTCGACGTCACGGCCGAAGCCGGGATCGTCGACCGCGATGGTCGAGGGCTCGGGGTGATCGCCGCCGACCTTGACGGGGACCGCAAGGTCGACCTCTTCGTCGCCAACGACACGACGGCTAATTACCTGTTCCGCAACCTCGGAGGGCTCCGCTTCCGCGAGGAGGGGATGGAAGCGGGTGTCGCCACCAACGCCGCGGGCGGCTACCTGGCGGGCATGGGGATCGCCCTGGGTGACCTCGATGGCGACGGGCTGGAAGACCTCGCGGTCACCAACTTCTTCGGCGAATCGACGACTTACTATCACAACTGGGGGCGTGGCCAGTTCAGCGACCACACGGCCGGCGTGGGCCTGGCCTTGCCGAGCCGGTTCCTGCTCGGCTTCGGGGCCGCCTTCCTCGACGCCAACGACGATGGCTGGCTCGACCTGGCAACCGCCAACGGCCACGTCTCCGACTTCCGGCCCGCCGCCCCTTACGCGATGCCAGCCCAACTCCTGATCGGCGGCCCCGGGGGACGGCTCTCCGATGTCTCATCGCGCGCCGGGGCGCCCTGGTCAGTGCCCCGGATCGGCCGAGGTCTCGCCGTCGGTGACCTCGACAATGACGGCTCCCCCGATCTGGTGATCGTATCGGAGGATTCCCCCCTGGCCTATTTCCATAACAAGAAGATCCCGGGATCCCACTCCCTATCCCTCCGGCTGGAAGGCACGATCTCCAACCGCGACGGCGTCGGCGCCGTCGTCAAGGTCACCGCGGGCGGGAGGACCCGGACCGCCCAGCGATTCGGGGGCGGCAGCTATCTCTCCGCCGGCGATCAGCGTCTCCACTTCGGCGTGGGTCCCCTCAAGAGAGTCGACCGGGTCGAAGTCTCCTGGCCTTCGGGGCGATCGGACCCTTACTCGGGGCTGGAAGCCGATTCGGCCTACCGCCTCCGCGAGGCCGATCCCACGCCGAAAACCTTGCCCGGCCCCCGCCGATCGGACGAAGGCGCCGGATCGCCCTAGCTCATTCGGCCATCAGCTTCCTCGTGCCATCGATCAGTCGATCCCACTGGAAAGCCGGGCCGGGGTCGACCTTGTTGGCCTGGACGTGATAGTGGCCGAGGATCCCGCGGTAGCGGTCGTACTCGTCGTCGCCCAGCTTGCGGGGGACGAGCTGACCCTGGGCGTCGCGGGGGTAGTCGCAGGTGATTTTGGGGAAGGTCTTGCAGAGGGCGGCGGTCAGCTTGATGAGCGAGTCGTACTGCTGCGGGGTGAGGTCGTACTGGGCGAGGTTCTGGCCCTGGATGTTGCCGGTGACGGGCCGGTCGCGGATCGGGCGGAGGGGCTCGGCCCCGGGCGGGCGGGTCGGGACGAGCGAGGGGTCGGGCAGGACGATCCGGGTCCGGCCGTCGTCGTCCCGGGCGTACCAGCGGGCGGACCGGTCGGCGTCGGCGTCCTTGAAGGTGCCGATGTTGGCGATCTCGATCCCGATCGAGCGGCCGTTGGCCTTGGTCGCGTGCCAGGCGGCCTCCTTGAGGTCGAGCGTCTGGTAGATCGTCCCGTCGAGGTCGAGCATGAACTGGACGCTCAGGCCCCGCTCGTCGTGGAGCACCTCGAAGCACTTCCGGCTGGTCCCGCAGGCGTCGAAGTGGAGGACGAACTGGTCGACCTTCTCCTGGAGGAGCGGGAGGTCTCAGCCGCCGCCGCGGACCCGCTCGGCCTGCTCGGGCGTGAGGCTTGCCCGGCGGGCCCCGAAGCGACGGAGCGGCTTGAGTTCCTCGGGCTTCTGGTCGCGCGAGGCCGGCGTCGACGGCGGGAGAGGTCCGAACCGGTGGTCGATCCGGTAGGCGTCGTACCCGCCGGGGTCGGTCCAGAGCTTCACCGGCGCGGTGGTGTGGATCAACTGGCCGCAGGCGACGATCTCGTCGCCCCGGCGCTCCAGCCGGTCGCCGACCTTCGGCTCGCCGTCGGTCGCCGGAGAGGAGGCCAGCAGGGGGATCAGGAACAGGGCCGTCAGGTGGGGTCGCATCGCGCGGGGCTCTCCGCTCGGCGGTAAGATCGTGCTCCGGAGCAAACCAATTTAACACGGGGGGCGTCCGCCACCAAGGGCGGCCGGCCTCGACGCCGAAAGCAGGAGACGAGGATGGGGACGATCGAGGTCTTCGACCACACCGCCGACGTCGGGCTGAGGGTCCGGGGAGACTCGCTCGACGACCTGTTCCGGACGGCCGCCGAGGGCCTGTTCGACTTCGTGGTCGCCAACCGGGAGGCGGTCCAGGTCGACCGGGTCGAAGCCCTCTCGCTCCGGTCCGAGTCGACCGTCGACCTGTTCTTCGCCTGGCTGGGCGAGCTGATCTTCCGGTCCGAGACGGGCCATCTCCTCTACACCCGGTTTGACGTCCGGGTCGCCGAGGACGGCATGAGCCTGGAGGCCGAGGTCGGCGGCGAGCCGATCGACCGCGACCGGCACGTCCTGGACCACGAGGTCAAGGCGGCCACCCGGCACGGGCTGAGCCTTGCGGAGGAGGCGGGCGGGTGGGTCGCCGAGGTGATCCTGGACATCTGACCGGGCCGGGTCAGAACGGGTCGATCGGGAGGTCGCGGGACCGGATGAACTCGGCGGCCTCGGCCCGGGTGAAGATCCCGGCGGTGGTCCCGACGGCCCGGACGCAACTGGCGCCGACGGCGCTGGCGAGCTGGAGGCATTCGACCTCGGAGAGCCCCTCGACCAGGCCGGCGATGTAGCCGCCGTCGAAGGCGTCGCCGCCGCCGGTCCCGTCGACGTAGGGGACGGAGTAGGCGCCGAGGCGGGCCCGGATGGCGTCCGAGACGACGATCGCGCCCTCGCCGCCGCGGGTGACGACGACCCGGCGGGCCCCCATGTCGCGGAAGGCCCGGGCCTGGCGGGCGGGCTCGGACTCGCCGAGGATCAGGGTCGCCTCGTCGGTGTTGGGCAGGAAGACGTCGACGTGCGGCAGGACCGGGCGGAGCAGCGGGAGGTATTCGCCGGGCCCAGGCGTGGCGACGTCCAGGACGGTGATCGCCCCGGCGGCCCGGGCCCGGGCGAACCGCTCGCTCAGGGCGTCGGGATCGAGCCCCGGGAGGATCAGGAAGCCGCCGACGTAGACCACCTTCGGACCCCTCGCCAGCCCGGGGTCGAGGTCCTCGGCCGAGAACCCCTGGTTGGCCCCGAAGGAGTGGATGAACCGGCGATCCTGCCCCTTCACGTTGACGATCAGGCTCTGGCTGGTCGCCCGGGTCCGGTCGACCCGGAGCCCCCGGGAGTCGACCCCGTGGGAGGCCAGCGTCTCGGCGATGTACCGCCCGAAGAAGTCGTCGCCCACCCGGCCGCAGACCGTGGACCGGACCCCGAGCTTGGCCAGGACCACGGCCGCGTTGGAGGCGCAGCCGCCGATGTTCAGGATCAGCTCATCGGCCTTGACCAGCTCGCCGGCGGCCGGGACGTGCGAGATCGGCGTGCAGAGGTGGTCGGCCACCACCACGCCGGCGCAGAGGACGGGGGTGTCGAGGGGGTCGGTGCTCACGGTCGGGCGTCTCGGCGGCTGGTGGATCGGGGGCGACGGGATGATCGTCGCCGAGCGGGGGCCGCTTGGGAAGTGGTCAGTGGGGAAGCCGATCGACCAGGCTCAGCGGACCGGCCACCACGCCCGGCCCCGCATCATCGATATCCCCCACGAGACCGGGCACGCCCAGGCGCCAGGTCAGGCGTCGACCTCGACAGACTCGACCTGGACGGACGGTTCGGGGATGGGAACGCCGTCCTCACTCATGCCCTCGACGTGAAGCTCGAGGGCCTCGCGGATGAGCCGTTCGGTCTCCTCGACCGTCGACCCGGTGGCCACGCAGCCGGGCAGGTCGGGGACGTAGGCCGCGAAGTTCGATTCGGCCTTCTCGATGACAATGGCGTACCGCTTCATGGCGTGCCTCACGGCCTCAATCCCGCCTGCTTGAGGAGGCTATTGAGCGTCCCCGGCGGAACATCGTCGCTCGGCTTCGCCGCGACCGTGACCCGGCCGGTCTTGCTGGGGTCCTTGAGTTGACGGTGGCCGCCGCGGGTGACGACGAGGAACCAGCCGTCATCGTCGAGGAGCTTCAGGACCTCGCTCACCTTCATGCCGGCACGATACGCCACCGGTGACGGGAGGGGAAGAGGCCATGCCGCCTGACGACCAAGCTCAGCCGACCCGGCCGCCACCGACTCGCACACCACAAAGCTGTGGCCGGGGTCCGCTGCAGCGCGAGGTTAGGCTCCGGCGTGCCCTCAATACACCTCGTCATGCGTCCCGACAGTCTGCAACGGGATGGCCTCCTCGGCTTCGTGCTGCGGGAACGAAAAAACGACGCGCAGGTCGTACCCGGAACTACAGGCCCACAGGTCTTCCAAATTGCCCTTGAGTTTGTGAGACCTCAAGCTGGGATGGAATGCATCTTCCGCGAGTTGCTCCAACGCGGCCTTCAAACCCTCGGCGGCGTTCGGGCTCCGCTTCACGACCCGTTTCGCGGCCCGGACAAACGCACTGGACCGGATCAGTAGCCTTCTCACGAGAGGATCTCATCCATCAACTCGCCCGGGGTGGTCGGCCGGCAATGCCCCTCCGCGAACTCGCGCCGTGCCTCCTGCGCCTCGGCGGCCACCCGCTTGCGGCCGAGCTCCGATACGCGGCGGCGTACGATCTCCACCAAGGCTTCTTGATCCTCGTTTGACAGATGATCCACCGCTTCCAAGACATCCGCAAAGGAAATCGATCGTTCCATGGCTGATCCCCTCGAGCTCGCCGTTGTTCTACTTCCGATGAGGATAACGGATCGGCCCGGCGGGAGTCAGCACCGACTCACCGCGACGGGCCGGGTCCGCTGCAGCGCGAGGTTAGGCCCGGACAACCGACGTTATTCGTCGCGTCATCCACGATTGTGTCAGCATGGACAGGGAAATGGTCCGAATATTTTTTCATGATATTCTTTATATTTTTAAATAATTAATATATAAATGTGAATAAAAATCAGATACTAACCAACGATTTATGTCTGTCCCCTTTACGTCCGCAGGTTGGACTGGATGATCGGTACAACCCCGCGGATGATGTCATCAAGGGTTTGCCAATCGTCAGGAAAATCGAATTCTATATCAAATTTATCAGTAGAGTCGAGGAGTGACGCGGTTGCTGACGCTCCGTTTCCACTCCCCGCTCATCGAACCGGACGGGCGGTTTTCCCGCATCCGGCTCTCGGACAAGCACTCACGCCTTCGCCCACGGAAAGTTGC
>JAABUV010007338.1_pt1 | contig 11603 bp, 23 predicted proteins | sample 5559971 | NCBI WGS metagenome assembly JAABUV01 (sample SAMN10711881, study PRJNA513362) | rock metagenome | isolation source: Antarctica rocks | place: Antarctica: Victoria Land, Knobhead nord | collected 2015-12-19
CCCCCCCAAAAAAACCACATAAAGCAAAAAAGAGCACAGGAGCTTCGAGACAAGGCCGCCAGAGTCGACTGTTGGCCAGCGCGCAGGCACGAGCTGGGCACCGGCACAAAGGTCACAGCAACGCGTCATGCGGACAGGCGCTCAACCTGACACAGTCGCCACATCCAGGTGCGCCAGGGCGCCGAGCGCGCACCAGATCCACCAGCGCTCGTGCGGCAAGCCGCGCTGGTCCAGGATGGTGTCGCCGAGCGACACGCCGGCGGGCGTGCTCTGCGACTGCCAGCGCGCCGTGCTGAACTCGTTGACCGCAATGGCCTTCTGCGCGTACGAGAAGGGGTCGATCCAGTAGAACCTGCGCGCCGCCAAATGGCGCCGGTTGCGACGCAGGCTGGAGCGCGCAGGCTGTAACTGGGTACTGCAAAAGAGCATGAGCATGCATTATGCGCGGGAAGCGCATGCACGTGTGCACGGCTGGCTCTCCGGCTCACAGCAGGCTAGACACCCTCCTCCCAGCGGCACGTGCGTGACTGCATGCAGGGGCCGCCTGAACATGCATATGCAGCCACATGCGCCAGCTCTTAAGACAAGGACAGGAATGGGGCGCACCAGATCCACCACGGGGGAATGTGATCTGCAACCCGGCCACCCACGCACGCCTCAGACCTCGAGTGACAGTCCACACGCACCACAGACAGGCAGAACACCCTCTGTCTCATGTCAGGTAGACATCTGTGCTTACGCAATCACCATTGCGTGAACACTATCACGCAAGCAGTAAAAACAAAGCAACACCACGTTTGCATGGTGTGTCAGCCATAATTCACATGTCACACGCGATCCACAACTAGTCACTGTGAAGCTGACTACACCTGTGCATTGGACCACAGGACACGGCGCCCGGACATGGCACCCAGGCGCACCCACGGACAGCAGGAAGCCGCCCAGCAGCAGCATGACCAGGAACATGAACGCCTGCAAGCCGCACGCATCATCAGCAAGACATGCAGCAGGCCGTCTCAAGCGCACTGACTGCGCCATGCAACAGGCTGACAGAGGCGCACATGCATCCAAGCAGGCACCCAATGCCCTGGCGGTGTCAGCTGCAAGGGCAGCAGGATCGCACCCCTCCGGTGGATGCAATGGTCTCGTCGCGGCAGATGGAGCCAAACAGCCGGAACAGCGAGATGCCCATGCTGTGCAGCAGGAACAGCAGGAACGTGAAGGTGAAGAACCTGCACCGCGACCGGACCTGGGCTCAGCGCACATGCGAGGTCTGGCAAGCACGCGCCAGACCAGGCACATGGCAAGCATGCAGCATGCGCGCTGGTGGTATATAAACTAACACGATACATGGCAGCTTATATGCTGCTGGACACTACTCACCAAAGGCGAGTCATATCTCTCGTGTCAGAGCATTTGCCGGACAGGCACTGGCTTGCAGAGTGCACAGCTGGTCAGCCTGGCTGTGGTAGGGCTGTGGCGCACGTGGCGGGGTCTGGCGAGAGGCCGACCGGATAGTACACGATGACGGACCAGAACACAGCCACCACGAGCGAGTACGGTATGCGCAGCAGCGACACAGGGAACACGTATGCCCACGCCTGCGCGCGGTTCACGCACGGTACAATCTCATGCAGCGCCGCCCCATAGTACTGACACCCCATCAGGACAGGGCCAGCCTCTCCATGCGCTGCACTGTACATCAAGGCCAGCCTCTCATGCTGCCCCCTGTCTTGACGGTGCCTACACGCAGGCAGCCCCTATTCAGTTACCACATACTACAACCTCTGTGGTAGATGTGGTGTCTGGCCGCGCGCAGGGGCCCGCACCGGGTAGAGCCGGTTGCTGCGCTGCTTGAACCAGCCCGGCAGCCGCTGCACGGTCACAGTCTCTTCCGCAAAGCCGTCAAACCTGCGCGCCAAGCGCATAGACGCATCAGAGCCTGCAAACACTGCAATCACCCTTCTGTACCCTGCCAGGGCTTTGGCAGCAGGAATGCACGGTGTGGCCATCTGCGGTGCTCGTCAGGCATGCCATCCACGCTGAAATGACATGAGGCACATGCGGCGGCTGCCGACACTTGCCACAAGCACTTCTGTGCCATACAATACGTATGATAAGCAAGGTAACGTGCATGTGCAGGCAGCCTTCACTCCCATAGCACTACAAAAGCGCCTCATGTCCAAGCATACAGCTTTCACACACTGATGACAAGGGTTTCAAAAAGTGAGGGCGTGCATGAGCATGATGAGCGAGAAGAAGAGCACGCTGAAGTAGAGGTTGCCCTCTGACACGGACGTGGGGTGCAGGTTGGTGCGCAGGAACAGCGTGGCCGTCACGACGGCCATGAACATGGTACCTGCCGTCAGGCGCGCAGTCCGTCGCATCACAAGCAGTCCAGTAGTGCGGATATGCTTGTATGCAGAATCAACCCCTTCACTGCAAATGAGTATGTCAATACGCGCATGTCAGAGGCCGCACAGCCTCGGCTCGCTCAGTCCCAAGCCACACAGGACACCAGTTGCTAGCCCACGGCTATGTTCACCACCTCTCATACGACACAGTGCAGCTAGTCCGTACTCACACACGGGCAGGGCCACTGAAGCACGCAGTGCGGGGCGCACAGCAGAACCGGAAGCCGTACAGGAACAGGTTCCGGCTGAGCAGGGTCAGGTCGCGCTGCATGCAGACATTGCACTGGTTAGCACTTTGTACAGACATGGATCCACCAATGCCAACCATTCTTTTTCAGAACAGCACAGCGCACGTGAGATCATGTGCACACTGCTGATCCATGCCTAGCCGGCTTTGTAAACATGACTAGCCCGCTTTTGAAGCATTACAGCAGGTGCACTATGCCAGAGACGGTGCTGCGCGCATCATGCCGCTGGTACAGCGCAGGAGCAGCAATGCAAATTGGCTGCGTGGCCACTCCCCCGCAACCAGACGCAAGGCAGGGACCACCCTGGATGGAAGCGCCGAGCGGGCCGTACCTCCATGCACGCGCTGAACAGCTGCCAGGGCGACAGCGCGAACTTGCTCCGCACCAGTACCTGCATGCGCGGCGCTCCCTGCATTGATACACCGTGGCAGCGGTTATCGCTGCCTCCGGCGCATAACTCTGCAGTGGCCAAGCAAGCAGACAAGCGAGCAGGCAGCGCACGTCTCTGCTACCATCGCGTGACTCTGGGGTGACCCGCCAGGCAAGGCATGCAGGGTTGCAAGCGCAGGATGCAGGCACAAGACTGCACGCCGCGCGACGGCGGGCCACGCGCCTCCTCGTGCCCGCTGCGCGCGTGGTGCACCGGCAGCGGCGCGCTCGGGAACGGCTTGGCCAGCCGCGCGGCGATGTCGCGCCCGGCGCTGAAGCTGCGGAAGTGCTCCGCAAACTCCGGCACCGACACGTATCGCCAGGGCCGCTGCGGGTGCGCCCAGTACGTCTGCTGGTCGCGCCGCGAGGTCACCTGCCGCCCGGGCCAACCCCTCAGAAAAAGCTGGCCATGGCCTACAGTGGGACGACCCTAATCAGTCCGCCAGTCGCGCTGCGAGGTCAGCGGCGCTTTGTGCAGACCTCGCAGGGCTCACCGTGTGCAGGACTGTGCAGCTGATCACGCCGCAACATCACCTGACCTTCAGACAGCCTGCCCAGGTGTCGCCGGTGGGCATCGATGGCCATTCAGGCAACAACACGCTGAAGCTTTCAAAGGCAGTCCGTGAGCAGCAGGAGCCCACCTCCTGCAGGAAGTCCGCCTCGCCCTTGCGCTCGGGGCAGCGGAAGCCCAGCGCCTCAAAGAAGTCCGGCACCATGGCGCGCGGGCCGTGGAACACCAGGTAGCCTGCATCCGCGGGCCGGCCAAGCTCTCATCTTACATGCCTCAGCAGAGCACATGCGCTTCATGCTCGTGATGCAAACCATCAAATACACACAGTGATATAGTTGGTGGCAGGGGTCGAATCCGTCGCCAGCAGCCAGCAGCGAGGCATGCGGCCAGGCAGCGAGCTGCGCGCTGCGCACCGTCAGACAGCAGCAGCACGTCGTCAAAGAGCTCGTACGTCTCGGGCGCCGGCTGCAGCAGTGCCACCATCGTGGTGTAGCGCAGCTCGTGCGTCGCGTCGCGCAGGTACTTGACAATCTGCAGCCGCAGCTCCGCACCTTCAGCTTCGGTTGATTGAGCTGAGGTCGCCAGTTCAAGATAAACCCTACCAAGTTGTGCACAGCCGCTTGCTTCGCACCAGCACCCCACCATGTGCTGCGGGGTGCTGCTCTATGCTGGAGCGCCGCGGCCCACCACAACACCGCTGATCCAGGTGCTAAGCAGCTCACTGCTACGCTGCGCTTGCGCGGCGGACGCCCGCACCGCCTCCCAGACCTGCGCCGCGCAGAGGCCGCTTCGGCGCGTCTGCGCGCGGGCGGCTGCAGGCGGGAGCGCGCCTGGTAGGTGGTGCTGGAGTCCAGGCCGGTGCTGATCTCGTCCATGAACAGCACGCGCTTGGGGCCGACCAGCATCTCGCCTGCGGCCGGGCGCGCGCCGCACAGATCAGCCGCCCCGCGCCGCCCCTCGCATGAGCGGACACACGCACTGGCGCGCCCTGGCTCAGTGCACGCCTACCAAGCATTTGCTTCACCGGCTTGCTTTCACGTATGACGATGGTGCTCTTGCGCGGCCGGCTGCAGCATTTTGTGCCAGCAACCCAGTGCGCCTGAGCTCTCAACATCCCTGTCACACTCGAACATGCGGTCCCCCCTGAGCGACATGTTTACACACAATACAACTTCAGATACGGAGTGGTGGCTGGATTGCGCGCCGGTGGTGACGCGCTTCTTCTGGCCGCCGCTGACGCCGCGGCGCATTGCGTTGCCGATGATGGTGTCCGCGCAGACGTCCAGGCCCAGCACGTCGATCATGGCCTGCGGCAGCCGCACGCACATGACTGCCGAGTGCTGGTGATATACAGGCTCACTTGTCGCCCTTCAGGCAGCCCTGAGCCCCCAGCTCGGTGCCGACGTTCAAACTCTGTGCTGCGCCAGCCACACCAGCTCTGTCAGACGTCAGCAGCATCCGGACCACACATGCAAACCGCAACCCTGCTTGCACTGCAGGGGCAGCGGCCCGCGCAGAGCACCAGCGGCCCCGCTGAGACCCAGGGCAGCGGCGCGCGCGCGCGGCGCGCGGACGCACCTCAGTCCCGACGCTATGGCGGCACCCCCCGACGGCGGTCGCGCGCATGTAGGCCGCCGCGGCGCCGTCCACGTCGACGCCGCCGGCCCGCTCGCGCCGCTCCAGCTCCGCCACCTCCTCTGCGGCGCGGCACAGCGCGGGGCGTCACGGGCAGGGAGCACGCAGCGCGTGCCGGCGTGCCGCGGCGCGCGCAGCGCATTGTGTCGCATGCACTGCGGAGCCTGCTCCAGGCCGCCGCCTCCGCCTGCAATGGCATCTGACCTGTGCTGCAAACAGGCATACCACCCACCAAGGACGCCCACAAAAGCTTCTGCCCTGCGCTCTTACATAGACTGACAACGGCGCCCACGCATGCACCTGACATGTTTCAGATATACAAAGCATTCTATGAAGCCATACTGGCATTCAATGCAGACATCAGCAGACAGTTACTGACCTGCATGGCTGCCGGTGCCCTGGCAGCGCGCGGAGAAGTCGAGCGTCTCGCGCACGGTCAGCTCCGGCATGTGCTGGTCCTCCTGCGTCACGTACACCGCCGTGCGCTCCGGGATGAACTCGCTCAGGCCGCGGCCGTTGTAGGACACGCGCCCGCACACCTGCGCGCGCGGGCCGGGCGTGACGGTCCTGCGCAGGCCGATAGAGTAGGATAGGGTGTCCCCTGAAAGTTGGCCACAGGCTGACTCAGGCCCGTATCGCCAGGCCAAGGCCAGGATGCGCGCGCTGCTGGGGAGCAGCGCGCGCCGCGCAGGCGCGCCGCAAACCCTGCGGGATGTGACGGGGCGCGCACGTCCAGGCCCTCGGGGCGCTGCAGCTTGCCGGCGAGCAGCTTGAGCAGCGTGCTCTTGCCGGACGCGGGCGGGCCCAGCAGCAGCGTGAAGCGCCCCGGCGCCAGCGCGCTGCTGAGGTCGCTGAGGATGACCAGCCGCTTCTTCTCCGAGCGCAGCAGGCCCAGCCGCAGGAAGCCCCACTGCGCCGCGGGCCCGTCCCGGGTCAGTTTTGAGCGCGCTCAGCAAGGTCGCTGGCAGGCGCTCGGGCCAACCCAACCTTGTCCGCCCGGCCTCGTCACATGTAGGCACACGGATGCCACACGCACTGGTGCGCATGCGTGCAGGGAAGCGTGGCAAGCAAGACAGGTCCTTGGCCTGTCCAACTTCGTGCTCTGCCTCACCCGCGCAGGGTGGCTCGCCCCACGAGGCTGTGCTCAGGCGGGCGCGCGGCCGCGCGGGGGCGCGCCTCTACGCTGTTGCGCAGCGTGTTGTACAGGGAGGGCAGGTTGCGGCTGGTCTCCCGGAACACCTCCGTCTCGATCTGCGCGCCCCGCACTGTCAGCCGCCAGAGGTGCAGCTGAGCTGAACCTCATCCTCCAAGCAAAAAAACCACAGTAAGAAAACCCCTCGAGCTACAAGCCCCCGAGCTGTGAAGGCGCGACCCTGCCGGCTGCTGGGCTCATACACTCCAGCAGCTCAACGCAGCTGGTGAAAGGCGCCGGAAACCTACAACACGGCGCACAAGGTCGCAGGCACCAAAACGTGGCGCGCCTGCACGTTCTCGAATCGGACCTCCACGGTTGGCAGCTCCATGCCCACCCTGCAGCAGCAGGCCCCAGCGTCAGCTTGCTTGCGACAGCGTGCGCAGCAAGCGCAAGGCGGACAGCTTGTGCACTGCTCAAGGACAGGCTCATGCATTGAAACGGCATGACCTACGGAGTTACCTCGCACCCAAGGCAGGCATCCACAGTTCCTCTTTGTGTGCCTATTGATAGACTACAGTGCGAGCAGTGCTCATGCAACAGCCCGCACACTGCCAAGCCACCAAGCGCGCTCAAAGCAGGCACGCGCGACAAAGCACATGCATGCGCATGCTTTAGCACAGCTCGCCACCTGCACGGACAACGACCCTGCACCCAGAGCAGGCACGCGCGGCGGGCGCGCGCGCGCCTGTCAAAGCGCGCGCGGATGCGGCGCAGCAGGTCCTCCGGGTCGCCGCCGGGCCCGACCGCGGCCTTCACTATGCGCTGCCGCTCCTCCAGCGCCGCGCTGTCGTCCGCCGCAACCGCCTGCTCCAGCACCGCGGCGGCATCGCCTTTGCCTGCCTGCGCCACCAAGGTTGGCACTACTCAGGGGGTTCCACCCATACAACATGCCACTGTGATATATGCTACTGTGAGAGCCTGCGCGGTCGGCCGCCGCCGCTTCCGCAAAGTCCGCGCCGGGGGCGCCGGGTGGTTGCTGCGGCGACACCACCCCTGCTCCCCAGCGCGAACAGGGGCGCCGGGGTCCGGCGTGCTGCGCTCTTCTTGGGGCCTGCGTGGCTTTTGCCGCCCCTGCCTGTTTCGCCGCTGCAGCACCGCCCTCTTCGCCACCCTCCGTTCCAACTCCTGCTAGCCTCACAGTATTGGCGCCGCCACAAGCTTTTGTCTTCTGGCTGCGCCCGCTCCAGCACCACGGCAGTGTGCTCCCAGCCTGTCTGCCACAGGTTGCGCTCTGACCTTGTATCGATAGTCCGGTGGTGGCGGAGCCAGGCGACAGAAGGCACTAAAACGTCTCCAGAGCTGCGGGCCTAAGCGCTCGCCGCATGGCCTGCTCAAGCAACACCGCGCAGTCCTCCTTGTGTCCCGGACCGCGCACAGGGTTGGCCGCCGGTTGCCTACACACGCCAGCGACCACAGTGCACTGTGCTTTCATACCGCACAGTTATTCAGCACCACGACCCGCAGCACCCGCCACCCACATCCTGCTGCCCTTCCCACCTGTAAGCTAACCATTGGCTAGGCTGTGTTGCAGGCATGCGTGACAAAGGCAACGCCAGGTGGCTGAATGTAGGGCCCTCAGACGTGCGTCTCGCGCCATCCAAAAGCGCGTGCCGCGCGCCTGCAGCCGCCGGCTGGAGCCCTGCGAGCGCTTGTCATGGCGCTCAGGCGCGTGCAACGGGCCGCCCGAGGCCGGCGGCGTGCCAGTTTCGGCGAGGGCCTCCGCCTCCCCCGGCCCAGGCCAGAGTATGCTCATGCCACTGCTCCAAGCGGGCTCCTGCAAGGACTGTCTACCTCGTGGATGTTTGCAATGTGTTTGGTGCTATGAGGCTGCGACAGGCGCCGCTAGTAAGCAAGATGCTCAGGGGTGCGCAGAGGCAGGGCCGCTGCGCTGCAGGCACTGTCAAGCAGAGAAACTGAGCAGCACAAGTGTCGAACGAGACCCAGGTCGAGCTCGGCCTCATTGCAAGGCCATATGACAAATGGGCATATGACAAACACGATACGTTTTGAGTTGACTAAAGCTCTATCAGAACTTTGATCAACTTCTCGGACAGGTCCAGGGGCTGGGAAATGCTCGCATGGGGGGAGCTGCATGAGGTTGCAAGCCCGCTTGTACTCATCCTTGCAGCCTGGAAGGCTCTCAGGTCGCCATGCCAACTACCAGTGCGCATTCAGTCACATGAGGCATCGGTGCAGCGGACACACGCAGAACCGTTACACGCCCGACAGGCAGCAGCCTGGCAAATTGCCAGTGGCAAACTGCCAGTGGCAATAGAGCCATGCTGATGAAGGCAAGCTCCATGCAGAGCCGCGCGAACTCCAAAACTGGGGCAGCCCGCGCTGCTCAGTGAGCGCGCCAGCGGCGCGGCCGCCCGCCTGAGCCACTCTATACCCGACACACTGAAGCAACGTCAACGACACAGCAAGTCACCCACAAAACCCATACTGGCAAAGCGCGAGCTGTCAGTTACGCCCCATCCCATGCGCCGCCATGTAAATAAGTAATCCCGCACAAAGGCCCCACAAGCTCCTGCTCTACATCCGTCAGACGCTCCTGCTCCTAGTCAGCGCGCACCGGGAGTCCAGCCAGTCCGCCCCTGGCAGCCGAGTACCGTGGCGCACGACTGCAGCCCCCTGCTGGCATCAGCGCGACCTTATTCTGCCGGGCAGGCGTCCGTCAGCCTCCCCCAGCGCCAGCGTGAGAGCCGCAGGGCTCAAGGCTCTCTCCAGGCTACCTGGCGGAGCCGCCCCCGTCCAGATCAGCTGCCGCGGGCGCTGGCGGAGGCTGTGAGTCCGCCGCTGCCGGCAGAACGCTGGGAAGTGCAGCGGGGTCAGCAGCCGCGGTCGCCTCCGGCGGTGCCGCACCCGGCTCGGGTGCGAGGCCGGGCGCGCCGACCCCATGACCGGCCCCTGCCCCCAGCGCCCCCGGCCCGTCCTGGGCCAAACCAGCAGCGCCGCCGAGCGGCCCCAGGGCCGCGGCAGGGTCAGGGTTGGGATCCGCCTCCGCCTCCGCCTCGCCCGCGCGGCTCGCAGCCTTAAGCCGGCTGGGCGCGGCGAGCGGCGGCCGCGCCAGGATCGCCCGGCCCTCCATGGGCAGGCTGCGCGTCCTGCGCGCGGGTGCACAGGTTTCAGACCCTACCACGCACTGGTTCATGTTGCCCTTGAGCTGCTAGCACACCGGCCAGGCCCGCGGCCGGCTGGGTAACAGCAACCTGCATGTCCACCCCGACCCAAAACACGACCAGAGCGCGCGCGCGAAGCGTGTCTGGAGTTCCCTTGTTGATGTCACCACATCACACGCCCACACACAACATCCTGTGCCCAGCTTGGGAGCCTGTCGTACTGGGCCCCATCGGCAAGGGGCGCCCACCTGGCCTGCTGCATCAGCGCACGGTCCGCCGCGGCGCCGCCGCCAGCCGGCGCAGCCGCGCTCATGCTGCGCGAGAGCGGCTCGGGCTCGCCGCCGCTGCCCCCCAGCGCGCGCGCCGCGGCCGGCGCCTCGGACGCGAGCGCGCGGCGCAGCTGCGCGCTGAAGCTCGGGCTGAGCAGGCCCAGGCTCTTGCCGAGCGCGGAGCGGATGTCGTGCATGCCCAGCGTCGGCGCGCCGGGGCTGCGCGTGCGCGGCGCCATGCCCAGGCCGGGGTCAGGGTCGGGGCCGCCGCCGGGCTCGCCCGACGCCTGCTCCTCCGCCGCGCCGCCCGCGGGCCCCGGCCCCGGCTCTGGGCTTGGCGCGCGGGGCTCCGCCTCGGCCGCGGCGGCGGCGGGCCCGTTTGCGGCGGGCGCGGGCGGCGCGCTGGCGGCCGCGCCGGGCGCGTCCGGCGCCGGCGCGCCGCCTGCACACGGCGCCGCCGCGCGCTCGGCCTGCTGCCGGATCGCGAATAGCGACTCGGGGTACACGGGCACGACGCAAGGCGGCGAACCGCCCGCCTTGCCCGCGCCCGGTTCCGCAGGCGCGTCGCGCGCAGGCGGGAGGCCGCCCGGGGGCACCCCGTTCGCCAGCGGGAGGCCGCCCTGCGCCGCGTCAGCGTCCGTGCGCGCGCGCTTGGGCCGCGGGGGCATCAGCGGCGCGCTGCGTGCCGGATCCAGCCCGTCCAGGCCCAGCTGCGCGGGGCGGTGCAAGCACGTCAGAGGCCAGCAAACCATGCGCGCCGACGCCAGGCGTCTGCCACGTAACAGGCATCATGAGTGCAGCCAGCAAGCTCCAGGAGCGCGACACGGCGGGACCCACCCGGCGCTGCGCTCGACCGCGCCTGCCCCCGGCACACGGGCGGGCGCAACCAAGCAAAGATATTGCCAAACGACAAGACCGCATGCGGGCGTGGCAGGGTGCGAGGTTAGAGCGGCGACCGCAGCCGCGCCCTGGCGCACCTTGGCCTTGTAGTTCTGGTAGTAGTTCTTGATCTGCGTCGCCGTCTTGGTCGGCACCGCCGCCTCCAGCTGCGCCCACTTGCGGCCGTGCACCTGCGCGCGCCCGGGACGCACAGGCGTCAGCACGCCCGCACAGCCAGGTATGGATTGCAGCCGTGTCCTGGGCGAAGCTCCAGCTTAGCCCTACCCCACCCTAGCCCTGGCCGTGAGACAGAGCTCCATTGGTGCGTGCTGGTCACGCGCGCTTAGTCACGGCACGCCCGCGCAAGACGCACAGCCTCGCGACCTCGCCGCCCAGGCGGCCAGCACCGATCCGCTGTGCTGACTCGAGAGAACTTCGCAGGCAAGCCTGGCAGGTCTGCGAGAGGCGCATGCTTGCACGCCCGCGCCGCCTGTTCCCGGCGCCCCGTCTTCCGCGGGTGGCTGGACGGCGCCACATGCGGGGACGCCGCGCCGTGCGCTGACTGACGCGCATGCCCAGAGGACAGCCGGGGCGGGCGCAGGCGCGGCTGGGCAGCGGTGCGACGGGGCAGGCCCCGGCAGGCGGCGCGCCTTGAACGCGTCCAGGAACGCCTGCCGCTCCGCGTCGTTCCAGAAGGACGGCGCGCGCTTGGCGCCGGGCTCCGCGCCGTCCAGGGGCGCGCTCGCGGCAGCCTGCAGGCCCGGGACGGCGGGTTCACCACCGGCCCCGCACCGCGCGCGGCGAAACAGCGCCACCAGCGGCGCTGTCAGCGCGCCGCTGGCCGTGAAGCTCAGGGGCGCTGACCTGCGGCGGGCTAGGGGTGCCAGGGCACAGCGCGCCC